>Ga0207701_10000361_pt1 | contig 46292 bp, 47 predicted proteins | sample KBSSwiSSwithPhiX_FD_184294 | JGI IMG/M metagenome (GOLD analysis project Ga0207701, IMG submission 184294) | Switchgrass rhizosphere bulk soil microbial communities from Kellogg Biological Station, Michigan, USA, with PhiX - S5 (SPAdes) (version 2) | ecosystem: Environmental > Terrestrial >... | reverse complement strand
AGCAGAAGCAATGACGTTTATTTATTTCTTTCCGCGAAACGATATTATGTTCCGGGACGCTAACCTGGCCGATATTGATCTTCTCAAAAAGACCTGGTCGGAGTGGAATAGTATGAATTGGGTGCGCACAGGCATTCTTCTGATTGGCGTCTTGTCTTCGAGCCTCTCCCTGCATATGATTTATTTGCGTAATCAAAAATGAAGTAAGACATCGCAAACATATAAATCAAATCAAAACATAATCAACATGAACATCACTTATCCTCACATAATAGAGAATTGCACTGGTGAAAAAATCATTTTCAATGAGCTCATAAATGAACCCGATGGCGACAAACTGGTTGGAGAATCTTTTGTTGTCCCCGGGAGCGGCCCTGCAATGCATACGCACTGGCTACAGGATGAATCGCTGACTGTAATTAAAGGTAAAATCGGTTACCAGATATTTGGCGGGTCTGAACAATTTGCCACTGAGGGCGACACGGTTTCATTTAAGCGCGGGGTTGCTCACCGATTCTGGAACGCAGGACAGGGAATATTGCACTGCAAAGCCTCGGTAAAGCCTGCAAATACCTTTGTTTTCTTTATTTCATCGGTTTTTGCGGCACAAAACAAATCCGGCAAAGCACAACCAGAAATCTTTGACGCCGCTTACCTGCTGAACCGTTACTCATCCGAGTATGATATGACAGGCATCCCAAAATTTGTAAAGAAAGTGGTCATTCCGATTACATACTTTACCGGGAGGATTTTAGGAAAGTATAAACATTTTAAAAATGCTCCTGAGCCTGTAAGAAGCCAAAGCAAAATGAAAAGATTACTTTACCAGCAACACTAATTACCGGGCGGTCTTTTGTGGTGGGACTTGCTAAAGAGTTAATAAATCTTTATTTCGTAGTTGTAAGCGGTGCTTTTGTCTTTATAATAAATGCTGAATGTGCCATCTGTAAAATTTGATACCCTGAACTTATTGTAGTTGGAAACACCCGAAAGTTCACCTTCAATGGAAATAATTCCGTTGTCGTTAATGATATTATTTATTTTGAAGGTTTTGTTTGTTACAGACCTTTTTACATCCGCGTCACTCGACCACATTTTATTTACTGCAGTAGTGACAAAATCCTTGCGGGAGCCGACGAGCTCAACAAATTCATCGTATTGCTGCAGTTGGTTGGAATAGGCCACCCCGGTCAGGGTGGTTTCTGCATTGGACGTTTGCAAAATACCTCCTTTACCACCCACACTTCTCTGGTGTGAAATGTATATAATGTTTGCTCCCATCATTGCGGCCTCAATTTTCATTTTTCTCAAAGCTCTTTCTTTGACTCTTTCCTGGTTTGATAAACTTGTCGCTCCCTTTGCTTTGGCGCTGACTTCACCCATCTTGAACAGTCCCTTTACTTCAAATTCCACTGCCGTCAGGGTCACGTTTTCAAATTCGTCTACGCTGCTTACCTTCTTAAATGAGGTTGATTCATTAAATGTTTCAACCCGGCCGTTCTTATGAATTACCTTCTGAACGCTATTTTTATAGACTGTATTCGGCAAGTCTTCTCCCGGTAATGTGTACTTAACAGCATCTACTGTTATTTCGACTAATGTACACGGAATTTTTTTATTGTTTATGAGCAGGGTATCGGATTGAGAATGACCTTCCGTGGACGTAATAATTACGACAATTATTAAAAGTCGTTTCATATTTATGGTTTAATGTTGATGATACGTAAAACTAATTCCTTTTTTAAATCGCAGCCATTAATATTGTTTTTACTTAACCCCGAAACTTTTCTCATCGGTCGATTTTCCTTTACCGTCATAAACCGTCACCCTGGGATATGGGTAAGCTGGCCTGGTCATTACTTTGTTTTCTTTTTCCATTTTTGAAAAAACAACCCTTTCAGGTGCGTTATTGTTTTCTGTCCAGTTCCGAATTAGTTTTACCCAATCCACGTTATCACACCCCGTTCCACCTCCACAATGCAAAACGCCAGGCAACAGAAACAACCTAATGTAGGACTGCAGATCCTTGTCTTTTTTCATAGCCTCTTCATAGTGTTGGATCGTAGCGTATGCAGAAAGTGCAGGATCATTCCAGCCATGGTACATGATCATCTTTCCGTTATGCTTTTTAAAATCGCCATAGTCAGTTTGCGTGGCATCTAGGTACGACGAGGCGTAGCGGGTTTCCTTGAAAAAGTTTTTAAAATCGTATTTACTGTAATCCCAGGAGGGGTCGTTGTAGACTAAAAATTTGAACATATTTGTACCGAAAAAATAATGAAGGCTTGCCATTTGTTTTGAACCGGTAATCCAAACGGGCCAACTGTCCGATTCTGCTTCAAGTCCGTAAGGAAACCCGGGATACACCACCTGGTTGTCAATCATCACTGGTTCATAGATCGATTTGATGGCCGCAATCTGTTGCTTTGTAAAGCAATCAGGCCCTTCCTTGTCGCCGGGACACATGGGCAATTTTGAGTAATCAAATTTGCAGATTCGCGGATCATTGATGATCTTATCACTCAGTCCATCAAGGTTGTCACATTGACGGAAGACCTGTTCCTGCAAAAGCTTCAAATTATCAGCTGTAATAACCGGTTTCAAATCTTTTGGATTAGGGTAAATAAGCTGAAGGCTTTTAATAAACTTAGCACCTATTGCCGGCCAGCTGAAGGCAGGCGCTCCGCAGACTATTCCGTTAAAATCGTCGGGATAAAACTGTGCCTCGACCATTGCCTGCCCGCCTCCGCGCGAACAACCTAAAAAATAGGAGTACTTAGCTTCAGCGCAGTAAAAGGCACCGATTATAGATTTGGATACCACGGCTGTCCGGTGGACGGCCAACCTTCCGAAGTTTACCTGCCGCTCCATATTATTTAGTGCCCATTCCGCAGAGATAGGGGTTCCGCTATGGCCGGTGTTTGTTCCGACTGTTACATATCCGCTGTCTACGTATTTGATCAAATCATTCTGAATCGATCCCACGAACCCTCCGCCCCCGGACATCAGGAATCTTCCATTCCAGCTTTGCGGCAGCAATAATTCAAATCCAATTTCTTTACTGATTGTTCCGGAAACTTTACAAAACGGCACGTTAACCACGTATGGTGGCATCCATGGTGTGGGGCTTTCTATGGTTTCCTTCGCCATTGATTCCGCCCGCGAAATTGTTACGTCGGGCAAACGAAGTTCTTTCAGTTTTTCACACGGAATACATGATTTTGAATTCGCCTCTGCCTGGCCGAAAATCAAAAAAGGACAGAATGCAAAAACTACAATAAAGAAAACAGTTATTGTTCTCATGTTAACAGGTTTGAATGGAGTAGCAAAATTTTAAAGACGAACCTGGGAATCACGCCGCTAATGAAGGTATACTCTTTTATTGACAATTGACTACTGTTCCGGGTGATTGAAATTCTTCATTTTCAATCACCGGTTGGCTCAATGTTGCTGGTTTCCATCATCAACATTACCGTCTTTTTAGGCGCTCTCGGACGATGCATCACTCCTTTAGATATGGTCACACCCTGGCCCGGATTTAATTCCACCGTCTTGTTTTCAAGATCAATCAATAGCTGCCCTTCGAGGACAAAGAAGAATTCGTCATCGTTGTCGTGTTTGTGCCAGTGAAATTCCCCCTCAACAATTCCCAATCTGACAACGCTGTCATTCACCTGCGTGAGCGTCTGGTTGGACCATTTTACTTTGGTTTGCTTTACTAGTTCCGGCACATCAATACGTTCAAGATGTGGAAACTTTACGTCCAGGTTGATATTATACTGTTCCCTGTTCATAGTTCCTAGATTTTATCGTTAAAGAATTGACAACGGCATTGCGCAAGACAATGCGATTTAACGCAAACTACTCAAAAAAGAAAACACATATTGTATCAGATTACTTCCCGGAAGGTATATCACATTATAACAACAGTCTCAATAGTAAGTATTAATTGTTTCACATGGCCTGTTCATGCGTTCATCAGCGGTTGATGTTTAGATTAATGAGGTCGGCCTTATTCCTACAACGGCGAGCACACTTTGCTTGTGAATCCGGGTCCGGTCCTCTCCTATTCCTTATTTTTAATGACTAAATCATACACCGTGCTTCGATTAGTTTTATTAAGGCTGGTACTTTTATTTTTTTACATTGCCATTTTCAAATTTCATGGCCACGGGCAGACCGGTAATGCGCCAGCCTGTATTGGCGAAATAATGCAGCAACACCATGTGATGGGATTGTCGGTAGCCGTAGTCAAAAAGAAGAAGATTATCTATACACACTCTTTTGGTTTGAAAGATGCCGCCACAAAGACGCCCATGACAAATGATTGCCTGTTCAGGATTGCTTCAATATCGAAATCCTTTTCAGCAACGTCCATTTTGCAACTGGTGGAAGCAAAAAAACTTTCCCTCGATGACGATATCAGCGATCTACTCGGTTTTAAAGTCAGAAATCCAAAGTACCCGGAAGCCGTGATTACGATTCGTTTGGCATTATCACACCAGTCATCCGTCAATGACAGCCAGGGCTATTTCACACTCGATGCTATCAATGCTTCAAAAAACAGTGATTGGACAAAATGTTATAATGACTACGCGCCGGGGACGGGATACATGTACTGCAATCTCAACTACAATATGATCGGCGCCATTATAGAAAGACTATCCGGAGAAAGATTTGATCAATATGTTAAACATCACATCCTTGATCCTTTGAATCTTTATGGTGGGTATTGCGTAGATTCTCTTGATTCTTCGCGGTTTGCCACATTATATGAATACAATACTGATTCGGCGGCCTTTCTCCCCGCGCCCGCTGCGTATGAACCACGACGTGAAGAAATAGCAAATTATGTAATGGGATACAGCACTCCAGTATTTTCTCCCACAGGAGGGATGAAGATCACCGCGACCGATCTTGCAAAATACATGATCATGCACATGAACCAGGGTCGCCTTAACGGGAAAAGAATCATTTCTAAAAAAAGTGCGAGGTTGATGCATTCCAAAATTGCGAAGCAGGAGGGATACGGTTTTGCGATAATGACCACTGACAAAATCTTAGAGGGTATAACAATGAAGGGCCACACCGGTTCCGCGTACGGTTTATTCAGCGCTATGTTTTTTCATCCAACGAAGAAATTCGGAGTTGTTGTAATTACAAACGGTTGCGATCCTGCAGAAGAGAATGGATTTAATGTGGTGATCCGAAAAGTTGTTAATTGCTTGTATGATTCGTACATCAGCAAATCATTAGCAAAATCCATTGGAGGCGCGATATTGACACCTACTCTTTGAACCGGTAACTACCGTGGCTGTCGTAGTCAATACCGTGCTTTTTCTTTAATTCTTCAATGTAGCGTAATGTCGATTTTGTATGCGGACTGGCTACGCCATCAGCCAGCGGCTCAAAAGTATGCAGCAGTGTCTCTTCGAGGCAACTACTAACGGTCATACCTTTGTGTACGGCAAGATCATACAGCAAAGCCGCCAACCTCTTTTCCAGCCGAACAGGAACATCTACCCTTTCAATTTTGATTGGCGGACCCACGTTGTATATATTATGCCCAAACGCAAGCTCGTTGCCATAAGGGTCCCTGATACGGTAGTCATGTAACCCATAGTCGCGATCTGCAGGTGGCTCAACAATTTGTACTCCATTAGCGGCGTGAAACTCGTACAGCTCTTTCGCATCGTTTACCACAAAATAAACATAGTTGCCCGAGGCAGTTGGCATATTAGCCGACAAATGAATTGTTACTTCACCAATACGAACTCCCGCAAAATTGGGCGGATCACCCCATGTGAACTGAATGCGAAAACCAAGCTTGCTGGTATAATACTCTAACGCTTCATTTATACCATTCACAGCAAGCAGCGGGAACACATGCTCACAGTCGATGTCAGGTGGAGTTGCTAAAGGCATAGGCAATTACAATAAGATCACTGAATTTAAACAATTCAAATGAATTGGCTCGGATGAAAGCAGTCCTGGAAAGTGCAATCTCATCCTAATTTTCTGCAAATTATATACGAGTCACCATGCTGCGCAACCTCCCCGTACTTGTCGGGCGCATATCCCTCATAATAATACACGACCTCAAAATCGGAGAACGATTCACGAAGCTTCTCCTTTTCAATAAAGTACCTGATCTTGCAGCAATCTTCCTTTTTCCTGAAAGTGTTTGGCTCTATCATTTTTTCGGAAGAAACATATTCGTTAAATTCTTCATCGAGGTAATTCCGAAGCGACATGATAATAATGCCGGATTTCTTTAAGGCTTGTTTTAACGTGACCACCAGTTTTTCAAACTCGCTTCTTTTCATGCAACACCCTACCAGCAGACAGTTGATCACATCAAAATAATTCTGCGGATATGGATAGCTTATGACATCGCCATATTTTATGGCTACGCCGTTGTAGCCATTATCGGTAACAAATCTTCGCAATCGGTTCAGGTAAGATTCATTGTTGTCAATTGCTGCGACCTGGAAACCTTTCTTAGCAAAATACACGCTATCTGCTCCTTCTCCGCAGCCGACATCCAGCAAACGACCGCCACCCTTCAGATACCGCAGCGATTTTCGGGCAAGGGGATCGGCTTTGAAAGGATTTTCAAATCCATATTTGTCTTTTAGCCTTTTGCCTGGAATGGTCATTGGCTAATTGTGGTTTGCATTATTGAGATACACATGAACCGTTCCTACTCCGCCGTTGCCGGATCGATAATCGCAGATACCTGCGTGACCACATTTGCCGGAAAACCACCCTGCTTTGCGTGTTCAAGTACTAATTCCTTATTAGGGGCAAGATAAACACAGTAAATTTTGTCTTCTGTAACATAACTGTGTATCCATTGGATTTGTGATCCGAGCTTATTAAGAACACCGCAGGAAACCTGTGAAATGGCTTTTAATTCTTCAGGTTTCATTTTACCTGCATTGGGAATTTCCCGTTCGATAACATATTTAGGCATAGTATAGATTTTTAAGTTGAACAAAGAACAAAGATCAAAGGTAATGGAGACGTACTCGTGCGAAAAAAGTTATCGACAGGTGCCGAAACTCATTCGTTAAGCGCGTTTATTGTTTCGGTCGCGGCCTGTAAACATGTGCTATCAGCAGTTTGACAGTCGTTTTACCGGTATTCTTTGCCGCATCGGACAATGGCCCACTGACAAACCCCGCTCCCTTCTGCAGTTTCATTATTGTCCTTGGACCACCCTGGAAACTAACCGCAATTTCTCCCCCTTCAAGAACATAAACTGCGTGATCCGGATGTGAATGCAATGTCGCCGTGTCGCCAGGCTTCAAAGTTGTGATGAATAATTTAATGCCCAGCGAATCAGCGAGTTTTTTAATAGATGGTCCACCCAAAGTAAAAGCATCCATCGAAGAATCGTATGCCGGTTTTGCAGGCATCTCAATGCCTCGTGGTCTGTAAACAGCCACGTCGAGTACCCGGATAGTCGTTTTCCCGATGTTTTTAGCAGCATCAGTAAAAGGCCCGTAAATCGCCCCGGTACCCGGGGTAGCGCCACTAATGGTATCCGGCTTATTTTGTCCCGGCACAAATAATACTTCAGTTCCCGTTTCCATAAAATAATGCGCATGATCAGGATGAGAATGCATTGGCATCGAATCCCCGGGATTAAGACTAACTTCAAACATCTTTATGCCTAATGTGTCTGCAAGTTTTTTGGTAAAAGCAGATGCCACAATTAAAGGATCGATTGCCGGATCATAAACGGTGTCCGAAGATTCATTCTTTGTAACGGTGGATGAGTCAGTGTTCGTTTCACTCGCGTTTTTTGGAGATTCATTGCAAGAGGCCAGCAGCAAGAATGAGAACCATACTACAACCAGGATCATGTTTTTAAACACTTGCATAATTGAGTTATTAACAATGAAAAATTACTTTTTGCGGAACGGTAAGGAAAAGTAATGAAGGGTTTGCGCTTTTAAATCGACTAGTCCGCTTTCATAGGTTGGAAGACAATTAGTTTACACTGGAAGAGATTCGTCGGGAAATAAGAAATCAAATATAGCCGGTTTGATTCTTGGGACCGCTGATTACTTCGGTCGTGGCCTGTAAACATGTGCTATCAGCAGTTTGACGGTCGTTTTACCGGTATTCTTTGCCGCATCCGACAATGGCCCACTGACAAACCCCGCTCCCTTCTGCAGTTTCATTATTGTCCTTGGACCACCCTGGAAACTAACTGCAATTTCTCCCCCTTCAAGAACATAAACTGCGTGATCGGGATGCGAGTGCAATGTTGCCGTATCTCCGGGTTTCAAAGTTGTGATGAATAATTTAATGCCAAGTGAATCAGCGATCTTTTGAATGGATGGTCCACCCAAAGTGAACGCATCCATCGAAGAATCGTATGCCGGTTTTGCAGGTATCTCAACACCGCGTGGCCTGTGAACAGGTATTTCGACAAAGCGAATTGTTGTTCTTCCAATGTTCCTGGCTGCATCGTTAAATGGACCCATTACCCAGCCGGTGTCCGAAACTTCATTCCTGAGCGTATCACCTTTACTTTGTCCTGGAACATACAAAACTGCGGTACTTGTATCGATCAGGTAAAATGCATGATCGGTATGAGAATGCATGGGCAACGAATCTCCGGGTTTAAGTATAGTCTCATAAATCCTGATGCCTAAGGTATCCGCAAGCTTTTTGGTAAAAGTAGCCGCAGTAACCATAGGATCCATGGACGGATCATAAACCGGACCTGCAGAAGCATCATTCTTCGTTACAGCCGAACTATCCGTTTTTGATTCGTCGACGTCTTTGGGAGATTCGTTACAGGAAACCAGGAATAAAAATGAAATCAACACTAATGCGGGGATAATGTTTCTAAACGCATGCATACTTCATCTTTTTTCAATTAACAATGATGTTTTCGGAAAATCGTAGAAATATTCCGGCAAGCTAGCTTACTGGGCCGGGTTACTGAAGGCACTAAAGTCCGAAGGCTATTGCAGCCAGTTCAAACAAATATAGTTTTTAATTTAAACGCTGGCAATTTTCGTTGTCGCCAATAGAAATACTTCCCCACTAGCGGGCAAAAGCCCATCCGTTCGGTTCGTAAAATATAATTGCTCCATTTCTCTAGTCGAAAATAGTCTTACGTTATTTAAACCAGCATTATTCCCTAAGGCCAGTATTTCAGCCGGGGTGAAATAACTTACAAATGGTGTCCCCGATTCGAGTGCCTTCTTCGTACCAATTTCGTGAATAAATTTATCTTCCTCGTCGAGCAGTTCAAATGGCAAATAAAAGTTGATTGCCAACCTTGAACCCGCCGCAAGTTTCGATAGTAGGCTTAGCATTTCAATAATTGCGTCTTTGGTTAGGTACAAAGTGACACCGGTGCAGGCCACCACGGCCGGCTTATTGATATTAAAACCTTGTTTTATTAATTGTTCCAACCAGGAAGAAGTCTCAAAGTTTACAGGTACAAAATGCAAGCAGTTTGGGATGCCAAAGCCAAGTTGAATTAATCTTTGCTGCTTCCATTTCTGTGTGGCGGGCTCGTCAATTTCGTATACCCGGAGCCGCGACGCAAGAGAAGGTTTCCGTTGAACAAAGCTGTCGAGCCCGGCACCCAGAATGACGTACTGATCAATTCCACGTTGACTTTCTTCACTGATTAAATCCTCAATAAATCGGGCTCGGGCAACGACAGAAGCCCGAACCCGCTTTGTAAATTTCATATCAGGACGATCCTGCCAACCAGCGGGCGGGTCAACCAGTTTTAAGCCAATGCCATCTTCAATTATGTGAGGTGTTGCATCCACCTGCAGATGCAACGCCCTCCAAAGAGCAGTTTTAACTGCTGTATTATCTGGTCCGGTAAATTGTTTGTGGTGTTCCATAAACGCAACGCTGCTTGCGACGGATTACTCAGGCGTCATGCAGAACCAACAATGGTAAATGTGTATGGGAGGCCATTTCCCTGGTGAAATGCCTTTGAATAAGACGACCTGTATCACGGGCAACCATTACCACCAATCCTGTGTCAGAGTTTTCGTTAAGGTAAAAATTAATTCCGCTCATTACGTTATTGCTGAAGACTGTCACCCGTTCACTTTGTATTTCAGGATTAAATAGAGACAGAATGAACTCACGGTTCAGTCTTTGTAAATCAGACAAGCCGGAATTTTTCGGCCTGACACTTAGCACTCTCAGTTTTGGGTCGGTTATTAACAAACCTATTTCTTTAAGAATATCGAGCGAAGATTCGTTTTCCAAAAGATCAAGGTCGGTTGCTAAAACAATTCTGTTTTTGCCTGAATTGAAAAAATGTTCAAACCGGGCGACTTCCGGGATTACAAGGACGGGCGTGGAGATATTCGATAATACGTTTACTGTATTGCTGCCGATTAAAATCCGCTTCAAACCGCTTGCTCCCTTCGTGCCCATCACAAGCAAATCAGGTTGTTGAACGGCAATAACTTTTTTTAAAGTTGTAACCAGGTCGCCATGCGCAAATGAAGATTCATATTTTGGATTTGAACCGAATGAATTTCTTAAATCGGTCTCAATGCTTGCCAATTTAGCTTTTGCTTCATTCTCATCCTCACCTTTTCCCAACACATTGATTATAAAAAGGCGAGCAGATGTTCGCTTGGCCAACTCTGCTCCAAATGAAAGTGCGTTAGCCGATGCTTCAGAAAAATCGATCGGAACGAGAATTGATTTCATACGAAAACCGTTTTTAAATTAGTGAAAACGACGAAAGGATAAATAGGCAAGTGTTTCATAAACCTGAAGTTACTGCCGTTACAAAGAACTCTTGCACACAATTTTTCAAACTTCGTTTTTTCATTAGTTATTCTTTCACTGATTTTGATTTCAGCAGGCGGCCAAACGACCTTTTTTAACCTGATTTTTCAACCTTGTATTTATTGCATAGAGTACCATTCGACAATCGGTGCGTGGTAAGAAGGCTCAAGCTGGTCACCCGGTTTGTTTTTCTGAACAGCGGGATTCCATCTCCAAAAAGAACAGGATGTACGATCATCCACATATTGTCAATGGCATTTAACTCCAGTAATTCATGAACAACAGTCGGGCTGCCAAACATCAGGATGTTTTTACCAACCTTTCCTTTTAACCTGTTAATTTCCTTCAAAGGGTTTTCACTAACAACGTAGGTATTCGTTGAATTACCTGCCCGCAAAGTTTTGGAAAAAACGACTTTAGTAACTGAATTGTACCAGTTCGAATATTTTATCTCATTTTTTGTTGCGCCTGGTCTATTTGCAGCGTTGGGCCAGGCAGCATTTATAAGTTCATAGCTAATCCGGCCAAACATGGCAGCGTCTGCTTCCTCGACTATGCTGCAGACAAATTCGAGGTTCTCCTCGCCACCCATAAAATTGTCAAATTCGCCCCTCGGTCCGGCAACAAATCCGTCTAATGATGTTTGCGCAATTAAATTCAATTCCCTCATATTAATTCCTTGTTATTATCCTTATAGTACACGTCATTTGTATCCATTTTGTGTCACCCCAGGCTTGACCCGGGTCTTTTCCAGAAAAAAATTTAGTCTGGAACTCTAAGCAGCATGTTTTTTCCGGCATTTCACTCTTATAAGCTCTCATACCAATTTAAAATGTAATCGGCCACCTGTTCCCATCCCGGCTCTCCACAAATAAAGTGACTTTTATTTTCAAAAATCTTTATGTCAACGCGACTATCTTCATCCCGATACTTTCCAGCAATATTTTGGGTGAGTCGGGGAGGAAATATATTGTCACTTCCACCGCCAATGAACAGCAGCGGCGCATGCGGTTTTTTGAAATCTATATTCGAAAAAGAATTTAAGACAAGTTGTTGGCTCACTTTGTGACTTTCAGGAACGGCTATTGCATCAAAAGCTTTCGTCCTCTCTCCTTCTGGCAGCGTATTGAAGAAAGCTTTATTATACCAATCACGCGAACCCATAAAATATCCTTTGCCGGAAAGAAAGCCAAAGGCAGGCAATGCAATCTTGATGGTTGAAAATGGCGGAAAAACATTTTTGGGAGGAGCTCCGTCGATGCTTACCCCAGCGGCAGCTTTGCCCATCTCAACCAATTTCAGCGTCGCCATGCCTGCCATTGAATGTCCGATCACCAATGGCTTGTCCGAAAACGTATCAATAAATCGGGCAATATTGTTTACTACCTCAATGAACCCGGTTTTAGTTAGATCGGGATGAACATTTTTTCTAAGTTCCGCAGGATTGCCTTCGTGGCCGGGATTTGCCGGTGCATGAACGGTATACCCTTTTTGTTCGTAATAACTTTTCCAGTCCGTCCACGTAACATTGTTGACGAAATTGCCATGGATCAAGACGATTGTTTTAGATTTTGCCATAGTATTTATGTTTGATGTCGCTTTTGTGGCATCGTGTTAAAAATCATGGCAATCAAGGTTGAAAGTCTTCTGGTTGGATACCGGCGATAAGATTATTCCGCGAGTGCAATCAAGATTCATTCCTCAAACAAAATACGAAAGTTGAGTTGAATTGCAAGAGAATAGAATCGAAAAGGAAGGCGGTTTCCGTTTGAGTTTATTCCAGGCCGTCGGAAAAAATTGTATAATTTATTCGTCAAAGAGTCTTATTAAAAAGGCAATTGCGCTATTACAAACAATAGAGTTATGAATCAAAATGTCGCCACACGACATATAGTGATTCCATTTCAACATGAGTTCACCGCTGCAATTTGACCTTTAAAACCCGGCGAAAGCATCGGGCGAACAAACGGCGATTCTGTTCAAAATCCTTTCATTTATCTTCAGGAATTTCTCCAAATTCTTTCCGCTTCTTTTCGAACCACTCATTCATCGCACCTGGATTTTTCATTAGTTCCGTCATTTTGTTCATCGCGCTGATATGATTTTCATCACCCTTTTGAAACATTTCCATGCCATGCTTTTTACTCATTTCCGCAATTTCTTCAAAGCTATTGGCATGAAATTCTTTTTCACATGCGCCACCCAGTTGTCTGCAAGTCATTGTTTTCATAATCGAAAATTTATTAGGATTTAATTGTTGTGCGGGGACCACGTGCAAATAAAACACTTAAGCAATGATTTTCCAGGAAAAATTAATAAGAGCTGATGATCACTCTTCCGTTTCCTCTGCAACCGGCCATGTTGTCTTTCTTTCCCCGATCTGCTGCCGCCACATGGCATAATACAAACCTTTTTTCTCTATCAAATCATAATGATTGCCCTGCTCCGTTATTCTTCCTTTTTCCAAAACATAAATCGTGTCGGCATGCATGATGGTGGACAGGCGGTGTGCAATCAGTATAGTGATCTGTTGTTTAAACGCTGAAATTTCTTTCACTGTTTCGGTTATTTGTTCCTCTGTTAATGAATCAAGCGCCGATGTGGCCTCATCAAAGATGAGGACGCGTGGCCTCCGCAATAACGCTCTTGCAATGGATAGGCGTTGCTTCTCTCCTCCCGACAATTTTTTACCACCTTCACCGAGGATGGTGTCCAGGCCATGAGGAGTGTTTCTTACCATTGTCGCCGCTGCCGCTTTTTCGAGGTTTGCCCAAATCTCTTCGTCGGTAGCATCAGGTTTTACGAATTTCATGTTGTCACGAATAGTCCCTGAAAAGAGATGTGTGTCTTGCGTAACAAAACCCAACTGTCTTCTCATCTGGTTGTACCGGATTTCCCTGGAAGAAATATTGTCGTAAAGTATTTCGCCGGCAACAGGAGTATATAGTCCGACGAGCAGTTTTACAAGCGTTGATTTTCCTGAGCCAGATGGTCCGACAAACGCAATAGTGTCACCGATGGCTGCTTCAAACGAAATACCATCCAGCGCATGGGACAAGGCGTGTCGATGTCGGAACTGTACATTCAAAAAACGAAGGTGCTCAATAGCACCGATTTCTACCGGTTCTTCGGGCCTGTATTCTGGTTGCTTTTGCATCAGTTCGTCGAAGGCTGTAAGCGAACCCTCTGCCTCACGATAAGAAAGAATGATGCCACCCAGTTCCTGCAACGGACCAATGATGGCTGTGGAGATAAATTGCATTGATATCAATTCACCTGCCGACAACACTCTTCGAAAAATTAGCCAAAGCAGGATAAACAAAATCGATTGCCTCAGCACGGTAAGAATGGCGCCTTGCATAAAGCTCAACGTTCTGACCTTTTTTACTTTGCTCATTTCCGTATCATAAATATCCTGTGTGTGGCGACGAAGCCTTCTTATTTCAGGATATGTAAGACCCAGGCTTTTTACAAGTTCAATATTGCGTAACGATTCAGTGATCGTACCGCTCATCTGCCTGTTTTGACGAATCAATGAACGCTGCAGAGTTTTTATGGAACGGCTCAGAAAGCTGGTAAGACCACCCAGCAATACAACACCAATTAAAAATACGGGTATCAGGGCCCAGTGTTTAGTGAAGGCATACCAGATCAAAAAACCAATACCGACAATAGAGGAGAAAAGTATGTTTATGAAACTGGTTATAAACCGCTCGGTATCTCCACGCACTTTTTGTAATACCGATAGAATTTCTCCGCTGCTTTGCTCTTCAAATTCCTGGTAAGGCAGGCGCAGCGTTTGACGCAGCCCGTCATTAAAGACGTTCATCCCGAATCTTTGAACCACCATTCTCATCAGGTAATCTTTAAACGCCGACAGCATTCTCGACACAAGCGCGATTGCAACTGCAACGGTAAGCCAGAAGCTAACGCCTTTCACCAATTCCTTTTCAGGCTTCCCGGATGGGTTAAATACGTAGTTGTCAATAATTTTTCCGAAGATAACCGGGTCGTATAGTAACATGACCTGTGCCAGGCCTGCCAGGAGCATTGAGAGTATGATCCACCATCGATAGGGTCTCAGATAGTTCCAAAGGATTTCCATTGCAAGATTTTCGGTCTGACAAGTTACATCATTTGAAAAAAGCAATTATTACCGGGTTACATTTCACCCAGGATTGTAAGACAGAATCGGCCCACTGACTGATTGCGACGTGTCAATCTGCAGTGATTCTTTTATTTCATTTATACGGGGTCAATTTATCGACTATGGGACGTACGTTGATTCCTTTGGGAATAAATGACCAACGCAATGCTGGGTATTTGATATTAACCGCGGAATTAGTGGGAAAAATATTTAGGGGTTATTAATGGCTACTTTCCTGCCACTCATATTCCGAGCTATGTCCACCATCCAATGCATAGCAACCTGATATGAATGTCAATTTATTGTTGACGATCTGGATGAACACCTTTTCACTGGTGGTATTACTGTCATAGATTATTCGGTTTGTAAATTGTCCGACCGGCATCTCCAGGCATACACTTTGACCCACTGTCTTGTCGCTGACGATTTCATATTCGCCCGCTTTTGTCAAAGAACCATTCACATACCGTTCGTAGTGGCCATCGTCGAATTTCAGAATATTGCCATTTCCCGGAGCATAAACCTGCTCGCCCGGCATCATGCCTCCCGAAGTTTTCCTGAGTTCCCAGGTGCCTCTAATCGAAGACTGGTCATTGCGACTTTTTTTTGCCTGGTCTTTATTGCACGCCCCGGCAATAAGCAGCGCTATGACAACGAATAATTTGAAACCAACGGAGCGGCTCATACGATCATTTTACAAACGATGACAGATCTTCTGGGATAACCGTTGCATAAAAAAAAGCAAAATAGTCATACTGAGCAGCCCGACTCATTCACGTAACCGGGTAATTAATGCATCCTTAATTGCAGCTATTTATAAAGGCTATTACTTCGGTAAATACTGTCGATACATCCGGGTTGTAACCCTCCTTCAAAACGATCAAACACGTGCCCATAACCACTTACTCTTATAAAATAAAAATCTCAAAACTGTCTTAACTTTTTCAGAATAGATGGTATTAACATGACTGATTTTTTGCTGGCACGAAATGACACCAAAAGGCAGGGTCAGCAATAACATTATACGAAGCATTCTTAACAAAGAAATTATTTCAACGGCCTCTCATACGTTTCCCAGTCATCTAATATGACGATCCCGTCCGTTGTCCTGAATTTAGTTTGAACAAACGAATCCTTGTCATAAGATAGCTTTCGCTTTACAGAAAAGTGCAGATGCGGGCGTATCACCAAACCGGTCGCGCCGCTCAGTCCGATTAGCTGTCCTTTTTCAACGTGACCCTTCGTTACCAAAACACCGCTCTTCGCGAGATGCCAGTAACAGCCGAAGCTGCCGTCATCGTGTTGTATAATTAAATAATTGGCTTTATTCTTATAGTTCCCCATGAATCCGCCTTCATTGCTATCATCTTTATAACTGTAAACGGAGCCTTCTCTCGCGGCAAAAACCGATGTGCCGACCGGCATTGTAAAATCCACGGCCGCCGTATGTATATGGGAAAACAATCCGCCATAGCCCTGGACCACGCGGTGTTTTGTTCCTTTCGCAAAGGGCAGCTCGTACACATAGCTGTCAATGTTCTTTGTTACTTCTGTTTGCCAGGAGAAAAGAATAAACATGATTATTAAAACGATCACCAACAAAGCAAACGGCCATTTTGCAGCTTTTAAAACTCGCAAGGGAAATGCCATCTTACAAATTTACATGGGCAAAGTTGTTCCTCTTATTACAAATGGCATCTTTTTGAGTGCACCCCTTTCCCTCGTCAATGAATTGCTGTAACATTTACCCTCTCAATTCCTTTTATATGCAACTCAATACGTCTCTCCCTGGCTTTGTTGTGATACTCACTTATTATTTCCAAAATGTCGTAATCAATGAAATTACATTCGCTTCCGTCAATTGTCAGCTTGCTGTCTTCGGGAATTTGGTCCAGTGCCTTGCGCAGGTTCACCTTGTTTAAGAATGTAACATTGCTGTTTAGTTTAATCAGGTAGGTGTCTATACCACGGTGTTGCGTTTCGGTAATCTTATATTCCGCTTTAAAGTTATTGCGAACAATGTAGTATATGGAAATCAGCAATCCTATGCTTACTCCAATGAGTAAGTCAGTAGCGAGAATCATGACGATGGTAATTATAAATGGGAGAAATTGCTTTAACCCTAAGCTCCACATATTGCGATACAGTTTGATTTTGGTCAGGTTGTAACCCGTAATGATGAGAATTGCGGAAAGAGAAGCGTAAGGGATCTTATTGAGCAAAAACGGAACCAGCAAAACTGCCACCAGCAGGAAAAGTCCGTGCGTGAACGCTGAAAGTTTTGTCCTGGCGCCGGCGTCCACATTGGCAGCTCCTCTCACCACAACTGCCGTAATTGGAATGGCACCCAATAATCCGCAGGTCATGTTGCCGATACCTTGCGCAATTAATTCCCGGTTAACAGGAGTAATTCTGTTTCGCCTGTCTAATTTGTCAATAGCTTCAATACAAAGCAAAGTTTCCAGCGTAGCGAGCATGCCAATAACCAGTCCGTCTTTCCAAAGCTCCTTGTTGGAAAAAAGTTTGGAGAAGTCCGGAAGGGATATGCTGGCAAAAATATCTGAGGGAATAGTTACAAGTTGAGTTTGCTTCAGCGAGAACGCTGAAGCTGCATTTGTGAATATGATATTGATAAAAACCCCGATTAGCACCACCAAAAGTGGTGCTGGGATAACTTTCCACTTTTTTGCCGATGGAAGTTGAAGCAGGATCAAAACGATGAGTGAAACGGCTGTAATTAAAATTGCGCCCTTAGTAAGCTGGTCATTTAAACTCCCTATGTTGCCAAGAAAATTTTCAGACGAAAAGAGGTTTAGAAACCCGCTGGTCCAAAAGTTGGGTTTATCATATCCCAGTGCCGTTGGGATTTGTTTGGAGATAAGCAGAATGCCGATGGCAGCCAGCATTCCTTTGATTACTGAAGAAGGAAAGTAATTTGCGATTGCGCCAAATTTCAATAACCCGAGAACTACCTGGAACAATCCTGCAACGATAACAGCAAGCAGAAAAATTTTAAAGTCACCAAGTGAAATGATTGAAGCGGCAACTACCGTTGTCAAACCTGCCGCAGGTCCTGAGACTGCCAACTGCGAACCACTGATCAATGAAACAACAAGCCCGCCTATGATGCCTGAAAGTAGTCCCGAATAAAGAGGCGTACCCGATGCCAATGCTATTCCCAGGCAAAGCGGAAGAGCTACAAGAAAAACTGAAAGTCCAGCGGGTAAGTCATATTTAAGCCAGATTATCCTGTAATACCTTACGGTTCTTTTCATTGATTGTCAAATAAATCTTGTCGGTCAAAGGTAGAAAGTTCCTGGTTAGGGGGATTCCAAAATTGTAAATAGTTATGTTGCCTGAGATTTTCCGACCTTCTTTTTCGGCAAATTCCTCCTTTTGCCTGTATGCAGTTCGTTCGCGCGCCAGCGGAAATTAGTCAGCGAATGAGGTCAACCCTTGTCCTTTCGCAATTTCATTTCCAAAAAGCCAAGAAATACAAACAGGACAAAATAACCAATGGAATTCAATTCATGATACTCTATGAAGGGTCTGCCCGGTTTTTGAGTTGAATCCATTGAAAGAAAAGTAAAGGCATAGGGATATTTAGAAACATGTGACCATCGCGAAGCCCCTGCCACCAGGCCCCCTATCAGAAAAGCCAAACCTATACCTGTAGGCACGACAAAATTTTTAAACCTCAGGGATAACCCATACTGAATAGCGCTTATACCAAGGATCGACAGGTAGGCTTTTGCATTTAGCTTCCATATCATTCCCCAGTCAATTTCATTCTCCAGGAATGCAAACCCCGGGTTCGCAAGGCCTGCAATGATGCCAACAACGAAAACAAGGATATTGAACAGGAGGAAAAAAGAGAATATCATTAAATGAATCGTCAGAAATTTGGAAAAGAAGATGTTTCCGAACGATTGAGGCGATGCAAAAACCTGTTTCCAGGTATTGTTTTTAAATTCTATTTGCGTTACCAGGGTACACAGGAGTATTAAATACATGGGCAAAACAAAAAAAGAGAATATTTCCCAGGTTCGCATTATGTAAACCGCCCACGGTTGTGAGCCCATATCCTTTATAGTTTCGCTGGGATTAAGCAAAAAAAGCAACAAATAAACCGTGGGAATAAATGCTGCCCCTATAATTATTAGCCAGGAAGAAGCGGTGCTTTTGGCTTTAAGTAATTCCGTCTGCGTTGATATTAGAAAACTCATTGATGACTATTAGATGTTATGTCAATAAATAATTGCTCAAGATCGTTATGCTGCGCTTGCAATGAATAAACGTCAATATTATGTTCAACCAGCTTCCGGTTAATTACCGCGGTAACTGCTTTTTCTTTATAAGGAACCACCAGGTAACCGTTCCTGGCCTCAGCACCGTACTCGGCTGATAATAGCTTTAGGGCTGCTTCATTATCACTGGCATCAATTTGTATAAAGCTTTGCATGATCCTCATGTTCTGCAGTGCACTGAAGGTTCCCTGGAACAATAATTTTCCCATATGGATAATGCCCACATGAGTTGCCATTCTCTCTACCTCAGCTAAAATGTGGCTCGATACGATAAAGGTCACACCATTTTCCCTGTTTAATTTCCTTATTAGTTCTCTTACTTCAATAATCCCGTTTGGATCGAGGCCGTTTGTCGGCTCATCTAAAATCAAAAGTTCCGGATCGTGTAATAGGGCGACGGCAATAGACAAACGTTGTTTCATTCCCAGTGAAAATTGTCTTGCTTTTTTCTTACCGGATCCTTCTAAGCCAACTAATTGCAATACCCGGTCAATACTTTCTTTAGGAGCAGCATAGATTTTCCGGTAAATGTTTAGATTTTCCTTTGCTGTCAAATGCCCGTATAGGGATGGCTGTTCGATCAGTGAACCGATCTTCTTTAACGATTCGATCCGGTGATCATTAAACTCTTTTCCGAATATCTCGATTGACCCTTGTTGCTTTTTTAGTAACCCTAATAGTAACCGTAGCGTGGTAGTTTTACCGGCTCCGTTTGGTCCCAAAAATCCGTAAATGCTGCCCATCTCTACCTCGAGGCTTATGTTATCCAGAGTTTTTTGCCGCTTATTAAAAGAATAATTGAGAGCGGTCGTTTTAATAGTTGCAGTAGAACTCATGACAATAATTAAGGGTTAATGATCTCTTTCGATAAAAGTCATTGCCTGGCGCGTTGTTAAAACAGCCAAACAAAAGAAACTATGTCATGGTTGAAGTCCGATAAAAATACAGGCAACAAATGAAATCCCGTTACCGCTCGTATAAATATGGCAGTATCCTTAGCAGTTTTTAAATACAATAGACTCACAGCAACTTATTGACGAAGTTCTTATCGAGGCATTCGTCGATACTTGCTGATAGCCAGCTATTTATTAGTATTTATTTTATTTTGCTGACGCTTTCACAATCAGACTTTAATTTCTATTTTGTTGGAAAAAAGTTAGATGAGGAAAGTTGTATTAATTGGAATTGTTCTTACAGTGGTTTTATTTTCCTGCCAAAAGGAAGTCGAGATAGATCTCAATACTCCACCGACGGTTGTTGATGACCTAATCGAACAAGAAAACAACCGTCTTTCTGCTGCTATCACCAGTCAAAAGACAAACATATTTCTCAATGGCCTCGTGGTCGATGAGCAAAACCAACCATTGGCACAGGTGGCGGTCAGTTGCGGTTTAGTTTCGACAATCACCGACGATAAAGGTTTTTTCTACTTCAAAGAGTCAATGTCCGTAAATAAGGAGTATGCGCTCATAAAAGTGCATAAAGCCGGTTACATGACAGGATACCGGACATTTACTCCGAATTCAAATAAGCTAGCCTATCATCAGGAAAAGATTATGCTTCAAAAGCAAAATTCACATGAAGTGTTTTCCAATTCAGGTGCTGCTATAGTGGTAGATAAAATACGGTTGAGTTTTCCTGCTGCCGCGGTTGTTAAAGCCGATGGCAATTCTTACTCAGGCGATATACATGTGGAGGTGCGTTACATAGATCCGCTTTCATCAGGTTTCCCGCTGATGATGCCGGGTGCGTTAGTGGGATTAAACAACTCCGGGGATTTAAATGCATTACAAAGCTTCGGTATGGCGATTGTGGAATTGAAAGACGATAGTGGGAATGCTTTAAAGATAGCTCCAGGGAAAAAAGTAAAAATGGAAATGGCGGCACCGGCAGGCGGACCCGCTTCCGTTCCACTCTGGCATTTTAATGAAAAATATGGCCTGTGGGTACAGCAAGGTGAAGCCATAAAAAACGGGAATGTGTATGTGGCAGAAGTCAGCCATTTCTCAATATGGAATATCGATTCTGAATTCGCCGACTATAATCTTGAGCTGGCATTTCAAAGTGCTGCCGGTCCTGGTTGCGGAAACCTTCGCGTCGATATCTATAGGCCGAATAACATTTTTGTTGGTAGCATATTTACCGATGACGGCGGAAAGGCAACTTTGTTGAATTGTCCTGCTAATGAATTGCTCACTCTGAGGGTTATTTATGCCTGCGACACGATCACTAAAACTATAGCTCCTCTCACAACCAACCGGAGTGAAACAATTGTTTTAAACAGCAGTCAACTTTTAAATTTGGAGTTTAAAGGAAGTTTGAAGACATGCAACAACCAGCCACTTGCCAACCAGCCTTTCCAGGCCTTTTTAACGGGAACAAAAGAAACGGTTATACTAAATGGTGTTACCAGCGCACAAGGTGATTTTTCAATTTCCACGGTACTTCCCCAATGCCAGTTTTCGGATTTGCGCATACAAACGACTGCCTTTTACGAAAATGAATTTCATTTCGGCAATATCACGCCTGTAAACGCAGGCATCAATAATTACGATCCCGTTTTATGTGACTCGATATTCAATGGCCAGCCATTTGATGACAATGAAGTGGTGGACATTCCTGATCCAAAACTGCTCAACGTGGTCAGGCAGGTGATCAACAAGCCCAGTGGGCCGATTTATTATCGCGATGTAAAGGACATACGCTACCTGGATGCGTCGGTGCAGTCAATATCATCCCTGGTCGGTCTGCAATATTTTACAGGGCTTGATTCTATCAACCTTGAAGTAAACCAGGTGTCGGATATATCACCGCTGCAAAGCCTTACAAAGCTTTATAAACTGGACCTGGCATCGAATCAAATCTCAAATCTGGTTCCTCTACAGGGTTTGAACAATCTCGCCATACTGGAATTACATTATAACCTGATCGACAACATAGAGCCGTTGAAAACGCTCACAAAATTGAGCATCCTCCTGTTAGACTGGAATCAGGTAAGCGATGTTTCAGCGATAAAACAACTGGTGAACTTAACGGTATTCAGCGCAGAAAATAATGGAGGCATCACCGAGTATACAGTTTTTTCAGATCTTACTAACCTCGTTGAACTCAACCTAAATTATAGCAGCGTCTTCGTGGACGACCTTTCTATTTTTAAGAAATTGACGAATCTGAGGACATTAAAGCTCAGGACCAACTCGCTGCAGGATATTACACCTATTGAAGTGTTAACCAACCTAACTACGCTCGACCTTTCGTCGTCGGCGGCAATACAGGACGTAACACCATTGCAGAAACTGGATAAACTCATAAATCTGCATTTAAAGGATGCAGTTGTCAGTATAGAACCGTTGTACGATTATTTGCCAGCACTTCGATATTTCGAGGTCCAGCCCACTTTTGGTAACAGTTGGTTCCAGGATCAAATTGACTTTTTCAAGATCAAGCATCCAGGCTGCATTGTTCAATAAGTAATTTTAACGCAATGAATGCCGGAAAGGTTGAAATGTGGCATATACTATTTACTTAACCCGCCGTGAACAATGGATTTAACCCGAAGCAGGAATATGAGGCGTCAGCGGATCTGCAATCGTTGAGAAGCGATGCAAGATGGCAACAATTGATGAAGCAATTAAATTAGCATTCACGTCATTCCGGCTTTTCCTTCACTCAGCAGTCTCCCCCGGCGCCAATACGTCACTAAAAAAGCGACCGTAGTGATTCGTCAGCCTTCTTCTCTGTACTTAATTAGATTCCGCTTTTCCAAAACCTACTGTTTCCCGATAAAGTTGAGGGGTAATGTCCGTGTTTTTTTTAAAAAACCGACTGAAGTAATACTCATCATCATAGCCTAACTCGTATGCAATCGCTTTTACTGATTTATTGGTGAGATACAATTCTCTCTTTGCTTCAATGACAATCCGTTCAGCAATTAAATTAGTCAGCGTTTTATTGAAATGCTTTTTTGTGATTTTGGCCAATGCATTTGGCGAAATATTTAGTAAAAAGGCATAGTCGTTTGGTCGATGTTTTGATTTAAAATCTTTCTCGATTGATTCTTTCAGATTTTGCAAAATAACAGGTTCTTTATTGGCTTTTTTTGAATGCACGATATCCGGCTGTTGTTGCATTTTTGAGCGAGATGCAGAAATTAAGAAAATCTTCATATACGAAACCAATAGTTCATATTGTGCCAGTCCCGGATTTTGCATTTCTGACTTAATTTGTTCAATTAATTTGTTCAATGTGCCTTGTAATACTTCATCAACCTTAATAAACGGCATTTGATATATATTATTGAAAATAACACCATTGCACGTTACTTCAGTTTCATGTTTATGAATGCAAAAGAAATCTGAATGAAAGTAAATAGCAACTCCATTTATAAGGTTTGATAAAAACATGAACGGTTGGTACGGAGTGAACGAAAATAAAGAATCAGGCCCAAAATTATATTCAGAAAAGTCAGTTTTCAGCTGTCCGTTCCCATCCTTAACCCAGATTAGGGAATAATAATTATTTCGTTGCAAATGATCGAAGTAACTATTGTCATCAAATGAAAATAGCTTGAAGGCAAGATTTCCAGTTTGCTTATTGACTAACGTGAATGCAGCCTGTTCCGTCATAATCCAAAATTAGAACTTTAATTTATTGCTTTGCAGAACAAACTAACCAGTAAAAAGGCAGGGCAGGTTAACGGCAAAGACAATTATCCTGCAAAACAATAGGTGCACCCTCTTTCCTGCGCACGGTTGATCGCCCAAATACCCGCAGGTAATACTTTGATGCCGGGCAGTATCCCGCTCAACCAATCTTTTTTTACTTCGACGGGATCGAGATTCAACGATTGCGCTACGGCTCCGCTGTATACTGTTAAAGCCATATCGCATGCACAAAATAACACACCACTATCCTGTAGTTCATTGATGCCAATTGGTATCACACCTACTCCGGGAATATTAAAATCACCCTGTTTCGGCCTCCAAAAGGGATTACGTGCAGATGGTTCTTTGGTTTTCGGATCATTAGCTTTAAATACTTCACCGAAATTATATTTCGACCATAAGCGATCTTCCATGGAATAAGGTATAGCTGTGTGACGGAGCACTACCACTACACTGCAATCTTTTTCTGGTGTACCGGTGGCTGCATTAGTTACGAGAAATATTCTTGGCCAGGCAAAAGGAAAAATTTCATTCGGTTCGGGAACATCGAATACAATGCGATGCTTGCCTTTTATTTGCTCAAACCATTTTTCAGGATCACTGGCATCACCTGGAAAAGTATTCGCCGCTTGAACGGATAATGGAGAAATAATAGAAGAAAGACCAATAGCGGCGACTCCACCTGCGATTGTACCTAGAAATTGCCGCCGTGGGTTATCATCATTGTACTTGCTTTTCATATGTCATTTTTTGATTATTAAGGGGATATTCTTATTCATTATCTTGAGTAATCAGCTGCTTTGCTGAATCTGAAGTTTCAAATTGTGCAATTCCTCGTTTGAATAGAAATGATTTAATTAATGAAGCAGCTTCCCCATGCTTTTCTTCTAAAACAAAATGGCCCCCATTCAATAAACTTATCTGTGCGTCTTTTATGTCTTTTTTAAACGCCCCGGCTCCGGCTGCAAGAAAGAGTTTATCGTTTTTGCCTGATATGATCAATACTGGCGGCAGGTATTTTCTAAAATAAGACTGCCATTCACCGTACAATGAAAGATTGGTTCCATAATTTCTGAATAAGGCCAATTGTATTTCATCATTACCGGGTCGGCTTAAATAATAATGATCGATGGAATAACCATCCGGGCTAATTTTTGAAATATCTTCAGCGCCATCCGTATAAAGCCATTTGATAGTGTCAAACGATAAGAAACTCCTTGCTTCTTTCTCCGTTTCCGCATCCTGGTTTTGAACATATGCAACCAGGGGTCTCAAGGCATCGCCCAATCCTTCATTATAGCAATTTGCGTTTTGTACAACTATTGCCTGGATCAATTCCGGCCTTTGCGCAGCGATACGTAAGCCGACAGGCCCGCCATAATCCTGTACATACAAACTGAATTTTTTGAGTTCTAATTCGTCAATAAAATGATTGATGGTTAACGCCAGGTTATCGAAACTGTAGGTGTACGCAGACGGAGACGGTGAACTGCTTTGTCCGAACCCGGGATAATCTGGGGCAATCAAATGATAATCCGAAGAAAGATCATTTATTAAATCTCTGAACATGTGTGAAGATGATGGGAATCCATGTAGCAGGAGGATGGTTGGCTTGTCTTTATCACCAGCTTCCCTGTAAAAAATATCAAGGGCGCCAACCTTTGCCGTTTTAAACTTTTGAGTATTCATTTCTTCCTTTTTTTGTTAAATCATAATTGACATTGCGAAGATGAATTAACTCAAAACCGATTAAAATGGATTATCTATGCTTTTAAATGGACAGATTTTATCTGATTGTGGATAATATCAGCTTAGTTGATCCACTTCAATGTTTGCCGTTGCCTTAAAGGGTTTTCGCGAACAAAAACATTTCTGCACAAAAGGAAAATAAAACAATTCTTAAGTACTGAAAATCACTAACCCTTAGCTTTTTGTTTATATAGTTGAATTGCGTCAAGCATTTGTTGTTGCAAACGTCACTTCCTTCCAATAAAAAAGCCACTCGTCTTCCAAGTAGCTTTCCAAAACTTCTTAAGTGCAAGCTCTTACGCCATCTCTTCCTTCGCCGTCTTACTATACTCATCAATCAATCTCCGCTGTATATCAAACGGCACAGGTTCATAGGCCTGGAACTTCATCTTAAACTTGGCCCTTCCCTGGGTGATCGAACGAAGCGAAGATGAATATCCTTCCAATTCGGCCAATGGGACTTTGGCAATCACTTTCTGAAAATGTCCCTCACTGTCGATGCCTTCTACAATAGCGCGGCGGCTTTGGAGGTCACCCATTACAGCGCCAGTAAGGTCATCGGGACATAATACCTGTACATTATATATCGGCTCCAGAATCTGTGGGTCCGCCTGCTGGAATGCCTGGCGGAATGCCTGCAGTCCTGCAATCTTAAATGAAATATCATTGCTGTCCACCGGGTGCATTTTACCATCGTACACACATACACGTATATCACGCGCATAAGATCCCGTCAGCGGGCCGTTGTGCATTTTTTCCATTACACCTTTTAAAATGGAAGGAAGGAATCTTGCATCAATAGCGCCGCCCACAATGCAATTATAAAAAACCAGTTTGCCGCCCCAGTCCAGGTCGTAAGTGTCCCTGCCTCTTACGGTCAGTTCTTTGGGCTCGGGCATGCCTTCATACCACGGCTCTATTTGCATAAACACTTCTCCAAACTGCCCCGCGCCACCACTTTGTTTTTTGTGTCGATAGCTGGCGTCGGCCATTTTGCGAATCGTTTCCCTGTATGCAATGCGGGGTTTTACAAATTTGACTTCCAGCTTATGGTTGTGTTCTATTTTCCATTTTGCAACAGCCAGGTGCATGTCACCCTGGGAATGGATCAGTGTTTGTTTCAATTCAGGTGATACTTCAACCAGCAGTGTGGGATCTTCTTCCCGAAGCTGGTGCATGGCCTGTGAAAGTTTTTCCTCCTCTCCTTTTTTCAGCGTTTCAATGGCAACCGTCATATTTGGCGGAGGAAATTCAATCGGGTTGAGTTCATAATTCTTTCCCCTTGCATGAAGCGTATTGTTGACATGTGTATTTTTCAATTTTAAAGTTGCACCTATATCTCCTGCGACCAGTTCATTTACATTAGTGCGCTTGTTGCCTTCCACCATAAACAACTGCGATATTTTTTCCGTCACACCGGTGCTTTCATTTTCCAGTTCCATCCCGCTCCTGATCGTTCCGGAATAGACTTTGAAAAAAGAGAGTTCACCCACGTGCGGTTCAGATACCGTTTTGTAAATAAATAAGCATGCAGGTCCATTTGCATCGCAGGAGAGTTTATCACCCCGCCTTGTTGTTTGCGGCGGCATTTCATTGGCGCTGGGACAAACATTGTCAATAAAGCCCATCAAACGGCCACTGCCCATATTTCTTTCTGCAGACAAACAAAATAGCGGAAACAAGTCATGATTGATCATGGCCTTTTTCATTCCCGCCTTCATTTCATCCTCATCCAGCTCTCCTTTATCAAAATATTTTTCCATCAGGGATTCATCGTTGCTGGCAATGGCTTCGATCAGTTCTTTATGCAATGCATCGGCCTTTGCTTTTTCATCTTCGGGTATTGGTAATTTTTCGGGTTTGCCGCCGTTGTCTTTGAATTTATACATCGTCATCCGCAATACATCAATGATTTCGTGAAAACCAACACCCACTTGCCGCGGGTATTGCACAACTACGACATTATTTCCAAAGTGTGATTTCGCTTCCCTGACGGTCTTGTCAAAATCAGCATTGTCGTCATCGAGCTTGTTCACGGCAAATATCATCGGGGTTTTGAACTTTTCGGTGTATTCCCAAATGATATCGGAGCCCACTTCAACTCCCATTTCGGCATTGAGGAGCATCACCCCGGTATCTGCAACGCGTAATGCAGATATAACTTCGCCGACGAAGTCGTCATAACCAGGGGTATCGAGGATGTTTATTTTATAACCCCGCCATTTTGTGTGAAGGAGCTTGCTAAAAATAGAATTACCACGTTCCTGTTCCAGTTCGTGGTAATCTCCTGTTGTGTTTCTGTCGGCTATATTGCCGCGGCGGGTTATGAGTCCGGCTTCGAACAGCATGCACTCCGCTAAGCTGGTCTTACCGGACCCCGCGTGGCCCAGCAAGACTATATTTTTTACGTGTGAGGTATCAAATTCTGGCATGGCAAGTAGTTTTTAGATAAGTAATCTTGTTTAAGAAAATATCGAAGATCTTATATAGTGAAGTTGCTAAATCCGCAATCGAAAAAGGATTACTGCAATGGTCCGCCATGCGGCGGATCGCTGCAAACAGGTAAAAAACTATAAAATTTCAGAACTGATGTTTCACGTTCGGCTTAGGAACTGGTCGAATTCGTCTCTTAATTCCAATAGGGTTGTGTCCAATCTTTGGTACTGTTCGAAAATATTTTCATGCTGGGCTACGGTTTCCGCATTTAATTTCCCCCCGTTAACATTCATCTCGTAGTTGATCTTTTGTTCGTGCGATTTGATCGCATGCTTGAGATCGTGAATGTTGATAAGCTGAATGTGAAACTGGTTGTGGAGATGTTCTACGTCCTGGAGTTGTTCTTTGGAGAGTGGGCTGCTGACGGCGTCCTGGAGTTTGATTTTATCTTTCGAAAATTCGTCGCGGTATTGACGAAGATTTTCTCTCCAGGAATTACACTCTCCTGTGAGCTGTGAGGTTTCAACCTGAACCATGGGATTTTAATTTAAAGGTGAATAAATATGGCGTTACTCAGTCTTTGTCCCTGAGGCGTTAGATGGTATATGTAATTTAAAACTTCTTTTTGGGAAAAGTGGGTATTTTTTTGGCACAATTGTCCGTTGGGAACCACATAGACATAGGGCACATAGATGGACACATAGGGGTTTCTATGTGAACCCTAATGTGTTCTATGTCCTATATGGTTCAGTTATTGCATCGCTGGTTTCGATTGTTTTTTAATTGTTTATACCGCTGTCTCTCCCGGCTTAGGTCGCTTTAATGCGGTGATTTGATTTAGCGCAGGGAAGCAGAGAAAAGGAGGTCCCAAAAAAACGGACCTCTGCGAATCCTCTGCTTCTCTGCGTTAAAGAGTCCGGGTTAAGAATAGCTTTCGTTAAATTGCATCCCCTTAAGTATTGATCTCTCAAAATACCATACAACAGATACTCAGCCGCATCGACATTGTGGATGTGATCGGCGGGTTTGTGAAGCTGAAAAAGCGGGGCGCCAGCTACCTCGGACTCTGCCCTTTTCATAATGAAAAAACGCCTTCGTTTACCGTTTCCCCAACCAAAGAAATTTATAAATGCTTCGGCTGTGGCAAAAGCGGCAATACCATCAGCTTCATCATGGAGCATGAGAAGTACAGCTATGTCGATGCATTGAAATGGCTGGCGAAAAAGTATGACGTTCCTGTCGAAGAAACTTTTCTAACGGATGAGAAAAGACAACAACAACTATCAGCGGAAAGCCTTTTCATCATTAACAATTTTGCGCAGCAGTTCTTTAGCAGGATCTTGTTTGAAACAGAAGAAGGGCATGACATCGGTCTGAGCTATTTAAAAGAAAGAGGTTTCAGGGAAGACATCATCCGCAAATTTCAATTAGGATATTCACCCGAGCAAAGGGATGCGTTTACGAAAGAAGCGTTGGCAAAACAATTCACCACTGAATTATTGATAAAAACTGGTTTGGTTGTATTGCGTAATGAAGTGTTGCAGGACAACTACCGGGGAAGGATCATTTTCCCGGTACACAATCAAAGCGGCAAAGTGCTTGGCTTCGGAGCAAGGATCCTGAAGTCAAATGATAAGGCGCCGAAATACATCAACACTCCCGAAAACGAGATCTATGTAAAGAGCAGGCTACTCTACGGTACCTACCAGGCACGACAGGCAATTGACAAAGCGGATGAATGTCTACTGGTAGAAGGTTATACAGACGTTATTTCCCTGCACCAGGCCGGAATCGAAAATGTTGTGGCTTCGGGAGGAACATCGTTGACACCCGACCAGCTTCGATTGATTAAAAAATATTCCAACAACCTCACGATTGTTTACGATGGAGATGCTGCCGGTATAAAAGCAGCACTCCGGGGGCTGGACCTCGCACTCGAAGAAAGCCTGAATGTAAAACTGGTTTTGATACCGGACAAGGAAGATCCGGATAGTTACGTCAACAAAGTTGGCGCGTCAGCGTTCACACAATTTGTTCAGCGTAATAAGAAGGACTTTATCCTTTTCCAGTTGGAAGTAGCATTAAAAGATGCGGGCAATGATTCGGTAAAGAAAGCAGAAGTCGTCAGCAAAGTAGCCGAAACAATATCGCGGATCAACAAAGCCGAAGATTTCACCAAACAACAGGATTACATTAAACAGTGCTCCGAGATATTAAAGATCGACGAATCAGGACTGCATTCACTTGTTAATAAATTTATCCGCGACCGCATTGCCACACAGGAACGAAAATTACCCTTTGAAGAAGCACAGCATCACGAGGAAAATGCAAGACAGGCGGAACAAACAGACTATGAAGACGCCACATTCAACCTGCTGTTCAAAGATGATTTGCAGGAAAGAGAACTTGCGAAGATCTTGCTGGAATTTGGCACAAAAAGATGGGATGATTCAAAACTGGTCGCGGAACATATTTTCGAAGAAATGGTAGACGAAAGCCTTATTGATAACAAAGATGTGCTGATGCTTATCGCGGCTTTCAAACAAATGCTACTGCAAAACCCGGCAGGGAATGATAAGAATTATTTTGTGTATCATCCTGATCACAGGCTAAGCAGCTTTGCAGTCTCCCTGCTCAATTTTCCGTATGAAGAAAGTGAACGTTGGAAAACTGAATTCAGCCAGGATACCGGCTTCCGGCAGCAACTGTTTGAACAAAATTTTGAAGATTTCATGCGTATCGTTGCTAAAGAAAATGCGAAAGAACTTACCACCTATTTGAAAATGGAAGCGGACACCACGCATGAAGAAGTGGAATCAGTGCTGAATTATTTGAAGTTGAGGAAGGTAAAACGGATGTTGCTCGAAAACCAGGTTGATTTAGAAAAATCGCATACTGCTGAAGAATTCCGCATGCTTCATCAAACCCACGAGCACCTGAAGAATATGGAAATTGGGCTGACCAAAAAAATGGGTGCCGTGGTGATCAGGTAGGAAATTACGTTGATTCCCAAATTCCTGTCATTCACTGGGCGGGATAAGCACCATTTGAATTCCGGGTTTTGAAATATATCTTAGTGGGCGGATACAACAAGTTCTCATTATCCTTTCTAAAATTTTACCCGATGCGCCTCAGCTCCGCTGCATTTATTTTACTCCTATTGGTTTGTCCGAAATTATTTTCACAAGCACCTATTGAATCTGATACGATCAAAGGCACATTTGAACGGGTTGAGACAGAAGCCACATTTCCAGGAGGAATTGATGAATGGCGACATTTTTTAGAAAGAAATTTAAATCCGGCTGTCCCGGTGGATAACGGAGCCCCCTGTGGAAAATACACGGTATATGTTCAATTTATTGTAGACAAAGATGGACGCGTTTCTGATATCAAACCATTGACACATTTAGGCTATGGAATGGAACAGGAAGTGGTCAGGATCATGAAGGAATCAGGCTCGTGGGATCCAGCCGTGATGAAAGGCAAGCCCGTTAAGGCTTACAGGAAACAACCCGTCACATTTATGGTGGAACAGGAAGGCTTTAATATTGCTTCTAAAACACCCTATGTCCTTTATACAAAAACAGATAATGAGTTAACCATTGACGTAGAGGATCTGAAAGCCGAGAACATGGAAGTAACAATTTCAGAGGGCACTATCAACCGGCAGGTAAACGGAAACTTCGTTGCAAGGGTTACTAAAACGGGAAGAGTGACTATAACCGTGCACAATAAAAAGGGAAAACGAAAAGAAATCGGTGCAGCCAGTTTTGAAGTACTGAAGCAACCAGGTGCGAAAGACGGTGCTAACTGATCAATTACCAGGGATAGTGATCGGCATTCAAACCTTTATAAACATGTCGCTGTACGAGTTTTCAATCAAATCTTCTTCCCGGATTTCTAATTCCCGCATATAGAAATCACATTGCTGCTGTAGTTTATCCTGTGATAAATCAGCGAATACATTCCCGGCTTCTATCTCTGCAAATGACCCGAGACCCGGTACTTCATCAATATGAAATTTTACATTATCGATGTAATAGATTTCTCTGCGTTTTTTCACAATTGTTCTAATGCCATTTGATTTTGCGAGCACCTCTTTAAGTTCTTTAGCGTTTTCGATTTTCACCAAATTGAAATGGGATTTTTTGGGTCCGTGCTGATTGTCCCTTTCATAAAAAATCAGGTTGTTTTCTATATTTCCTTCCCTGAGTTTTAGTCGTCCGTTCGGCACATCAAAATAGGTATCGGTTTGTTCGTCCACACCTTTAAACTCTGCTTTGTGATCAATTAAATACCTCCGGACCATCCCGGGATCATGACAGCGGGCTTTTATCTCTACGTTCAGAAAGGGCATAAAAAAGGTTTGTTGAAAAACAACAAACCTAAGTAAGTTCTAGTAACGTTTGCTAATCAGCCAGCCAACGCAGCCGCTTCCCTTTTACGGGGACCTGCTGCACTTGCTTCCCTCCTGTCATGTCCTCTCACGAAACGCATGGCGCTCCAAACATGGTCCAACTCCACCCGCTCGATACTTTCGTATCCTTCGCAGGTCAAGCGGTTCCAGCTGCATTCGCGGTTGAGGTCAGTAACGATCTTTGATGTGATCTTGGGATAAGCGACCCAAAATTTAGATTCACCTTTCAAAGAGGGCATTACATCTTTCAAAATTCCATTCAGTTGATTTTCATTCACTGCAAAAACCAACGCAAAGTCGATCTTCCGGTTCTTCAGAAGCGGCGTCATGTTTTTGGCGAAGGAAAGTTTGCTGAACTGCTTTTCGATTGATGATGGTAAACCCTGGATTAAAAGATTCTTCTCGTCTGTCAATTGTAGCTTTTCAAATACTGTTTGTGACATACTTTGAAGCAATTTTAAGGGTTTCAAACAACTACACCTCCCTATGGGTTTGATTGCCTGAGTTATCATTTTAGGGAGGGCAAAGATAGGCTAAATTGATGGCAATGAGCGCCGACTTCAAATAAAAATCCCGCTCAAATTCAATTTGGCGGGATTTATTGATGTAAATCTATTTTTGTTGACCCATGGGTTTATAATATTTAAGCGCTTCGTTCATATATTTTTCGAGCTCCGCTATGCGTTTTTCCTCCGCGGGGTGAGTACTGAGAAATTCTGGCGGCTTACCGCCTTGTGATGAGGCTTCCATTCTTTTCCAAAGGCCGATTGCCTCTCTTGGATTATACCCGGCCATTGCGGTCCATATCAATCCGTACCTGTCAGCCTCAAGCTCATGTTTGCGTGAAAATGGCAATAAAACACCAATCTGCGCGCCTGCACCATAAGCTCCCAAAAACAGGTCACGAGTCGCTGCAGGCTTGCTGGACAGCGCTACCTCCAATCCAAGCTCCACTGCCTGGGCTCCCATTTGCTGGCTCATTCTTTCATTACCGTGATTGAAAACTGCGTGGGATACTTCATGGCCCATCACCGCTGCCAATGATGCCTCGTTTTGGGTGATTGGTAACAGGCCCGTATAGACAACTATTTTACCTCCGGGCATACACCATGCATTTACCTCTTTGCTATCAACCAAATTATACTCCCATTGATATCCTTTTAATTCATCTGAAATTCCCTTAGATGCATAATATTGTTCAACCGCCCTGGTAATTCGCTGTCCAACGCGTTTCACCATTTCTGCATCGCGGTTGCCGGAATTGCTGACGACTTTGTTTGTTGAGAGAAATTGCTGGTACTGTTGCACCGCCATTTCCTGCAGTTGTGATTCAGGCAACAGTTTAAGCTGGCTTCTTCCCGTAACTGCGTTTTTTGAACAGGCAATGACGCCGAAGCTGATGAGTGTAAATACAATAGCTCTTCGTAACATCTTTTAGTATTTTAGAATATAAAATTCAATCATTATACCAAAAGTAGTTAACCCGGTAACAATATGGTCAGGAGAGTCGTTCCCGCCGACGTTGACGGCGACGGTCGCGGTGCTTGAGGATGGGCACTTTGCTTTCGCTTCCCTTTAAAAGGCGCCCGATGTTTTTCTGGTGAGTAAGGACAACCATTAATGCCACCGCAATGGCAAATACACGATAGACGTGGTTGTCAACATTGAAAATGACAAGAATAAATACAGGAAAGGCAATGCTCGCCATTATAGAACTCAGTGACACGAACCTGGTAAGAAACAATACCAGCAGGAACACACCCGAACATGATAATGCGGTCCATGGGGAAATTCCCAGCACCAGGCCAAACAAAGTGGCAACACCCTTGCCTCCTCTAAAGTCAGCCCAGATAGGGAAAATATGCCCCAATACTGCGGCTAAACCTAATGCGATCTGGAGATTTAATAATTGAGTGTCGCTATCTGCGTATTGTGTTAAGAGATGGGCAAGACTTACAGCAACGGTTCCTTTCAGCATATCAACAACCATCACAATAGTACCCCATTTAGGGCCTAATACCCTATAGGTATTTGTTGCGCCTGCATTGCCGCTGCCATAATCACGAATATCAATACCAAAAAAATAATGGCTCACCCAAACTGAAGTAGGTATGCTACCAATCAAATATGCAAGAACTATTATTAATAGTTCATTCATAGAATCCGTGGGTTGAGTTTGAACGTTGACGTTGAACGACGAAATTATTAAAAATATCTGGAAGTATATAACGATAAGTTAACATTAATATTTCATACGTTCACGGGAAAGGCTAAGAAACAGCCAGTTATGCCTTTGTGACGCAGAATTTAATTGAAGGCCGCTTTGCTGGCTCTTTTCCAGGATTTGCCTCCTATCGTCAGGCAAAATGCCGCTTACAAGCAGAAATCCTTCTTGTGACAACAGCCTTTCGAAATGCCCGATGTTATCCAGTATGACGTTCTTATTAATGTTCGCAAGAACAAAATCAAAGTGTCCGTTAATGTCAGCTGAATCCAATAACCGGATGTCAATCGAAGGACAATTGTTGTTTGCAAAATTTTCTTTCGCGTTCTCAATGCTCCATGGATCATTATCTATGGCGATAATTTTTTTGGCTCCCAATTTTTCAGCAAGTATTGCAAGAACGCCAGTGCCTGTTCCAAAATCAAGAACTACTTTGCCTCTAAAGTCCAATTGACGCATTTGTTCAATCATCATATAAGTTGTCGCATGATGCCCGGTACCAAAGCTCATTTTAGGCGTGATGACGATCTCATGTAGTACGCCAGGTATAGGTTGATGAAAGTCGGCCCGGATAGCCACGAAATCTTCAACGATAACAGGGTCAAAATTTGATTCCCAAACGCGATTCCAGTTAGTTTCTTTAATTAATGATTCTGAAAATGAGACAGCATTTGGTTCGAGATTCTTAAGAAGTAATGATCGGTCATAGTCTTCTTCAGTTATGAATGCTTTTAATGCACTTTCATCTTCTTCAAATCCTGAAAAACCGATTTCACTTAATTCGGCAATTAAAACATCGGATTGCTCAGCTGATAATTTTTCGAATTGAATTTGTATGTAATTGCCCATATTTTAAAAATCAAACATCAGCCTTCGATTGCCGCAAGCGACAAAATCCTCTCATTTGTCTTCTATGGACTGAGGCCGGGAGTTTGTTGGCGGATGATATTTGAGCCTGGCGAAACATGACGATCGCAAGCTCAGCTAATCTCCGATGATTTGAGTCTGGCAGTACTTACTCCGTTTTCCTTGGAGCCTGTGATTCTTCGCGGGGTTTGCTCTCCGGTTTTGGTATTAGCGCTTTCCTTGACAATTTGAATTTACCGGATTTAGGATCGGTGCCGATAAGTTTCACTTTTACTTTATCTCCTTCCTTCAGTACGCCTTCTAAGGTCTCCAACCTCTTCCAGCTTACTTCACTAATATGAACCAATCCCTGTTTACCCGGTAAGAATTCTACAAATGCTCCAAAAGGCATAATTGATTTCACCGTTGATTCATACACTTCACCAACAACGGGTACTGCCACAATTCCTTTGATCCACAATTCCGCTTTTTGAACTCCCTCTTTGTTTACACCAAAGATGCTTACTTCTCCCCTGTTGTCGACTTCTTCAATATTGATTGTGGTTCCGGTTTCTCTTTGCATTTCCTGGATAACCTTACCGCCCGGCCCGATTACAGCACCAATAAATTCTCTGTCGATATACATCTTCACCACACGTGGAGCATGTGGTTTTACTTCAGGATTTGCAGCGGCTATACATTCATACATGGCATCAAGAATAAACAGGCGACCCCGACGCGCCTGTTCGAGTGCCTGCTTCATCACTTCCATGCTAAGGCCGTCAATTTTGATATCCATCTGGACTCCGCAAATACCTTCGCGTGTTCCAGTAACTTTAAAATCCATATCGCCGAGGTGATCTTCGTCGCCTAAGATGTCGGTAAGAACCGCATATTTATCACCTTTAGTAATTAATCCCATTGCAACACCAGCAACGTGTTTTGGAATGGGAACTCCTGCATCCATCAACGCCAGAGATCCCGCACATACAGTTGCCATAGAAGATGAACCGTTCGATTCAAGAATGTCACTCACAATTCTAACCGTATAACCAAAATCACTTCCGGGCATCATTTGTTTCAATGAGCGCATGGCCAGGTTACCGTGACCAACCTCACGACGGCTTTGTCCCCTTAACATTTTTACCTCACCGGTAGAAAAAGGAGGGAAATTATAATGTAAGTAAAACTCGGAGTCAACCGATTTGCCGGCACTTTCCACCAGGAGGACATCTAAAGCAGTCCCTAAAGTAACCGTTGTGAGTGCCTGCGTTTCCCCTCTTGTAAATAATGATGCGCCGTGTGGCGAGGGCAATACATTAACTTCCATATCAAGGGGACGAACGTCTTCCAGTCCGCGGCCATCGAGGCGAACCTTTTCATCAAGTATCATATCTCTCACTACATAATACTGGAGGTCGTTGTAGTATTTGTTTGCGAGCTTTTTGGTAAGGTCAGCCACTTCTTCACCTTCAGCCAGGCCCACTTTCAAATGCTCCGCCAGTTCATCTTTCAGTGTGCTGAACTTTTCACTACGTTCATGTTTGCTGAATTTGCCGCTTGCAATCTCATGCACTTTTTGCTTTGCAAAAGCAGATACCTTTTCTTCAAGGGCGGGATCAGCTTCAGGCTTTGTATATTCTCTTTTTGAATTAATTCCTTTTAGTGCACGCAGCTCTTCCTGAGCTTTTACCTGCACGCGTATCGCGTCGTGAGCAACCTGCAGAATATTCACCAATTCTTCTTCAGTACATTCCTTTGCTTCGCCTTCCACCATCATCAGGTTCTTATTGGTCGCCGCAATTATGAAGTCTACGTTTGATTTTTCCATTTCTGCCCTGCTCGGATTGATCTTTAATTGACCATCCACGCGTCCTACACGTACTTCGGAGATAATTTCTTTGATGGGAATATCTGAAACAGCCAACGCAGCAGACGCCGCGAGACAAGCCATTGCATCGGGCAAAATCTGTTCGTCGCTGGATATAAGCGTTACGAGTACCTGCACTTCACAGAAGTAATCTTCCGGGAACAAAGGGCGAAGTGCGCGGTCAATAAGGCGGCTCGTCAGAATTTCATAATCATTTAAACGGGCCTCCCTCTTAAAGAATGATCCGGGAATACGGCCGGCAGAAGCAAATTTTTCCTGGTAGTCTACGGACAAAGGAAAAAAGCTTTGTCCTTCCTTTGGCTCTTTGGTTGCAACTACTGTTGCCAGCAACATACAGTTGCCCATAGATACGGTAACGGCTCCATCAGCCTGCCGGGCTAATCTACCGGTTTCGATTGTTATCATGCGGCCATCGCCAATATCAAAAGATTTCCGAATGGGTTGTTGTAACATAATTTGTTTGTGGTTTGAGGTTTAAGTTTGAATCCTGTATGCGGGTTCAAACTATGGTAGTTTTTAAGCGGGTCGGTTATTTTTATTTATTGCTCAGATCTGTTGTTCGCGATTGCTCTGCAGTAAACGTTATTTAAAAAAGGCAAGCTAAAAAACAGTTATTCCCAACGTCGGGAAGAAGTTGGGAATAATGATTTATGATCTTAAGCCTCGCGGTCGGAATGAAACTTCAGAATAACATATTTACCCCAACGGTTCTTAAGCAGAACGCTGGTTATTTTCTGAGTCCGAGTTTTTCTATCAATTTACGGTAACCTGTGAGGTCGTGTTTTTGAAGGTAATTCAGCAAACTTTTGCGTTTACCTACCATTACCATCAGGCCGCGGTGAGTTGAATAATCGTTTTTGTTAAGCTGCAAATGCTCACTGATCTGGCTGATGCGTTCGGTCAATTGAGTGATTTGTCCCTCAATTGAGCCGGTATTCTTTGCTGATCCGCCAAATTCTGTGAAAATGCTTGCTGTTTTTTCTTTTGTAAGAGGCATCTTTGACTTTTTTTTAAAATTGCATCCGGGTTTTGTCGCTAATATTTTTGTGGCGGCGAAGGTAAGCCAACTAAACTTAATGGCAAAAGAAAGGGGCTTAAAATTGACCCCTGAGGCCTTAATCTTGACAGATTTATGGCGCCGCTTGGGTATTTTTGCATGATGGAGCTATCCCACGATACCCGCAACATACTTGGCCTTCAACTGCCTACTGATCCGCGCTGGGTGGACCTGGCTGCAAGGTCAATGGAAGAGATTTTGACGGATCATGCTTATTGTGAGCAAAAAGCCGCATTAACCTGTATTTCATTGATTCAGCGCTACAGCGATCGGGAAAAACTGGTTGAAGACCTTTCCCCCATTGTAACCGAAGAATGGGGTCATTTCCGCCTGGTTTTGGCAGAATTGCAAAAACGGAACCTGAGGCTGGGCAAGCAACGTAAGGATATCTACGTGAACGAGCTTCTTAAATTCGAAGCCAGGGGTGGCAGTGAAGAGACCAGGTTCCTTGACAAACTTTTGATGATGGCATTGATCGAAGCCCGCAGTTGTGAGAGATTTAAACGGCTTAGCGAAGGCCTCACTGATGGATACCTTCAGCGTTTTTATCGCCGCTTTATGGAAAGTGAGGCCGGACACTATACTTTATTTATTGAACTGGCTGAAACTTATATCGACAAAGAAAAAGTGCGCCTGCGCTGGAAGCAATGGCTGGATTATGAGAAGGGTATTATCAAGGAACTTGAGGTGCGGGGAGATAGGATACACTAGATGCTGGATCCTAGATGCTGGATACTGGATGCTGGATGCTGGATACTGTCACTGCGAGTGCGGAGCGCGAAGCAGGATGCTGGATGCTGGATACTGTCACTGCGAGTGCGGAGCGCGAAGCAGGATACTGGATGCTGGATACTGGTCACTGCGAGCGCGGAGCGCGAAGCAGGATATTAGATGTTAGATATTAGATATTAGATGATCTCGTGGAACGATTTTGAAAAAATTGACATTAGAGTAGGCACCATTGTAGAAGTGAGTGATTTTCCTGCTGCGAGGAAGGCGTCGTACAAGTTGCTTATTGATTTTGGAAATGAGTTGGGAAGAAAAGGATCTTCTGCGCAGATCACAACTCTTTACACCAAAGATGAATTGCTCAATCGTCAAATCATTGCTGTCGTCAATTTTCCTCCGAAAAAGATTGCTGATTTTAGCAGCGAGTGCCTGGTGCTGGGAATTTATGATGAGAACAAAAATGTAATTTTATTGCAACCCGGAAAGCCGGTAACAAATGGAATGAAAATTGGCTGAGTCATACACGACATACTACCACTCTCCTATTGGTTTGCTGAAGATAACCGGCACAAAGGACTTCATTAATGAAATTACTTTTCACGATACCACCCAAAAAAGCGTTGGCAATAAAAAAGATCTTCCCCCCCTGGTGATACAATGTATTGAAGAACTGATCCAGTACTTCCATGGTGAAAGACGTGTCTTTGAATTTCCCGTAAACCAGGAAGGCAGCGATTTTCAAAAGAAAACATGGAACTTGTTAATGACCATCCCGTATGCAAAAACGATCAGTTATGTTCAATTGGCCATTAAAACCGGCGACCCGAAGGCGACAAGAGCGGTTGCGAATGCGAACGGAAAAAATAATATCGCGATTGTGGTTCCATGTCACAGGGTAATTGGCGCGGACGGCGAATTAACTGGCTACGCCGGCGGATTATGGCGAAAGAGATGGTTGCTCGACCATGAAGCTAAAGTGGCGTACGGTGTAAGAACTTTATTTTAGTTTTTTGGTTCAGGTTTCTTGTTTCTGGTTTCTAGTTTCTTGTTTATCCCCTTAGTTTTCATCTGCTCGCCAATACGGAACATGAAGAAAAGCCTGATTGTCGAAAATCACTAATTAGCTGAGGCCGCTCAACAACCAGAAACAAGAAACCAGAAACTAAGAAACATTAGATTATACTTCTGCTATTTCGCCACCTCACCAATCTCTTCCGGTATAGACTGATTGTGAATTGCGATTATAACCTTGCCTTCGACTGTCTTCGTTCTGTAAACATTGATATTTTTAGTCGCCGGGCCTGCCATTACGCTTCCCGTATGCACGTCAAATTGTGAGCCATGCCAGGGACATTGAACAGTTCCGCAGGCAAGCGACCCGCCGGCGAGCGATCCTCCCCGATGGGTACAATGATCCTGGAATGCAACATATCCTTTTTCGGTCTTGCAGACGACAATCCTGTTTCCATCCAGGTGCAACAATTTCATCTGGTTTATTTTTAGGTCGTCCACCGTTTCAATGGTCATGGTTCCGTTGTCGTTGGTTTTAAATTCTTCTTTCCACTTACCTGCGTGTGCATACCTGATATCTACGCCGATTTGGTTGCGATAAACTAATGTGCCCCCTAGCCAGCCCGAGATACCTAGAAGAATAACACCTGCGAGTTCCAAAGCAATGACTGATAAAGTTGATACATTGTCTTTTTGACGAAGGAAGAGGGCTGCTGCAAAAATGACGACGAGTGACACATTCAGAAGACCATGTGTGGTCGCTCTCTTTTTGGCGGAACTGTCCGGGGGAACAATAAATAAATAATCAATAAAACCTGGAACCGCAGCAAGCAGTCCCAAAGCAATTCCGGCTATTTCTAAATACATGGCCGTATTGTGAAAGTCATCGCGTCGATAATACCATCCCAATAAATCAAATACCAGGACGCCGATAAAAAATGCGATTGGAAACGAAACTAGTATTGGATGCAGCGGATGTCCTTTAAAGTGTGCTTTACTTTTCATAAAAGTGCGTTATCTGTTAAGAGCTGAAGACCACATACCATGCCACTGCCTTTTATTCATTAATGGTCTGAAACAGTTTAATATGGGGCTTTATTCATTTTCAATGATCAGCAAAGAGGCGGTGCCATGTGGAACTTAATACCCAATCGAAAGACCGGAATACGATAATTAACAATTTGCGATAAAAATGACAATGAAGACTTAAGGCTCCTGTGTGCCTTTGATTCTGGCAGTTCAAAAAAAAGGTTAAGGGAACCACGATAGGAACATAGAAACATACATTGGCAAGCAGATATTTAATGCAGTAAATGCGCTTGTAATTTCCATTCACCTAACTGTTTTTCTATATGCCTATGATTTCTATGGTTTCGAAACTGCAAGTTAAGGATCCATACCAGGCGTTACCGACATCAGATTAGTTATGCTATCGATGTTATAATTGGGCTGCATAGACATAATGCAGCTATGCCTCGCTGCACTAAGCGAAAAACAGGCTTGACCGTATGGTTGGATGCATGAGGAAGACTTTCCTGGGAACTGCTATGGATGACATCTAAAGCGCAACTGGCTCGTTACAATAATTCGCCGCTGGTAAACGCGAAAGGCAATAAAGAACTCACGGTATTTACTATGATTACCTTTCCCTGCTGACCTGAAAGGACTAACCTTATTGGTTTTGTTGTCCGCGTTTCATATTCAACTAATGCTTGCCTGCACATGCCACAGGGTGAAATGGGATGATCGCTTTTTAAAGTTTTGCTATCGTAACTAATAGCCATTGTATCGATGGCGATATTTGGATGCATGATTGCTGCATTCCCCAGCAGCACTCGTTCGGCGCAGATACCAACAGGGTATGAAGCATTTTCCTGGTTCGTTCCCACTACCGTTTCACCATTTTCCAATATGGCAGCAGCTCCAACAAAAAAATTTGAATAAGGCGCGTAAGCCTTTGAAGTAACTGACCGTGCCTTAGTCAGTAAGAATATATCTGATTTATCTAACTCACTGATGTCATCGTACACTTTGTATTCAAATTCAAATTTTTTAGTGTTCATGGCTATAAGATACAAAGTATTGCTGATTGCTTCGGTCGTACCTCCCTCGCAATTGCGTTAGCGACTTTTGAGATTGCCTTCAGGTCCTATTTTACAATATTGAAAAATCGTTTCCACCTGGGGCCACCTTCCCAGCTAAACCAAATCATCCATGCTTTGCCCACGATGCGATCCTCTGGAACAAATCCCCAATAGCGGCTATCCTGTGAACCCTGGCGGTTGTCGCCCATCATCCAGAAATAATCCATCTTGAATGTATAGTCGGAGACTTCTTTTCCGTTCAGGAAAAATTTTCCATCCTTTGAATAAAAATCATTCCTCTCATAGGAGCGGATGGCCCTTTCATAGACACCATAATTTTCAGTTGTCAGCTTCAAACTGGCGCCTTTCTTAGGGATCCAAACCGGACCGAAATTATCTCTTGTCCAGTTTTTATGTACACCTACGGTATCGTACGGAAACACATCATCGCCGCCGGGCAAATCGGTATCCGGCTTTATGTCTTTGATCAGCCCATTCTTTTTCATTTTGTCAATCACGCGGGCTGTCAGCAGCATCCTGTATTCACCGGGCTTACCCGTAAGACCGTATTCATTTTTATCAATATCAACGTCATATTCTTCCTTCATTACATCGGGATCCAACGCCTGCGAATTCACAGTAACGATGTAATACATTTCCGAAAAGGGTGGCAACTCCTGTTTTGTCCCATCGATGTAAACAACATTGTTTTTTATTTCAATTGTTTCTCCTGATACACCCACACATCGTTTAATGTAATTGTCTGTTTTATCAACAGGGTGAACGGCAATTGGATAATTTTCCCGGTCAGACAAGATCATTTTATCCTCCGGCGAACCCATTGCAGCACTCCTCTCAATGTCGTAATAAGGCCTGGCAGATTCAAAACCTTCGGCATGAATCACTGTATCACCGCCAGGAAAATTAAATACTACCACATCACCTCTTTTTGGCATCGATCCAAACCAGCGGGTATATGGTAACTCAATCGCCGTAGAATACGACTTGCCGTTAGTGACCGGAAGATAATTGTGCACAAAAGGAACAGAAAGCGGCGTATTCGGGATCCGCGGACCATAACTCAATTTGCTTACAAAAAGAAAATCTCTTACCAGCAACGTTTTTTCCATCGAACCCGAAGGAATAGTATATGCTTCGAAAATAAATGTGCGGATAAGCGTAGCTGCAACCACCGCGAAAATCGCGGCGTCCACCCATTCTCTCCAGCCTGGTTTTTTATGTCGCCTTGCAGCTTCAGGTCCAATAAACTTTGTGTCTTTTTGCATAGCCAGCCACGGAAAATAAAATGGTGCCAGCAACGCGGCAAGCGTATGATGACCCAGCGAAAATTTTCCAAATAGTTTGACAAACTCGATAAATATTCCCGGTGTAATAAACCAACCGACGACCGGGATAAACTGCCAGAAAACCCAATGCTTCGGACGCTGTGCCAGTTCCTGCATTACCCATGTATTGTAAAAAGGGACAAATGCTTTCCATGGTTGTTCTCCTGCTTTAGCAAATAATTTCGACGCGCCAAATGATGGAAGAAAAACAAGGAGGAGCTGAATAAAATAAATAATGAGTAAATGTTGTAAAGGCATGAGCCTGTTTTTATTGTTAATGCCCGCCCTCTCAAAATCTGGATGGCAAACGGGGTCAAATTTATTATAATAATCCGCGTATTAAAACTAAATGGCAGAAAGTTTTGCTAAAGGCGGTAAACGGTTGCCGGACATCGGTAAACGGCAGTGGCAAACCGGTGATATCTATTATCGCGGCATTACATAGCTTTCTACATCCTCACCGCTAATGGTTTTTGCAGAAAGAATCACCAGCCGTTCTACAACGTTGCGCAATTCGCGGATATTACCCGTCCAGTCATATTGCTGCAATAACTTGATCGCGTTCTCGTCAATGTTTTTCTTCGCAATGCCATAGTCGGAGCAAATATCTTCGAGAAACTGGTCCACCAGCACGGGAATATCGTCACGCCGTTCATTTAGCGAGGGAACATGAATGATGATTACGCTTAATCTATGATACAAATCAAGCCGGAATGTCTTTTCTTCTACTTCTTTCAAGAGGTCTTTGTTGGTAGCTGCTATAACACGAACGTCCACATTAATATCCTTGTCGGCACCGACACGGGTTATCTTTCCTTCCTGCAATGCCCGCAGCACCTTGGCCTGTGCATTCAGGCTCATATCTCCTATTTCATCGAGGAATAACGTCCCGCTATTGGCCTGCTCAAATTTGCCAATACGTTGTTTGATTGCCGAAGTGAACGAACCTTTTTCGTGCCCAAACAATTCGCTTTCGATCAGTTCTGTCGGAATTGCTGCACAATTCACTTCTACAAGCGGACCCGAGGCACGATTACTTTTCTCATGCACCCAACGCGCTACCAGTTCTTTCCCTACTCCGTTCTCTCCTGTAATCAAAATCCTGGCATCTGTTGGCGCCACTTTGTCTATTGTATCTTTTATACGCTGAATCGGAGCAGAATGCCCGATCATTTCCTGCACACGGCTAACTTTTCTCTTTAGCACCTTGGTCTCCGACACCAGGCTGTTTCTCTCCATTGCATTTCGAATAGTGATCAATAGCCTGTTAAGATCAGGGGGTTTGGAAATGAAATCATATGCGCCCTTTTTGACCGCTTCAACTGCCGTTTCAATATTGCCGTGACCCGAGATCATAATGATAGGTATGTCCGGGTTGACTTCCCCGGCCTTTTGCAGAAACTCGATCCCGTCTATTTTTGGCATTTTGATGTCACACAGCACCAGGTCGTAGGACTTATCCTTAAATCTTTTCAAACCTTCTTCACCGTCTGCTGCTTCATCCAGTTTATAGCCCTCAAAGGAAAGAATCTCACTCAGAGTCTTACGAATCGCTTTTTCATCGTCAATGATCAGAATTTCGGCCATTAAGTTTGAGATTTTAGTCGGCAAAAATAGGGAGAAACCCCCACCCTTGTCAAAGCCATTTCTTTACAAATGAAAAGCATTGGACAGAAATTGGTAAGATTCGTTTAATAAATATCTGCCTGTTAGCCAGGAAATAAAAAGAGAGGCCGGATAGAAATCCAGCCTCGTTTTAAAATCCAATATCCTATGAAAAACCATATCATAGATCGGTTTGGAGACACAAAACGCTGCATCCCCTTCGAAAAAAATATCGATAAGAGGGTGATTTCTGAGCTGGAAATGGTTTCGTTTCGGAAAAATTTCGAACCACTCCTTTTAAACAGTTGAAAAAGAGTGATTATTTAAGCTGGTACATAACTTCTTTTACCAGCTTTACCGTACGGGCCACGTTGGGTAGTGCGCCGGCAACGAGATTAGGCGCATAGTGAAGCGGTGCGTCCGCCGCCGTTATTCTGCGGATTGGTGCATCAAGGTAATCAAAACCTTCTTTTTGAATAGTGTAGCTGATCTCTGATGAGACACTTCCAAATGGCCACTGTTCTTCCACGATCACCAGCCGGTTAGTTTTCTTTACGCTTTCAAGTATCGTCCTCCAGTCTAAAGGACGGATGGTACGCAGGTCAATGACCTCTGCGCTGATGTTTTCTTTTTCCAGTTCTGTTGCAGCAGCCATTGCCACTTTCATCATTTTGTTAAATGATACAATGGTAACATCTCGCCCGGCCTTTTTCACGTCTGCCTTTCCAACTTCGATGTAGTATTCTTCTTCCGGAACTTCACTTTTATCACCATACATCTGCTCGCTCTCCATAAACATAACAGGGTCCTCTTCGTAACGAATTGCCTGCTTTAATAATCCCTTTGCATCATATCCATTACTTGGAGATATTACTTTAATCCCGGGAATATTGGCATAGAGGCTTTCAAAAGCTGTTGAGTGCTGAGCGCCCAATTGACCGGCAGAACCGCTTCCTCCTCTGAAAACGATGGGACACGAAAT
>Ga0207701_10000360_pt1 | contig 46424 bp, 29 predicted proteins | sample KBSSwiSSwithPhiX_FD_184294 | JGI IMG/M metagenome (GOLD analysis project Ga0207701, IMG submission 184294) | Switchgrass rhizosphere bulk soil microbial communities from Kellogg Biological Station, Michigan, USA, with PhiX - S5 (SPAdes) (version 2) | ecosystem: Environmental > Terrestrial >... | reverse complement strand
CTACTGCAGGTACTTGCGCAACGCCGCCAGCACCACCGGCCACGATTCCTGGGCCGCCTTGAGATTCGCACCGTTCGCGCCACCCTGCGCGAACATGAATCCGTGCCCCGCTCCTTCGTAGGTGTGCACCTCGTAGGTCTTGCCCAGCTTCTTCATCGCTTCCTGCGTCGCCGGCACGGTGGCGCCGATGCGCGCGTCATTGCCGGCGTAGAGACCCACGACCGGCGCCTTCAGGTTAGCGAGCGTCGTCTCCAGCGTGTTGTCGCTGGAGCCGGGCGCTTCTCCGTAGTAGACGATCGCCGCGTCGAGGGCCGGCTGGGCCGCCGCGTACGCGAAGCTGCGGGCGCCGCCCCAGCAGAAGCCGATGACCGCGGTCTTGCCATTCGAGGCCGGCAGCTTCTTGCCGTATTCCATCGCCGCGTTCAGGCGCGCGACCACGTCTGCGGGCGCGAGTGCCTGAATCGCCTGGCCGACCCCGGCGCCGAGCTCGTCGGTGCCGCCGCCGTTCGGGCCCTTCCCTGACAGGAAGTCCGGAACGATCGCGATGAACCCGTCCTGCGCGAGCTGGTCGCCCATCGCGCGGGCCATGTCGGACATCCCGCGGATGTCGTGAATGACCAGCACCACGCCGGCTTTCTGCGCCCGCTCCGGATACACCACCCAGCTCTTGAGCACGCCTCCATCGGCCAGCTTCACGTCGGCCCACTCGCCATGGCGGCCGGACTCTTTGAGGGCGCGCGCCGCGTGTTCCGCGGTGCCCGGCGGGATCGCGTCGTTCCAGGGCACGTCGATCTGCGGCCCGCCGCGGCCCCCCGCCGCGCCCGGAGCCCCGGCTGGCGGCTGCCCGGCCGGCGGCTGTCCGGCCGGCGGTTGGCCGGCGGGAGGCTGCGCCGGCGCCGCCTGCGCCTGCATCTCCTGCATGTGCGCCGAGTGGTCCATCGCCTGTTGGGCGCCAGCCGGCGCCGCCAGGGCCACAATCGACATCGTCAAGACAACTGACTTCATCAGACACCCTCCATCAGCGCTAGTCTCCCGACTGCGCAGTCTTCGCACGCGTGCGTCGTACCGGTTGATATACGCCGGCGGCCGTTTACTTCCTAGAACTGCAGCTTGAGACCGAACTGGATCACGCGCGGGTCGTAGGCGGACAGGATACGTCCGAAGTTCGCGCCCGCCGTGACCGTCGCGTTCGGGTTGTTGAAGTTCGTGTGGTTCAGCGCGTTGAACGCCTCGGCGCGGAACTGGATCCGGAAGCGGCCGGAGATCGGGATGTTCCGGAACAGCGCCAGATCGACGGACGCGTAGCCGGGCCCGCGCTGGCTGTTGCGGCCGAGCGTGCCGAACGTGCCCGGTGCGGCCTGCACGAAGGCCGCAGGGTTGAACCACTGCGTCACGTCGGCGCCAGATGGGCGCGACGGGTCGCCGACGATGTCCGCGTTGTCCAGCCCGATGCCGGTCAACGATCGATCGGTGCCGCTCTTCACAGTGAAGGGCAAGCCGCTGGTCGCCGTCAGGATGCCGTTGACCTGCCAGTCGCGCAGGATGGCCGCGACGACGCCGTCACCCTTCCAGGAGGGGATGTCGTAGATCGCCGTGACGTTGACCCGGTGACGCACATCGAAGTCGGCCGGACCACGATCGAGCCGGACGTCGTTGCTGTTGCGGGTCCAGTTGGTGTTGCCTTCGACAGTGGCCGACCCGTTGTCGATGGTCTTGGACCACACGTAATTCGCGAGCAGCGTCAGCCCTTTGGACGCGCGGCTGGTGGCGTTCAGCTGCAAGGAGTGATAGTTGGACGACTGGTAGGGCGTCGCGATCTCGACGTCGCCGAGCCCGGGATAGATCCGCCGGGCGTTGGTCGTCGCCGGCGTCTCGCCCGGGACGTAGACCGCGGGATTCAGCTGCTTCGGCGCGAGGATCTTCACGCCCAGATTGCCGACGTAGGCGGCCGACACGGCGACCTTGGACCACAGCTGCTGCTCAACGGTCAGGTTCCAGTTCTGCGAGTAGCCGGTGGCCGCATGCGGATCGAGCACGCCGCCGCTGACCGGACGCGCGTACTGATAGGTCGCGAACTCGCTCGGCTGCACGCGCGGGCGGGGAAACGGATTGCCTCCGGTGACGCCGGCATACGGATCGACGAAGCTTTGGGGGTTCACGGTCGTGACCGTGATCACGCTCGGCTGCGTGCTGACGGTGCGTGTGTAGAGCGTGAGGGCCGGGTCGATGAAGAACACGCCATACCCGCCGCGGACGATGGTCTTTCCGGTGCCCCGGACGTCCAACGCGAAGCCGAGTCGCGGCGCGAAGTTGTTGTAGTCGCGCGGGAACACTTCCTCCCCGATCCCCTGGTCGCCGGGATAGACGAGCCCCGTCGGCGCGTTGGGCGCGACCGTCGACTGCTGCCCCTGGACGAACCCGACCAGGTTGTTCAGCTGGTCAATCGGCGGCAGCTTGGGCTCCCAGCGCAGGCCGGCGTTGAGGGTCAGGCGCGGACGGACCTTCCAGTCGTCCTGAATCCAGAGGTGATACTTCGACTCGCGGAGATCGTTGGTGCGGCCCGAGTCCTGCTGGAACTGACTGGGCAGGCCGAGGACCACGTCGGCCAGCAGCACGCCGGTGCGCTGTCCGTTGAAGGTCCACGTGCCGGGCGTGAAGGACGCGTCGAGCGTGTAGAGCCGATCGAACTGGACGTCGCTGCCGAACTGCAGCACGTGCGCCCCACGCGTCCACACCGCGGTGCCGTGAAAATCGGACGAGCTCGGCGTCTGCTCGAGCCCGCCGCCCGAGAACAGCTGGAATGCCGGGTTGGCCATGAAGCGGACGCCGGGGAAAAACGAGGTGTCGATGGTCTGCGGCGCGTTGACCCCGAATGACTGCAGCGTCTGCAGCCCTGGCGCCTGCGGCTCCTGGATCCGGCGGAACTTCGAGTAGGCGCCGGACACCGTGACCAGCAGGTTCGAGGTCAGCGTGTAGGTGTCCCGCACCGAGAGGCTGCGGTTCCGGAAATTGTTCGCGGCGTAGAACCCGGTCGGAGCGGTGAACGGCCGCTGGAAGTCGTTGTCGTCGTCGCTGTACCGCGCGCTCAGGTAATTCCGGCCGCTGACCAGATCGACCTTCCCCGTGTACTGGTCGTCGTCGACGTCGCGGTCCTGGATGACGAGCAGGTTGTTGCCCGAGTCCGGCAGCGGCAGATACGTGTCGAGCACGCGGCGGACGGTCGGATCGAGCCGGTCGGCGGGAATCACGTTGGCGACGCCATTGGTCACGAACTGCGTGCCGGTCCGGGGATCGATGATCGGCGTCGCGATCGAGGAGAAGTCGCCGTTGCGCTGGGCCGTGGTCAGTGACTGGATCGTCACCGAGCTCGGGGACGATCGTTGCCGCGTGCCCTGATAGGAGCCGAAGAAGAACGCCCGGCTCTTCACGATCGGCCCGCCGAGCGTGCCGCCGTACTGATTCAACTTGAACGGCGGCTTGGGCTGCTCGGTCACGCCGGCGGCGAGTTGCGCGGCGGTGAGCGGCCGCGCGTTGATGAAGAAGTTGTTGGCGTTGAGCGAGGTATCGCGCAGGAACTCGAAGCCCGAGCCGTGGAAGTCATTGGTCCCCGAGCGGGTCGACAGTTCCACCAGCGCCCCGGCCCCGGCGGTGCGGGCGCTGTAGTTCGCCGACTGCACGGTGAACTCCTGGAGCGTGTCGGGGTTCGGCAGGATGGGCGCGGACCCGAAGAAGCGGTTGGTGTAGTTCGAGCCGTCGAGGCGGAAGTTGTTCTGTGTCGTCCGCAGGCCGTTGACCGAGATGCCCCGGTTGTCCTGCTGGCCGGCGACCGTCCCGGCATCGGTGATCGTCGCCCCGGCGGTCAGCGCCACGAGCTGGAGCGGGTTGCGGCCGTTCAGCGGCAGTTCCTGCACCTGCCGCTCGGTCATCGAGGTCTGCACCGAGGAGGTGCCGGATTGCACGAGCGGAACGCCGCCAGTCACATCGACCGAGCTGCTGATGTCGCCGACCTGGAGCGGCACCTTCAGATCGAGCAGTTGCCCGGTCAGGAGGGTCACGTCGCTCAGCACCGCGGTCTGGAACCCCTCGAGCGCAACGGTCAGCTGATAGCGGCCGATCGGCTGCTCCGGGAAGGCGAAGCGTCCCTCGGCATCGGTGGTGATCTCGGTGCTCGCGTTGGTGCCGAGGTTGCGGAGCGTCACCAGGGCGCCGGGCAGCACCGCGCCAGACGGATCGAGCACAGTGCCGGTGAGCCGGCCGTTGTTGGCCTGACCGAACGCGGTCGCGGTCAGAGAGGTCACGACCAGCAGCACGACAGCCGAGAAGGTTCGGAAGATGGTCACGATACAACTCGCAGATTTCGAAGTCAGGCGGGGCCGGTACGCAGGCTGGCGTCATCGACGCCAGCCCGCGCGAGAACGATGATGATGACGGGTTAGAGCACCTTGCTCGACTTGGTGGCCGGATCCCAACCCATCACGCGTCCCTTCTGCATCGCTTCGAGGGCGAGCAGGCACGGCAGCGCCGAGTTGTAGCCGATCTCCATGGGTGCGTTCGGCTTCTTGCGATCCTTGATGCAGTCGAGGAAGTTCCGGGTGTGCACGTGCAGCGGGTAGTCCTCCTCGACGCCACCCTTCGGATTGAGGAACACATTGGCCACGACCGGCGGAAGGTTGGCGTCCGCGCCACGGCCGCGACCGCCACGGCCGCCCCCGCCAGGTGCGCCAGCGCCAGGAGCCCCGGCACCGGGCGCGGGCGCGCCAGCGACGCCCTGCACGTTGCCGGCGCCAGGAGGTGGCGCCACACCCTGCTTGTTCTGCGTCTTGGGCACCGCCGGCCTCACGGCGTAGCCCATCCGGTTGACCTGGAGCACGCCGCGGCCGCTCACGAAATACACGCCCCAGCCTTCGATGTCCTCGGCAGGACGCGGGATCTCGCTGTTCTCGAAGGTCATCATGAAGTTGTCGTACTGCCACGAGATCGAGAACGTGTCGAAGACGCACTCCGGATCCCGATCCACGCCCGTCATCATCCCGAGCGCCGCGGTCTTCAGCGGCTGCTTCTGATCGGCGTTCATGAACCAGTTGGCCACGTCGACGTGATGCGCGCCCCAGTCGCCGACCAGGCCGCTGCCGTACTCCCACCAGCCGCGGAACGCGAGGTAGCCCTGCTTGAACGGCTTCTTCGCCGCGTCCACTTCCCACGCGTCCCAGTCGACGCCGGGCGGAACCGGCACCGGATCCTGCTTCGGCTGGGCGTAGTTGCCGGCCTGCTGAATGATCACGTGGTTGACCGGCCCGAGCACGCCGCTGTCCAGGATCTTCTTCGCCTCGATAAAATGATCCCAGCTGCGCTGGTGCGTGCCGACCTGGACGACCCGATTGCTCTTCTCGTACGCCGCGAGCATCGCGTTGATCCGCGGGATGCTGTTCGAGACCGGCTTCTCGACGTAGACGTCCTTCCCGGCGGACACCGCGTCGACCATGATCTTGGCGTGCGAGAAGTCTGGCGTCGCGATGAGCACCGCATCGACGTCGTTGCGGTCGAGCACCCGGCGGTAATCGCCGACGATCGGCAGGCTGGCGGCAAACGGCCGCGGCGGCCGCCCGTTGGCCTCGGGGTGCTGGAACGCCTGCAGCTTGTTCTGGACCACCTCGCACCCGACGGTGAACTGGCAGTCCTCGTGGCGGGTCAGCGAGTCGAACACCCGCGCCGCGCGGGTCCCCATGCCGATGACTCCCATCCGAATCCGGTTGTTCGCACCCTGGAACCCGAAGAGCGGCCGGGTGGTCGCGGCCGCGATGACCGCACCGGCTGATGTCTTCAGGAAATCTCGTCTATTCGCCATACCGCTGGCCTCCACTGCTGACTGCCTTGACCGATGACGCGATTACGACGTCGATCCTGTAGCCGTTTCAGAAACCCTCGCCGCCAACGGGCAGGGTCCCGGGATTCTGGACGATTCTGGCACAGCGCGGCGACGACGCGAGGTGACCGACGAGCTGGCTTTGCCGGTGGCGACGCGACGTGGCGGGCCCGTGGTCGTCCACCTATGCGACTCACGGCGCCCGCAAATAGACCTGCCCCCAATGAAGGCTGCACGTCGAGGCGCGTGGGCAGAGCACATCTATACTGATGTGCACTATCCGGTGTTGCGAGGTTATGGCATCGCTGTAGCGTGCTGCCGGACACCGTCGAGTCCCGACCGGCGAGCAATGCGGCTGGAGCTCTCCTGCGTCATGTGGACCTGATGATCGAAGAGCTTGAGCACCGGTCAGAGTCTGATCCGATTGACCTCGGACGGTTTCAATAGAGAGGAAGCGCATCGCAATGAGGCTGGTGTCGTTTCGCGTGGACGGCCGAGCAGGGTACGGCGTTCTGGATGGCACAACCATCGCCGACGTGGGGAGCGTGGTCGGCGCCGACTTTCCGGACTTGCAGTCGATCCTCGGCGAGGAAGACAGTCTAGCGCGGCTACGCGCGGCGACCGGGGCGGCTCGCCGGCTCCCGCTCGAGGCGGTCGAGCTGCGCCCGCCGATACCGAACCCCGCCAAGATCTTCTGCATCGGCCACAACTACGAAGAGCACCGGCTCGAGACCGGCCGGCCCAAGACGACATATCCAGCCGTGTTCGTGCGGTTCGCGGCCAGTCAGGTCGCGCACGAGCAGGCGGCCTGGATCCCATCGGTCTCGAGAGAGGTCGATTACGAAGGTGAGCTGGCCGTGGTGATCGGGCGAGGCGGCCGGCGCCTGCGGCGCGAAGAGGCGCTGGCGCACGTCGCCGGGTACTCCTGCTACAACGACATCTCGATCCGGGACTGGCAGCGGCACACGAGCCAGTTCACGCCCGGCAAGAACTTCGTCCGGACCGGCGCGTTCGGGCCGTGGATCGTGACCGCGGACGAGATTCCCGATCCGCAGTCACTCGAGCTGACGACGCGGCTGAACGGCCAGGTCATGCAGCACGCCCACACCGCGCAGATGATCTTCACGGTCGCCGAAATCATCGAGTACCTGTCGGCATTCACGGTCCTCGCCGCCGGCGACGTGATCGCCTCGGGGACGCCCGGAGGCGTCGGCGCGAAGCGCGACCCGCAGGTGTTCATGAAGGCCGGCGATCTGGTGGAAGTGGAAATCAGCGGGGTCGCCAGGCTGCGCAACCCGCTCGCGCCCGAGCCGGTCTGAAGGCGGCTCCGCAAACCACCGCACACGGCACGCAACCGCCGCCGAGGAGGATTCCGCTCCCGTGCGCGGATCGGATACGCAACCCGCACGCGGCCGCAGCCAGCTCAGGGACACGTTACAATCGGCGCACCCTGAATGAGTTCCCGCCCTGCTGACCCGGCGCTGCTGCTCGCCGCCATCGTCGACTCCTCGGCCGACGCGATCGTCAGCAAGGATCTCGACGGGGTCATCACCTCCTGGAACCGCGGTGCCGAACGCCTGTTCGGCTACAGCGCTGACGAAGCGGTCGGAAGGCCAGTGACGATGCTGATCCCCGACGAGCGCCTAAGCGAGGAGGACGTGGTACTGGTGCTCATCCGCAAGGGTGAGCGGGTCGAGCCGTTCGACACGGTGCGGCGACGCAAGGATCACACGCTGGTCGACGTCTCGGTCACGGTTTCTCCCGTCCGCGCCAGCGACGGCACCATCGTCGGTGCGTCGAAGATCGCCCGGGACATCTCCTACCGGAAGCGCGTCGACGAGGAGTTGGGCGAGCTCAAGGATCGCCTCCTGGCGCTGGCGGGCGCGTCCGCGTCGATCCTTGGGTCGCCCGACATGGCCACAGTGCTGTCGGGCACGATCGAGCTTGCTCGCCGTGTGATCGCCTCCGACGCGTATGCGCTGTGGCGGCTCGACCCGGCCTCGGGCTGGCGGATGCTGCGGGCGTTCGGCGTCTCGGAGGAGTTCTCGCAACCGATCGCCGGGTCATCTGTGCTGGAGACCAGTGGGCACGCGGTCGCGTTCAGCGAACCGCTGGTGATCGAGGACGTCGAGCACGAACCCGCGCTCGCCGGGCGCCGCGACGCCTACCGCCGCGAGGGTGTGGTGTCCATGGTCGTGTTCCCTCTCTCGATCCGCGGGGAGCGCACCGCGACCCTGGTGTTCTACTCGCGCCTTCCGCGCCGGTATCGGGACACCGACATCCAGGTCGGCACGGCCCTGGCCAACATCGCCGCGGCATCGCTGACGACGGCGGAGCTCTATGCCGAGCAGCGCGCGCGCCGCGAGGCCGCTGACCAGGCCCGGCAGCGTGCCGCGTTCCTTGCCGAAGCCGGCACGGCGCTCAGCGCGTCACTCGACTACGAGCGGACGCTGAAAGTGGTGGCCGGGCTGGCAGTGCCGCTGATCGCCGACTGGTGCGCGGTGGACATCGTCGACAACGACGGCCGTCCACAGCGGCTCGCCGTCGCGCACGTCGATCCGGAAAAGATCGAGCTCGCCCACCGGCTCGAGCAACAGTACCCGGCGGACCCGAAGGCTCCGGGCGGGATGCACGAGGTGCTGCGGACAGGCCGGCCGTCCTACGTTCCACGCATCGCTCCCGACGCGCTCGACCGCGCGGCACGAGACGACGAACACCGCCGAATCCTGCGCTCCTTGCGGCTCACCTCGTTCATGTGCGTGCCGCTGCTGGCCCAGGGGAAGACTCTCGGCACGATCACGTTCGTCAGCGCCGAGTCCGGACGCGAGTACACCGAGAATGACCTGCGGCTGGCGCAGGAGCTGGCCGCGCGCGCCTCGCTGGCGGTGGAGAATGCCCGCGCCTACGCGCGCGCTCACGAAGCGAGCCGCCTAAAGGACGAATTCCTGGCGACCTTGTCGCACGAGCTCCGCACACCCCTCAATGCGGTACTCGGCTATGCGCGGATGCTGCGCAGCGGCGCCGTCGCTCCCGAACGCACCAACGCCGCCTTGGAGATCGTCGAGCGCAACGCGACCGCACTCAAGCAGATCATCGAGGACGTCCTCGACGTCTCGCGCATCATCTCCGGCCGGCTCCGCCTGGACGTCGCGCCGGTGGACCTTCCCGCAATCCTGCACGACTCGTGCGCCACCGTGCTACCCGCCGCGGACGCCAAAGGCGTCCGGCTCGAGACCATCGTCGATCCGTTGACGACGCCGGTATCCGGTGATGGCGAACGCCTCCAGCAGATCGTCTGGAACCTGCTGTCCAACGCGATCAAGTTCACCGCGCGCGGCGGCAAGGTGCAGCTGCGCCTGTCCCGCGTCAACTCGCACGTGGAGGTCACGGTCAGCGATACGGGACGCGGCATCTCCGCGGATTTCCTGCCTTTTGTCTTCGACCGGTTCCGTCAGGGGGACGCCACATCCTCGCGGGAGCATGGCGGGCTGGGCCTCGGGCTGGCGATTGCCAAGCAGCTCACGGAGCTGCATGGCGGCACCCTCTCGGCGATGAGCGACGGCCCGGGCACCGGCGCGACCTTCACGCTGACGCTGCCGCTGAGGACCTCCCCGGCCGCGCCGACGGCCGGAGTGCGAGATCAAACGGCCCCCGAGCGCCGCGTCCCGGCGCTGGCCAACGCGCCGCGCCTCGATGGCTTGCGCGTGCTGGCGGTCGACGACGAGACGGATTCGCTGCAACTGGTGCGCACGGTGCTGGAGGGTGCGGGTGCGGCCGTCCGGCTCGCGGGTTCTGCGCAGGCGGCGCTCGATGCGATCTCCTCCGACGCGCCGGACGTGATCGTGGCCGACATCGGCATGCCGGAGATGGACGGCCTCGAGCTGATTGGCGCGCTCCGGCGGCTCGAGGAGCCGGCTCGCAGCATCCCGGCGGCCGCCCTGACGGCGTACGCGCGCTCGCAGGATCGGATCGTGTCGCTCGCCAGCGGCTTCCAGATGCATCTGGTGAAGCCGATCGACCCGCTCGAGCTGATCGTCGCGGTCTCGACCCTGGCCGCGCGGCGCCACTCACGGCGCTAGGCCCCCTGGAACCGTGATTTCTGGCGCAAGTTCCGCGCTATTCACCCCACGCGGCACCTTCTGCCCGCCATTGCGGTTCTGAAGAAGTCGGCGCAAATGTGAAATGGATAACGGCAAGTAGCGAGCGTCTTCACATCTGCCATCTGCCATCGGCCATCTGCCATCGGCCATCTGCCATCTGCCATCTGCCATTTGCCATTTGCCATTGCCATTTGCCAGGCAGGATGCGTTCTTCAGCATCCTCGTAGCCTGTGTCCGACACCACCACCTACCAGCCGCAGCGCGCTCACGTCCTCAGCGTCTCAGGTAATGCGGCGGCGAACGCGTGAACCGCAGCCAGATCATCGCCCTGCGAAATGAACGCGAACTTCGCGGGGTCCACGGAACGGACACCACGGGTCACGGAGGCGCCGACGCCGGCATGCAGTACCGGAAGCTCGGCGATCAATCCCGCCAACGCCGCCCACGCCGGCAGGTCCAGCATCTGGATTACCTCGAGACGATCGGTGGCGCGCCACGGGGTCCCGGCGCGCCACTGCCGTGACATCTCGACATAGAGCAGGTCGAGATCCTCCTGTGCGGCAGTCTCGATCGAGCGAAGCGCGTCGACCGCCGCGAGCAGCCGGCCCGCGGTGAACATGCACACCTCGCGATACAGCACCGCCCAACCGACCTGGAACACCGTCACCAGGTCGTGATGGACGAGAAGATCGCGGGGCGTCGCCGTCGATGGATCGTCCGGCTTTGTCGAGCACCACTGAGGAGGCCAGTGCTCGAGGCCCAGATTGCAGACCGCGGCGACAGCCTCGGTCGCTTCGGGGAGCTCGAACGGACGCCGCTGGAGGGCGCAGCCGGCCATCAAGGTGTTCACGAGATACGCGAGCTCTGCGTGTCGCATGGCACTCGTGGACTCCGCGACCTCCTGCAGCCGGAGCAGCTGGGCATCCAGTAGCGGCACGCGCGACACCGGCGCCTGCGATCCGGTCAGCAGCGGCCGCTTCGTGTCAGGCAGCACACCCGCGTCGCGGAGGACGTCGGCGACGGCGCTGACTTCGCCGGCGATGTCATCGGGCACTGGATCATCGTTGACGCTCGCAGAAGCGTCCGCCATGCCGGCCGGGTCGCCCTCCGGAGGCATCGCCTGGAAGTACGCCCGCACCAGCGGATTCGGTGGCGGCGGCGCAGGCTGCCGCAGGTCGAGTGTGCGGGCCATTTGCAGGAACGCTGCAGCCTGGACCGGCGTAATGTAGCCCTGCGCGTCGCGCCGTTGTTCGCGCCCCACCGCCAGGTCGAACATCGCCTGCTCCGGCCGCTCGAGCAGGTCGTCGAGCCCGTCGATCTCCGGAGCGGAGTCGGACAGCGCGCGACAGCCACGCATGACACGGTGGAAGAACGCCGAGTGTTTGCTCTCGAGCGCGGACAGAAGGGTGATGACCGCGTCCCAGGCGTCGGTGCGCCGCGCCGCGACCAGGTAGTCGGCCACCCCGCAGCTGGACCCGTCATCCCGGATCGGAATACCGGCGGCCTGGTCGCAAACACGGACGTGCTGGGCCATCCCGATGACGACGAGATCGGGATCCATCTGCGCGACTGTGTGCGCCGCCGCCGAGGCGCCGCACTCGACCAGGACCTCGAGCCACAGGCCGAAGCGCTCGGCATCGAACGCTTCGTCGAGGCCGGGCTGCCTGGCACGCCAGAGGTCGAGATCGCAGACGGCGGTCAGTTGGCGCGGGGTGGCGAGGATCAGCAACTCGCCGCAGGCCTCCAGCCCGCAGTGCTGCACCACCCGATGCAGCACGTCCGCCGGCAATTGCCGAACAACCCGGGCGAGCTGCGGCGTGTCCAGCAGCCGGTCCAGCAGCGAGGTGGATGACGGTCGCTCGACAAGAGCGGCCGGCGGATGCCGAAATGGCGGGACGGGCGCACCGCGTCGGTGACGGGATGGGGTTTTTGGCATGGGCTGGGGATGATACCGGCGTTCCTCCCCAACAAACAGTCTTGAACGGCACACCCGACGGGCGGATACTGTATATGGGACAGTGCGTTCCACTCCCCTGCGACCTGTTAGATTCCCGCCGCCCGCTCTCGCACCGTCATCGCACACCCGCAGTCATCAACGCGATCGTCGCCAACTTGCATTGCGGTGGGGTAGCTCCCGGCTGCCGCTCGAGTAGCGCCGGAGCGGAGGATGGACGCACATTTGCAGCAGCGCGTCCGAGGTCCTGCATGCCTCGCCACGTCTACATCGGCACCGCCGGCTGGTCGATCCCCAGAGGGGCGGCACCACACTTCACATCCGCCGGAAGCCACCTCGAACGCTACGCGCGCGTCTTGTCCGGCGCCGAAATCAACTCCTCGTTCCATCGTCCGCACGCGGGGCGGACCTACGAGCGGTGGGCGTCAACGACGCCGGATCATTTCCGGTTTGCGGTCAAGGTCCCGCGGACGATCACCCACGACCTGAAGCTGCGCCGCGCGAAAGCACCGTTGCTGCAGTTCCTCGCTGAAACAGCGGGACTCGGTGAGAAGCGCGGGCCGTTACTGGTGCAGTTGCCGCCGTCGCTCGCCTTCGAAGCACGGCTCGTTGCCCGGTTCTTCGACGTGCTCCGAACGGTTTGCGATCAAACCATCGTCTGTGAGCCGCGTCATCCGAGCTGGTTCGAGGTCAAGGCCGCGAGGCTGCTGGAGCGATACCGCATCGCGCGCGTGGCGGCCGACCCTCCGCCCGCACCCGGCGGCGACCTCCCGGGCGGGTGGCCGGGGATCGTCTATCTCCGGTTGCATGGGTCGCCCCGGAAATACTGGTCACGTTACGACGAACCGGCACTCGCGACGCTCGCCGCAGCCATCCGTGCAGTACCCGCGGAGGTCGACGCCTGGTGCATGTTCGACAACACAGCCAGCGGAGCAGCGCTCGAAAACGCGTGCGAGCTGCGATCGATCCTCGACCCGGAGACCGTCACACCCGCGACGCATCCATAGCCGCGTGGACGAGCGCCCCGGTGACCCGACCGACGACGAGGGACCCGTGCGGCACGGCAGCGTTGGCCCACAGGTGGTTGAGGAGAGCGCTCTCCGCTTGCCTGCGCCAGAACTCCGCGGACGGCTGGCAGCCAGCCTGGCGAGCGGTGTCGGCACGCGTGCGGGCCGGGATGAGCACGTCGATCTCGACGCCCGATTCGCCGCGCCCTTGCCGCACCAGGAAACGGTGGCTCAGGCCGCCGGCTTCCTCCGTAACTCCCAGGCGTCGCACGAAGAACCCGTTCGTGGTCCAAATCTCGATCGGCGGCATCGTCGTCGGACGGTCGCTCGCGGCGACTGCTGCCTCGGCGGACACGCCTGCGTCGGCTGGCGCACTGCTCCTAGCCAGCGCGGCGGCGACCGCGCGCCGCAGGGTCTCCGGGGTCATCGGCTTGCGCACGAAATCGGTCGCCCCGAGCTTCATCGCCTCGACCGCGAGCTCGATGGTCGCGTACGCCGTGACCATCACCACGCAGGCGTCCGCGCGGCGCTGCTTGAGACGCGACAGGACTTCGAGGCCGTCGAGACCGGGCATTCGCTGATCGAGCAACGTCGCCGCGAACCGGCTACCGTCACCAAACATGCTGAGCGCCTGTTCGCCGTCAGCCGCTTCCTCCACGTCATACCCCGCGCCTTCGAGCGCCAGACGCATCATGCGCCGGAGGTGCGGTTCATCGTCGACAACCAGAATTCTCATGCACACAACTCCCCTGAGCCGGCTGACGTGGCCCCAGCGGCCACTGGCAGCGTGAACGTGAATGTCGTGCCCACTCCAGGTTCCGACCGGACGGTCATCTGGCCGCGGTGCGCCTCGACGATGCGCCGGGAGATCGACAGGCCGAGCCCGGAGCCGCCCGAAGGGGCGTCGGGCACCTGCACGAACGGCTCGAAGACGCGCGGCAGGTAGTCCGGCGGGATCCCGCGGCCCGTATCGCTGACGGCGAAGGCGACGCTGCTCTCGCGAGGCGAGGCGGCGATGTCGATCCGGCCGCCGGGGGCGGTCGCGCGGACGGCATTCGTCACCAGGTTGGCCAGGACACGCTCCACCTGGCTGGGATCCGCGAGCACGTCCGGCAGCTCCGGTGGCACGCGGACGCTGAGGGTCAGGCCGGCGACCACAGCCTGGCGCCGCAATGGCTCCGTCGCTCCGTGGAGCAGGTCGGCGACCCTCACCACCTCCAGCTGCGGCGCGCCCCGCCCGGACTCCAGCCGCGAGAGGTCCAGCAGCTCCCTGACCAGCGTGTCGAGCCGCAGCGCATCGTCCCGGCACATGGTGAGGATCTCCAGCTGCTTCGGCGACAGCTCGCCCGTCGATCCTTCGAGCAGGAGATGCACGCCCATCTCGAGGCTGGTCAGCGGCGTGCGCAGCTCGTGTGACGCGCCGGCGATGAACTCCGATTTCAGCCGATCGATTTCCCGCAGGTGGGTGATGTCTTCAAGCAGCATGACCGCCCCGACCGGCGTCCCGTCGGCGGCGCGCATCTGGGTCGTGCGCTGCCGGAACGTGCGCTCGATACCATCGACGAGTAGCGGTACGAACGCCGCGCTCTCCTCCGGATCCGCCGGCCCACCGGACTCGAGCAGGTCGAGGACCGGCATCGCGAGTCGGGGATCCCGCACCACCTCGGCGATCGGCCGGTTGACAATCGCCGCCTCGGGCCCGAACAGCGGCTCGGCGGCGGCGTTGATCCGCTGGATGCGCCCGTTAGCGTCCGTGACGATCACCGGGTCGTAGAGCGAGTTCATCGCCGCTTCGGCCGTCTGTTGGGCGACGAACACCTTGCCCAGGTCCGAGTGCCGCAGCTCGCGGATTCGCCGGGCCATGTCATTGAACCGAGCACCGAGCGTCCCGAGCTCGTCGGACGAGGTGATGTCGACGCGGGCTTCGAGGTCGCCGGCCGCCATCCGATTCGTGGCGTCGGTGAGCTCCCGGACGGGGCGGACGATGCCGTTCGAGAGCACGATCGCGCACGTGACGCCGCCCAGCACGAGCGCCAGCGCCGTCACCAGCGTCGTCCACTGCCACTGACGGCCGCGCATGGCGGCCTGCGCCGCCTTGCGGCGCATCGCGTCCTGATTGACGCTCAGGAGACGATCGCACTGCCCGCGCAGATTGCTGAACAGCGGTTCCTGTGCGCGGAAGTACTCGTCCGTGAGCTGCCTGGGGCGGCCGGTCGCGAGCGCTCCGGTAGAACCGATCTCGAGAACCCAGTGATCGGCGGCGCGGTAATAGCTGTCCCGGGCGGTCCCGATCTCGTCGATGATCGCCGCTTCCCCGCCCTCCGTGACATTGGCTGCGGCGCGCCGATACGCGTCATCGAATCGGGCCCGGTGCTCCCGCAACTGTCGCGCGGCAAGGTCCGAGCGGCCGAGGAGGGCGAACAAGCCGGCTGAGTCCTGGCGCTCGAGGCTCTCCTTCATCTGCTGCGCGGCCACGACCGAATCGTAGTTGTCGGCGATGATGCGCTGAGTCAGCGCACTCATCCGCCACATCTGCCACGCGCTGAGGCCGCCAAGCCCGAGCAGCGCGCCGACCAGCGCGGTGAGACCGATCGTCAGTCGAGTGCGGACGGTCAAGCTACACCTCCGCCTCACCGACCGGTGAAGCTACCGCGACGTCGCGGCCTGGCCATTGCCGTTGACCTCATCGAGGGGGACCACCTGCACCGTGGCGTCCGGCACCGCGCCGAGGAACTTGTTCAACGTGGATTCGCGCCATACCAGCTCGAGGCGCGAGCGCGCGGTCTGGCCGAACACGACATGGGTAACCCCTTCGCGGCGCGCGAACGCGACCAGGCCGTCGGACGGCCGGTCGGCCTTGACTCGCACCACCGTGGCGCCGAGGCTCTCGGCAAGCCGGATATTCTCCTGCAGCGCCTCGGCGTCCTTCGCCCCGATCCGTCCAGGCAGCTCGCGCGGCGTCTGGACGTAGACGGCGTACCAGGTCGCCCCCAGTCGACGGGCAATCCGCGCGCCGGTCCGGATCACGCGCGGTGCCTGCACGTTCGAGCTCATACAGACCATCACCCGCTCGGGGATGAGCGCGGGCGCCAGCCCCTCCCTCGCGCGATAGCTCGCCGCCTTCTCGCCGACCTCGTCGGCGACGGCGCGCAGCGCCAGCTCGCGAAGAGTGGAGAGATTGCCTTTGCGGAAGAAGTTCGTGAGCGCCTGCTCGATCTTCTCCGGCTTGTAGATCTTGCCGGCGCGCAGGCGGCTGCGCAGTTCTTCGACGGTCACGTCGACGTTGATCACCTCGTCGGCGCGATCGAGAAACGTATCGGGTACTGTTTCCCTGACCCGCACACCGGTGGCCTTGGCAACGGCGTCGTTCAGCGTCTCGAGGTGCTGGATGTTGACCGCGGTCAGCACGTGGATGCCGCCGTCGAGGATCTCGAGCACATCCTCGTAGCGCTTGGCATGACGGCTGCCGGGAACGTTGGTGTGCGCCAGTTCGTCGACGACGCACACGTTCGGCGCCCGCCGGAGAATCGCGTCCACGTCCATCTCCTCGAGGACCGTCCCTCGGTAGGCGAACTGGCGCCGCGGCACGATCTCCAGGTCACGCAGTTGCGCTTGCGTATCAGGACGGTCGTAGGTCTCGACAAACCCAATCACGACGTCTACGCCGCTGGCGCGAAGCGCGTGAGCCTCCTGGAGCATCTCGTAGGTCTTGCCCACGCCGGGCGCCGCGCCGATGTAGATCTGCAGCCGGGCGCGCTCACGCTCCTTGATCCGCGCCAGGAGCGCGTCCGCGGTGGGGCGACGGTCGGCCATGTCGATCCTCCCGCCTCTTCGCGGCGGCTACTTCGCCCGTGAATACCTGGCATCGAGCGCCAGATTGAGCTCGAGCACGTTGACCCGCGGTTCACCAAAGAATCCGAGCTGCCGGCCTGACGTGTTCGCCTCGACCAGCCGCCGCACCTCGGCCTCGCCGACGCCGCGTTCGCGCGCGACCCGCGGCACCTGGAAGTCCGCGGCTGCCGGCGACAGGTGCGGATCCAGGCCCGATGCTGACGACGTCACGAGATCCACGGGTACCGGTACGCCGGGGTTCTCCTGCTGCGCCGCCGCGACATTCGCCGCGGTCGCGTCGATCAGCTTCCTGTTGGTCGGCCCAAGCTGCGTGCCCGCGGAGTTGGCGGCGTCGTAGCCGGGACCGGCCGCCGACGGCCGCGAGCGGAAGTAGCCCGGCGACGAGAACGCCTGGCCGATCAGTCGGGATCCGACGATCGTGCCCTGCGAATCAATCAGCTGCCCGTTGGCCTGAGCCGGAAACGCGACCTGCGCCACGGCGGTGATTGCGAGCGGATAGATCAGCCCGAGCAGCACGGTGGTCACGACCGTCATCTGCACGGCGACACGAAGGTTGCGCATGATGTTCATGGCAAAGACTCTTCAGGCCAGGCCCAGGGTGGTGATCACGATGTCGATCAACTTGATGCCGAGGAAGGGCACGATCACGCCGCCCACGCCGTACACGAGCAGGTTGCGCCGCAGCAAGGCGGCCGCGCCGTCGGGCCGGTAGCGGATGCCGCGCAGCGCCAGAGGAACGAGCGCGACGATGATGAGCGCGTTGAAGATGACCGCCGACAGGATCGCCGATTGCGGGGTCTTCAGCCCCATGACATTGAGCGCGCCGAGAAGGGGAAAGGCCGCCAGGAACATTGCCGGGATGATCGCGAAGTACTTGGCGACGTCGTTGGCGATGGAGAAGGTGGTCAGCGCGCCGCGGGTGATCAGCAGCTGCTTGCCGATCTCGACTACCTCGATCAGCTTGGTCGGGTTGGAATCGAGGTCGACCATGTTGCCGGCTTCCTTCGCTGCCTGTGTGCCGGTGTTCATGGCCACACCTACGTCGGCCTGGGCCAGCGCCGGGGCATCGTTGGTACCGTCGCCGGTCATCGCGACCAGCTTCCCTTCGCCCTGTTCCCGCTTGATCAGGGCCATCTTGTCCTCAGGGGTCGCCTGCGCGAGGAAGTCGTCGACGCCCGCTTCCGCGGCAATCGCCGCCGCGGTCAGCGGGTTGTCGCCGGTGATCATCACCGTCTTGATCCCCATCGCCCGCAGGTGGGCGAAGCGCTCGCGGATGCCGCCCTTGACGATGTCCTTGAGGTGGATCACCCCGAGCACGGTGGCGCCGTCGGCGACGACGAGCGGTGTCCCGCCCGCGCGCGCGATGCCTTCGACAATCCCCGCCAGCTCGGGGGGGACGCTGCCCCCATTCCCCCGCACCCATTTCTCGACCGACTCCGCCGCCCCCTTTCGAATCTCGCGGACATCGTCGGCAACCGCGACAGCGCCAGCGGCCCCCCCAATCGACGCCTGCGCCGGCACACGCAGATCGACGCCCGACATGCGGGTCTGCGCGGTGAACGCCACGAACCCAGCGTGCTGGGGTGAGAGCTCGCGCGCCCGCAGCTGGTACCGGTCCTTGGCCAGCACCACGATCGAACGCCCCTCGGGTGTCTCGTCCGCGAGGGAGGCCAGCTGCGCGGCATCCGCCAACGCCGCATCGCTTACGCCGGGCAAGGGCACGAACTCACTCGCCTGGCGATTGCCCAAGGTGATCGTGCCGGTCTTGTCGAGCAGGAGCGTGTGCACGTCACCGGCCGCTTCGACCGCTCGTCCGGACATCGCCAGGACGTTGTGCTGGACGAGGCGGTCCATTCCGGCGATGCCGATCGCTGACAGGAGGCCGCCGATCGTGGTCGGGATCAGGCAGACCAGCAGCGCGACCAGCACGAACAGCGATTGCGGCGCGCCCGAATAGATCGCGAACGGCTGCAGCGTCAGCACCGCGATCACGAACACGATGGTCAGCCCCGCGAGGAGGATGTTCAGCGCGATTTCGTTCGGCGTCTTGTGCCGCTCGGCGCCCTCGACCAGCGCAATCATCCGATCGAGAAACGTCTCGCCAGGATTCGCGGTCACCTGGATACGAATCCAGTCGGACAGGACCTTCGTTCCGCCGGTCACCGCGGAGCGATCGCCGCCCGACTCGCGGATGACCGGGGCCGACTCGCCGGTGATCGCGCTCTCGTCGACCGACGCGACCCCCTCGACGATCTCGCCGTCGGCCGGAATGACCTCGCCCGCCCCGACCCGGACGATGTCCCCCTTGCGCAGCGACGGCGCGGGTACGACCTCGATCGCGCCGCCCGGGCGCTCGCGATTCGCGACCGTCTCGGTCTTGGCCCGCCGCAGCGTGTCGGCCTGCGCCTTGCCCCGGCCTTCCGCCATAGCCTCGGCGAAATTGGCGAAGATCACCGTCAGCCACAACCACGCGGTGATCTGCAGCTCGAACCCGAGGCCGCCGCGCCCGCCGATGACATCCTGGATCAACCGGATCGTCGTCAGCACACTGCCGGCTTCGACCACGAACATCACCGGATTGCGAGCCATCGTTCGGGGGTGCAGCTTCCGGAACGCGTCACCGAGCGCGCGCCGGACAATCGCCGGATTCCACATCGTCGCAGCCTGTGCCGACATCAGAACACCTGTCCCGCGTGCATCATGAAGTGCTCGACGACCGGACCGAGGCTCAACGCGGGAAAGAATGTGAGCGCGCCGACGATGACGATCACGCCGACCAGCAGCGCCGAGAAGAGCGGCGTCGTCACCGGGAACGTCCCGAGCGACGCGGGCACGAGCTTCTTGCGGGCGAGGCTGCCGGCAATCGCCAGCGGCGGGATGATCATGAAGTAGCGGCCGGCGAGCATGGCGAGCGCGAGCGTGGTGTTGTACCAGCCAGTGTTCACGTTCAGGCCGCCGAACGCCGAGCCGTTGTTGGCGGTCGCGGAGGTGTAGGCGTAGAGCATTTCGGACAACCCGTGCGGCCCGGGGTTGAACACGCTGGACGTGCCGAATCCTGGCGAGACCGATGAGATCGCAGTCAGGGTCAGGGTGACGATCGAGAAGACGAGCACCGTCAGCATCGCCATCTGGACCTCGAACGCCTGGATCTTCTTGCCGAGATACTCCGGCGTCCGGCCGACCATCAGTCCGGCGATGAAGACTGACAGGATGATGTAGACGAGGATTCCGTACATCCCGGCGCCCACGCCGCCGAACACGACCTCGCTCAGCTGGATGTTGGCCAGCGGCACCAGCCCGCCGAGCGGGGTGAACGAGTCATGCCAGCCGTTGACAGCCCCGCTGCTGGCGTCCGTCGTCGCGGTCGCGAACAGCGCGGTGTTGGCAATCCCGAACCGCACCTCCTTGCCTTCCATGTTGCCGCCCGACGACGCCGCGCTGACGCTCTGATCGGCGCCGGCGGCCGTGAGCAGCGGGTTGCCGCGCGCCTCCGCCCAGTAGGCCGCGCTCGCGCCGGCCATGAACAGCAGGGCCATCGCCCCCCAGACCGCCCACCCGTGCCGGCGGGAACCGGTCATCGAGCCGAGCGTGTAGGTCAGCCCGGAGGAGATCGCGAAAATCCCCAACATCTCGAGGAAGTTGGTGACGGGGGTCGGGTTCTCGTAGGGGTGGGCGCTGTTGGCGTTGAAGAACCCGCCGCCGTTGGTGCCGAACTGCTTGATGATTTCCTGCGATGCCACCGGCCCTTGCGCGATCGTCTGCTGACGGACGACGGTCTGCTGGACCTTCCCGGCGGCGTCGGTCGCGGTGATCGTCTGAGGGTCGATGACCTGCACGCTGTCGTACGGCTTCAGGTTCTGGACGACACCCTGCGAGACGAGGAACAGGGCGCCGGCGATCGCGATCGGCAGGAGTATCCAGAGCGACGCCCGGACCATGTCGACCCAGAAGTTGCCCAGCGTGTCCGTCTCCTGTCGCGCGATGCCGCGGATGAACGCGATCGCGACCGCGAGGCCGGCGGCCGCCGAGACGAAGTTCTGGTACCCGAGCCCGGCCATCTGAGTGAAGTAGCTCATGGTCGTCTCGCCGCCGTAGGCCTGCCAGTTGGTGTTGGTGGCGAACGAGGCCGCGGTATTGAAGGCCAGCGCCGGCGCGACCGCGCCGAATCCCTGCGGGTTGAACGGCAGGACGCCCTGGCCGCGCTGCATCGCATAGAGCACCACCATCGACACGACGCCAAAGAGCAGCACGGAAACGGCGTACTCGGTCCATCGCATCTCGCGCGACTCGTCCACTCCGGTGAGCCGGTACAGCACGCGCTCGAGCGGCCGCAGCAGCGGATCGAACCAGGTCCTCTGGCGTGTGAACACACGAGCCATGTAGCCACCCAGGACCGGCGTGACGAGAAAGATCGCCAGCAGGAACCACAGGATCTGCAGCCAGCCGTTGAGGGTCATGTCAGAACTTCTCCGGCTTCAGCAGCGCGACGAGGAGGTACCCGAGCAGCAGCGCGCTGACGACGAGCCCGGCCACGGTATCGATCGCCACGACCGCCTCATTTCATCAGCCGATCGCAGACGGCTACATAGCCGATGCTCACGGCAAAGAAGAGAACCGCGACACCCACGAACGCCACATCCAGCACTGATCACCTCGCTCCCGACCGCCTGATTTGACGATATGGGTTCGCGCCTGAGGACGGGCCAAGAAGTGCCTGAGAATGTGCTGAAGAAGGGCGAGGACTGGGCCTAGGGATTGGGGACTGGGGACTGGGCCGCGCGCCAGATGTCAAATGGCAGATGGCAGATGGCAGATGGCAGATGGCAGATGGCAGATGGCAGATGGCAGATGGCAGATGGCAAATGAGAGAGTAAACGAGTGTTTTCACACTCCCATGTACCGTTTGCCACGCAGGATGCGTTCTTCAGCATCCTGCTGGACCCGCGGGAAGAGTCCCTAGTCCCTAGTCCCCAGGCCCTCGTCGTTCAGAGGCCGTCGCCCTCTCCCGTGGCGAAGCGGTAGCCGACCCACGGCTCACTCAGGATGTAGCGAGGAGTGCCGGGGTCCGGCTCGATTTTCTTGCGCAGCTGGGCCACCAGCGTCCACAGGTGCTCCGTCTGATCGACAGCGTTGGGTCCCCAAATCGCCTTGAGGATGGCCCGGTGCGTCAGGACGCGATCGTGGTTGCGCGCGAGCAGGGAGAGCAGCTCGAACTCCTTCGGCGTGAGACGGATCTCGGTGTCGCCGCGGAGCGCCCGCCGGCGGTCGTAATCGAGCAGCAGCTCACCGGCGCGGAAGGCGCCACTCTGCTCACGTTCCCCGGAGGAGGCGCGGCGCAGCGCGACCCGGATGCGCGCGAGCAGCTCCTCCGGTCCGAACGGCTTGGTGACGTAGTCGTCGGCGCCAAGGTCGAGGGCGTTTACCTTGTCGGCTTCGGATCCCCGCGCTGACAACACCACAATCGGCGTCGTCGCGCGCGCCCGGATCCGACGGCAGACCTCGGTCCCTTCGAGATCCGGCAAGCCGAGGTCCAGCAGCACGAGGTCGGGCGGGTGCTCGGCGAACATCCGGAGCGCGTCACCGCCGGTCGCGGCGATGTCGACCGCATACCCGCGCGAGCGCAGCAGCGGTCCGACCGCCCGCTGGATGGCGACCTCGTCGTCGACGAACAGGATGCGGGCCGGTGCGGTCATACGGCGTGGCGGTCCTGAACGGCCGACGCTCGCGCCGCGGCAGGCACCACGAGGGTGAACTCCGCGCCGCCGTCGGCGCGGTTCTCGGCCCAGATGCGGCCCTGCTGGACGGCCAGCAGGCCGCGCACGATCGACAGGCCCATGCCGGTGCCCGAGGCGCGGGCACGTGAGGCCGCGCCGCGATAGAAGCGATCGAAGAGGTGCGGCAGGTCGGCCGCGGCGATCCCCGGGCCGTGATCGCGCACCGCGATCCTCAGCCCGTCCGCGGTGTGCGAGCTGCGGACGTCAATCGTCGATCCCGGTGGCGCGTACTGAGCCGCGTTCTCGAGGACATGTGCGAGCGCGGCCGCGGTCAGGCGGGGGTCGAGGCGGACCGGTTCGTCCGGATCGGTGGTCACCTGCAGCGGGTGGCCGCGCAGCGTATGCTCCACCTGATCCCGCGCCGCGGCGATAATTTCCGACGGGTGCGCCCATCGCGTCTCGGTGGCCACCGCGCCCGCATCGAGGCGGGCCATCTCGAGGATGTTCTGGAACAGCCGGGTGAGGCGCTCCACCTGCGCGAGGATCAGATCGCTCTGCTCGCGACGCTCCGCTTCCTCGAGCGATGGCCCCTGGAGGTTGCTGGCCGCGATCCGGATCGCGGTGAGCGGCGTCCGCAGATCGTGACCGAGGGACGCGAGGAGCGCGGTCTTCAGCTCGTCGCTCCGGCGCATCAGCTCGCCGGCCTGACGAGCGTCCAGGAGCTGCACTCTCTCGATGGCAATGGCTGCGACGCCACCCAGCGCGTCGAGCGTGCCAGGGGGAATGTCACGTCCGGCAGCCGCCAGCAGCCCCACCGGCTTGGTCCCGACGCGCAGCGGTACCAGCCGCACCGTGCGCCCCGCCACCACCATGGTCCGATGCCCCACATAGGTGCGGGCGTGCGCATCGAATTCCAACGCCGCCTGTGCCGCCGCGAACGCGGTGGAGAGCTGCGTGGGATCGAGCTCGATCCGGCTCGCCCCGCTTTGCGACACCCGCCACTCGCCGGATGCGGGTAAGGCGACGCCGACGAAGTCCAGCTCGAAGCGCCGGGCGATCGCCCTGGCGACGGCGGCCAGAGCGTCCTGGGCCTCGGTGATCAGCAGCACGTCACGACTGAGGTCGAACAACCGCGCCAGTTCGTCCCGCGCCGACAGCGCCTCCTCGGCCCGCGCCCGGGCCAGGCCGGACAGGCGGCTGCCGATCAGGCTCACGACCAGGAACGCCACCATCGCGACCCAGTTCTGCGGGTCGGCGATCGTCAGGCCGCCGACCGGTGGGAGAAAGAAGTAGTTGAACGCGAACATCGCCGCGATCGAGGTGACGGCCGGCACCCACAGCCGCGAGGTGGCCGCAACCACCAGCACGATCAGCAGGAACGTCGTCGACGCCGTCGCGGCATTCGAGAGGTGCAGCCACCGGGCGTAGACCAGCGTCACAGCGGCGACCGCGCCGACTGCCGCGAGCGCGCGCGCCACGTCCGGCGGCATCCGACGCATCGCGGCATGATAGCTGCGATCGCCGCTCCCGGCTGTTACAGCGCCCGCAGACAGACGAGCGGGTCGACACGCGTCGCGCGTCGCGCGGGCAGGACCGCGGCGCCAATGGCCACCACGACGAACAGGCCGGCAACCACCGCGTACACCGTCGGATCGCGCCCGCTGATGCCGTGCAACTGCGCGGCAATGATGCGCGACATGGCCATCGCGCCCGTCAACCCCACCAGCATGCCCATACCCACCAGACGCAGGGCACCGGTCAACACCAGCCGCCCGATCGACCATCGTCCGGCGCCGATCGCGATGCGGATGCCGATCTCTCCCGTCCGCGCCGTGACCGATTGCGCGAGGACCGCATAGAGCCCGATCGCCGCCAGCAGCAGCGCGAGAAGGCCGAAGCACGTGGCCAGGCCGGCGAGCAGGCGCTCGGGCCCCATGGTCAGCGTGCGCGCGGCTTCCATCGTCGTGAAGCCGGAAACGGCCAGACCCCGATCCGCCGCCGCGACGGCTGATTGAAGCAGCGGAGCAGCCGTCTCGGGCCGGCCGTTGGTGCGCACCAGCAGCCACGCATTGGGACGCGCGACCTGCCGGAAAGGCAGGAACAGTTCGTCCGGTGGATCCGCGGTCGGGCCATTGGTCCGCACGTCGGCGACGACCCCGACGATCTCGAACCGCTGGTCGGCATCACGCCCGCGCAGGACGACGGCGCCGAGCGGTGAACGGTTGCCGAATTCGTGGCGCGAGAAGGACTCGTTCACGACACACACCGGCTGCGCGCCGGCCCGGTCGGCGGCCGAGAAGAAGCGGCCGGCCACCAGGCGGATGCGCATCACCGTGAGGTATTCCTCGGTGACGATGCGGAGGCCGGCGCGGCGGCGGGCGGCGGGAGGCGGTATGGCCCTGCCGCGGATCACGTACGGCGAGACGAAGTTGTCGCCCGCAAACGGCAGCCCGAACGCGATCGCCGCCCGGGCTACCTTCGGTGTGAGTCGGTCCAGCACGTCGTCGAAGAACGCACCCTGGCGCTCAGGCGTCGGGTACGTGTCCACGGGCAGAATGACAGCCGCGGCGGCCAGGCCCGAAAGGTCGAAGCCCACAGGCAGGTGCTGCACGTACGACAACGACGTCAAGAAGAGCGCCGCGCCGACCAGCAGTCCGGACGACAGCGCCACCTCCGTCACCACCAGTCCGCGCCGGAAGCGGTGGGTCGCGGCACTCTCCGACGACCCGCGTCCGAACGCCGCCGCGCCGGTCGCCGAGGTCGCCCGAGTCGCATGCAGGGCCGGGATGACGCCGACCAGCACTACGGCGACGACCACAGCAAGCATCGCCACCGCCAGGACCGGGGTGTCAATGCGCAACAGCACGCCCGGCGGGAGGACGCTGCCCAGTGTCGCGTCGATCGTGCGCAGCGCAATCGCCGCGAGCACGATCCCCACGGCCCCGGCGATCACCGCCAGCACCACCGTCTCCCCCATGATGTGGCGAACGATTACCGCGCGTGTGGCGCCGAGCGCCTGCCTGACCGCCAGCTCGCGGTGCCGACCGGACAGACGACTCACGACCAGCGCCGCCGCGTTGGCACACGACACGAGGAGGACGAGCGTCACCGCGCCGAGGAGGAGCGTCAGCGTACTCTTGCGGTTGGCGACGATGACGTCGGCCAGCGGCTGAACCTCGACCTCGTTGATCGTGTCACTCCGGCCCGCGAAGGCACGTCTGAAGTCCGCGGTGATCCGACGCAACTCGTCATTCGCCTGCGCGATGGTGCGGCCGGGCGCCAAACGGGCGACCACACTCAGATAGCTCGCCCCGGCAGCGATCGCCGCTCCTGTCAGCGAGGAGTCGGCGAACACCCGCGGCAGGAAGACCTGCCGATCCCCCCAGGGGGCACTCACGCGCGGTGACAGGATACCGACCACTTCGGTCGCCTGGCCGTTCAAGCGGATCGTGCGCCCGACGAGCGGCTCGCCCGCGAACATCGTCTGCCATGTTTCGTACGCGAGGACGCACACCGCCGGCGCGGCCGGCAGGTCGTCGTCGGGCGTGAGCAGCCGACCCCGCGTCGGCGTCAGCCGTACCGCCTCAAAGAACCCCGTGGACACGCGGATGCCGCGCAGCTCCCGGGGCAGCATCCCCTCCGCGGCAAGGCTGACGCGCTCGTTGCTGTAGGCTCCGATGGCCGCGAACGCGCGCGCCGCGCGCTGCATCCACTGGACACGCGGCCACGAGAGCGACGTCGGCACCTGCGGATCGCGCTGTTCCCGCGCGATGGAGACGACCTGACGGGCGTCCCCCAGCCGAACTGGGTTGAGCACGACGGCCCAGTACACCGCGAACATCGCGACGACAGCGCCGATGCCGGCGGCCAGGGTAGCGATCGTCGTGGCGGAAAATCCGGGAGCCTGCCTGAGTCCACGCATGCCGCGATCGTGCCTTGCCACTGGTATGGATGACAGCGCCAGTTATGACAATCTGTCCCAGTCCACTTTGGGAGTACATTATGGGCATGGTGAGGCGGGTGGTCGGGTCGCGCGCCGGTCGAGCCCCCGTTGTCGCGCTCGACGCTGAATCGACCGTGCCGATGTACGAGCAGATCTGCACGGCGGTGCGCGACCAGATCGTCCGCGGGTCACTCCGGCCGGGCGCACGCATCGCGTCGACCCGGACACTCGCGTCCGAACTGGCCGTCTCCCGATTTACGGTCGTCACCGCGCTGGAGCGGCTGGTCGCCGAGGGGTACCTGACGGCGCGACGGGGCTCGGGGAGCTACGTGGCCGACATCCTGCCCGAGCAGGTCATGCGGCCGGCTGTGTGGAAGGGTGGGCGGAACGCGATCGCCAGGCAGGCCACGCCGCCCTCGATCTCCCGTCGCGGCGCCGCACTCGCCGCGGTCGTGATCACGGGACCGCGTGCGGAGGCGGGCCCGCGCCCCTTCCATCCAAGGCGCCCGGCGCTGGATGTGTTTCCGATCCGCCTGTGGGCGCGGCTCGCGGCGCGGCACTGGCGATTAGCTCGCCCCGGCGATCTCGATTACGGCGACCCGGCTGGATTCATGCCGCTACGCCGGGCCATCGCCGAGCACATCGCGGTCTCGCGCGGGGTCCGCTGCGATCCGCACCAGGTGATCGTCACGAGCGGCGCGCAGCAGGCCTTCGACATGCTGTTCCGCCTGCTGCTCGATCCCGGCGACCAGGTGTGGATGGAGGAACCCGGCTATCTCGATGTTCGCGCCGCGCTGGTCGGAGCCGGCGCGACGCTGGTGCCGGTGCCCGTCGATCGCGAAGGCCTCGATGTCGCGGCGGGTATGTCTCGCGCTCCCGACGCGCGGCTCGCCGTGGTGTCACCGTCGCATCAATATCCGGCGGGCGCGACGCTGTCGGCGCGGCGGCGGGCCGCCCTCCTGGAATGGGCACGGCGGGCCGCGGCGTGGATCGTGGAAGACGACTACGACAGCCACTTCCGCTACCGCGGCCGTCCGGTGCCCGCCCTCCAGCGCTTCGATTGCGACACCGCAGGTGCCGTCGCGCGCCGGGTCGTCTACGTCGGCACGTTCAGCAAGACGATGTTCCCGGCCCTGCGGCTGGGGTTCTGCGTGGTCCCGGAGATGCTGGTCGACGCCGCGACCAACGCCCGAGCGGTTGCCAGCCGCAATGCGCCGATGGCCGATCAGGCCGTGCTCGCCACGTTCATCAGCGAGGGCCACTACGACCGGCATCTGCGGCGCGCCCGACTGGTCTACGAAGAGCGCTACGAGGCGATGCGCCGGGCCGTCGCCCGCGAACTATCGGGAATGCTCGCGGTGACCCGCGCCGCGGCCGGCACGCACCTGCTGGCCTGGTTCGCGCCCGGAACCCGTCAGCACGCGGCCAGCGCACGCTACGCGCCGCGGATCGCGCGCGCCTGCGCTGAGGACAATCTGGTGATCTTTCCGGTCAGCCGCTACTGGCTCGAGCCGCCGCAACGCGACGGGTTCGTCCTCGGTTACGGCGGTGTGTCGCCGCGCCAGATTGCCACTGGCGCCGCGGCGCTGGCGCGCGTCATCGCGCGAGTCCGCTGATAGAGCCAGCCCCAGATTGCGCGGTCCCGCAGTCGCGCCGGATCAGGCGACCTCCGCTTCGACGATGCTGACGTCGGATGCGGTGGGGACCACGCGCGTCATCTTGAAGCCGGCGGCGGCGAGGAGCGTGTCGTATTCGGCGGCGGTGCGTTCCTCACCGCCCGGGATCGTCAGCATCACCATGTCGGTCAGCTTGCCGAAATGCGGCGTGTTGCCTTCCGGCAGCACGAACTCCACGATCAACAGCTTCGCGCCAGGCTTCATCGCCCGCCGGCAGTTGCCGAGGATCGTCAGACACTGCGCTTCGGTCCAGTCGTGGATGATGTGCGACAGGATGTAGAGGTCGCCTCCGGCCGGCACGTGCTCAAAGAAGTTCCCCTTTTCGATCGACACCCGGCCCTCCACGCCGCGAGCGCGCAGCAGGGCCGGCGCTTCGGTGACGACGTGCGGGCGGTCGAACAGAACGCCGCGGGGCGCGGGATGGGCGTTGAGGATGGCCGCCAGCATGTTGCCCGTCGCGCCGCCGACATCCACGATCGAACGATACAGGGAGAAGTCATACGCCGCCGCCACCGCTGGCGGCTCCGCACCGTGGATGCCGACCATCGACTCGCTGAACTGGGCGGCCTCGTCCGGGTGGGCAGCAAGGTGCTCGAAGAGGCCCATCCCGAGCACCTTCTCGATGGATGGCTCGCCGGTCTCGAGCGAGTACTGCAACTCTCCAAACGCGCCCCACGCCCATGGCGAGGCCATCGTCAGCACCGTCGCGCGCGCCGCGCCCGGCGCGCCGGTCTGCAGCGTAGCTCCGAGCGGCGTCACCGCGAACCGGCCGTCCTCCTGCTGGGCGAAGATGCCGAATCCGGCCAGACTGCGCAGGAAGCGGTGGAAGACGCGCGGGTTGGTGCGTGTGGCCTGGGCGAGATCGACCGACGATCGCGGTCCATCGGCTAACAGGTCCGGAACGCCGAGCTTGGTGGCGGTGTAGATCAGTTGCGACAGCCAATAGGCGGTCGCCATCTGAATGACCTGGACGTGCGGCGGAACGGACGGCTGCGCTGATGACATGTGCCCTCGCGGGCTTGAACAGTAGCACAGCCGTTCAAAAACTCAACCATCGCCAGCCCCGGACTCGCGACATCCTCTCCCAACGAAGCTCCCTGCTCGTACTGGGATCCTGACCGACTGAATCTCGGCGTCGCTCGCAACCGCGGATCTGGTGCCCGGCAGGCTGCGGGGTGCCGCCGATCATCAACCGGCGAGGTATCAACGGTCGCGGAGGCGGCCGAGCATGCTGTCGATCGATCGTTCGAGCTTGGCCGCGGCGCCGTCCATCGCCGCGTCGAGCGTGGCCGCCTGTTGGGTGACGGCGATCGGCGGGCGCCCATCGAGCCGCGCCTCCATCATGCAGCGCTTGTCGTAGGCGCCGCCTTTGCTGGCACTGTTCTCGTCGCCCAGATGGACCTGGACTCGTGAGATGCGGCTGGCAAAGCGCTCGACCGCACTCGCCACCACCGCCTCGACCTGTCTCGTCAGGGCCTCGCTGCTCTCGATGTTCGGGTCGGTATGAATTTGAACGATCACCGTGTGCTCCTCCTCCTCGGCATTATCCGCACGCCAATCGGGAGCAACCCGCGTGCCGGGCGCCGGGCGTGACGCCTCGAAGAAGGAGCCGCCACGGAGTTGACGAGCGCGTAGGTCACGGAGGCGCGACGGGGCAGGGTGCGCGTCTATCTGGCTGGTAGCGGGCGTGGCGTCGCGTCCGCCTCGGTCAGGCCGAGTGCCCACTTGATCGCCTCGAAATACATCTGCCCGACGTCCCGGTTGTCCCACGTGCTGGCGGCGTGTCCGAGTGCGGAGTAGAACACCCTCCCCTTGCCGTAGGTCTTGGCCCAGACCAGAGGGAAGTCGCCATCCGTGCGGTGGACCTCATCGTTCGGCGGCATCTTCGAGACGTCGAGCCGCAGCAGCACGCGGATCTTGTCGCGCGAGTATTCCTTGGTCTGATAGAACTCGTCCGTGAAGGCGAACGGCGCTGCGCCGAAGTGCTTCGTGGCCGGGAACGCCGGGTCCTCGTTGATGATCGTCCCTGCCGCCGTTCCCCACGGATGACCGTCGTAGCGTCCGCCGATCATCTCCCCGAACTCCGGCCAGCCCAGGAACGCGGTGGTCGCGGTATGCGCCGCGACGAACCCTTTCCCATCGTCTTTGACAAAGGACAGCAGGTCGGCCTTCTGCTTCTCATCGAGCTCGACCTCGCGGTGGCCGAGGAAGAAGATCGCGTCGACGTTGGCCAGGCTTGGACCGCCGCTGGCCGGCTCGCCGGTCGTGCGCAGCGGATTCTTGGAGATGATGTTCGAGTCGGTGCGGATGTAGCTGTCGTAGGCGCCGGACTCGTAGCCGAGCCGCTCGATCACCGCCATCGCGTGCGACACGGAGTCGTGCTGGGCGATGCCGTTCCGGGTGTCGGCCCAGATGAGGAGCGTCTTGCGCGGCTTCGGGCCACGGGCACCGCCGCGTCCTTGACCGCGGGCGCCGCCGCCCTGCCCCGCCGCTGGCGCGCCTGGTACTCCCGTGGGCGCCTGCGCGGGCGGCTGGGCAAACACCCACAGACTGCACAGCACGACGGCTATTGAGGTCGCGGCCAACCGGGGGCGAAGCATCAGTGTCCTTTCGGGGTTCAAGGTTCCGGGTTCAGAAGTCTATTGCAGGGTGAAGGCGATCAGCGTGTCGGCGGTCGGACTCTGTAGGAATCCGCCGCCGCCGGCGGCGATCGCGACGTACTGCTTGCCGTCGCGGCCCATGTAGGTGGAGGGAATCGCGTGGCCCGGCGCGTCGAGCGTGTCGCTCCACAGCTCGCGGCCGTTGCGCGCGTCGAAGGCGCGGAACTTCCCGTCCACAGTGGCAGCGATGAAAATCAGGTTGCCGGCCGTGGTGATCGCGCCACCGAGGCTGGGCGTCCCGGTCTTGAGACCCTTCGCCTCGAGCGCGGGAAAGGATCCGAGCGGCACGTGCCAGGCGATCTCGCCGGTCTTCGTGCTGACGGCGACCAGTTCACCCCACGGCGGCGCCTGACACGAGTACATCGTTTCCGGATCCCAGAAGCGGCGCCCCTCGGGCGTGACCTTGCGCCAGGTCGGCGTCGCCGGCGCCCCTTCGTCGTTCGCACGCCCCTGCGGCGGTGCAGAGCCGCCCTCGACCGGCGGAGCCCCACGGCCCTCCGCAGGTGGCGCGCCGCGCCCGTCGGGCGGTCCGCCGCGCCGGCCGCGTCCGGCGGTCATCGGCTCCAGGTGCCCCCACTGCCCCGCGTTCATCACATTCGTGAACATCAGGCCCAGCGGCTGGTTCACGGCCACACCGTTCCAGTTGCCGCCGCCGACCGCGCCCGGGAAGAGCACGATGTCGTGCTTGTCGTTCCACGGCGTGTACGGGACGGAATCCTGCAGCGCGTACTTGTTCCACAACCCTTTGCAGTAGGCCTCGTGCTCGGGCGTGATCGTGGCGAGGTCCGACTTCGTCATCGAGTTGCGCGCCAGCGGCGCCGGCTTCACCGGGAAGGGCTGGGTGGGCGACGTCTTCTCACCCGGCGCGGTGCTCTGTGGGACGGGCCGCTCCTCGATGCCCCACACCGGCTCGCCGGTCGTACGATCGAGCACGAACAGCAGGCCCATCTTGGTGATCTGTGCGACCGCCGGGATGGACTTGCCGTCCTTGATGACATCGACCAGCGCGGGCGCCGCGCCGAGATCGTAGTCCCAGATGTCGTGGTGCACGAGCTGCCGGTACCAGCGCATCTTGCCGGTCGCGGCGTCGACGGCGACGACCGAGTTGCCGTACAGATTGTCGCCGCGCCGCGTGCCGCCATAGTAGTCGTTCGACCCCGGCATCGAGTTGGGCAGGAACACCAGGCCGCGCGCCGCATCGATCGACAGGTAGCCCCAGACGTTGGTGTCGCCCGGATTTTTCCAGCTGTCCCCTTCCCAGGTATCGTGCCCGGGATCGCCGGGCTGCGCGATGAGGTTGAAGGTCCAGACCAGCGCACCGGTGCGGATGTTCCAGGCGCGAACGACCGGCTTGCCGCCCTGAACGATCGCGAGATCCTTGTAGATTGCCGCCGGGGAGTTCATCGTGTCGTCGAGCTCCACCGCGCCCTCTGTGCCGAACCCAGGGGCCGGCTGGCCGGTCTTTGCATCGAGGGCCAGCAGCTTCGTGCCGGCTGACGCGATGATTCGCGGCGGCGTGGCGGCGTCGCCAGGCCAGTAGGACACGCCCCGCCGCGTGGTCCGCGTCGCCGCGACTTTCCAGATCTGGGTACCCGTCACCGCGTCGACGGCATAGAACCCGTTGCCGGCGGAGAAGTACATGACGCTGTCGACGACAATCGGCGTGCTCTCGAAGAAGCCGGCCTTGTCGCCGGTATGGAAGGTCCATGCGCGCTTCAGCCGGGCGACGTTCGCCGTCGTGATCTGGTCCAGCGTCGAATACCGCGTAGCCCCCTGATCCTGGCCGAAGTACACCCAGTCTTTCTGTCCGTGCGCGACGGACACGAGGCAGATCGCCAGGACTGAGGAGAGAACAAAGACTCTTGTCATGTGTTTTATCGGCTTCCAGCTAACAGCTACCAGCTACCAGCTACCAGCAGGCGGCTACAGGCTTCAGGCTTCAGGCTCGTTTCCAGGAAGAGGCTGGAAGCCGGAAGCTGAAGCTGGATTAGAAATCGTACTTGAACGCGAACTGCATGATGCGCGGCGCTCCCGCCGTCAGAATCCGGCCGAAGTTCGTGCTGTTCAATCCGGACGTCGGGTTGTTGAAGCTGGCCTTGTTCAGCGCGTTGAAGATCTCCCAGCGGAACTGGAGCTTGTGCTCGGCGAAGCCGAACGTGCGGGTCACCGCCAGGTCGTTCTGGAACTGCGACGGTCCGACGAAGGCGTTGGGCCGGAGCGTGCTGTACGTGCCGGGATCGGGCGACGCGAAGGCATTGCGATTCAGGTAGTTGTTCACCGTGCCGTCGCCGAACGGATCGTCCAGCACCTGCACCGCCCGCTGCCCCCCCTGCCCGGACAGCGCGTTGTCGACCCCGGTCGTCACCGTGAAGCGGCTGCCGCTCTGCCAGCGCACGATCGGCGCAACCTGCCAGTCGCTCAGGATTACACCGAGCGTGTGATTGGTAAACGATGGCGTGCGCGCGACGAGGTACACGTTCACCACATGGCGGCGATCGGCGTCGCAGTACGAGTAGTCGAGGCCGGGATTGGTCGGATCGGTGATCGTCGGGCCGGTGAGCTCGGTGGTGGCCGGATCCGTCATGCACTTGGACAGCGTGTAGTTCGTCAGGGCGCTGAGGCCCCCGGTGAGCCGCTTCTGCGCCGACAGCAGCATGCCGTTGTAGTTCGCCCGGCCGGTGTCGTCGAGTTGGCCGATGGTGCCGTAGAACGCCCCCTCGGCCGGGTTCTTCAGCACCAGGCGGCGGCGTATGTTGGTCGTCGCGGTGGTCGCCCCAGGCGTGTAGATCGCGTAGTTCAATTCGGTGGCGCGCCACAGATGGTCGGAATGGTTACCGAGATAGCTGGCGGTCAGGAGCCAGGACGCGACCTGCCGCTGCGCGCCCACGTTCCACTGCTGCAGTGACGTCGGCTGGGTGTCCAGCGGCGCGTTGACGTAAACGCCGGCGGTCGGGAACGGCTGCGTCTGCCACGCGGTGGCGAGCGCGGGGAACGGATTCCCTCCGGGATAGGTCAGGTACGGGTTGGCGAAGCCGCCGGGCGGGCTGGTGAGGGTGATCTGCGCGCCCCACGGCGGGTTGTTGGCGAAGCGCGTGTTGAAGAACAGATGCGGCGTGTCGTAGAACTTGCCCCACCCGCCGCGAATCGCCGTCCTGTCGTTCACCTGCCAGACGACTCCCGCCCGCGGCGCGAACTGATTCAGCTGGTTGTTCATGGCCGCCGATCCGGGGAATCCGGCGTCGCCCGGGAACAGCAGCCCGGCCGGCGCCTGCGGATAGACGGTGCTCGTGATTCCGGCGTCGAAGCGCGCCTCATCGAAGTTGCTGACGTAGTCCTTGGTGTTCTTGATCGCCAGGTACGGCTCCCACCGCACGCCGACGTTCAGCGTCAGGTTCTGGCGGAGCTTCCACTCGTCCTGAACGTAAGCGCCGACGTAATCATTGCGATCGAAGTCGTAGACCGGATTCCCCTGGACGAAGTTGCTCACTCTCCCGAGCAGGAAGTCGGCGAGGCCCAGGCCGCTGGTCTGGCCGCTGAACGTGAACTGGCCGTTGGTCGGACGGTTGTTCACGGTCTCGATGCTGGTGTGGATCCAGTTGCCGCCGAACGACAGCTGGTGATGCCCGCGCACCACATCGATGTCGTTGGCGAGCTGAAAGCTGTCGGAGTTGAAGTAGCCGGGATTCGTGCCGCCGGTGCCGACGTTGAAGCCGTTCGTCACGCTCACGCCCATGTAGCCCGGTTGCGGACTGTAGACCGCGGACCCGAGATCGGCGGGCGAGAAGTACAACGGCATCGGGCGATCGTTAAGCGTCCGGTTCCACGTGACATGGAAGGCGTTCACCAGCGATGACGACAGAATCCAGTTGTGCCCGCCGACGAACGAGTGCACCTGGTTGTTCTGTCCGGTCCGGCTCAGGGTCAGCGCGTTGGTGCCGTCGTAGGTCGCCGGGTTGTCGTACACGGCATAGAGGTACCGTCCGAAGATCGTCTGGGACCCGTTGACGGTGTAATCCGCGCGGCCCAGCGTCTGATGCTCGGTGTTGTTGGTCGGAATGCCGTACTGCAGCCGGCCGCAGGGATCGTTCGAGACCGGGACGTGCTGGAGGAACTCCAGCGCGATCGGGCTGAACAGGGCCGGGTTGATGGTGTTGTTGCTGAACCCGGCGCCCGGCGCGAGGGTAATCTGGCGGCCGCTGCAGGCGGGCGATGCGACAGCGGTGAAATCGCCGGCGAGCATCGCCGCGGTCGGGACGAAGCTCACCGTCTCCGGCGGGTTGCTCTTCTCGATCTTCCCCTGGTAACCGCCGAAGAAGAACAACCGGTCCTTGATCAGCGGACCGCCGAGGGTCCCGCCGAACTGGTTCCTCTTGAGGCTGTCCCGGGTCGGCGCGAAGAAGTTGCGGGCATTGAAGTGGTAGTCGCGGATGAACTCGAAGGCGTTGCCGCGGAACGTGTTGGTTCCTGATTTTGTGACCAGGTTGACGGCCGAAGCCGCGTGATGGCCGTAGCGCGCCGGCAGCGAGCTGGTCTCGACCTTGAACTCCTGCAGCGCGTCGGGGAATGGCGTCGGCAGGTTCAGGTTATTGAACGGATCGTTGTGCGTGCCGCCGTCCATTATGTAGGTGATGCCGTTGGCCTGGCCGCCGGCAACCGAGATCGTGACGGTCGGGTAGTTCTTGTTCGTGTTCAGGTCGCCCGCCGGCGCCGTCGTCGCCAGGCCGGAGAGGAAGATCAGCTCGGTCGCCTGACGGCCGTTCAACGGAATCTCGGTGACTTGCTGGTGATCGATTACCTGGCCGACGCCGATCGAGCGGGTCTCGACGGTCGCGGCGTTGGCCGCGACGGTGACCTGCTCGCCGACGTTGCCCACCGCCAACGACACATCGATCGTCGGGTTCGTGTTCACCTGGAGGACGATGCCCTGCTGGACGTAGGTGGTGAAGCCCTGCAGCACCACCTTCAGCGCGTAGGGGCCGACCGGCAGATTGGGAAAGACGTACGCGCCGTCGGCGCCGGTGGTCACGGTCCGGACCACCCCGGTGTCGGTCTTGGTGATCGTCACCTCGACGCCGGGAAGTACGGCGCCGCTCGAGTCCTTCACGACGCCCGAGACCTGCGAGCCCGCAATGGCCTGGGCCCCACTGGTGGCCGCGGTCAGGATCCACACCAGCGCCGCGCCGAGAATCGTGCGCGTCATCACTTTCGCACCTCCATACACCGGCCGTGAACCGTGGCTTGCTGGAGACCTCGCCAAGCGTGCCCGCGGACGGTAGCACCGATGCGCGACCCGGACTATGCGGTTACGGTAGCGGCACCGTAACACCCGTCAGTGGCGCAGCGGCCCGGTATAATCGGGCGCTCATGACACCGTGGCGCACCGCGCTGGTTCACTCCGACGCCACCCACATCTGGATGCGCGGGCACAGCGTCACGCGGCTGATGCAGGAGGCGACGTTCACCGACACGATCGCGCTGCTGCATCTCGGCCGGCTGCCGTCGGCGGGCGAGCGGCGGCTGCTCGACGCCATCCTGATCGGGGTGGCCGATCACGGCGCCGGCTCGCCGTCGTGCGCCGCGGCCCGGCTGGCCGCCTCGGGCAATCGCCAGTCACTCTCCGCGGCGGTGGCGGCGGGGGTCCTGACGATCGGCGACGAGCATGGCGGCGCCGGCTCGAATTGCATGGAGCTCATCGCCACCAGCCTCGCGGCCGCGGCGCGCGACGGCCTCACACCGCAGCAGGCCGCGTCGAGAGCGGTCGCCGAGGCCGTCCAGAGCAGGCAGCGCCTGCCGGGGCTCGGTCATCGGGTGCACACGACGGATCCGCGGGTCGCGGTGCTGTTCGAGATGGCTCGGATCGAGCAGGTCGCCGGCGATGGCATCCAGTTCATGACGGCGGTGGAACTCGAGGTCGCCGCGCGCCTCAAACCAATCCCGATGAATATCGACGGCGCGCTCGCCGCGGTGATGCACGACATGGGGTTCGCGCCCGCCGCCGGCCGCTTCCTGTTCATCGTCGGACGCGTGGCCGGGATCACTGCGGAGGTTGCCGAGGAGCACCAGCGCGAGCGGCCGATGCGGATCAAGTTCGACGTCGAGTACGACGGGGCTCCCCCGGAGCCGGAGTGACACCATGGCAGTGAGGGCGATTACCGCGGAAGAGACCGGCCTGGTTCACGACCTGGTCGGCCGGGCCCGCGCGGCGATGCGCGCGATCGAACACTACAACCAGGCCACGGTCGATCGGCTGTGCCAGGCGGTGGCGTGGGCCGGCGGCAACGAGCGGACGGCAATCCGCCTCGCCAATATGAGCGTCGACGAGAGCGGCATGGGCAAGCGCGAGCCGACCCGTCGCGCCAAGGTGCTGGGCATCCTCCGCGACGCGCTCCGGCAGAAGAGCATGGGGATCATCGAAGAAGACCCGGTCCGCAATCTGGTGAAGTACGCGAAGCCAGCCGGCGTGATCGCCTCGCTCATCCCGGTGACCAGCCCCTATGTGACGCCAGTGAGCATCGCGATCTACGCCATCAAGTGCAAGGACGCGGTGATCTTCTCGCCCCACCCGGCGAGCCGCCGGACCACGGCGGAAACCGTTCGCTTGATGCGCGCCGCGCTGCACCGGCAGGGCGTGCCCGAGGATGTGCTCCAGGTGATCGAGCGGCCCAGCATCCCGCTGGCGAACGAGCTGATGGCCAGCTGCGATCTCACCATCGCCACCGGCGGCCCGGCGATGGTCAAGGCGGCGTACGGGTCGGGCAAGCCGGCCTACGGCGTCGGGGCCGGCAACGCGACGATGGTCATCGACGAGACCGCGAACGTCGAAGAAGCGGCCAGGAATACGCGCATCAGCAAGACCAATGATCACGGCTCGGGCTGCTCCGCCGACGGCAACCTGCTGGTCGACTCGACAATCTACGACGCCTTCCTCGCCCAGCTCCAGCAGGAAGGCGGCTATCTCGTTTCAGAAGCGGAGAAGCTCAAGCTGCAGGCCGCCTATTGGGACGCCGACGGCCGCCGCACCGCCGACACGATCGCGCGCCCGGCCGCGGTCATCGCCGAGAAGGCCGGATTCCCGATCCCGGCGGACACGGCGTTCTTCATCGTTCCCGAACGGCACATCGGAAAGGCCCACCCGTTCTCCACTGAGAAGCTCGGCGTGGTGTTGGCGATCTTCAAGTATCACGGCTTCGACATGGCCCTCGACATGGTCCGCCAGATCTTCGAGACGGGCGGCAGGGGGCATTCGTGCGGCATCTACTCGTTCGATGACGACCACATCCATCGACTGGCGTTGACCGCGCCGGTCAGCCGGATCATGGTCCGCCAGGTGCAATCGAGCTCCAACGCCGGGACGTTCACCAACGGCATGCCGATGACGTCGAGCATGGGCTGCGGGGTGTGGGGCGGCAATATCACCAACGAGAACATCGCATTGAAGCACTACATGAACGTCACCTGGGTCAGCCGTCCGACGCCGGAGGACAGGCCGTCCGAGCAGGAGCTGTTCGGCGAGTTCTACAACTCGGAAATCTTCTGAGCCCGGGCGAGGCACCACCATGAGCACAGCCATCCACGTCATCCCGGAACCGCTGCCGGTCACGTCCGAGACGCGGTACGCCGCCTACCTGCTTGCCGACTATCTCGAGCGGCTTGGGGTGGAAGTGGTGTTCGGGCTCACCGGCCACACGGTCATCGGGATGCTCGACGCGCTGGGCCGCAGCCGCATCCGCTACGTCAGCACGCGCCACGAGCAGGTCGCGGCACACGCCGCCGACGGGTATGCCCGGGCCACCGGCAGGCCTGGCGTGCTGCTGACCCACCTGGGCCCGGGCTTGACCAACGCCGCAACCGGCGTGGCGAACGCCGCCCTCGACTCGATCCCCATGGTCGTGATCGCCGGCGACGTGCAGTCGTACTTCCACGGCCGCCACCCGCACCAGGAGATCAATCTCCATCAGGACGCGGACCAGTACCAGATCTATCGTCCGTTCTGCAAGCGCGTCTACCGCGTCGATCACGCCCGCGACCTGCCGCGCATCATGGAGCGCGCGTTCCATCTGGCGCAGACCGGGCGTCCCGGCCCGGTCCTCGTCGACGTGCCGATGGACGTCTTCTCCACCAGCCTGCCGATCGACGCCTTCAACAAGGTGCCGCCCGAGATCGCCCGACCCACCGTGGACGACGCGACCGTCGAACGGATCGTGGCGGCACTGGCGAGCGCCGAGCGGCCGGTGCTCTATGCCGGCGGCGGCGTGCTGTCCGCCCGCGCCGCAGCGGAGTTCCAGGCCCTCGCCGAGGCTCTCGAGCTGCCGATCGCGCACAGCCTGATGGGCAAAGGTGTAGTGCGCGAGGATCATCCGCTGCTCCTTGGCATGACCGGCTTCTGGGGCACGCCGATCGCCAACGAGAAGTGCCGGACCGCCGATGTGATTCTGGCGATCGGCACGCGCCTCGCGGAAGCGAACTCGAGCTCGTGGGACCCGCGCTTCACCTTCGACATCCCGCCGACCCGGTTGATCCACATCGACGCCGACGTCGCCGAGATCGGCCGCAACTTCCCCACCGAGCTGGGCGTCGTCGCCGACGCGAAGCTCGCGCTCGCGGCCCTGGCCCACCGCGCCGCAGGTGTCGAGGCACGGTCGCGGGGCACGCTGCGGGCCGACATCGCCGGCAGCCGCCGCGCCTTCGCCGCCAACTGGGCGGATCACTACAGTTCGAGCCAGTACCCGATGCGTCCGGAACGGATCCTCAGCGAGCTGCGCCAGGCCGTTCCCGCGGACGGCTACATCGTCACCGACGTCGGCTGGAACAAGAACGGCGTCGGGCAGCAGTTCCCGATCACCGTGCCCGGCACCTTCATCACCCCGAGCGGGCTGGCGACGATGGGATTCGGGCCGGCGGCGGCGCTGGGGGTCAAGATCGCGCAGCCCGATCGCGCAGTGGTCGCGCTCATCGGCGACGGCGCGTTCGGCAGCAATCCGTCGGTCGTGGCCACGGCCATGGAAGCCGGCCTCGGCGTCGTCTGGCTGGTCATGGACAACGCCGCCTACGGGACGATCGCGGGTCTCACCAACATGCACTACGGCTGGGAGTTCGGCTGCCTGTTCGAATCGGAGGGGGTCCAGTATCGCACCGACTTCGCCCAGATGGCCAAGGGTTACGGCGCCGAGGGCGTGTTCATCCGCGCCGCCGACGAGCTCGGGCCCGCGTTGCGCGCGGCGCTCGCCTCGGGGCGGCCGACGGTCATCCAGGCGCCGATGGAGAACATTCCGACCCCGACCCCTGGGCACTGGGACATCAACGTCGTCTACCGGAAAGGCAGCTAGTCCGCTGCCGGCTCCCTCCGTCGCTACCGGCGCGATTCGCCGCACGCACGTCCGCTGGTTTCCGATCCTGACCCTCGTCGCGGTCGGGACCATGATCAACTATCTCGATCGAACGGTGCTGGGAATCGCCGCGCCGTCGCTCACCAGAGATCTCGGGCTGAGCGCGGCCCAGATGGGCCTCGTCTTCTCGGCCTTCTCCTGGAGCTATGCGCTGCTGCAAATCCCCGGCGGCGTTTTTCTCGACCGCTTCGGCACGCGCGTGACCTACTTCATCTCGGTCGTGTGCTGGTCGGGCCTTACCGGGCTGATGGGGGTCGTCCACTCGCTCGAGGCGCTCCTCCTGACCCGCGTCGGCGTCGGCATCTTCGAAGCGCCCTGCTTCCCCGCCAACAGCCGGATCCTGGCAACCTGGTTTCCACAACAGGAACGGGCCCGCGCGAACAGCATCTATTCGTTCGGCCAATACGTGGGGCTGGGCTTTCTCAGCGTCCCGCTCTTCTGGATGACCCAGCGCTTCGGTTGGCGCGGTCTCTTCTTCATCGTCGGCGGCCTTGGGGTGATGTTCGGGGCGGTGTGGTGGCTGCTCTACCGCAATCCGGCGGACAGTACAACCGTGAACCGGGCCGAGATGGCCTACATCGAGGCCGGGGGCGGCGGCGAGTACACCGGCCAGCCGGTCACGTTCAAGCGGCGTCACATCGTGGCGCTGCTGCGGCACAGGCAGGTGCTCGGCGCGTCGATCGGCCAGTTCGGCGGCAACTCGACGCAGGTCTTTTTCGTCACGTGGTTCCCCACGTATCTCGTGACCGCGCGCGGGATGACGTTCATCCAGGCCGGCCTCCTCACCTCGCTCCCCTACATCGGCGCGTCGATCGGGGTGCTCGCGGGCGGCTTTTTTTCCGATCTCGTGCTGAAGCGGACCGGCTCGGCGAATCTCGCACGCAAGACGCCCATCGTGGGGGGCATGCTGCTCGCCTCGACCATCGTGCTCGCCAACTACGTCCCAACCGGCCACAACGCGGCGGTCATCCTGATCATGTCGATTGCCTTTTTCGGCCAGGGCATGACCAACCTGGGATGGACCGTCATCTCCGACATCGCTCCGAAGAAGCTGATCGGCCTCACCAGCGGGATTTTCAACTTCAGCGCCAACCTCGCCGGGATCATCACCCCGCTGGTAATCGGCGTGGCGTTCCAGTGGAGCGGATCGTTCGTCGGCCCGCTCGCCTACATCGCGGTGGTGGCGCTGATCGGCGCCTTCGCGTATAGCGTGATTCTCGGGGACATTCATCGGTTGGAGGTTGACACTGACTGAGTCGGGACTCGGGACTCGGGATCCGGGACTCGGGGGGTTCAAGGTTCAAGGTGCAGGGTTCAAGGTGCAGGGTTCAAGGTTCCGGGTTCAAGGTTCCAGGTGCAGCGCTGGAACCAGCTGATTAGCAGCACGAACGCCGGGTCCCGGGTCCCGGGTCCCGGGTAAGATCCCCCAATGGCCCGGCCCATCAGCCTGTCCGACCAGGACACCGACACCGCGGCGCGGCAGGAATTGGATCGCGTTCTGGCCAGCGCCACATTCCGTCAGGTCGATCGCCTCAAGCGCTTTCTCCGCTTCGTCGCACTGGAGGCGTTGCAGGGGCGCGGCGATCAGCTGAAGGAATACGTCATCGGCGTGCAGGTCTTCGACAAGAGCGCGTCGTTCGACCCGCGCGCCGACCCGATCGTCCGCGTCCAGGCCCGCCGCCTGCGCACGCGACTCGCCCGTTATTACCGCGAGGAGGGCGCCGACGACACCGTCGTCGTGGACCTGCCGAAGGGCGGCTACGCGCCGATCTTCAGGATCCGCGAGGCGGCAAGCGGACGGCGTTCGCTCGGAGCGACGCTGGCGGGCCAGAACACGATCACCGTCCTGCCATTTGCCGACCTGAGCCCCGCGCGCGATCTCGACTACTTCTGCGAGGGCCTGCGCCAGGAAACCATTCACCGGCTCGCCAGGCTCGACGCACTCCGCGTCTTGACGACGGCAGCAGGCGAGGCGGGTCCGGCAGCCCCCGGCGACGGCTATCCGACACCGGCCGCGCTGCAGGTCACCGGCAGCGTGCGCAAGGCGGGCGATCGGCTGCGTACGACGGTCCACCTCGTGGACAGCGCCACGGCGTCGTATCTCTGGTCGGAATCGATCGACGCCGACGCCGACGAGGTCTTCGCGGCGCAGGACGCGGTCGCGGACGCCGTGGTCCGCAAACTGGAACCGCGGCTGCTCGACGCCGGGCAGCGGCGTGGCAGCCGCCGGGCGGCGGAGAACCTCGCCGCTCGTAATCTCTACGTCCAGGGGCGCTATCACCTGAGCCAGCGGACCGACGAAGGGCTGCACAAGGCGCTCGAGTTCTTCGAGAAGGCGATCGTCGAGGATCCGCAGTTCGCACCCGCGCACAGCGGGCTGGCCGACGCCCACGGGTTGATGGCGCACTACGGCGTGCGGCAGCCGGCGGTGGCCTGGGCCCGCGCCGCGTCAAGCGCCGCGTCGGCGGTGATGCTCGACGGCAACTCGGCCGAAGCGCATACGTCGCTCGCGCACATGAAAGCCACGCAGGATTGGGACTGGCACGCGGCGGCGCGCGAGTTCCTGGTCGCGATCGGTCTCGATCCCGGCTACGCCACCGCCCATCACTGGTACGCGATGTCGTGCCTCGTGCCGATGGGGCGCCTGGACGATGCCCGTGAGGAGATGCGGTTGGCGCAGTCGCTCGACCCGGTGTCCTCGATCGTGGCGCGCGACCTCGCGATCGTCCACCTCTATCGCCGCGACTTCGACGCGGCGCTCGAGCAGTGCGATCACACGATCGAGCTGAACCCGTACTTCTCGCCGGCCTATTGGGCGCTCGGCGTCATCCAGGAACAACGCGCGGATCTCGATGAAGCCGCGGCCGCCTTTCAGCGCGCGATCGATCTCGCGCCGCACAGCCCGCGGATGCAGGCCGCGCTGGCGCGCACGCTGGCGCTCTCGGGTAAGCGCAAGCTCGCGATCGCCGCCCAGCGCCGCCTCCAGGCCATCGCGCGACAACGCTATGTGTCGCCCTTCGAGTTCGCCACCATCCGATTTCCGCTCGGCCAGGTCGACGAGGGATTTGAGTGCCTGCGAAAGGCCTGCGGGGACCGCGCCTTCGACGTCCTCGCCCTCAAGGTCGATCCGCGGTTCGCGGCGCTGCACGACGATCGCCGCTTTCGCGAGATCCTCGTCGAGATTGGATTGACCTAGTGTCCATGCCCAGGGGCGGAATCCCGGCACAGCAGTTGCGGCTGGACTCGGCATGACTCAGCCGGCGCCGCATGTCGTTCTGCTTGGCGATTCCGTCTTCGACAACGCGCGCTACGTGGCGCCAGGGCCAGACGTGGCCGCGCAGTTGCGCGCCGTACTGCCCGCCGGATGGCGCGCGACCCTACGCGCGGTTGATGGCGCGACGACGTCCGGGCTGGCCGCACAGCTGCGAGCCATCCCCGCCGACGCCACCCACCTGGTCGTCTCGGTTGGGGGCAACGACGCGTTGCAGAATCGCGACCTCCTGAGCCTGCGCGTCACCAGCACCGCGCAGGCCCTCGATGCGTTCGCGAGGCGCCTCGCAGTGTTCGAAGCGGCTTACCGGCGAGCGATCCGTGACGTCGCAGAGCTCGGCAGACCGACGGCCGTGTGCACCATCTACAACGGCAACCTCGACGACCCGGAAGTCACACCGGCCCGGTTGGGGGTCGCGCTGTTCAACGACGTCATCCTCCGCACGGCCCTTGACCTCCGGGTCGACACGCTCGAGCTTAGACAGGTGTGCCGCGAGCCGCGGGATTACGCCAATCCGATTGAACCGTCAGTGCACGGCGGCGACAAGATCGCGCGCGCGATTGCCGCACTCGTGACGGCCGGGCCCGAGCCGGCTGGCCGAACGCGGGCGTGGGGTGCGGTGTGACGTGCCGTGCCCGTGTATGCGCGGCAGAACGCATCGTCTGCACACGTCGGGCGTCGGCGTGCCGTCGCTGACGCCAGGACGGGACGGGCGTCACTCCTCGCGGGTGCCGCTTCCGCTGGTCAAAACGCAGTGGCGCGATCTGCATCTTCCCCAGAAGCAGCCGCTGCGGTAGCGCCAGCGCCCTCCCGTTGGCCGGTCTAGCGATCCGCCTCCTCGACGCCTGATCCGACGCCCTGTCTCAGCCGTCCGGTATCATCGTTTGATGCCGATTGACGACGTTGCCGCGCGACCGGACGCCGCCAGCCCCGCAGCGGCCGATTCCGGCCTGGTCGCCGTGCTCGATATGGGCGCCAGCGCCATCCGGTTGGCGATTGCCGAAATCCGGCCCGGCGAGCCGCCGCGCATGGTCGAGGAGCTGTCGCGTAGCGTGCCGCTCGGCCGCGACTCCTTCTCGTCCGGCGGGGCGATCCGATCCAGCACCGGTGACGCGGTCATCGGCGCCCTGGACGGCTTCCGGAAGTCCATGGATCTCTACGGCGTGAGCCAGGTCCGGGCGGCTGCGACCAGCGCGGTCCGCGAGGCCCGCAATGGTGACGTCTTCCTGGACCGCATCCGTCGCCGCACCGGGATCGAGTTCGACATCATCAACGAGGCGGAGGAAGGGCGGCTGCTGTTCCTGGCGGTACGGGACACGCTCGAGACGCACGCCGCCTTTCGCGGCGCGCGCACGCTGCTCGCTGAAGTCGGTGGCGGCAGCACCAGCCTGACGCTGCTGCGGCGCGGTGAGCCGACCCACTCCGGGGTTTACGCGCTCGGATCGATCCGTATCCGTCAGCAGCTCGACCTGCAGCGTCACAGCCGCGACGTGCAGATGACCCTGCTGCGCCGCTACATTTCGAACCTCATCGAGGAAATTCGTGTCGAGGTGCCGCTCAACAGGGTCTCGCACTTGATCGGCGTTGGCGGCGACATGCGGTTTGCCGCCGCCCAGATCCTCGAGAACGAGAACGAGGCAGGACCGCGCGAGATCGCCCGTGAGCAGTTCCTCGCCTTCTGCGACGAGGTCGCGCGGCTCGAAGAGGACGAACTGGTCGAGCGCTTCCGGCTGACCCCATCAGAAGCGGAGAGCGTTGCCCCCGCGCTCCTCGTGTATCGCGCACTGGTCGCCGAAACAGCGGCCCGCCGCATCGTCGTCTGCGATGCCTCGCTTCGGGCCGGAATGCTGCTCGACATCGCGGATCTCGGCAGCCGCTCGAGTACCGAGGAGTTCAGCCGTCAGGTGCTGGCCAGCGCGGAATCGCTGGGCCAGCGCTACCGGCTCGATCGCGATCACGGCCGGCACGTCGCGGAACTTTCGGTGCGGCTCTTCGACGAGCTGGTCGACGAGCACGGGCTCGGAGAACGGCAGCGGCTGCTGCTGCAGGTCGCGGCGCTCCTCCACGACGTCGGGATTTACGTCAGCCTCCGCTCGCACCACAAGCACACGCAATACATCCTCGCCGCGTCGCAAATTTTCGGACTCTCCGACGAGGAAACCGCGATCGTCGCCAACATCGCCCGCTATCATCGCGGCGCCCTGCCCCAGAAGACGCACTTGCCCTACGTCGCGCTGGACCGCGAGGATCGCATCACCGTGGACAAGCTCGCGGCCATCCTGCGCATCGCCAACGGCCTTGACGCCGAGCACGTGCAGAAGGTCCGGGGGCTTCAGCTGGTGCGACGCGACACGACCTGGACGATGCAGCTCGATGGAACCGGAGACATGACGATGGAGCGGTTGGCGGCGTCGGCGCGATCCGACCTGTTCGTGGCGACCTTTGGACGGCAGCTGGTGATTGCGGCGGGCGGACTATGACCACCAACGTGATCACCAGCGCGCTCTACCTGAACCGCGAGCTGTCGTGGCTCGCGTTCAACGAACGGGTGGTCGAAGAAGCGGCCGATCCCACCACGCCGCTGCTCGAGCGCGTCAAGTTCGTGGCGATTGCCTCGTCGAATCTCGACGAGTTCTTCATGGTGCGGGTGGCCGCATTGGAGGAGGCCGTCGCGGCCGGCGACGAATCGCGTGACCTCGCGGGCTTGACCGCCGCCGAGCAGCTTCGCTTGATCCGGCAGCGGACGCATGCGCTCGTCACGGGCCTCTATGCGCTGACGCGGGACGAGTTGCTGCCCAAGCTGGCCGAGCGAGGCATCCGGCTGTGGCCGACGGCCAGCCTCGGAGATCGTGCCCTGGCGCTCAACGCCTACTTCCGTACAAGTGTGCTCCCGGTCCTGACCCCGCTCGGCATCGACGAGTCGCGACCGTTCCCGCTGCTCGCCTCGTTGAGCCTGAATCTTGCCTTGCGTCTCGCCCCCAGCCCGGGCGAGACCGCC
>Ga0207701_10000359_pt1 | contig 46503 bp, 37 predicted proteins | sample KBSSwiSSwithPhiX_FD_184294 | JGI IMG/M metagenome (GOLD analysis project Ga0207701, IMG submission 184294) | Switchgrass rhizosphere bulk soil microbial communities from Kellogg Biological Station, Michigan, USA, with PhiX - S5 (SPAdes) (version 2) | ecosystem: Environmental > Terrestrial >... | reverse complement strand
CCGGCCGTGGGACTATCACCCGGATCACCGGGCGGTGGGCAAGCTGGCCGAAGACACCGCGGTCGTCGTCGCCGCTCCGTACTTTGCGCCCTACACGCCGCCGACAAAGGGCAACCCGATCTACCTGTTCTATTCGGACCCGTTCAAGAAGCCGTACCCCTTCGACCCGATTCTCGCCGTCGGCATCGACGATGTGGCGCAGAAGAAGTGGGACTGCATCTCGGCGCTGCCCTCGCAATTCGGTGACGCCGACTCCTGGCAGGCTCGATACGGCCGCAATGTTCCAGCCGACGAAGCAGGTCGAAAGGCGTTTCTCCTCGACATCGTCAAGCAGCGCAATGCGAACGAGGCGAATCAGTATCGCGACCTGCTGGTCAAGCTTTACGGTGAACAGAAAGGGCGTGCGATCAAGTACGCGGAGACATTCGAGCTGAATCAGTACGGCGCCGCCGCCACGGCGGATCAGTTGAAGCAGATGTTCCCGACTTTCGGAAAGTAAAAGGTATAAGTCAAAAGTTAGCAGTGATCTTTTGCTTGTGCCTTTTAACTTTTCACTTCTAACTTTCTAAGCGTCGCAGATCCCTATCGCCTTCTCCAGCGTGGCGATCGGCTCGTGTCCCGCTGACGGCGAGTACTCGTGCGAGACGAAGCCGGTGAAGCCGAGATCGGCAATCGCCTGCATGACGAACCGGTAATTGAGCTCGTTGGTCTCGTCGATTTCGTGACGTCCGGGATTGCCGCCGGTGTGGAAGTGACCGATCCACTGGAAGTGATCCTGGATGTTGCGGACGATGTCGCCGTCCATGATCTGGGCGTGGTAGATGTCGTAGAGGATCTTGACGCGAGGTGAGTTCACGCGCTTCATCACGTCTACGCCCCACGCGATGTGATCGAACATGTAGTCCTTGTGATTCACCTTGCTGTTCAAATACTCCATGCAGATCGTGATCTGTTTGTCCTCCGCGTGCGCTTTGACCTGATTGAGGAAGGCGACGCAGTTGTCGGATCCTTCGGCATCCGCCATCCCGTTGCGATTGCCGGAAAAGGTAATGATGTTGGGGACACCGTTCGCCGCCGCTTCGTCGATCGCGGCATTCATCAAGCCGAGCAGCTTCTCGTGATTCTCCTTGCGGTTGAGCGCCGTGGCAATGGTCCCGCCCGGGCCGCTTGGATACATCGACGGCACGAGGCCGTACTTCTTCAGCGTCGGCCAGTCGTTCGGCCCGATGAGATCGAAACCCTTGATCCCGAGGCGCGCGGCTTCGCGACAGCTGTCCTCGAGGTTGGCGTTGCGTCCGAATACGCCACGCGTCACGCCTTGTTTAATTCGTCCCTTCCGAGTCGGAAGCGCGGCCGCGGCCTGAGTCGCGGCCCCCGCCTGAGCCGGGGAACCGGTCGCGGTTCCAGCTACCAATGACGCGGTGACGGCACCGAGAAACTCTCTGCGTCGCATGGAAATACCTCGCTCGTCTGAGAGGCTGTAAGATACCAACCGCAGTTGCCACTTGCCAGTGTCCAGTTTCCAGTTATTGCAGAAGTTCACTGGAGACTGGGAACTGGGAAGTGGAAACTTTTATGCAGAAAGAGCATTCATGTCTCGATTCCTGACCGCCTGCGTGTGTGTAGTCGCCACGGTTCTGTTGACGGCCCAAGGTCGCGCGCAAACTCAGCCGTCAAATGGCGGCGGCACGCTCGTCTATTTCGGCACGTATACGAATACGAAATCTCAGAATAGCAAGGGCATCTACATGTCGCGGCTGAACATGGAGACCGGAATGCTGTCTCCGGCAGAGCTCGCGGTCCAGACCGTGGACCCCAGCTTTCTCACGGTTCATCCGACGGGTCGATTTCTGTATGCCGTCAACGAGATCGACACCTACCTCCACCAGCCGACGGGAGCGGTCAGCGCATTCGGAATTGACAGGACAACGGGACACCTCAAACCGCTGAATGAACAGCCAACGGAAGGCTCGGGCCCCGCGCACCTCACCATCGATCGAGACGGCAAGAACGTCCTCGTCGCCAACTATGGCGGCGGGACCGTCACCGTGGTGCCGGTCGCCAAGGACGGCACGCTGAAGTCACCGTCCATCTCCGTGCAGCACAAGGGGCACAGCCTCGATCCGGAGCGGCAGGCCGCGCCCCATGCGCATTCGGTCACGCTCGATCCTCAGAATCGCTTTGCCTATGTCGCGGATCTGGGGTTGGACTGGATCGTCATCTATCAGTTCGACGGGCGCAAAGGCTTGCTGAAGCTGAACGACCCGCCCAATGCCAAGCTCACCCCGGGCTCAGGACCGCGGCACTTCTCGGTCCATCCGAGCGGCCGATTCGGCTACGTGATCAACGAGCTGAAGGTCACCGTGACGGCCTTCACGATTGACCCGAACGGAGGGCTGACCGAGCTGCAGACGGTTTCCGCGCTTCCTCCGAAGCAGGCTCCCGGTAAGGATGTGAGCGGCGCCGAGCTCGCGGTGGATCCGTCGGGACGTTTTCTGTACACATCCGTGCGCGGCGACAACAGCATCGCGTTCTACAGGATCGATCAGAACACCGGCAAGTTGACCTACGTCGAGAACACGCCGACCCACGGCTACACGCCGCGCGGCTTCGGCATCGATCCAGAGGGGAAGTATCTGCTGGTCGGCAACCAGCAGTCAGACAACGTCGTCGTTTTCAGAATTGATCCGCAGAACGGTCAGCTCACGCTCACGGGCAGCGACATCAATGTCCCGGTGCCGGTGTCGGTGGCTTTCGTGAAGTGAAACCGGGTCACGTTAAAAGTAGAAAGTTAAAAGGCACAAGTACTTTTAACTTCTAACTATTTACTTTTTACTTTTCCAGAGCCCCGAGCCCAGGCCCCGTCAACTGCCCCGTCGCCATCAACCCGTTCTTGATCGTGAACAAGCCAGGAAAGCGGTTCTCCCAATCGCGGTTGGCGGCGGGGACAAACTGGCGTGCGTTGGCTTCGATGCCGGCGTTGCCGGGGACGCGCGCCGCGATGCCGGCTGAATGTATCAACGACGCGCCTGGGCAGGTCAGGTCCTGAACGCACAGGAACATCCCGAATTTCTGCCCCGCGGCGGCCATCAACATCGCCTGGCTCTGGCCCTTGCAGGCCTTCAGCGCGACGCCGGTGTAGCCCATCTCACGCGCGAGCAGCAGTGACTCCAGGTCGGTCAGCGATTCGTCAATCACCACAGGGCGGAGCTTTGCCGCGTCGTGCATGACGTTGGCGCGATCCTTTGCGAGATCGCGCGCGGTCGGTTGCTCGATGTAGAGAATGCGATCGAAGCCGGTCGGCGTGGCTTCGCGCAGCCGGCGAAGGAACTCGAGCAGGTAGGCGACGTTCGGGCATCCCTCGTTGAAATCCAGCGAGTACTTCCACTCGGTGGCGCCGCGCGCAGCCTGAGCACGGTTGACAATCCGATCGATCCGGACGACACGCTCGAAGTCTGCGGGCAGGTTGCCGCCATTGAGCTTGATCTTGAACCGGATGAGCCCGTCTCGCGGAATCCACTCTTCGAGCGTATTCGGCAACCCGTCGTCGATCCGCTTTCTCGACTGCATATCCTCGGCATCGAGCGGATCGCTTGCGCCTACCGAGTGAAACACAGGGATGGTCGGGCGCGGCGCCGACGGCACGTAGCGATCGAGGTATTCCCCCTTGAACGACGGTCCAAGATCGGCGGAGAGATCGCGGCTCATGAACTCTCGGCCATACGCTTCGTACACGCTCCGGCCGAAGGCCTTGCCGTAGGCATCGTGGATCGCGGCGTCGAACGCGCTCGCGACGACCAGCGTACACAGCTTGGGAATCGGAACCGGAAGCGGCTGCGCGCGCGAGACGTCGGCAGCAGCGCGAAGGTACTGGGGTTCGAGCACCCGGAACAGATCGATCGGGTGCCCCTTGTCGTCGCAGTCCGCGGTGATATCGCGAAGCCTGCCGGCGAGCGTGCGCATTGCCCCGAGACCCGCGTCCTGCGAGGCCGCGGGAAACGCCCAGGCATTCCCAAGCGTCATCGAGCCAAGGCCGCTCGCCTCACGACCGCCGTTGGTGCGTACACGGCACCTGACATTTAAAATCGTGACGCGATCGACCGACCGGCCGCCGAACTGGTAAGGCGCGCGGTACTGGAAGTCCTCGAACTCGTGCCGGACTTCCAGGATACGCATGTCGTTTGGACGATCGGCGACGAGCGCGGGCGCGCGACCGGACAGAGGCGCAGCCACGGCGACGATTGGCGCAACGCAGACTTGGCGCAGCACCATACGCCGCGTCACGCCCTCCCGATCGTCGTCCTCAGACGCACGCGCTCTCATTGCACTGTGGATTCTACATCCTGACTTCCGACTAAAGCCGGAAGCCACAGAGTACGAATCCGGCTGCAGAGTACAAATCCTGCGGCTTCCGCCTTTAGGCGGAAGATCCTGCGACTGCGGCTTTTGTCGCCTCAGCGAGCACGCCGCGCATGTATTCGGCGGCGAGCCTCGCGTTCAAATCGGCAAAGTCGAGACCGACCGGCTTGCCATCGACCGGCGGAATCGGATGGCACAGCTCGTAACCGGTGTAGCCCTCATACCCGATCTCCTGCATGCCGAGCGCGAAATCGAGGTAGTAGTCTTCCGGCGTGAGCGTCTCGTCGGGGTTGCGCACGAGGCCGAGGATCGAACCGTCGGCGGCACGCTGGTACTCGCCGCCGAAGTGGGTCAGCACCTGCAGTCCGGCAACTTCGCGCGCCGCATCCTGCATCGAAGTGACGCCCTGCTTTGCGGCCAGCGGTGCGTCGAGGCACGCTTTCACGTGGGGCGAGTCGACGTCACGAATCATCCGCAGCATGTCGGCGGGATTGTTCGTGACCGGCGCATGATTCTGGAGCGCCAGCGTGACGCCCGCGTCGCCTGCCCAGCGTGACGCCTCCACCAGCCCGTCGCGACACAGCGCCCACGTCTGTTCCGGTGGGATCTCGAGGTGCGCGTCGCGCCAGACCTGACGAGCTTTTGTGTATCTCGCACCCTCGGCGGTCATCGTCAAACCCGGCCACGCGGCAAACACGCGAAGGGTTTTGACCCCGAGATCCGCCGTCGCGCGGATCAGATCCCGCACGTAGATCAACTGGCTCTCGCGCTGTTCGGGCACCGGGTTGCTGAAATCGTTGTTGGCGGCAACGGCATAGATGTCGATGCCGGCATCGTCCGCCTTGAGCCGTAGCTCCTGGCAGCGCCGTTTCGTCAGGTCGAGCGGGCTGCCATGCGGCCGCTTCCCGTCGATCTCGATGCCGTCGTAGCCATATTCTTTCGCGCGGCCGATCAATTCCTCGACCGTCAGAGCCGGGCCGCGGTACCACATGCCAAGGTAGGTGATCGAGTAGAGACCGAGTCGCATGATCAGTTTCCAGTGTCCAGTTGCCAGTTTCCAGTTCTTGCCGGCCTTCGCTCGTGGCTTAGCGGCGAAGGCGGACCTCAGTTTCTCAGTTTCGGTCTCCAGTTTCCAGTCACACCAACTTCATCTCCCGAATCGCTTTCCCCGCCCCCCGGATATTGTCCAGCCGCATCTCCGAGTACTTCCTCGACAAGAGCACACCGTGCGCTCCGCCGGCGAACGCGGCCTTCACCGCGTCGTACACATCGGACGGCTGCGTCTTCTTGCTCGTCGCGGCGGTGGGAATGTCAACGTCGATGCCCGGCCAGATTTTCAGATTTGGCCCGGCACCGGCAATGGCGCGCGCCGTCTCGCGACGAACGTACTCGGCTCCCAATCCATTGGCCGCCAGCTCGTTCAACGGACGATCGTGGTACTGCTGCACGTCGTAGGTCAGCGCGAGCGTGGCGTCTGGCGTCAGGTCTGCAAACAGCGAACGGTTCGCGTTCCTCACGTACTGCGCCAGGCGTTCGCCGCCGCACAGCCCATACATGACGACTTTCAGAAAGTCAGAGTACTGACTGAATTCCGCGTAATCCTGCTCGGCGCGATAGAAGGGCGAGAACGAGTTGTTATGCCAGATATGCCAGCCGATCCCTTTGGCGGGAGCGATCTGGTGGGCGAGTTTGTACATGTCGCGATACGTGTCGTCCAGCGCGTCGTTCCAGAGACGCTCCCACGCGAGGATCTCGGGATACTTCACGAGCAGCCGCCAGAAGGTCACGAAAGCGCCGTCGGCCGGCTTTTGGCCGTTACCAACAGCGGCACTCCACTTCATGAGGCTCGTATATCCCTCTTTCGCGCGATCGACGTTGATGCCTTCTTTGCGCGCAGCGTCAAGGCAGTACTGGCAGAAGCACGCGACGCGTCCGCCCGCCCCGGTGCCACCGTGATTCGTAGCGAGCAGACTCCCAAGGGGACCCTGACGCTCGCTCCCCCACATCAATCCGTCCACGTCGTACGAGCGCAGGTAATCCTCGACGAGGCCGAGCCAGAAGTTCCGCGTGTTCGGGTTCCGCGTGCACGCCGTGGTCGCCGGTGGCCCCGCCAACACGACCTCACGGGCACGATCGAAGCCGGGCACGTCAGCCGCAAACACATCTTCGAACCAGGCAATGACTTTCATGCCGCGTTGGTGCGCTTTCGGCAGCACATCGCCGAGCACGTCGTAGTTGGGATGATCGGGCGCACGCTCGGGCGCAATGCTGGTGTTCTTGTAGTACTGCGGATGCGGCGTCGCGTAGTTGCCGCCGCGGAACGTCGAGGTGTCGTACTCCTGCTTGCCGTGATCGGGCAGCGGCTGGTTCGGCAACTGGCGGCCCGCAATGCCCCGTCCGTAGGTGAACGTGGCGACAAAGAGCGTATTGACGGCGGCGAGTTCGTGAAGGCTGTCGAGCACGTGATCGGTGCCCTCGTCCACGAACGACACGGCGCCCACTTGTATGCCGATCATGGGCAGCGTTTTGGGCGCCTGCAATGACCGCGCCCCGCCGAGCATCGCCCCACCCGCGAGCACGCCAGAGGTTTCGAGGAATTCGCGACGGTCCATGACGCCTCCTTGTGGGGCGTCATCATGTCACGAAAAAAAGCCGGGGCAAGCAACAAGCCCACCCCGGCGTTTCTGTCTGCATTTATCAATGCGCGTGGGGCCCCACCCCCACGCGCTCTCGCTCGGCGACTTCGCGCCTCGCTCGGGCCGCAGGCGCTCCCTTGTCCCTTGTCCCTTATCCCTTGACCAGCGTCAGTACCGATAGTGTTCGGGCTTATACGGCCCTTCGACCGGCACGCTGATGTAATCCGCCTGCTCCTTCGACAGCTTCGTCAGCTTGACGCCGAGGTGACCGAGGTGGAGACGCGCGACCTCCTCGTCCAGATGCTTCGGCAGGATGTACACCTTCTTCTGATACTTGTCGTTGTGCTGGTGCAGCTCGAGCTGCGCGATCACCTGATTGGTGAACGACGCCGACATCACGAAGCTCGGATGACCCGTCGCGCATCCGAGATTGAGCAGCCGCCCCTCCGCCAGCACCATCACGCTGTGGCCGTCGGGGAACCGGTACTCGTCGTACTGCGGCTTGATGTTGATCCGCTGGATGCCCTTGACCTTCTTCAGCCCGGCCATGTCGATCTCGTTGTCGAAGTGGCCGATGTTGCCGACGATCGCCTTGTCCTTCATCCGCGCCATGTGCTCCGCGGAGATGATGTTCAGGTTGCCCGTCGCGGTAATGAAGATGTCGGCCGTCGCCACCATGTCGTCGAGCGTCTTGACCTCGTAGCCTTCCATTGCCGCCTGTAACGCACAGATCGGATCGATCTCGGTGATCACCACGCGGCAGCCCTGACCGCGAAGCGCCTGCGCGCAGCCCTTGCCGACTTCACCGAAGCCGAAGACGACCGCGACCTTCCCGCCGAGCATGACGTCCGTGGCTCGATTGATTCCGTCCACGAGCGAGTGACGGCAGCCGTAGATGTTGTCGAACTTGCTCTTCGTCACCGAGTCGTTGACGTTGATCGCCGGGAACAACAACGTGCCCGCCTTCATCATCTCGTAGAGCCGATGGACGCCGGTCGTGGTCTCCTCGCTTACGCCGCGGAGCTCAGCCGCCACTTTCGTCCAGCGCTGCGCGTTCTCCTTCTGCTCCTTGCGCAGCAGATCGAGAATCACACCCCATTCCTCCGGCTCGGTTTCCGAATTGAACGCGGGAACCTTTCCAGCTTTCTCGAATTCGACCCCTTTATGCACGAGCAGCGTCGCGTCTCCGCCGTCGTCGACAAGCAGCGTCGGCCCCTTGCCGTCAGGCCACATCAACGCTTCGCTCGTGCACCACCAGTACTCCTCGAGCGATTCACCCTTCCACGCAAACACCGGAGTGCCCTTGGGATTCTCTGGCGTGCCGCCGGTTTCGGGACGGCCTACGACGACCGCCGCCGCGGCGTGATCCTGCGTCGAGAAGATGTTGCAAGACACCCAGCGGACATCGGCGCCAAGTTCAACCAGCGTCTCGATGAGAACCGCGGTCTGGATGGTCATGTGCAGGGAGCCCATGATCCGCGCGCCTGCCAGCGGGTTCTTCCCCTTGTAGCGCTCCCGCAACGTCATCAACCCCGGCATCTCCTGCTCGGCGAGCCGGATTTCCTTGCGGCCGAATTCGGCCTGCTGAAGATCCTTCACCTTAAAGGGCGAGCGGCCGGCTTTGACGGCTTCGTCAAATGAATGGAGTTCTCGAACTGCTGTTGGCATAAATGTCCTTCGCTAATTAGTTTCCAGTTGCCAGTTTCCAGTTGCCAGTTTTTCCTGCGCAACCTTCGCACTCGACTCACGCGAAGGTTGTCCCGCCGAAGCCGCATAGCGGCGAAGGCGGACGAACCGCGAATCGCGAGCCGCGAGCCGCGAGCCGCGAGTTAATTCTTCACCCCCGTCGCTACAAACAACGCCGGCCCCTTTGCGGCGGGGTTGACGGGCAGCGCGGTGATTCGGATTCGCTCGAAGCCCGCGGCGCTGAGCAGTCGCTCCACCTGCTCTTCGCTGAACCCCAGCCACACGTGCCCCATCTGCTGCCGGTATTCCTCTCGATCGTGCGGCAACATATCGGCGATCACCAGACGACCACCCGACTTCAGCACGCGGTACGCTTCGCGCAGCGCTGCCGACGGATCTGGCAGATGGTGCAGCACCAGCAGCAGCGTCGCCGCATCGAGTTCGTTATCGGCGATCGGGAGCGCTTCCAGTTCGCCACGCCGGACCTCGACCGCGGGCGAATCCCGAAGCCGGCGACGGGCCGCCTGGAGCATTTCGCCGGATCGATCGACGGCGATCACCCGGGTGACAAACGGCGCCAGCGCACCGGCGACCTGCCCGGTGCCGCACCCGAGATCGCCAACCGTCCATCGCTCGTCCACGAGCGCCGGAAGCGCTTGAAGATGAGAGGCCGTGCCAAACAAGTCCGATCTCAGCTTGTCCCACTGTCCGGCCGTGCTTTCGAAAAACTCTTGTGACTTCGATTGGCGCCGGGCGAGGACGTTCTTCAGGCGGCGCGCATCCTGATCGGCCCCGGCCGTCAGGCTCACCTGGTCGCGCAACAGCGACCACAGCCGCCGCGCGTGCGCGCGCTCGTCGAGCGAAAGCGTGTAATACCGGCTCGTTCCGTCGCGGCGGGAAATCACCCATCCACTATCCGCGAGCGTCTTGAGGTGCCGGCTGACCGTCGATTGCGGCAGCTGGAGCACCGTGCACAGCTCGGACACCGTCAGCTCGTGACGTTCGAGCAGCACGAGCATCCGGCTGCGCATCGCGTCAGCGAGCGTGCTGAGGTCCTCGAAAATCTCTGCGGTCGCCGGCATTTCTCTCTTTTTTCAGATCCTGCTGGGTTCTACCGGAGTCGTTCGAAAGTCGGTTCCATCTCGATCATTAATCCGTAAATCCGGATTTATGGTTACATAAGTCCGAGAGAGATGTCAACTGGCATCCAGTCTTTCGAATTCTCCTTCTGCATGTCGGTCCCGGACTCGACTTGTGCCGCTGACACGATCGTTTCAAATCAAAACAGGCGAACCTCGTGCCTCAGCCGCAATCGACGGGCTACGCAATGCTTTCGGGTCGGGCATGTGTTGTGCAGCGACCACGGCCGATCTCTGCATAGAGGCGTGCAGTACGCCTTCGGCGGATAGAGTTTGGGAAAGGACATGGCGATGGTCGAAGCAACCAGAAACCTGACGGTGCCCAGAGGCGATAAAAGCGTGTGGGACAAACCAAGCCTCACCGCGAAGCTTTCCACATACGATCAGGAGCGCTGGATGGCGGTTGCGTGCGCCGCCGCGTTGACGACGATGGGTGCGCGCCGTGGCGGATTCGTCGGCGGTCTCCTGGCAACAGCAGGTACGGCACTCGGTGTGCGCGCCGTGATGGGACGACGAGACCTGCACGTTGCGCGCAACTGGATCGATCACCGCCTCAAGGATGCCGGCTGGCGTCCCAAGGATGTCGTCGCCGGCGCCTCCGAAGAATCCTTCCCGGCGAGTGACTCGCCCGCGTGGACACCCACGATATGAAAGTGAAAAGTCGAAAGTTAAAAGTTAAAAGTTGTTCGCCTTCCGTACTTTTAACTTCTCACTTTTAACTTTTCACTTATCTCTTTTCAGGAGATCCACATGGAGTTGGAGTTTCCCGGAGACCTGCAGGATCGGATGGCGCGCGATCGTCGAAACATGAACGAGGTCGAACGCTGGCTCTCGATCGCGGCTGGAGTCGGTCTGGCCACCTATGCGCTGACAAGGCGCCGCGGGGTTGCGCGATGGACGCTGACCGGCTTCGGCGCGCTGCTGGTGCGGCGCGGCGCGTCGGCGCATTGCGAAACCTACGAACTGTTCGGCATCAACACGGCAGGCACAGGCCAGGACACGCGACGAGCGCTGGGGGGATCCGGGGGCATCCTGGTCGACGAGCGCGTGACGATCAACCAGCCAATCGAACTCCTCTACCGCTTCTGGCGAAATCTCGAGAACCTGCCGAGATTCATGCGTCATCTTCAGTCGGTCGAACGCATCACCGATACGTTGTCGCGCTGGCATGCGTACGGACCCGCGGGAACGACGGTCGAATGGAGCGCCGAGATCATCAACGAAGTGCCGAACCAGGTGATCGGCTGGCAGTCGATTGAAGGATCCGACGTGGTGAGCGCAGGCTCTGTCAATTTCGACAGCGCTGGTGCCGGCCTGGGCACTCACGTACGCGTGCGCCTCCAGTACAGCCCGCCGGGCGGCAAGGTCGGCGCGGCCATCGTCAGACTCCTCGGACAGGATCCGGCGACCGAAATTCGCGAAGACTTGCAGCGGTTCAAGCAGATGGTGGAACAGGGCATCACGAATAGATGATTACTTTTTTTACTTTGCGCTGGGGCCTCGCCCCCAGCGCCTGCCAGCGCTCGCTCCTTCGCTCGCGCCGCTGAATCGCCACGATTCGGCCCAATCGCTCGTTTTGTCCATACCCCAGCCGCGAGCCGCGAGCCGCGAAAGGTCTACACCTCGTTATTGATCACCGCGGCCCTGTCCGTGAGAACGGTCGCGGCCGAGGGGACCCACTTCGATGTGCTCTCGCGACCGCGCTTGTCATGATCGCCGGTCGCTCCGTTCGGGCCGGGGAGGAACCGATTGGCGACGATCATCGCGCGCGCGACGGCGGCCGGCGCCAGCGCGTTGATTGCGACCGCGAGCTTCGCCGGAACCGTGATCGTCAGGTTCGGGTCGCCATATCGGCAGGCCTCGACGATTCGGCGTGCGGCCGTCTCAGCCGAGGCGCTCATGCCCGGAAGCGAATCCGCAATCGCGAACCAGGCGTATTCAGCTTCGTGTTGTCCCTTGACGGCAGCATTCCTCGGCGATCCTGTGCGCATGAGACCGGGGGTGACAGTGGTCACCCGGATCCCGTATTGATCCAGCTCGGCCCGTACGGCATCGGAGAGACCCGCCAGCGCAAACTTGCTCGAGCAGTACGGGGCGAGATGCGGCAGGGCCAACTGCCCGCCAATCGATGAAATATTCACGATCCGGCCGAAACCCCGACGTCGCATGGAGGGAACAATCTCGAACATCAGGTGCAGTGGTCCCCAGAAGTGCGTCGCCATCGCATTTTCGAAATCGCTGGCCGTCATGTGCTCGAGCGGCCCGACCTGGATGACGCCCGCGTTGTTGATGAGCACGTCGATCACGCCCCACCGATCGTGAATTGCATCGACGGCGGCGCGCACATCGGCGCGGCGACGAATATCGCAGCGGACGGTCATGACCTCGACGTCCGGCGGAAATTGCCCGGCGGCGCGTCGAAGCTCCTCTTCGTCGCGGGCCAGCAGGCACAGCCGCGCGCCTTCAGACGCGAGCTGTCGTCCGAGTACGAGCCCAAGACCGCGGGATCCACCAGTGATCACGACGACCCGACCATGGAAATCAACGTGTCTGGTTCCGCGTACCAGCTGTCGTCCCGCGAGCGCGCCAACAGCGCCCGCTATCACACCGAGCAGGAACTTCTGCTGGTTATTCATTGCGTTCCTCCATCATGCGTCGCAGGGTGAGAGCGTTTCGTGGCGCGTGGCCGCCGACGTCATTGTTGAAATAGGCATATACATCAGTGCCGAGGCGCTGCTGCGCCAATAACCAGTCGGCCCATTCACGCAGACGCGAATCCGAGTAGCTGCCGCCGTAATGCCCGGTCGCGCCGTGAAAGCGCACGTAGACAAAGGGCCCGACGCGCTCGCGGCCGGTCGCCGATCCGCGCATATCGTGGAGGCACAGCGCCACACCGTATCGATCCAGCAATGCCATCACATCGTTGGCATACCAACTTGGATCGCGAAACTCGAGGACGTGTTGGAAGCCATCGGGTACGACTTGCAGAAACTGCTCCAAACGGTTACGGTCCAGCTTCCAACCGGGCGGTAGCTGGTACAGGATCGGTCCAAGGTGCGTCCTCAACGGCTGCATCCGGCTGAACAGACGATCGAGCGGCTCTTCCGGATCCCTCAGTTTTTTCATGTGAGTGAGAAACCGGCTGGCTTTCACCGCATAGAGAAAACCTCGCGGAGCCCGAGCAGACCAGGCAGCAAACGTTTTTTTCTCTGGCAACCGATAGAACGTGTTGTTGATCTCGACCGTATCGAACGTCCTGGCGTAGTGTTCAAACCAGCAGGTTTTCGGGATCGTGGCCGGGTAGAACTCACCTCTCCAGTGCCGGTACTCCCAGCCCGAACATCCGATTCTTGGCGTCCGCACATCTGGAAGATATGCAATGCGTGGCCTCGCTCTGGTATTGCCGGGCCAGGGCATCGCTCATGCTCTCTTCGACAGCCGTCCTGTCGTTTTCGTTGCTAGGAACCGCGAAACTTCGTCGTAGCGCCGCGACGCTTCGTTGCCGGAGCCGCGAGGCATCATGATCAGCTACTCAGATTTCGCAAAGGTCGACATTCGGGTTGGTCGCATCGTCCGGGCAGACGTCTTTCCCGAAGCGCGTAAACCCGCATACAAACTGATTCTGGATTTTGGTCCGGAAATCGGGCAGCGAAGCTCGTCCGCTCAGCTGACGGATCGCTACCGGCCTCAAGAACTCGTCGGGCGGCTGGTCGTTGCCGTGGTGAACTTTCCACCGAGACAGATTGGCCCGTTCGTGTCCGACGTGCTTACGCTGGGCGTGCCGGACAGCCAGGGTGCCGTCGTGCTCCTCGCGCCCGATGCCGACGTGCCGATCGGCGGCAAGATGTTCTGAGGCTACCGCTCAGGATTCGTCGGACCCGGCGCGCCCCGCAGCTCCCGCTCCGCTGCCAGCCAATCCTCGAGATCCTGTCCGTGTTCTCCGCCGCGCGCGAGGTATCGTTCGTACGCACGTTGAGAGAGACGCTCGAGATCGATGCCCACGAGCATGGTGTCGCCGGCACTCTCGCGAGTACCGTTTTCTTTTCTTTTCATCCTGGCCATACAGCCTCAAATCGCAACAGGCGTGCCGTATACCTGAGCTCAGATTCATGCGAGTCTGCTGTGGCGGACCATCCAAGGTCGACCACGATTCATACGTGGCTGAGTCGCGTCTCGTACAGCCGATCGCTCTTCACGGAGAATCCCATATACAAGTGACGGTACGATGACGAACGCCACGATCATCTCGGTGCCATCTAGGATTCAACGACCACGCCAACGCGTGGCGCAGTTGAGGCGCGCGACGACCAAGCGCTGATCGGATTTCGCTCGAAGGCTTCTATCCAGTTGCGAGCAACGCGCGGTCGGCGACTGCGACCCACGTCGTCTTCAGCGTCGCACCTTCACCACTCAATTGAGCGCTGCGACCGTCGTCTTCGCTGGTCGTACGCAAAATTCGTGTGCCGTTTCTGTCGTTGCTGCACCACTACGGAACATCCGTCCTCAAAGCATTGATCTAGTTTGGTTTGACGTCCTACTGAGCTCCCCTGTCAGAAGTTCTTGTTTTAAAACGGCACAACGCCGGCTAAGTGATGCAAATCGCCAGTTCCTGTAAGCAACTGACATAGAAAGGCTTATCGCGACGTTTCAGTGCCGAAACCTGTGCCGAAACGGGACCAACTCTTGCCAAGCGCTGAGGTGGTTATCTCGAATCTCACGCGGACTGACCAAGAAAGGTTTTTCCCGAATGTCGCGTCGGCCCCTGTTCTTTATTGCTGTCGTCCTGTGCCTGCTGACTGGGCTCCCGGCCCACCCGTCCGGCCAGCGCCGACCAACGCTGTCAGCGGATCTCGCCGGCGCTCGAGGCGATCGCATCCGACTGATCGTGCAGCCCGCGGTCGAAGGAAACCTTTCATCGATCCGCGGACGGCTCCGCGGGGTTCTGCGGCGCGAACTGGAAGGTTCAGTTGCGCTCGAAGTCACACAGGCCGAGTTCGACGCGCTATCTCAGGATTCAGCGTTCGCGCACATCTCGGCTGATGCGCCGGTCGTCAGCGACATGGCGATCACCAACAAGGTGACGGGCGCGAGCGCGATGTGGCAGGGTTCGCCCGGGCTTCTCGGTCTGCTCTCGACGCCGGGCTACGACGGCGGCGGAATCGGCGTCGCGGTTCTCGATTCCGGCATCTCGTCGCACTCGGCGCTCGACTCACGCGTCATCGCGCGTGTGAACCTGGTCTCGTGGGAAGGCGCGACCAGCGGCGATCCGTACGGCCACGGCACACACGTCGCGGGTATCATCGCCGGCAACACCACCGCGGCAAAATATGTGACGCCCGCTTTCGCCGGTGGCAGCGCACCTGGCGTCAGCCTCATCGACGTGCGGGTGCTCGGCACCACGGGAGTCGGCTATACCAGCGACGTCATCGCCGGTATTGACTGGGCCGTTGCCAATCGCGCGCAGTACGGCATCCGCGTCATCAATCTTTCACTCGGTCATGCGGTCACCGAGCCGGCGGCAATCGACCCGCTCTGCCAGGCGGTCGCCCGCGCGGTTCAAGCCGGCGTCGTCGTGATCGCGTCCGCCGGAAACTACGGCGTCACGTCGAAGGGCGAGCCAGTGCTCGGCGGCATCACGTCTCCGGGTAACTCGCCGTTCGCGATCACCGTCGGCGCAATCGACACCGCCGGTACTGTTACGCGATCAGACGACACGGTTGCCGCCTACAGTTCGAAAGGACCGACGCGGTACGACCTCGCAGTGAAACCGGACGTGGTCGCCCCGGGAACGCGGATCGTTTCGCTCGAGGCGCAAAACTCATATCTCTCCAGAAACTATCCGACGTGGCACATCGCCGGGAACGGCAAGAACGCATATATGCGCCTCAGCGGCACGAGCATGGCGACCGCTGTGGTCAGCGGCGGAGTGGCGCTGCTTCTTGACGCCAATCCGTACATGACGCCTGGTCAGCTCAAGATCGCGCTGCAGATGGGCGCGACTTTCATGCCGCAGTCGGCGCTCGTGGGATCAGGGGCAGGCAGCGTCAACTTCCCGCAGTCTCAGAAGGTCTCGGCCACCGGGCTCGTGTCGTCGCTCCTCAACACCGTCGACGGCGTGCTCGGCACGTCGAGCGGGGCGACGTTCCGCGACACCGGGACGATGATCGAACGGATTTACGGAAACACCGGCATCCGGCTCCTCGGCCTCATCGATCTCAGCGTGCTGTTCGTGCAGGCCGACTCGGCTGAACCGGGCGTTTTAAATCTCCTGGGGCTGAACAACCCGATCGCGCAGGTTCCGGCGAACCATGTCGTCTGGGGCGACGTCGCGAACTGGACCAACAACTACCATGTCGTCTGGGGCGACAGCCTCCAGTCCCCCTCCGGTCAGCACGTGGTGTGGGGAGACATGGAGCACACCGACGCCAACCACGTGGTGTGGGGCGATGCGGCCGTGGGAGGCGGGCACTAGGCAGCTGTGAGCAAAACGCCGCCAGAGTCTCTCCCGCGCCCGGCGCAGATCTTTATCGCGACGATATCCACCGTCGGGATATCGCTCGGCGCCTATTGCCTCTTCTCGCTCTTCCGCGAAGGGATCCCGCGGGTCGAGTTCCTCATCTTTGCGACGCTCACGCTGCTCAGCGGGCGGTTCACGCTCAAGATCCCATCGGTCGAGGCGCACTTCTCGCCATCGGAGATGTTCGTGTTCGCCTCGGTACTGCTCTTCGGGCCCGAAGCGGGCGCGATCACGCTGGCGGCCGACAGCGTGCTGATCGCGTGGCAACGGAACCTGACACGCGTTCAGACGCTCTTCAACTTCGGCAACCTGGCGCTGTCCATCTGGCTATCAGGTCAGCTCTTCTTCCTCATCGTCGGAGGCAAGCCGCTCTTCCCCGACAGAGCCCCCTCGTCCGCGCTGATTCTCCCGCTCCTGGTGCTTGCGGGCACGTATTTTCTCGTGAACAGCGGTTTGACCGCGACGGTCATTGCGCTGGCAAAGAAGCGTTCGCCTCGCGCGGTCTGGATGGAACACTTCCTGTGGCTGGGCCCAGGCTACGCAGCCGGCGCGTGTGTCGCACTCCTGCTCGTCGTCGCGCTGCAGTTGGTCCACTTCTCGGCGCTCACACTGCTTCCGCCGCTGCTTCTGATTTTCTATCTGACCATGCGATCGTCCTTCGGACGTGTCGAGGACGCGAAGGGACACGTCGCGGCGCTGAATCGCTTATACCTGTCAACGGTTGAGACGCTGGCAACGGCAATCGACGCGAAGGATGAGGTCACGCACGGACACATCCGGCGTGTCCAGGTGGCGGCACTGGCGCTGGCGCGCGAGCTCGGCATTTCCGATCCACCGACGCTTCAGGCGATCGAAGCCGCGGCGCTGCTGCACGACACCGGTAAGATCGCCGTGCCCGAACACATTCTCAACAAGCCCGGAAAACTAACGCCTGCCGAGTTCGAGAAGATGAAACTTCACGCGCCGATCGGCGCGGAGATCCTCTCGGCGATCGAGTTTCCCTATCCGGTCGTGCCGATCGTCCGTCACCATCACGAGAACTGGGACGGCACGGGCTATCCGGATCGCATTGCCGGCGACGCCATTCCAATCGGCGCACGAATCCTGTCGGTCGTTGATTGCTTCGACGCCCTCACCTCCGATCGTCCGTACCGCCGGCGCATGTCGAACGCCGACGCGCTGGCGATCCTGCAGGAGCGGCGCGGCAAGATGTACGACCCGAACATCGTGGACACCTTCGTACGGGCCTACGAACGCATCATGCCCGACACGGAATCGATCGCGCATCCCGTCAGTCGGACGCTCGGTGCGGCGCGGGCGCCGCGGATCGAACCGAGCGACGTTGCCTCGGCGAGTCCGGTGGAGGCGGCGACAAGCGAAGTGCTTGCGGTCGCCAGCCTGGCGCGGGCAATCTCCGGCGACGCGACGCTCGCCGATGTTGGTGCTTTGACGTGGATGATGTTGCGGCAGGTCGTGCCGTGCACGTCGATGGGAATTTTTCTCTACGACGAGTCGGCCGACGCCGTCACGCTCCAGTACGCTGACGGGATCCACGCGGCCTCGATCCGGGGGGCGCGGAGAACGCTTGGCAGCGGCGTCGCCGGCTGGTCCGCCGCCAACCGTCGTTTCGTGCTCAACGGCGATCCGACGATCGACCTCGGTCCATCCATCCTGTCTTTCGCACCGCCGTTGCGTTCCTCGCTGACGATTCCGCTCGTGCACGACAACGCGTTGATCGCTGTCGTCTCGCTCTACGCCTCCACCCCTGACGCTTACACTGACGACCACGCGCGGCTGCTGACGCTGCTCGCGCCCAGCCTCGCGACGTCGATCGCGTCGCTCGGCCGCGCCAGGACGCGCATGGCCACAGGAGAACCGCGACGCGCCGCGTCGGGCGAACTTCGGCTCGTAAAAGTCAAAAGTTAAGAGTCACAAGTTAAAAGTAAGACCGGAGTCAGCGGAGGCGTTCGCCAACGCTTGCGAATCAGCCCTGAGTGCGGCTGAGAACCTCCGGATTGACGACGTCCATCCGCTTGTGGTCGCCGGATTCCGCGAGCAAGACGTTCTGCAACGCGCGCTCGGCCATGCCCCTGTTGGCTTCTCGCGTGTGGCTGCCGATGTGGGGCGCGACGACGACATTCGGGAGCGTGCGCAGGTCGCGTGACGGGTCGACCGGCACGTATGGTTCGCGATCGAAGACGTCGAGCGCTGCTCCTGCCAGGCGTTCACCCGCGATGGCGTCGAACAATGCGGCTTCGTCGACAACGCTGCCACGTGCCGTGTTGATGAGCCACGCCCTGGGGGGCATGAGGGCGAGGCGGTCGCGATTGATGAAATGGTTGTTCGCCGGTTCCGCGTTCAGGTGAAGGGAGATGAAGTCGGCGTCCCTGACGGTCGCCGCGAAGTCGGTCGTCACCTGCTCGAACGGCCCGGTGTCGCCCGTCGTCGCTGTCCGTCGGCATGCGATCGCCCGCATGCCGAAGCCGAGCGTCGCGATCCGCGCCGTGGCCTGACCGATTCGTCCACCGCCGATCACCGCGAGCGTTTTCCCTCGGAGCTCGATGCCGGCCGGACCGAGTGCCCACTGACCACGCCGCATGTCGCTGGTCAATGCCGGCAGCCGGCGAGCCCCGGCGAGCATGAGCAGGATCGCGTGCTCGGCGACGGATTCGTCGAGAACACTCGGCGTATTCGTGCAGAACAGCCCGGCCGTTGTCGCCTTCTGCTTATCGATCCCGTCGTGGCCGACGCCGAAGCGCGCGATGACCCCGCCGCGCGGCAAGGCGTCATATAGTCCCCCGACGTACTTTACGGAGCCGACAATGACGTAGCGGGCGCCATGGGTGGCGATCGCTTCGGCCAGCGAGTCCTCGTCGCCTGACGTGGCGATGCAGTTCACTGGCGCCGATTCAAATACCTCGGGCGCCCGCCCGTACTCGGTTTCCGTCACCAGAACGATCACGCTCTCCTCCCAGGTTCTACGGGTTCTACAGGGTTCTGCGAGGTTCTGCAAGGCTCCTTCGACCCTTGAGACGCGTCCTCAGAGCAGGACTCGTGAGTTCCCGGAGCGCCTCCGCGCCGACCAGTCTCGCCGACGCATCTTTCGATCGCGCCAGGCGCCGCGCCAGCCCAACGGCATCGGAATTGAGCGCGAGATTACGTTTGCCGATCGCCCGCAGGGCCATGCTCGTCGCCTTCCTGACAAAGTGGCGCTGGTCGCCTGCTTCACGTTCGACGAGAAGAAGGCCCCGCATAAATGCGTCGTCCTTCGCACTCTTGTCGTGCACGGTGAGACTCCACAGCAACGCAAAGGCCGCACGCTTTTCGAACTCGGCGCGCCTGCCGCTCCACTGGGCGACCTTGGTCCATGCGTGCGGCGTGCGATCAAACAAGTTGAAACTCATCGCGTCGCAGATTGCCCAGTTGTCAAAGTCCCTGCACCACCGCTCCATCCGGGCGGCCGTGAGTCGCTCCGGATCTCCGACAAAAGAAGCAAGCATCCGCGCTTCGTACACACCCGTTTCCCACAGGGCGACGGCGAGTGGCTGGTTTCGCCCGAGCAAGGTTCCGAGCGCCTTGATGTCTTTCATCGCCACGCCGTAGGCGTGGTCCGAAGGTATCGCATATCGCGCCATCCCTTCGAGCGTCGCCCTCGTGCGGTGACGCTGCAGCCATGTGAGCGCGAACGCAACCTGATCCTGGACTGGGGGCTTCGATACGTGACGGCTCATTGCGATTGGCCGGTCTTCGAACCCGACAGACGAATGTCTATGCCTACACTGACACGAATCAGCGAAAACTCACGCAGCACGTTCGTGTAGACGATGCCACTTCCCGGCGCGCCATGAAAATTGCCGGGCGGCCCGAGAACCTTGTAGTACGTGGCCGCAGTCCGCAGCCCGATTCTGTCGGTCAACCGAGTCGTTGTGCCTCCTCCAACTTCGATGCCGAACTGCGTGTCCGTTCGTTGCAATGACTCACCGGGCGGTGGTGGACGCATTGCGCGGGCAAAACCGGCGCCGACGCTGCCAAAGGGATTGAACGTTCGGCCGTGCGTCACCGGGACAGCGACCCGGACCATCAGTGTGGAGACGTCGGCCGTCACCGCCGGCAGGTAAGTCGGCGCGCCGGCAACGGCACCAACGTCCCGACGCTGCTCCTTCGACGGCATCGCCGCGCCGCGATCGATGCCATGACGTGACCATCCCAGTTCCAGCTCTGGTCGTACAACGCCAAGTGATGTGCCGATAGCCGCGCCGACCGTCGGTTGGCCTTCGCCGGAAATCCCGACGCTCGACGAAACGGTGATCTGCGCCCAGGCCGGTGACGCGATGCCGGTGCACCACACGGCCAGCACTGCTGCCGGCATTGATGATTTTCCGATCGATGTGTACATAAGACCTTTCAATTCGCGTTGCGACCGGACACGGTCGTCAATTCGGTGCGCGAGAGCGAGTCGCTGAGCCGCGCCGCGCGCAGGAGCAGGTAATTCCGCTCCGAGGCGTTGGTGGTGCGCTGCGCCGCGCAACGGTACGCGTCGATTGCCTGCGCATGATGACCGGCTCTCTCGAGCAGGTGTGCGCGCGACGCCTGCAGCCGATGGTGGGTCGCGAGACGCGAATCGCGTGCGAGGTCGTCCAGGGCCGCCAGGCCGGCGGCGGGGCCGTTGACCATGGCGAGGGCAATTGCTCGGCTGAGCTGCGCCATCGGGTTGTCGTCGACGCGCAGCGCGTCGTAGAGGGCGAGAATCTGCGGCCAATCCGTCGCCTCTATGCTTGGCGCTTCGGCGTGCAGTGCGGCGATGGCCGCTTGCACCTGGTAGGGGCCACCCGTGCCCTGCACCAACGCACGTCCCAGAACCTGCTTGCCTTCCGCGATACGCTCCTGGTTCCAGCGCGACCGGGCCTGTTCATCGAGTGGGATCAGCTCGCCGTTCACGCCCGTCCGTGCGGAGCGCCGCGCGTCGGTGAGCAGCATCAGCGCAAGCAGGCCGCCGACTTCTGCGTGATCCGGAAGCAACCCGCAGAGCAGCCGGGCCACGCGAATGGCCTCAGTCGACAGGTCGACGCGGGACAAGCCGTCGCCGTCGCTCGCGGTGTTCCCTTCGCTGAAGATCAGGTACAGCACTTTGAGGACGCTGGGCAGACGTATTGCACGATCCTGCGCGGTCACGTCGGGGAAAGTCCGCCCGGCCGACTCGATCGTCTGTTTCGCGCGCGTCAGACGCTGCGCCATCGTCCGCTCGGGCACCAGAAACGCCCGCGCAATCTGCCCGGTCGTCAGCCCGCCCATCACGCGCAGCGTGAGCGCGATCTGCGATGGCTGCGACAATGCCGGATGGCAACACATGAAATAGAGATCGAGCGTTTCGTCCCGCTCATCGACACCGGCAGCGTCCGCGGCCAAAGCGATCTGATCTTCGGCGGGGATCAAGCTGACCACCAGGTGCTCGCGGAGTCTCCGGGCGGTGTCAGCCCGTATCTGGTCGGTGAGCCGTCGCGTCGCAACGGTAATGAGCCAGCCTTTCGGGTTATCGGGCATTCCCTGCGCTGGCCACTTCATCGCGGCGGCAAGGAGAGCCTCCTGCACCGCGTCTTCGCATCCACCGAAGTCGCGGTATCGACGCATCAGTGCGCAGAGAACCCCCGGCGCAAGATCGCGCAAGACGTCCTGAGCGCTGTCGTCCAACCGCGGGATCATGCGCCCGGTGTCCAGTCGGTCGGCGGACCGCTCATCTCCTGCCGCACTTCGATGGGGAGATTCAGCGGCCGGCCGCCTGGGCCGGGTGCCGCGGAGGCTTCTGCCGCGATCGCATAAGCACGCTCGGGCGTCTCGACATCCACGATCCAGTAACCGGCCAGGAATTCCTTCGCTTCAGAGAAAACGTCGTCCACGAGGGGCGCGCCGTCAGCGCCGGCTCGCACGCGCTTCGCCTGGTCAGGGCCGCTCAGGCCTCCGGTCCAGACCAGCTCTCCGGCCGCAGCAAGCTTTTCGACAAAGCCCCGCATGAACGCGATATGTGCCGTGATATCCGCCGCGGCCCAACCGGCAATCTGGTACGGTCCACCGCCGGGGACGTTCATCAGCAACATGTACTTCATGGGTCTCTCCTCGTCCGTCAGCTACGCGGCGAGGTGTGCACGCCGCAGGCTCGCGATATCGATCTTCTGCATGCCCATCAGGGCTTTCGCAACACGTCCCGACGCCTTCGGGTCGGGATCGCTCATTAGCTCGATCAGCGCCGTCGGAACGATCTGCCACGACAGACCGTAGCGGTCGTCGAGCCATCCGCACGCGTTCGGCCGACCACCGCCTTCAAGGAACTTCGTCCACAGATCGTCCACGTCCGCCTGTGAATCGCAGGTGACGAACAGCGAAATCGCCGGCGTGAACGGGTACTGTGGCCCGCCGTTCAGGGCGAGGAACGACTGACCGGCCATCTCGAACGCAATGTTCAACACCGACCCTTGCAGCCCAGGTCCGCCCTCCCCCCACCGCGCGATGTGGGTGACCTTCAAATCCGGAAACACGGACGTGTAGAACTCGACAGCCGCCTCGGCGTTGCCATTGAACCAGAGGTGCGTGGTGATCTTCTGCGTACGTGCCATTCTCGGCTCCTTGTGAGGTTGCCCCAGTGGGGCGTTCATGGTGTAGTCGGAGCCGACTGCCAGGACGCGACATTCATGTCTGGTTCGTCGCCGTTAGCGGCGTCGTTGTTTGATGTTGGCCGCCTTGTTTTCGAACGAACCGTGGAGAACCTGGTAGAACCTCGTAGAACCTTGCGGAACCTGAAAACAAGCAACAAGGATGTCGGTCGCGTCTCGAATCGGAACGCGATTGTTCGAAACGGTAATTCGCAGTAACCGTCGCACGAGGGAAGATCGAGGAAATCCCGGGAAATCACTGGTTGGCGCATCCCTTGCACCACCAAAGTGCTATGGAATACGCGACATTGCTACAACGGGTACGCTCAGAGTTCAACGAAATGCCGGGTCTGAGACTGACTCCCGCCCAGGCAGCGCGGCTGCTGGGGCTCGATAATGGTTCCTGTCAACGAGTTCTCAGTGCGCTGGTCAGCTCGGCGTTCCTCAGATGGACTGCCGACGGCAGCGTTATTCGGGCTGAATCCTAGCCACTTGCACCACCGGAGCGGGCCACCTGCCCGCTCAAATCCTCCATTTTTGTTTCTTATTCACTGACCAGACACGGTTTGTGGCGCTTTGCCTCTGAAAAGGAGGCTGGCACTTTCCCGCGAAAGTGCCAGCCTCCTTTTCAGCGCCAGCCGCGTTCCGTTCGGGGGGCGCGGATATAGTGGTGCTCCTCACTGCGATGACGGTGTCCACGCTCCCCAGCCCGGACGACGTGCCGGAGTCCGACGGCATTTTCGCGACGATCCGCGAAGCGCTTCGCGGATCGACCCTCGACTACACCACCGCACCGGTAGGACGGGCCGTCATCATGCTCGCCGTGCCGATGGTGATGGAGATGGCGATGGAATCGATCTTCGCCGTCGCCGACGTCTTCTGGGTCGCGCACCTCGGCGCCGACGCGGTCGCGACCGTCGGCCTCACCGAGTCGATGCTGACGATGATCTATACCGCCGCGATGGGGTTGTCGATCGGCGCGACCGCGCTCGTTGCGCGACGCACGGGTGAGCAGGATCCCGAGGGTGCGTCGAGGGCCGCCGGTCAGTCAATCCTCCTCGGTCTTGCGGTCGCCGTCGCAATCGCGGTGCTCGCCGCGCCTCAGGCGGAGAACCTGCTGCGAATGATGGGCGCGTCGGAAAACGTCGTGCGATCCGGCAAAGGATTCACGGGGGTGATGCTGGGCGGCAACGCGACGGTGCTGCTGCTGTTCATGTTGAACGCTGTCTTCCGCGGATCCGGCGACGCCGCCGTCGCGATGCGCGTCCTCTGGCTCGGCAACATCCTCAACATCATCCTCGGCCCGTGCTTTATCTTCGGCCTCGGACCATTTCCAAGACTCGGCGTTGCCGGCGCCGCGGTCGCGACCAACCTCGGGCGCGGCACCGCGGTCGCCTGCCAGCTCGCGATTCTGTTTGGCGGACGCGGGCGCGTCCGCCTCGCCCCCCGTCACCTACGGCTCGACCTGCCGCTGATGCGCAGCGTTCTTCGATTGTCCGGGTCGGGCACCATTCAGATCCTGATCGGCACGGCCAGTTACATCGGACTCGTGCGCATCCTGTCGATCTTCGGCAGCCCGGCGCTGGCCGGTTACACCATCGGCATGCGCGTCATCATGTTCGCGATCCTGCCGGCGTTTGGCGTCAGCAACGCGGCCGCAACGATGGTCGGCCAGAATCTCGGCGCCGGGCGACCCGACCGCGCCGAACGCGCGGTCTGGACCGCGGCGTTCTACAACGTGGTGTTCCTCGGCGCCATCGGGCTGGCATTCCTCGCCGGGGCGCCACTGATCGCAGGCCTTTTCACCCATGACGCCGAGGTGTTGCCGTACGCGGTGAGCTGCCTCCGCACCGTCAGCCTCGGCTTCCTGTTCTACGCCTACGGCATGGTGCTGACGCAGGCGTTCAACGGCGCGGGCGACACTTGGACGCCCACGATCATCAACCTGTTCGTCTTCTGGTTGTGGGAGATCCCGCTCGCCTGGTGGCTGTCGTCGCACACTGGCCTCGGCGCACGCGGCGTGTTCATGGCGCTGACGATTGCGTACTCGAGCTTGGCGGTGGTGAGCGCGATTCTTTTCAGAAGGGGACGGTGGAAGAAGGCGGCGGTTTAAAGCTTCCAGCTCCCAGCTCCCAGCCTGTCCCGCCGAAGCGCCGAAGGCGCAAAGGCGGACGAGCGGCGAATCCGGATTCGGTTAAAATCTGCGGCCGAGGGGGAGTAGACATGGATCGCAGACAACGTATCTTTCGAGCCGCGGTGCTAGCCGTGGTCACTGTGTCGGGTCTGGTATTCGCTCAGCAGCCAGCGACGCCGCCGGCGGGGCAGGCGCCGGCAGGTCAGCCGCCAGGTGGTGGGCGACAGGGCGCGCCACCGCCGCCGATGTCGTTCTTCGTGACGAGCATGGGCAAGGGAGACGGAGCCAACCTTGGCGGCCTGGCGGGCGCGGACGCGCATTGTCAGGCGCTCGCGACGGCGGCTGGCCAGGGCAGCAAGACGTGGCACGCATACTTGAGTGCGAACCCGCAGGGACAGCCAGCGGTGAATGCAAGAGACCGGATCGGGAATGGCCCCTGGTACAACGGCCGCAGCGGAACGCCGATCGCCAAGGACGTCGCCGATCTGCACGGCGACACGCTCGACCAGGCGCGGCTCGGTAACAACCTGTCGCGCACGACGGTGTTCAGCGAGAAAGGTGAACCGATCAACGGCGCGGGCCAGACACCGAACGAACACGACATGCTGACCGGATCGCAGACCGACGGTCGAGCATACACCGACGGCCAGGACCACACGTGTAACAACTGGACCAGCAATGCGACCGGGCGCGCACAGCTCGGTCATTTCGATCGGACCGGTGGCGGAAACACGTCGTGGAATTCCGCACATCCGTCGCGCGGATGCAGTCAGCCGGATCTCGTGGCCACCGGCGGCGCGGGAAAGTTCTACTGCTTCGCGATTAATTAATCGCCCACCTTCGCGCCTTGCGGCGCTACGGCGGGCACGCGTCTCGCGGCTCGCGACTCGCGGCTCGTGGCTCACGGTTCAATGGTGTCGAATCGCGAGCCGCGAACCGCGGGGCGCGGCGATTCACGGAAACACTTTCTCCACGATATCGACAACCAATCGACCGTGCGGATCGATCAGGAGCAGCCTCGGCCCCACGAAGCGATACTCCAGCGCGCTCGGCAGCGCCGGGAGGCCCTGCAGGATTGGCAGCGGCACGGTCGAGTACGCGGCATTATCGGGATACGGTGAATTCACCTGAAGGATCAGGTTCCCGGTGTAGGTGTCGAGAATCGTCCGCTTGATCTCACGGCCGTCTGGGCCACGAAAGACGCTCGCCAGCAGTCTGCGCACCACGTTTCGCATCGGTTTGGAGACGATGTCTCCGGGCTTCGCGGACTGCCGCTCCTTCTGCATCAGCTTCGCAAACTCGCGCTGATGCTCGACGACCGCTTCGGGCCTTCCGTCCCGGGAAGGCTCCGTCAACATCGATTCGACTTTCTGATGAAGCGTCGCGTAGTCGTTCACGCGCTTCATGAAGTCCGCGATCGCCGCCGCGTCCGGATTAACGTTTGTTTCCTGCCCTGTCGTTCTGATGCCTGTCGCCACCACGAACAGGGCCATCAGAATCGCGCCTACACTGCATCGATGAATGAATGCCATGACAGTCTCTTGAACGAACCTAGTAGAACCCAGTAGAACCCAGTAGAACCTGGTAGAACCCGTTCTTACTTGATCCAGACGGGCTGAACGAATGCTCCGTTCCCTGCCGAATCCCAGACGGCGAACCGCACCCACGCCTTGTTCGCCGCATCGAATGGAATCGAAAAGTGCTTGGTCCCAAAGGCCGGCAGATCCGTGGCTGAAATCACCTGACGGTCGATCTTCTTGCCGTCTCCCCAGACGACTTCGACGAACGAGAGGGGAAACGTCCACTCGACATCGGCCGAGATCGTCCGCCGGTCGCCCGTTCCGTCGACACTGTAGGCCGGAATCAGAATCTCTCCCGTCGTCACGAAGAAGTCGCCGTCGCGGAGAGCCTTCAGTACCGGTGTCCAGTCTTCGTCTGGTCCGGGCACACGCGGAAGCTTCAAATAGTTCACGGGGAAATTCGGATAGAGATCGTCCTCGGGTCCCTTCTGATAGGTATCGATGTCCGCGATGATGTACTTCGGCCGAAGACCGGATCTCGCGTAGAGATTGTTCATCGTGTCGGTCGAGTCAAAGCACCGCCACTCGCAGAGGCGCACTTCCGACAGATCCATTCCCATACCGGGCTTGAACGCGCCGCCGAGGTAGCGATCGTTTTTCGTCCACGCTTTGTCGAAAATCAGATCCGGATACCCCGTCGTCCCCTTCGTGCGCGGGTGCGCGTGGTACCAATAGGCCCCCTCCGCATCCAGCATCGCCTGCACGTCCTCGGTGCTTCCCGTGTGGTAGACCTTTCCATAGGCTGGGTCGCTCTCCGTAAACGGTTGTCCGGCCTGCCGGACCTTCGACCAGTAGACATTCTTCGGAAACATGATGTTGTAGTGCCCGCCGAAGTACGCGCTCGGCTCCTCCCACGGCGTCACCAGGAAATCGGCATCCGACGCTCTGCGCGTTGCCTCGCGATAGTCTTTCTGATCTTTGAATCGCAGCGCGCCCGGATCGTTCGCGTGGAGGTCGCCGTGAAAGTCGCTCAGGCCAACGATGTTCAACCCGAGCGATTTCATGGCGGCCAGATCCTGGATCGGTGTATCGAATGACCCGGACGCCTTCACTCGATCGGTGAACCGCAAATGGAAATGGTTCACCATCGTCTTGTAGCCGGCAGCCGGTTTGAACGTGTCGTCGTGAGTAAACGCGAGCACCGCCTGCCGCGTTGCGTCCGCCGAGTCAGGGCTGACGTAAAAGTACATCCCCATCCGCTGCTTCGTTCCCGGAGGGGCATTGAAGAGGGCAAAGTTTTCGGCGTATTGCGCAACGTCCTCTCGCTCGGCTTGCCGGACGCCGAACGCAAACCGCTTTCCTTCGTCGAGGCGATACCAGACATAACCGAGGTTCGTATCCACTTCGCGGGTGAAGAAGAACGTGTGCGGCATCGGAAACGCCGCAATCGATCCCCCTTTTTCTTCCACGACGAGTACCCGATTCGCCGCCTTCACCGGAACGATTGTCTCGTTGGCGACTCCTCCAAACGCGTAGTGCTGATCGTGGCCGCCGGTATCACGCCAGACCACTCGCGGCGCAAGCGCGGTCGAGAAGCCGGCGAGGCCAGCGTCGTATTTGTACGCAACCCACTCTTCTTGTGTGCTCGCGACCGCGTCCATCCGAAGCAGATTGGTGCCGCGATACGCGGTGAACCGCAGGTCGCCAGCGAACATTCCCATGGTGAGTCCCGGAAATGTCGCCTCGAGGCTCGCGCCGTCGGTCCTCACAGAGCACGACGAGCTGCTGAACGTCGCGCTCGCGCGGCGTATTTCCGACTCGGTTCGGGGTGGACCAACCGTTCGCGCGGCCGGCTGCCCGCGGCCGGCTGCCGGTGGGGGCGGGATGAAGAGCGGCGCGTCCCAGAACGCGTACCACCGATTCTTTGCGATGACGTCAGGCGTCAGTTCGACGCCGGCGGCGCGAAGCGGATCCGCCTGCTGCGTGGACATCCGCCTCACCCCGGTGACGACCCGGTATTCAGGCTTGAGATTCTCGCCGAGCGTCGCCCACGATCCGGTGCCCTTCCGCGCGACCAGGTCGCGGATGAGTGGCTGCCCGTTCTCGATTCCGAACCGTGCCCGAAGCTCCGACTCGCGCGCTCCCTTCCAGGTCACGACGAGCTGATTGTCAGCCATCGTCGCGGTGAGGCCGCTTTGGGGCCGGTAGCTGCTCAAGTCGCAATTCAGAGCTGAGGACGGCGACGATAGGAGATGGGCCGAAATATACGCGGCAGCGAACAACGATACCAGCAATCTCATGGTGACACCCTGTTCTCGCGTGCCGGAAGGTTACTACGGATCAGTACCGCCGCTTCTGTTGTCGCACGATATCGAACTTCGCCGTATCCGCGATCGCCATCACCGCCATCACACCTGCCTGCACCGGGTCGCTGACGACGAGGTCTGCGGCATCCGGCACGCTGCCGGCCATGTTCAGCGAAATCACGTAGGTCCCCTTCTGTCTCACGTCCTCCACCGCGCGCGTAATCTCACCGCCCATCAGTGAACCGGCGAGGACGAGCAGCTTCACCCGCGGCAGACGGACCACAGCGCGGACCGCCGCGGCGAGCTCCATCTCGCCAACCAGCGGAATCGTGTCGACAGAGATCCGTTCGCCGCGGATGTTGTGGCGATCGGCTTCGGCAATGGCGCCGAGCGCGACCTGGCCGACCTGCGCGCCGCCGCCCATGACGATGATCCGCTTGCCGTAGATCTTGATCAGCGACGGTGTTTCTTCCACCGTCACGACCCCATCCACTGCCTTCAGATCCCGCAGGACGTCGTCGAAGGCGCTGCTCTCGGGAAGCGTGAATTCAAAGTAGGTGTCGGAGAATGTGCCTCCTCCTCCATGCATGTCCACATAAGTGATGTTCGCGTGATGATTGGCGAGGACACGGGTCATGCCGAACAGCATGCCGGGACGATCGGAGACAGTCACAAGGACGGCGTGAGCAGACATGGGAGAGAGATTACCAAAATGCCGATTTTTGATTGCTGAATGCTGATTGAGGTAGTACAAGACAGCTGCGCCTATCCGACCACAGGATCTCGAGCACTTCGCCGGAGGTACCGCATGTCTCGCCTGCGACTCCTTCTGGTGGTGACGGCCTTCATTTCATCGGTCGCCCACACTTCGTTCGTTTTCGCCGCAGCCCCGACGCCGACAAAACTCGAGACGATTGCGGTCAACGACAACCGTGCGGACGCCGGCTCTCTGCAGGGAACAACCTTGACCGTCCGTCTCGAGGCGCGCGAGGGAGAGTGGCACCCCGATGGCGACACTGATCCGGCGGTCAACGTCCTGGCGTTTGCCGTGGAGGGTGGTCCGCTGCAGATTCCGGGGCCGCTCATTCGCGTGACGGAAGGAACCGAGGTGCTCGCGTTCGTGCGCAATCGGTTGGAGAAAGAGCCGCTCGTGCTGCATGGACTGTACGCGCGCACACCGGGACTCGCTGTCGCTCCAGATCCAATCACGATCGACGCGGGTCAAGTGCGCGAGGTGCGATTCGTCGCCGGCGCGCCGGGCACGTATTACTACTGGGGGGCGACGAGCGACGTCCCGCTCAACCAGCGCCTCCCGCGGGACACACAACTGTCAGGGGGTTTTCTCGTCGAGCCGCGCGGCGCCGCACCACGCCGTGAGCGTGTTTTTCTTATTGGCGTCTGGGCCGGTGTCGGTCCGAACGGGTTGGCTCCCATCAACGGCCTCAATCGGATGGTGATGAACGGCAAGTCATGGCCCCACACCGAGCGCCTGACGTATCAAGTTGGCGAGCCGGTTCATCTCCGCGTCATCAACGTCGGGGCCGCAGTGCACCCGATGCACCTTCACGGCTTCTACTTCAACGTCGACAGCCGCGGCGACGAGGTCAGCGACAGGATTTTTCCGGAGCGAAGTACGCCGCGCCTCGTCAACACGGAGCGGCTTGCCATCGGACGGACGTTTTCACTCACGTGGACGCCGACACGGCCGGGGAACTGGCTGTTCCACTGTCATGACACCGCGCACATCGCGCCGGCCCTGCCGCTCGACGGGAGTGCGCCGCCGGCGCATCGTCACGTGGAGAATCACGCGCTGCAGATGATGGCGGGACCGGTGGTCGGCATTACGGTGAATCCCGGCGGCGCGCCCGGTTCGACTTCACCCGACACGCGGATTCGTCGGATGCTGCGACTCATCGCAAAGGTCGACACCGGCGGAACACCGGACGAACCGGCATACGGTTTCGCATTGGAAGAGAGCGGCAAGGCGACACCATCGGCGCCGCCGTACTTGCCAAGCCCTACGATTGTCCTGAAACGCGGAGAGCCGGTGAGCATTTCGGTCGTCAACGAGTTGCCAGAGGCGACAGCCATCCACTGGCACGGCATCGAGCTGGAGAGCTACTACGACGGCGTCGCCGGTTTCGCCGGCAGCGGCACGAAGATCGCGCCCGTGATTGAACCGGGAGGATCCTTTGACGCTCGCTTTACCCCGCCACGCTCCGGCACGTTCATCTATCACACGCACGTCGACGAAATGCGTCAACAGCAGGCCGGGCTGAACGGCGCCCTGATCGTGGTCGACGATCCCGCCAAGTACGATCGCACTCACGACATCATCTTGCTCATTTCCGTCCCCCGGAAGGCCGCACAGTCAGACGTGGTGTACCTCAATGGCTCCGCGACCCCAGCGCCGCTCGACATGAGAGTCGGCGACCGCTATCGGCTGCGATTCATCAACATTCACGTGTTCAGGCCATCGATGCGGATGCGACTGCTGAACGGCGACACCCTGGCGACGTGGCGTGCCGTCGCGAAGGACGGGATGGACTTGCCTCTCGATCAGTCCGTCACCGGGCCCGCTGAGGTCCAGATGGGAAATGGCGAGACCTATGACTTCGAATACTCGCCCACCGCAGCGGGCAATATCCACCTGGACATCACGAATGCCGGCGGCGATCTCCTCACGAGGCTGCCGGTGACGGTGAAAGGAGGATAAGTGAAATGCTGAGTGCTGAATGCTGAATGCTGAATGAAATCCGGGGTCACTTCAGCATTCAGCACTCAGCATTTCACCGTGAGCCCGCGATCAAAATTCATTGACGGGCGAACAATTCTTCCCTGCCCTCGTCTATCCCTTCCATGGAAACCCTTTCGCAGGACCTTCGATACGCTTGTCGGACGCTGCTGAAGAACCGCGGTCTGACGCTGGTCGCGGTGTTGTCGCTCGCCCTCGGCATCGGAGCCAATACCACCATCTTTACCTTTATCAATGGACTGTTGTTGCGCCCACCCGCGGTTTCGCAACCGGATGGGCTGCTCGAAGTGTGGCAACACAACACGACTCGGGGCAGCGGCATCGGGAGCGATATGCAGCTGTCGTTTCCCGAGTACGAGCACTACCGCGACCACAACAGTAGCTTCAGCGATATGGCGGCATTCACCGGCGAGGCGCCGGCGATGATCTGGAATCGAGCCGGTGAGGGTGAGCCGCTCCGCGCAGCGCTCGTCTCGGCGAACTTCTTCTCGATTCTTGGCGTCAGGCCGGTGCTGGGACGCGGTTTTCTTCCAGAAGAAGCGGGCGAGGAAGCGGCCACGCCGGCCGTCGTCGTGTCCCATGCGGTGTGGGAACAACGGTTGGGGTCGGATCCCGCCATCATCGGCAAGGCGTTGACGTTGAATGGCCGCGACTATACGGTCGTCGGCGTCGCGCCGGCTGCGTTCACCGGCCTCGTGGTCGGGTTCTCGCCCGACGTGTGGACGCCCATGGGCATGCATCGCTCCGTCAGCCCGGCGTTGGACCTGAAAGAACGCCGCATGCACTGGCTGCTGGGGATCGGACGACTGAAACCCGGCATTGATTCGAAACAAGCGAGCGCGGACCTCGCGGTCCTCGGACAACAGCTCGCAAGAGATTTCCCCGACAGCAACAAGAACCTCATGCCCGACGTGGTTGCTGTCGACCTCGTGCCTGGGCCGTTCCGCGCCGCCGCCGGCGGGGTCAGCGCAGTGCTGATGGCGGTTGTCGGGCTCGTTCTGCTCATCGCGTGCGCGAATGTCGCCAACCTTCTGCTCGCCAAAGCCTCGAGCCGGCGACGGGAGGTCGCCGTGCGGATCGCGCTCGGCGCAAACCGTCGTCGGCTGATTCAACAGATGCTCACCGAGAGCGTGCTGATCGCCGGGCTCGCCGGCTCGATCGGCCTCTTGCTTTCGTTGTGGGGAGCGCCGCTGCTGCTGTCGTTGAGGCCCACATCTCTCCCGGTCGACGTGAATGTGTCCCCTGACGGTCGAGTGCTTGCCTTCACCCTGCTGGCATCGATCGCGACCGGGATCCTGTTCGGCCTCGCGCCGGCGCTTCAGCACTCGAAACCGAATCAAGTCGACAGCCTCAAGGACGGAACCGCGCATGGAGGATCGGCACGCTCGCGACTTCGCAACGGGCTCGTTGTCGCGCAGGTGACGGCGTGCGTCGTGTTGCTCATCGGGTCGAGCTTGTGCCTGAGAAGCCTCTTCAACGCGCGCTCGATCGATCCGGGATTCGATAGCCGCAATGCCGTGTCCGCAGGGTTGAACCTCGACACGTTCGGGTACGACGAATCACGCGGCCGCGCCTTCTACGCGCAACTCCTCGATCATGTTCGCGCTCTGCCGGGCGTTCGCGCCGCCAGCCTCACCGACCATTTGCCGCTCGGTCAGATCATGCGAATGCAGCAGATCGAGATCGATGGGTATCAGGCACCTGGTGCGCCGTCAGCAGTCTCGTCGCTGCCGATCGACATGGCACTGATCGGTCCAGAGTACTTCGAAGCGATGGGCATCCCGATCATCAGCGGACGAAGCTTCACCGACACAGACAATCCCCAGGCTCGCCCCGTCATCGTCATCAACCAGGCCATGGCGGATCGATTCTGGCCGCACGCGAATCCAGTCGGCCAGTCCGTCAAGATCGTCGGGCCGAACGAGACACGCAGTCGCGCGGAGATCATCGGCGTGGTGAAGACCGGTAAATACCAACGTCTCGGCGAAACTCCGAAGCCGTACTTCTATCGCTCGCTGCTGCAGGAATACCAACCGGGTGTCCAACTCGTGGTGCGAACCTCGGGAAACGTCGCGATTGCAGGCGCGTTGCGCCAGGAGGTGCGAGCGCTGGATTCGCGGATGACGCTCATGGGGCTCGAAACGCTCGAGCAGCACATGCAGCTTCCGCTGTTCCCTGCCCGCGCCGCGGGAGTGCTCCTCGGCACCTTCGGTCTGCTTGCGCTGACGCTCGCGGTCGTCGGCCTCTATGGCGTGATCTCGTACTCGGTGGTTCAACGGACACGCGAGATTGCCGTGCGCGTGGCGCTTGGCGCACGACGCTCCGATGTTGTCCGGCTCGTCCTCTCACAGGCCCTGAAGCTCACACTCTGGGGAATGGGGATTGGCGTGGTCGGAGCAGTCGCGGTCACGCGCGTGCTGTCGAACGTGCTCTACGGGATCAGCCCGACCGATCCGATTTCATTCTTGAGTGTCGGAGTGCTGCTGACACTCGTCTCGCTGTCCGCCGCCTACGTGCCGGCGCGCTGGGCAACGCGCCTCGATCCAATGCAAGCGTTGCGAACAGAATAGAGAATCGAGAGCAACGCAAACAGGAGAAACTGAAGAAACGAGAGAAAACAATTTGGCTCTAGTTTCTCCCGTTTCTCTTGTTCGAGTGTGTGGTGTCTACTGACAACTCGCCGAGAGCATTTTGACGTGATCGACGTCAACTTTGCGGACCAGCGCGCTGATCTTCCGGTCCTTGTCGCGTGACGAGTCGGCAAACATGTAGGCGTTCGGAACCTTCGCCTTCATCTCGTGACCGTCCGACTTGACCTCGAGCTCAGTCCAGTTGTCCTTGGGTTCGAGCTTGATTTCACCTTCCTTGATGTCTCCCTTTAACTCGCCTTCGATCTCGACGCGATGCCCGATGTTCTTCTTCAGATCGTCGTCGCCACCCAGCCAGTAGAAGACGTTGGTGAAGTTGCCCGCCGTGCCGATTGCAGTGGTCGTGACGCTGCGATCCGCGATCGCGGAGGACCCCGGTTCGCTCGGCAGATTGCTAATCAGATAATCGTTGTCCCCGTCAGCCTTGATCAGGCATCCGCTCAGCTTGATCTTCTCGTCCTTCGGCGCGGCCTGAACGGATGTGTTCGCCGCTACGACAGCAGCGACCGCGGCCGCTGCGAACAGCCCAGCCAGAAATGTGCGTTGTGTGTGCATGGAATGTCACCTCGGTCGTGCTTGTTGCACGAGGTGGGCCAGAGAGTCATTGCCGATTGTTGATTGCTGATTGAGCTCAGCTAATTGCGAGAATTCGATCGTCGCGCCGCGCGTGTGTTGATCGTAAGCTACTGCAGGCCGCCGCGAACAGACGTGATCCGCTGCGTGTTGAAACCGAGCCAGTGCATGCGGCCAACGTAACGTGCATGCTCGACTTTGATGCAGCGGTCCATGACCACGGACAGGCCGCCCCCTTCTGCAATCCGGGCGCCTTGCTCGTTGATCACGCCGAACTGGCACCAGAGACACCCGGCATGAACCTTCACCGCCTCCTCGGCGATCGCCGGCAACGCATCCGGGGCACGGAAGACATTCACAATGTCTATCGGCACCGGCACGTCGAGAAGACTCTTGAAGCTCTTCTCCCCGAGAATTTCGGATTCTCGAGGGTTCACGGGAATCACGTGGTAGCCATGCCGGCGCAAGTAGTAGCCCACGAAATAGCTCGCGCGCAGCTCGTTCTTCGACAGACCGACGATCGCAACCGTCTTCGCGTTGTACAGCACGCGTTGAATCGTGAGCGGATCCTGATACGGCGCCAAATTGAACGTCACGGTATCCATCATGCCGTCGCCACTCCGTTTGCCGCACTGGCCGACGCGCGGGCAAATCCCTGTTCGAGGTCCCAGATCAAATCGTCGACGGATTCAGTGCCGACCGACAGGCGAATGGTTCCGGGGCCGACACCTGCCGCTCTGAGCTCGTCGTCGTTGAGCTGCCGATGCGTCGTGCTCGCGGGGTGGATGATGAGGCTCTTCGAATCGCCCACGTTCGCCAGGTGCGACCACAGCGTCACACCACGAATGAAATCCTGTCCCGCTGCTCGTCCGCCGACACAGTCAAACGAAAACACGGCTCCGGCCCCGTGTGGCAAGTACTTGTCGACCAGCTGACGGTAGCGACTCGTCGGCAACCCGGGGTAGGTCACGTTCGACGCGAGCGCGTGACGAGCGAGGTAGTTCGCAACCTCCACACTGTTCTCGACATGACGTCTCATCCGCAGCGACAACGTCTCGAGTCCCTGAAGGAACAGGAAGGCGTTGAACGGACTCATTGCGGCCCCAAGATCCCTCAGCGTTTCCGCCCGCAACTTCATCACGTAGCCATACGTGCCAAAGGTCTCATGAAATTGCAGCCCGTGATAGGCCGGCGACGGATCCGCGATGACGGGAAACCGTCCGTTCGACCAATTGAATTCGCCTGAGTCCACGACCACCCCGCCGATGCTGGTGCCGTGGCCGCCGATGAATTTCGTGGCGGAGTGAACCACGATGTCGGCGCCCCATTCCATCGGACGGCAGAGGTAAGGCGTCGCGAACGTGTTATCGACGATCAACGGGATCTGGTGCGCATGCGCGATCGACGCCACCGCTTCGATATCGAGCACGTTGCCTGCGGGGTTGCCGATCGTTTCTCCATAGAGCACCTTGGTGTTCTCGCGAATGGCTCCCCGCCAGGCCGCCGCGTCGTCAGGATCCACCCACGTCAGTCCGATGTTCATCTTCCGCAGCAGGTGCTTGAACTGGTTCACGGTGCCGCCATAGAGCGCCGATGATGACACTACGTGATCGCCGGGCTGGAGCAGCGTGAAGAGTGCCGCCGCCTGCGCCGCGATTCCGCTGGCAAATGCGACGGCCCCGCAGCCACCCTCGAGGTTGGCCATGCGCTCCTCGAACGCAGCCACGGTGGGGTTCATGATCCGCGAGTAGGTGTTGCCGAACTCCTGAAGATTGAAGTACGCGGCGGCGGACTCCGGATCCTCAAAGACATAGCTTGTCGTTTGATAGATCGGCACAGCGCGGGCGCCGGTGTTCGGGTCGGGTCGCTGGCCGGCGTGCACCTGACGGGTTTCAAATCCAAACTGACGGCGTTGTTCGGTGCGAGGGCTGCGTTCCATGATCTCCTGCTCGTGAGGCGCGCTAGACGGATTCGCGAACGAGAAACTGCTGCACCATCGGCGTCTGTCGGGCTTCCTCCAGCAGGAAGCAGTCGTGGCCGTAGGGCGCGTCGATGATGTGAAGCTCCACGTCCTTCCCCAGCGTTCGCAGCGCCGCGGCAAGTTCCTCGGAGCCGGCTGGCGGATACAACCAATCGGAACTGAAGGCGATCAGCAGCGTGCGCGCTGACACGTTCCGCAACGCCTCGACGAGCGAGCCCTTGCCGTATTGCCGTGCCAGGTCGAAGTAGGTCAGCGCGCGCGACGTATAGAGATACGTGTTCGCGTCGAAGCGTTTGACGAACGAGTCCGCCTGGTAGCGCAGGTAGTTTTCGACCTGAAACTCCGGTTGGCTCAGCGTGTAGCGGATGTCGTCACTGAACTGCAGCTTCCGCGCGAATTTAGTGCCCAGCGATTCCGCCGAAAGATACGTGATGTGGCCAACCATTCGCGCAATGCCCATCCCGGCGTCTGGCTTTCGTCCGGTGCCGTAGTAATGGCCGCCCTGCCAATCAGGGTCGGCCACGATGGCGCTACGGGCGATCGCGTTCCAGGCAATCCCCTGCGGCTGGATCGCGTGCGTGCTGGCAATCGCGACGATCGAGTCGACCTGGTCTGGATAGAGAATGGCCCATTCAAACGCCTGCATACCGCCCAGTGATCCGCCGGCGACGGCGGCAAGCCGTTCGATCCCAAGCTCATCGAGAAATGCGCGCTCGGTCCGTACCATGTCGGCCACGGTGATTACTGGAAAGTCCGACCCGTACGGCCGGCCCGAAGTCGGGTCGATCGATGAAGGGCCGGTCGTACCGCGACAGCCACCAAGAAGATTGGTCGAGACGACGAAAAAGCGATCGGTATCGAATGCCTTGCCCGGACCAATCATGCCATCCCACCATCCGAGTGCCTTGCCGGTGGCGCCGTCGCGATCGTCGGCGGCAAATCCGTCACGTGTACTCGCCGCGGTCGCTGTGGTCGCAAAGCCGGCCGCGTGCGCGTCACCGCTCAACGCGTGGCAGACGAGAATGACGTTGTCCCGCGCCGGCGATAGCGTTCCGTACGTCTCGTACGCGACCTGGATAGGATGCAGTTCCCGCCCGCAGTCCAGCCGAAGCGGCCGTGGAAGGCTGAGGTACCGGGTTTCGACGGTGCCAACGGATCCTGGAGCGGTTCTGGACGGCGAGGGCATTGGCGTGATCATATCGTTTGTGTCCCGCCGGTCACCTCCGTTGTATGATCCGTCACTTCGGGTTTGATGCAACACGAGCTCAAGGGGGCTTCACAATGGCTATGACGACGGCAAATAACGGAGTCAACGTCCAGGCGCTGCTCGACGCGCGAGAAGTGTTGAAGGGTGCACCGGAAGCGGCAAAGTTTACCTGGCGCGCGTCCTGCAAGTGGAGGAACGGCACGCACAGCAAGACGGATGTGTCGGGCTTCTTCGGGCTTGGCCAGGAACAGAAGCACAAGACCGAGACGTCTTTCGAGGCTGATCATCCGGAGATTTTCGCGTCGGAGGACAACGGCATTACGCCAATCGAATACGTCCTCGTCGGCCTCGCCAGCTGTCTCACCGCTGGAGTGGCCGCCGTCGCGCAGAATCGCGGGGTCCAGCTTAGGTCCGTCGAGTCACAGCTCGAAGGCAAGATGGACATCCGCGGCATCCTCGGCGTCGACAGCGACGTGCGCAACGGCTACGACGACATCAAGGTGACGTTCAAGATCGACGCGGACGCCTCCAAGAAGGAAATCGAAGCCATCGTCGCCCAATCGCAAAAGCGATCGGCGGTCTACGACGTCATCACCAACCCGGTGAACGTCACCGTCGAAGTCGTGTAGCGAACAAGCAACGTGAGTGAGCCACGCGAACGGAGCGCGCCGTCGAAGCGGCGCGCGAGAGCGCGTGCAGGGAAGTCCGAGGGGCGAAGCCCCTCGGAGTAACAAACGTCTGGGCGAAAGTCGGAGAGGGCATCCCATCGAACGCGTGACCACGGTCGTGATCGGCGCCGGCCACGCCGGCCTGGCGGCGAGCCGACTGCTCGCGGAGCGCTCGATCGACCACATCGTGCTCGAGCGCGGCGAAATCGCAAACTCGTGGCGCCGCGAGCGATGGGACTCTCTCCGGCTCCTCACACCGAACTGGCAGACGCGTCTGCCCGGCTATAAGTACGAGGGCCCCGATCCCGACGGCTACATGACGATGGGCGAGGTGATCGCGTTCCTCTCCCACTTCGCCGCCCTCTCGGCGGCGCCGGTTCGGCCCAGCACCAACGTCACGTCGGTCACCCGCGTCGATGGCGGCTATCACGTGGCGACGAGCACGGGCGACATCCGTTGCCGATCTTTCGTGATCGCGAGCGGCGCGTGCAATCTTCCCAGTGTGCCGTCCATTCGCTCGGCAATTCCCACGACCGTCGAACAGTTCACCCCGTTCGAGTACCGAAATCCAGACGTGCTGCCCGAAGCCGGCGTTCTTGTCGTCGGCGCATCGGCAACCGGCATACAGCTTGCCGCAGAGATCCACCGCTCGGGGCGCCCGGTCACGCTGTCGGTCGGCGAGCACGTTCGCCTGCCGCGCACCTATCGCGGACGCGACGTGCTCTGGTGGATGGATGCGTCCGGTGTGTGGAATCAGCGACTCGAAGAGATTGATGATCTGGCGCGAGCGCGCAGGCTCCCGTCGCCGCAGCTGGTGGGAACACCCGATCGGACGACGCTCGATCTCAACGCCCTTGCGGCGATGGGGATCGACCTTGTCGGACGGCTTGCCGGCGTACGGGATGGGCGAGCGCTGTTTTCGGGCGGTCTCCGGAATCTGTTTTCGCTCGCTGACCTGAAGATGGAGCGGTTGCTCGACACGTTCGACGAGTGGGCACGTGCTGGCGCACGCGACACCGGCATCAGCGAACCGGAGCGCTTCGAACCGACCCGCGTGCCGCCAACGTCACGCCTCCAGCTCGATCTACGAAGCGGCGAAATTCGGTCGATCGTATGGGCGACCGGGTTCCGGCCCGACTACCGGTGGTTGCACGTACCGGTGGTGGATGAGAAAGGTCACTTGCGCCATGCGGGCGGAGTCGTCGATTCGCCGGGCATGTACGCGCTCGGCCTCCCAGTCTTACGCCGGCGTAAGTCGAGCTTCATCCACGGTGTTGAAGACGACGCCCGCGAGTTGATTGACCATCTCTACGGCTTTCTGCGCGGGTGCTGACTATTCCCGTGTCTTTCGGTCGCGAGCGTTTGAGACCACCCATCCATCACGCCTTGACATTCTAGGTGAAGGAGACATATTGTCGATTCACCTAGAATGTCTACTAAAAGAGAGCGAGACCGGATTGAGTTACTGCAGGGGACGCTCGATCTGCTGATTCTGCGAACCCTGCGGCTTGGCCCCGCGCACGGCCACGCGATTGCCAAGGCCATCGAGCACGGCTCCGATCGGGTCCTTGCCGTCGAGCAAGGTTCGCTCTACCCCGCACTGCACCGCCTGATCAAGCGCGGTTGGATTTCGTTTGACGACGGCACGTCAGAAAACAATCGCCGCGCGAAGTTCTATTGCCTGACCGCGAAAGGGCGCAAGCAACTCGAGATAGAAACAAGCAAGTGGGACCGGCTCGCTCACGCGATCGGCCGCATCCTCCGTCCCGCGCCTCAGGAGTGAACCACATGGATGATCGACGATGGTTCGGCTCGCGTCGCCGGTGGGCGCTGGACGACCTCGATCGCGACATCCGCGAACACATCGAGCAGGAAGTGCAGGACAACATCGAACGCGGCATGGCGGCTGAGGAAGCACGGCGCCAGGCGATGCTCGCCTTCGGCAATGTCACCCTGATCAAGGAAGACACGCGGCGTGTGTGGGTGTGGGCATGGCTGGATGAGGCGCGCCAGGATCTCCGCTACGCGGCGCGGACGCTTCGCAAGAGTGGGGCCTTCGCGATCGCGGCGGCGGCGACGCTGTCACTGGTAATCGCCGCCAACACCACCATGTTCAGCGTCCTCCACGCGGTTCTGTTCCGGCCGCTGCCGTATCGAACGCCCGAGCAACTGGCCATGTTGTGGACGGAAGATCCGACTCAGAATCTGCGCGAAGGAAGATCCGCGCTCTGGAACGTTGAACAGTGGCGGAGTCAGGCTCAGAGCGTCAACGACCTTGGAGTCTTCGACGCGATGTCGACGACGATGACGGAATCGGATGGAACGGAACGGATCAACGGCGCGAGCATGTCGCCGAACTTGCTGCCACTTCTCGGCGTTGAGCCCATCCGGGGGCGCAGCTTTTCGACCGATGAAGTCGATCAGCGGCGACAGTCCGAAGTCCTCATTAGTCACGCCTTCTGGCAAGCGCATTTCGGAGGTTCGACCGACGCGGTTGGCGCGACACTCGTGCTGAACGGCGTTTCGTCCCAAATTGTCGGCGTACTCCCCGCCGGTTTCCGCATCGCGACGCTCGCTGCGGACGTCTGGATGCCGCGGACACTGTCCGGAGGGCGGGCCAGGCCAGCCGGGCCAGAACCGGAAACGTGGTTCGTAGTCGCAAGACTTCGACCGGGCTTTACGTTCGCACAGGCGCAGGCGGAAATGACCGCAATTGCCGTCCGCCTCAACGATCACATGCCTGCTGCCGAAAGGAAGCGGGGCATTACAGTCGTTCCGTTGACCCTTCACGTCGTCGGATCGGAATCGCGTCAGGCGTTGTGGATGCTCGCCGCTGCCGTCCTTTGCGTCTTCCTGATCGCGGCGGCGAATGTCGCCAGCCTCTCACTCGCGCGCAGCGTTGCCCGAGCTCGCGAGATGGCGGTTCGCGTCGCATTGGGAGCCAGTGCAGGGCGGATCGTGCGACAGTTGCTGACTGAAAGCATGCTGCTCGCGACCGTCTCCGGGCTGATCGGGATCCTGCTCGCGGCCGCCGGCATTCGGCTGGTTCATGCGTTCGGGCCCGCCAACCTCGCGCGTCTCAACGAAGCGACGCTCGATATGCGCGCCCTGGGATCCGCCGTTGCGATCTCTCTTCTCGCAGGCATCCTGGTCGGTCTGGCGCCGGCGATGACAACGTTGCGCCGCGACCCACGCCTCTCTGCCGAAGAAGGCGGTCGAAGTGTCATGGGCGGTGCGGCCGCGCGTCGAATCCGCAGCGCACTCGTCGTGGCGGAGTTTGCGCTCGCCATCATCGTCCTGGTCGCGGCAGGTCTTCTGGTCCGAAGCTGGTGGCAGGTCAAGAGCATCGATCCGGGATTCGAAACCGATCGGGTCCTGATGATGGAACTCTCCAGTCCTGCGACGTTCAACATCGCGGCGCAACGCATTGATCTCTACCAGCGCGCCCTCGAACGCATTCGCGCGGTGCCTGGCGTGGAGAGCGCCGGCATCATCGGTGACATCTTCATCGGCAACAGCAGGGAACAGGTCATCACCATTGAGGGAAATGACGGGACCGCTCCCGAGCGTCTGCGGTTGACGAGGGACGAAGTCAGCGCGGATTTCTTCAAGACGCTGGGGACGCCCTTGCTGCGTGGTCGATTCTTTTCAATCGCGGATGGCCCCGATGCTCCCCAGGTCGCGATCATCAACGAGGTCATGGCGAGACGTGCATGGCCAATGCGTGATCCGGTCGGCAAACGCTTCAAGCTCGGTCCTCGCGATTCCGACCGTCCCTGGTACACAGTTGTCGGGGTCGTGGGCGATATGCATCGACAGGGGCTCGAGCGCGAACCGATCGCGCAGGCATTCGAATCGCTCTCACAGGCCTCTCCCCGCAGCGTCGACCTTTTCATTCGGACAACGTCTGACGATCCGCTGACGATCGCGGCGGCGGTTCGAGCGGCCGTCCGTCAAGTGGACAAGGATGTGGCGATCTACGGAGTCGCGCCTCTCGAAGAACGGTTCGGTTTTTATCTCGCGCAGCGTTGGTTCCAGACGATTCTGCTGACTGGCTTCGCGATCGTCGCGCTGCTGATCTCGACCGTCGGGATCTACGGCCTCATTCAATACTCGATTGCGACGCGGACTCAGGAAATCGGATTGCGGATCGCGATTGGCGCACAAGCGGGTGACATCCTCCGCATGATCATCTCGGAAGGGCTCCGACTCACCCTGATCGGCCTCGCCGTCGGTCTGGTTGGTGCGTGGTGGCTCGCGCGCGCGGGCTCCAGTCTCCTCTTCGGCGTCACCGGGACTGATCCGTTGACGTTCATCGGAGTGTCGCTGCTGCTGACGCTCGTGGCCGCCGCCGCGTGCTACTTCCCCGCACGACGCGCGATGCGGGTCGACCCGATCGTCGCCCTGCGGGTTACGTAATGCATCGAGGGGCTTCGCCCCTCGAACTCCCCGACACGCTCTCTCGCGAGCCGCTTCGCCGCCTCGCTCCTTTCGCGTGGCTCGCTTCGCTGCGCTCGCTCGCGCCTTTCGTCGGAAAGACCGATGTTCGGTATTGGGACGTCCCGTCCCACGCCCGGGCGGGCACTGATTCGCGACACCTACGGAAATCAACGGGTTACGGCGATTCGGCCACGGCACGATTGCTGCGCTCCACCCGCCGCGAAATCGCTTATCTTTTGAGGCGTCGATGATCCAGGACATCCGCATCGCGATCCGGAATCTGGTCCGCGTGCCAGGTTTTGCCGTGGCTTTCGTCCTCACTCTCGGCCTCGGCATCGGCGCGAACACCGCAATTTTCAGCGTCATCAACGGCGTGCTCCTGCGCCCGTTGCCGTATCCGGAAGCCGACCGCATCATGCACATGCGGCAGCCCCAGGTGAGCGCGGGCGTCGAGGACTCGGGGTTCTCGTTCCCCGAGATTGCCGACTATCGCACGCATGCGAAGACGATCGATCAGTTCGTCGAATTCGGCGACTGGACGTTCAACGTGCTGGGCCGCGGCGAGCCGCATCGCGCAAACGGCGGCCTGGTCACCGCGAACTTCTTCCCGATGCTTGGCGCACAGCCGCTCCTCGGACGCATGCTCGTGCCTGAGGATCAGTTGAAATCGGCGCCTCCGGTCGCCGTCCTCACCTTCGATTACTGGCAGCGCGTGTTCGGTGCGGATCCCTCGGCCGTCGGCCAGACCCTCGATCTCACCGTCAAGAAAGCGCAAATCGTCGGGGTGCTGAAGCCCGGCTCGCACTACGCCACCGAGGGCAAGCAGGACTTCTATGTGAACTACGCGGCCAACGATCACTACATGGGATCGTCGATGCAGAACGAGTGGCCGCACCGGATGACGACGGTGTACGCACGGCTCGCGGCCGGGGCGACGGCTGAGAATGCGCAGGCAGAGTTGCGCCAGATCGCGGTCGCGCTCCACCGGGATCATCCCGAAGCCTACCCGGCATCGCGCGGTTTCGACATCGTGGTCACGCCGTGGAAGGACCAGCTCACGGCGAAAGCCAAACCCACGCTCGTGATTCTGCTCATTACGACAGTGTTCGTGCTCGTCATCGCGTGCGCCAACGTCGCCAACCTTTCGCTGACGCGGCTCGTCCAACGAGAGCGTGAGATGGGCATTCGCGCCGCGCTTGGGGCGCCGGCTTCGCTGCTGCGGCGACAGCTGCTCGCGGAGAATCTGGTGTTGTCGGTCCTGGGTGGCCTGCTCGGACTTGCGCTGGCCGTCTCTGGTCTCAACCTGTTAATCAGGTACACCGCGCGGTTCACCAGCCGCGTCGGCGAGATTGGATTGGACGGCCGCGTTCTCGCCTTCACGCTCGTCGTCGCCACGGCGATGGCGCTCTTGTTCGCGTGGGCGCCGCGTCTGACGTTCATGGACAATCCAGTTCGCGCGATGTCGGCCGGCGGCGGCCGCACGACCGGCGGGCGCGGGCGGCGCCGCGCCCAGCGGGCGCTCGTCGTCAGCCAGCTCGCGGCGTCGTTCATGCTGCTCGTCGGCGCGGGGCTTTTGACGCGGAGCTTGATGCGGCTCTACGCGGTCAATCCGGGTTTCGAGCTCGAGCGCGTGCTCAGCCTGGATGCCCCCACTTTCGATCAGCAGCAAACGCCGGATCGGTTGCGGCAGTTCAGCAACGAGATGCTCGAGCGCGTCAAGGTGGAAGCGTCCGTGAAAAACGCCGCCATCGCATCGGCGGCGCCGCTGGCAGGGTCGTTCGCGCAGCAGCGCGAATTCCGGATCGACGGCGCGGATGCCGACTCCGTCAGCTCGGGCCCCCGCACCGTTACACGCGTCGTCAGCAGCGGCTACTTCGAAACGATTGGGATGCCGCTCAAGGCAGGCCGTACGTTCCAGACGAGCGATACGAGCACATCGCCGTCAGTGATCATCCTGAGCGAGTCGATGGCGAAGTACTACTTCAAGAACGACGACCCGATCGGCCGACGCATCAGCTGGAAACTCACGAACGGGATTACCGGCGCCACGTCCTGGAGGAAGCCGGCGGAGATCGTTGGCGTGGTCGCTGATTCGCGCGCCGACGGGATCGACCGGGCGCCGATGCACACGATGTTCCTGCCTGATACACAAGGCACTCCGCCGTCGACGCTCCTCGTCCGGACCGGCGGCACCACGGCCGGTCTGATTCCCCACATCGTCGAAACCATCCGACAGCTCGATCCCAACCGGCCGATCGATCACGTGCAGACGCTCGAGGAGATCCGTGACGAAGCGATTGCACCGCAGCGGCTGAACGCGACGCTGATCGGGCTGTTCGCGGCGCTCGCGCTGGCGATCGCCACGGTCGGCGTCGCCGGCGTGCTGGCGTTCTCCGTCAGCCAGCGGACAAACGAGCTCGGCGTCCGCATGGCGCTGGGCGCCGGCCGCAGCGCGATCCTGCGGATGATCCTCGGCGAAGGCGCCGCGATGGCCCTGATCGGCCTCGTCATCGGCGGCCTCGCGGCCGTCCCCTTGTCGAACCTCATGAACGGGCTGCTGTTCGGCATCGAGCCCGCGGATCCGACGACGATCGTGCTGGCGGCGATGGTGCTGCTCGTGGTCGCCGTCAGCGCCGCGTGGGTCCCGGCACGGCGGGCGACGGCGGTCGATCCGATCACGGCGCTACGCGGAGAGTAACAATCACTCATCACTGATCACTAATCGTGAATCGCTGATCCTCGAATCGCTGATCCTCGAATCCCTAATCCTTGCTGAATCGTAGACCGCTCACGGAGCGCGCCAGTCGACTCCTCGGCGCGACGAGTGACTTTTCCCGCCACTCACGTTGCGCGACGACTAGAATCCAAATCCACATGCTGTACATGGTCATCGAAACATTTCGAGGTGGGGATCCAGTTCCGGTCTACCGACGATTCCGCGATCGCGGGCGGCTCATGCCCCAAGGCATCGACTATCGCGGGAGTTGGGTGACCGCCGATTTAGGTCGCTGCTTCCAGGTTATGGAGTGTGAGGATCGTCGACTGCTCGATCAATGGATGGCGCACTGGAGCGATGTCACGGACTTCGAGGTCATTCCCGTCGTAACGTCAGCGGAGGCCGCAGCGGCGGTAGCGCCGAGGCTGTGAATTGGCGACGGCCCGACCTCGGGGATTTCGCGATTCGAGGATCCTGGATTCAGCGATTCGGGATTGTTCGGCCGGCAACCTAGGTAACAGATTTGTCCGGCGACATAGGTAACAGTTTTTTGTTTTCTATCATGTTTGCAACC
>Ga0207701_10000358_pt1 | contig 46539 bp, 32 predicted proteins | sample KBSSwiSSwithPhiX_FD_184294 | JGI IMG/M metagenome (GOLD analysis project Ga0207701, IMG submission 184294) | Switchgrass rhizosphere bulk soil microbial communities from Kellogg Biological Station, Michigan, USA, with PhiX - S5 (SPAdes) (version 2) | ecosystem: Environmental > Terrestrial >... | reverse complement strand
AAATTGGTGAATTGGTGAATTGGTGAATTGGTGAATTAGTGGTTTGGTGAATTCGCCTCGCACGCGCTACCGCGCGTGCCATGAAAGCGCGGCGGTAGCCGCGCAATGCAAATTCACCAATTCACCCATTCACCAATTCACCGATTCCTGATTGACACTCCCGCGCCGATCGTGGTCTTGTGAGCCGACCAACATGAAGACCCTTCGCGCTCCGCACACCACGTTCGCGCTCGGCGTTGCGATATTCGCGGCGAGTCTCGTCGTTTTCGCGCAGACCCCTCAACAGACCGCTCCGGCAGGTCAGCCGGGCTCGACGACTCCCCCGACTGCGCAGGACGCGACCGGCCGCGGCGGCGCGGAAGGGCGAGGGCGTGGCGGCGGTGGACGCCAGGATCTGACCGGCATTGATTTCACGAAGCAGCCGTCAGTTCAGGCCAGGACGCCCGAAGAAGAACTGAAGACGTTCATCCTTCAGCCTGGCTATCGGCTCGAACTCGTGCTCGCCGATCCGATCATCCAGGAGCCAACCGCCATTGCCTTCGACGGCAACGGGCGCATGTTCGTCGTCGAGGACCGCAGCTACATGCTCGATCTCGATATGACGGGGCAGCTCGATCCGATCAGCCGGATCTCGCTCCACGTGGATACCAACAACGACGGCGTCTACGACAAGCACACCGTCTTTGTCGACAATCTCGTGTTTCCCCGGTTCGTCGTGCCATTTGGGCCGAACGCGATCCTCACCAAAGAATCGAACGCCCAGGAGGTCTGGCAATACACCGACACGAACGGCGACGGCGTGGCGGACAAGAAGGAACTGTTCGACACCGGCTACGGCCGCCTGGCGAACATCGAAGGGCAGGAAGCGTTTCTGACCTGGACGATGGACAACTGGCTGTATAGCACCTACAACGCGTTTCGCGCGCGATGGACGCCGCACGGTGTGATCAAGGAGCCCACCGGCAACAACCGCGGCGAGTGGGGCGTGACCCAGGATAACGACGGCAAGATGTGGTTCGAGAGCGGCGCGCCAGGCGTTCCCGTCAGCTTTCAGTTTCCAATCGTCTACGGCAATTTCACCGTGCCTGACGAGCTCGAGCCCGACTTCCGCATTCCATGGGGTGCGCCGATTCGCGTGGCCGACATGCAGGGAGGCCTGAACGCGACCCGAATGCCGGACGGATCACTGAAGAGCGTGACCGGCAGCGCGGGCAACGACATTTATCGCGGCCACAGGCTGCCAAACGATCTCGTCGGAGAGTATTTGTATGGCGAGCCGGTCGGACGGATTGTCCGGCGCATTCATCCCGAGAAGAAGGAAGGGCTCACCTACCTTCATAACGCCTATCCCAACAACGAGTTCATCAAGTCGCTCGATCCCTATTTCCGTCCCGTCGACGTGACCACCGCGCCCGACGGCACGATCTACATCACCGACATGTACCACGGGATCATTCAGGTCGGAAACTTCGCCGGGCCTGGCACTTATCTGCGAGCACGAGTCCAGCAGTACGACCTCGACAAGGTTATTCACAAGGGGCGGATCTGGCGGCTCGTGTACGACGGCGTCAAGGCGGATCGTTCGGATGCGCTGCACCGCGACCGGATCGTGCCGCGCATGAACAACGAGACGCCGGCGCAGCTCGTGACCCATCTTGGCCACCCGAACGGCTGGTGGCGGGATACCGCGCAGCAGTTGCTCGTGCTGAAGCAGGACAAGTCTGTCGTGCCTGCGTTGCTGACGATCGTGAAGACGTCGCCGAATCTCCTGGCCCGCTTCCATGCGATGTGGACCCTCGAAGGTCTCAACGCGCTGAAGCCCGCCCTGGTGCGGCAGCTCATGGAGGACTCCGAGCCGCGAATGCGCATTCAGGCGATTCGAGCGAGTGAGACGCTCTACAAGGCTGGCGATCGTTCGTTTGCCGCGGATTACGCGAAGATGGCGTCCGATCCCGATGTCGACGTGGTGATTCAGGCGCTCCTGACGATCAACCGCTGGAAGGTTCCCGACGCTGCCGCGACGACGAAGACGATTCTCGACGGCAATCCTGCCCGCGGCGTCCAGCTGGTTGGGACGACGATGATGACGGCAGCAGCCAACGCCGCGGCGAGCGGTCGCGGTCGCGCGAGCCTCACCACGGAACAGCAGGCGCTCCTCGATCGCGGCGGACAGATCTACAACGAGGTATGCGTGGCCTGCCACGGTCCCGACGCGCTGGGCACACCGAAGCCGGAGCTCGCGACGACCATGGCGCCGCCACTTGCGGGGTCACCTCGCGTGAACGGTCATCGGGACTACATCACGAAGATCGTCCTCCGGGGTCTGACCGGCCCTGTTGACGGCAAGAGCTATACGGACACGATGGTGGCGATGGGTCCTCAGGGCGACGACTGGATCGCCGCGGTCGCGTCTTTCGTCCGCAACAACTTCGGCAACACCGGCGGCTTCATCACGCCTGAAGACGTCGCCCGCGTGCGCGCCGACACGGCCGCACGCAACATGTTCTGGACGATCCCCGAAGTCACGGCGTCGATGCCCGCGGCGCTTTTTACCGACGGGTGGAAACTCACCGCCAGTCACAACAGTGAAGCGGCGATCGGCGCGCTGACGCTGACCGGCTGGAACGCCGGCGGCACGCAACAACCCGGCATGTGGCTGCAGGTCGAACTGCCCAGGACAGAAACCGTCACCGAGGTTCAGTTTCAGTCGCCGACTCCCGGCGGCCGCGGCGGCGCAGGAAATGCTGCGGCCGTGTCGTCCAGCGGCGCCCCGATAACAGGACCGCTCGGGTTTCCTCGCGGCTACAAGGTAGAGGTGTCCACGGACGGTTCGTCGTGGCGTTCAGTTGCGGAAGGCACAGGAACAGGCGCCAGCACGATTTCGACGTTCCAACCCGCGCCAGCGAAATTTGTTCGCGTCAGCCTCACGACAGGTGTGGACGACGCCCCAGCGTGGTCGGTCCAGAATCTCAAGATCTACGCACTCGCATCGCCTGAACGGAAGTCTGCCGCGCCGCCGGTGGGACGCCAGTGAGAGTTGTCTTCCCCATGGGCGTCTGCTCTCACGTAGCCAGCGTCCTGGTGATCGCCGCGGCGTGTGTCGCACTCGCCGCGCAGGAGCCGGGAACGTTCGACGGTCGTCCCGTAAGGATTCTCTCCAATGACAAGCTTTCGCTCGCCGTCCGAACAGTCGGCGGCGCGATGGTGCAGCTCGTCATGAAGGATCAGGCGGACGCGCCGAACCCGTTCGAGGGGCTCGGACACTTCGTCTGCGTCGATGGCTTCGGTCCGGTGTCGAAGGAAGAACAAGCCGCCGGCCTTCCCGGGCACGGCGAAGCGCACCGCGTCTCGTGGGATGTGCTGTCGTCAGACAGAAAGGACGGAACGCTGACCGTTGAATTCGCGGCGGCGCTTCCGATCGTCCACGAGAACTTTCGACGCAAGTTCACGATGATCGACGGCGAGAACGTCGTCTACATCGACAGCGAGCTCGAAAGCCTGCTCGGCTTCGACCGGCCGATCAACTGGGGCGAGCACGCGACGATCGGCGGAGCGTTTCTGGAGCAGGGCAAGACCATCACCGACATGGCAGCGAAGCGCGCGATGACACGTTCGTACGAATCTGAGGCCGTCGATCCACCGGATCATCACGAGCTCGCTGACTTCAAGGAATTCGCGTGGCCGATGGCGCCGACGGTCAGCGGCGCGCCGACAGATGTTCGCATTGCGCCGACGGTCACTCCCCTCATGGACCAAACCACGTCTTTGATGGACAAGTCGCGCCGCCTTGTCTACGTCACCGCCCTGCATCCCGGCCGTCAGGCGCTGCTTGGGTATGTGTTCCGCCGCGAGGAGTACCCCTGGACGCAGATGTGGGACTACTATCCGGGCGGCGGCCGGCGCTCGCAGCGCGGGATGGAGTTTGCCGTCCAGCCGTTCGACCTGCCGCGCCGCGACGTTGTTCAAACGAACGCGATGTTCGACACGCCGACTTACCGGTGGCTCCCGGCCAACTCGAAGATTTCATCGAGCTTCGTGATGTTCTATACGAGCACGCCCGAAGGATTCGCCCAGGTCGACGACGTCGTGCTGGAGAATGGCTCCCTTACCATTCAGGATCGCGCGCACGGGAAGACGATCGTGCTCAAAGTGTCGAGAGGGCTGTAGCCGCGTACCTTGTAACTTCCGGCTTTAGGCGGAAGATCTGCTCACTTTGTCGGCCTCGGCGGTACCCTCGGCGCATACGTCCTACTAAACTCATTCCGCGGATTCGTGATCGTAAACGTCCCGTCCGGATAGGCAGCCACCTTCAACCAGTAGGCTGGCGTGTGGCCAGTGGCGTTGCCGCGGCCGCGTCCTCCTCCTGCAGGCGCTGCCGGCGCCTGTCCCTGCGGAGCGGCACCAGTCGCAGCCGGCGTAGGCGCGTTTGCTGCGGCTGGCGCGGGCGGCGCGGGAGCAGCGGCTCCCCGCCCCGGCCCTGCCCCACGCGGCGGCGCGGTCAGGACGCCTGCAATCGTCGCGGCGTCGTCTACATTGGCGATGTACAGCGCCGGGCTGTTCTGCTCGAGCATGGCGTTGTACGACCAGTGCATCTGCCATAGATTCTCGAGGCCCGGGGACGACAGGATCGTCTGCATCGGCTCGGGTGCGCCTCCCTTCCGGGTGCCGTTCTGCATGATCGCCACGCGCGGCTGGATGGCGTGGACGAAGGGCAATGAGCCGGACGCGATTGCGCCGTGGCTGCTCGCGAAATAGAGGTCCACCGTGCCGATCGGGTTGTTCGGGCACATCAGCTCGAGTTCCTTCGTCCGCCACATGTCGCCGAAATCGAGCGCGCGGAACTGGCCGAGGATGATCACGCTCCCCACCGACTGCGCATCGTCCGGATCGTTGAGGCCTGTGTTCCCTGCTATCGGCGTGAAGCCGGCGCAATACGGATTCGGCTTGCCGCCGCCCGGGAGCGGAGGACTCTTCAACACCTGGCCCGCAGACGTCACGATTCGCCAATCGAGACCGGTGATTGGCACACGGTCTCCCGGTTTTACTACCAGGTGCTTCGCTTTGCCGTAGAGCTCGGCATACATAGCCTGAAAGTTTTCAATCTGTTCTCTCGCCTTCGTCACTGGAATGCCATCTGGCCCGGGAGCGACCTGCGGCACGTCCGGCCCTTCGGTTGTCGGACCGTGATCCACGAAGGTGCCGACCGGTATGCGCTTCGCCAACTCGACGAGGTTGCCGATGTGATCGACGTGGTAGTGCGTCGAGATCAGGTAGTCGATCTGCTTGATGCCTGCGTCGGCGATCGCAGCCATGATGCGATCGAGGTCACGTGCACCCGGAAACCCGGTATCAATCATGGCCGTCTGGCCGGTCGGCGACACATAGAGCGCCGCCTTCCCGCCCTCGACGTCAACGACCCAGATCTCGAGCGGCTTGGGCTTCTGTCCTTGTGCGCCGATCAGGACCGCGGTAATCACTACGATTCCGAGCGCGAGCGCGAAACGTTTCATCCAACTCTCCTGCTTCTGACAGTGATCATGCCGCGATCCGTGGTCCGGGATCCGCGGCGCCGCTCAATCCACGGCTCATGGTCGTTGGCCTCGCCCACCCGCAAGTGCCAGCAATTCGTCGTTTGTCCACGGACGCGTGCGTCCCGCGGTCTGCTCACGAACGGATTTCACCGCCGCGGGATCGACGGCCGAGCCTGGTTGACCCCACTCCCGTCGTACGTATGTCAATACGCCTGCGATCTGGTCATCGCTTAGCACTGAGCCGACCGGCGGCATCAATCCGATCGGCCCTTCTTTCCCGTTGAGAAGAATACGCGCCGGAATGTCCGGGGACGCGAGCGCGAGCGTCGAGCCAACGAGACTGGGTGCGACGCGGTCCTGACCGCGTCCGTCCGGCTGATGACATGCCTGGCAGATATTTCGGTACACGTCGCGGCCGGCATCGAATCGCCGCTGCTCCTCCGCCGTCAGTGGCGCGATCGCTGCGGACGCACCAGGCTTGCCCGGCCACTCGACTCGGGCAAGCACGCGTGCGGTGCGAGTGCCCAGATCATCAGTGCGCGACGAGACCCACGTGGTCAGCAGCGTCGGCTCCGCATTGAGCCGTACGATGCGAGTGCCTCCGCCGCGCCCGCCGGCCGGCGCGGCAACAGGCCGCTCGAAGGCGTATGCCCCGCCCGGGCCCGCGCGCCCTCCGGGGCACGTTGGACACGGGACTGTAACTCGTGGCGGCGGACCGCCGCGACGCGCTGCCGACGATCCGGGCATCGGGACACCCAGCACCGCGATCTCCGCTCCGCGGAGAACTGCCGATCGCTGCCACTCCGGTCGGCTGTCCATCGCCAGCCCTTTGAACAAGTTCTGGATGGCCGCGTCCTGGCCGCCGCGGACGATCGTTGCCGACAGCATCGCGATCGCAGTCTCCCGCTGCGCGGTTTGCGTTGCGGATGAAAACAGCCGCTCGAGAACCGCGGGCTCGCTGCCGCGCAAACCGCTGAGCGCCGCGTCGACAACGATTGGGTCGCTCGCATACCGCTCGAGGACCGATACGGCTGCAGACTCGCGTCGCGTGGTTGGCATCGCTCCGATCGACGCGGCCAGCTGCTGGCGGACCGACCAGTCACTGTCGTCCAGGCGCTTCAAGACATCGTCGATCAGCTGATCCTTGGCCAGCCACTTCTCCGACAGGCGAATCGCCGACGCACGCACGTCGCGTGATGAGTCGCTGAGCGCCTTGCGAGCGGTGGCCTCCTCGAGACTGTCGAGTCCGTCAAGAGTCCAGAGCGCATGGAGGCGCGTCCGATAGTCCGGCGCCGTTTCCGCCAGCTTTACGAGCGACGGCGCCACGGATTTCGCATAGCGCTCGACCAGCAACCGCTGCGCTGTGTCGCGGCGCCATCCATTTGGAGATGAAAGGGCATCGACCAGTTGCGCCGGGGTCGCGGTTGCGAACGGGGCGGTGCTGTCAAGGCGTGTGCTGTCGTGGACGACGCGATAGATTCTCCCGAGGCCGGTCGGCTGATCCAGCTTGCGGGAGATGATGTGATCGCGCAGGTACACCGTCGTCGACGCGCGGTCCTGAATGATGCCGCGGTAGAAATCAACGATGTAGAGCGCTCCATCAGGAGCATTCGAAATGTACACGGGGCGAAAACGCTCGTCCGTCGACGCGAGGAACTCCGCATTGTCGTACGCCTTCTTCGCGCGCAGAGTGGTCCCATCGTCGCTGAGGACGATGCGGCTGACGAAGTTGCCCGCCGGTTCCGCGACGAAGACGTTCCCGTAGAGCTCTGACGGCAGGCGATCGCCGCGGTAGACCATCGGCGCGCAGACCGAGGTGAACTTCGCGAGCGTGCCGTCCGGACGATCGACACCGATCTGATAGGCGCGATTGGTTCCTGGGTTCGGCCGCACGGGCCAGACGACGTTGAGATCGTTGTTGTCGTCTTCGAGTGAATCGTAGCTGCCGCGAGTCCGGAGCAGGCTCGGATTCCGCAGGAAATACGGCGTCGACACGAAGTCAACATGCAGTGCCGATTCGTTCGTGTTCCGGTACATCCGCCCTGCATCGTCCTGGGTCGCGCCCCACTCGCCTCGGGATAACGTCGACTGGACTTCCACTTTCTGATCCTTGAGCCTGAAGTACACGTCCGTACCGGACGTGTGTATCCAGTTGTCGAGAGCCCAGTAGAGACTGTTTGCGTTTCCTTCGACGCTGCCCTCGAGCCGGCCGTACGCGTGAGTAATCAACTCCTTCGTGTCCGCCTTGAGATCGCCGTTGGTGTCGCGCATCAGCCAGACGCTTCCGGGTTCGCCGACAAGGACGCCGTGATCGAGCACTTTCAAGGCGCGCGGCAGGATCAAACCATCTGCGAAGACGGTCCGCTTGTCCATGACACCGTCGTGATTCGTATCCTCGAGAACCACGACGTGCCCGATTGGATCCAGGTTTGGCTCCTTCGCCTGCAGGTCTCTGACGAAGCCGGTCATCTCGACGACCCACAACCTGCCCGCGAGATCCCAATCCATGACGGTTGGATCCTGAACGAGAGGCTCGCTGGCGACGACCTCGACGTGATAACCCGGCGGCATGAAGAACGTCTTCACCGCATCAGCGGGAGATAGCGCCGGCGATTCGTCCGACACCTTTTGAACCCCTGGCGGCCATGGCCGGTTGACCGGTGAGGTCTGGAATGCGACCGTAGTCGTCACCGTCAGACACAGCAGAATCCCGATCGTGCGCAGCCTGCGAACCAGCATGAAGTTGCCCCTCACTTCTGCGTCGTCAAGCCGCGGCCTTCGACGCAGTCATACGCCTTCCTCGTTTCCACACTCTTGAACTCTTCGACGCGGCCGCTGGGCCACGCGACGACCACCCGATCCACGCGATCGCGACCGCCGACGCCGAATGTCACCGGGAGTTCCGATTGCGACAGGTAGCTGGAGCCGCTCTTGACCATGCGCGTCTGGAACGTACCGTCGTGAAAGATGCGAACCAGCGCGCCGATCGCATCGCGATTGGATTTCGTGCCCGTCAGCTGAAATCGAAGCCAGCGGTTCCGCAGCGCGAGGTCGTTGCGGAATAGGCTGGCCGAGCCGCCATTCGTCGTAAGCAGCACATCCAGGTCTCCATCGCGATCGAAGTCGCCAACCGCCAACCCGCGTCCGACTTTTGGTGCGGCGAATTGTTCGCCGACCGCCGCGGTGATGTCGCGAAACGTGTCCTTTCCGTCGTTCATGAACAGATGGGGTGCCTGCGCGTAGCCGACGTGCCCGTGGATGTTCCGCACGGTTTCGTCAATATGACCGTTGGCGACAATCAGATCCAGATTGCCCGACAAAAAGAGATCGGCAAAGAGGCAGCCAAATCCCAATGTGTTTCGCGACGCGGCTCCGACGCTCGCCTTCGTTGCGACATCCTCATACACGCCGGGCGAGGCCGCCCGGTAAAGACCGATCATTTCATTGTCGAAGTTCGTGACCGCGACGCTCGGCGTCAGTGACGCGCCAAGATACGCCGCGTCGACGCCCATCCCCGCGCGCGCCTTTCCATCGGTGCTGAACGCGACACCGGCTTCAACCGCCGCTTCCTTGAACGTCCCGTTCTTTTGATTCCGATACAGCTTGTTTGGCTGCGTGTCGTTGGCGACGAAAAGATCCAGCCAACCGTCGCCGTCGACATCGAGAATCGCCGCGCCGAGGGATTTCGAGCTGGTGTCGAAGATACCGCTCGTCGCGGTGACGTCCTCGAACGTGCCGTCGCCGCGGTTTCTAAACAGCCAGCACGTGTCGCCGCGGTACGCCTCGGGCGTGCAGTAGGACTTCTGCTTCCCGTCGTTGCTGCAGAAGACGTCGTGTTCGACGGACCACCTGACGTAGTTGCACACGAAGAGATCGAGCAGGCCGTCGCGATCGTAATCGAACCACAGCGCGGATGTGCTGAACGCCGCTCGTCCGCCCAGCCCGCTTTCCTTCGTCACGTCCACGAAGGTCCCCTTGCCAGTGTTTCTGAACAGGCGATTCTGCCCCACTGCCGTGACAAGGAGGTCGGGGAACCCGTCGTTGTTGAAATCGCCGACAGCAACACCCATCCCGTACATCTCGACATCGAGACCAGCGCTGCGGGTCACGTCGGTGAACGTGCCGTTGCGATTGTTGCGATAGAGCTTCAGCGCCGATCGTTGACGCTTGTGTCCGGGCCAATCCATGCCGTTGATGAGGAGGATGTCCTGCCAGCCGTCCGCGTCGTAATCGAGGAAGGCGCAGCCGGCGCCGAGCGTCTCGGGCAGCAGCTTGCCACCGTACGCACCCGTGTTGTGCTGGAACTGGATTCCCGCAGCCGTCGTGACGTCCACGAGCCGCAATCCGAGGTCTTTCTCTACCGGGGTCTGACCCCCTCTCGAGAGATTCGTGGCAAAGGAGTCAGACGCCGATCGGCGGTTCAACCAGTTGGCGAGGATCGGCGTGAGTGCGGCGTCCCGCAGGAAGTCGCGGCGGTTCACAGCGGGTTCACCAGCCCGTTCTGGATGGCATACATCACGAGTTCGGCGGTCTTGTGGACGTCGAGCGTTTTCATGATGTTGGCCCGATGGACTGCCACGGTGTTGACACTGAGCCCGAGCTTGAGGGCGATGGCGCGGTTCGACAGGCCATCGCAGATATGACGCAGCACCTCGAGTTCGCGCGGTGACAGGCCGTGATCGCGCTCACCCTTCAATGCTGATGGCTGCGCCAGCTTAGGATCCAGGACGTTCTCTCCCGACGCGACGCGCTTGACGGCTGCGGCGAGGTCGAGATCGAGCGCATCCTTCAAGACGTAGCCGCGCGCGCCGGCATCCATGGCCTGACGCACTAGCGTCGCCTCACTGTGCATGCTGAGCATCAGCACCGCGGTGTCGGGCGCGCGTTCCAGAATGCGCCGCGTCGCCACGAGCCCGGACGTGCCAGGCATCGCACAGTCCATGACGACGACCTGCGGCGCGAGCGTCTGCGCCAGCTTGACGGCCTGGTCGCCATCGCTCGCCTCGCCGACGACCTCGATCGCCGCGTCATCCTCGAGCAGGCGGCGAAAGCCACGGCGGACCAGCGCGTGGTCATCAGCGAGGAGGACGGTGATCTTATTCGGCATGGTCGTCCCTGGTGTGCACCGGCACGCGCAAACGAACCAGCGTGCCGCCTTCAGCCGGTCTCAGAAACTCGAGGGTGCCGCCGAGCATTTCCGCGCGCTCGCGCATCCCGATGATGCCAAGGCCACGTCGAGCCGCGCCGACCTCGGTGCCTGTCCCATGATCTTCGACGTCAAGCTCGATCATGTCATCCTTCGCCCACAATCTCACGCGCGCTTCCCGGGTGCCAGAGTGTCTGGCCACGTTGTTCAATGCTTCTTGCATGACGCGATAGACATGGATGGCGGTCGTGCCGTCGGTCGAGATCCCGGCCCCGTCGCGCTCATACACCACCCTGAGGCCCGTCTGCCGTTCGACGGTCGAAAGATACCAGTCAATTGTCCCCTCGAGGCCGGCCTGCTCCAGGATCGACGGGTGAAGCGTCTGCGACAGGCTCCGCACCTGCGTCAGCATCTTCTGGGCGACCTCGGCAATTTCCCGGAGGTCGGTTTTGAGCGGAGAACCGTCGGGTGCATGCTTCCGGGCGCGTTCGAGCATCGACCCCATGGCGGTCAGCACTTGGCCGAACTCGTCGTGCAGCTCGCGCGCAATGTGCCTGAGCGTCGCTTCGCGCGTGGCGATCAGTTTCTGCGCCAGATCATGGCGCTGCTCCGACAGCGACGCGAGTTCCGCAAACAGCCGCCGGTTGGCGCGTATCAGATAGGCGCTGGTCAGCACGATCGCCACAAGCGTGGCAGACAGGAACCAGTAGACGTTTCGCTGCACCCGCGCGTAAATGGTCGCCACTTGCTGCGCGGTTTGTTCCTCGGTCTCATTGTTCTCGACGAGCAGCCTCGCGACCGCTGTCCCAAGTGCCGCCTGACGGGGCTGAAGCGTCACTCTGATCTGATCTCGTGCTTCCGAATCCTTTCCCTGGTTCGCGAGTGCCAGCATCTGATCGGCCGCGGTCCAGAACTGAGCGAACGAATTGGCGAGATACTGCTGCTGATCAGCGGCTCGTGTGACCGGCGCGACCTGTTGCTCCCGTTGAAGGCCATCGTCCAAATCGGCGCGAAGCCGCTGAAATTGCGCCGACCAGGCCGTCAACGGATACGGTTGGCCTTCGTCCAGCATGTCGCGCATGGAGAGGCCGAGCGAGTTGAGATCGTTCTGGATTCGCAGCAGCTGCAGCGAGTCCTTGCGGTTCCTGTCCAGGAGGCCGGATTGCAGTTGTCGCAGCCCGGCGATCTGCCGCGTGATGTACCACGAATACGTCACCACCGCGGCGAGCGTGATGATCAGTCCGAGGAGTAACGCGAGGGTCGGAGATCGCCTATGCGAAGGACGTCCGGGCACAGGCGCGAATATATCAGCCGCTCCCAGCCAGCCGCCAGCAGCCGGATCCGCTGTGCGGGATCCGGGATCCGCTAATACAAGAGCGGAAGCCGGAAACTGGCAGCTGTGTTACGATTCGACTCTTCCCCGACAATGCCAACCAGACACGGTTACGCGCCCGGCTACACCTGATAGCTGCCCCATCCCGGCGGGTCTCGCCGACTCTCGACTCGACACAAATGACTCCAGCGGCCATGGCTGGCGGCTGATCGACGATCGTCGCTGAGACGTCTCGTCGATTGCGGTCTGCATACGGCATTGACAGCACGATGAACGACAGCACCATCACCCTTCGCGTGACCGGAAGCGCCCGCGACGCCGCACGGGTGTCGGTGCGTCAGCAGCAGTTCGTGGTCGGGCGACCAATCGAGTTCGACGCGGCGGCGCCACGGATCGCCGCGCTGGAATACGCGCTTGGTGCGGTCGGAGCGGAAGCCGTCAATGGCCTGCGGGAGTTCAGCGCCCGCAGGCGGATTCCGCTCGATGCGGTCGAAGCCGTTGTCACCGGCGAGCTCGAGCACGAGCTCGTGTATCTGGACGTGATTGGCGAGGCCGGGCAGCCGGCCCTCCGCGCCGTTCACGTGAAGGTGTTCGTCGCTTGCGCCGATGCCGTTGCAGTGCGCGCACTGTTCGATGAAGTGCTCGGAAAGCTGCCGCTCTCGGCAACCCTGCGCGCGGCGACGCGTTTTCAACGGAACTGATTTTTACTGCGTGATCGGAGGTTGAGATGTACCGGCTGAATGCCGACCAGCAGCGCGTGGTGTCCGAAGCGACGGCAGTTGCCGCTGCTCATATAGGCCCCGACGCGGCTCGTGTCGATCGCGAAGGCGTATTTCCAGAGAAATCGATCGCCGCGCTCGCCGAGAGCGGACTGCTCGGGTTGAATGTTCCTCATGCATTTGGTGGCCGCGAGCAGAACCTGCGGACTGTGGCCGCCGTGCTCGACGTCGTCGGCAGGCACTGTTCGTCCACGGCGATGATCTATTTGATGCACTTGTGCGGGGTTGCCTGCTATGCTGCCGCCCCCGGGAAGACGGAATCGCACCTTCGCGCGGCAGCCCGCGGGAAACATCTGAGCACCCTCGCCTTCAGCGAAATTGGCTCGCGAAGTCACTTCTGGGCTCCGACCAGCCGCGCGATGCAGGTCAACGGCGGCGCCCGTCTGAGCGCACGCAAGTCATTCGTGACCTCAGCAGGCCACGCTGACGGGTACGTTGTCTCCACACAGGCCACGGACGCCACTCAGCCGCTTGAAAGCACGCTCTACCTCGTACTGCGCGAAGACAAAGGCGTCAGTGTGTCAGCTGCGTGGAGAGGTCTGGGCATGCGCGGCAACGCAAGCGCCCCGATGGCGCTGGAGGATGTTGCGCTGGGTGAAGATCGGGAATTGAGCTCCCGGCAAGGGCCTCGAGATGATGCTCGGGGTGGCGCTGCCCGTGTTTCAAGTCGGCTCGGCGGCAATCGCCGTGGGCATCGCCGAGGCGGCCGTGCAAGCCACAATCGGCCATCTCACCCATGCGCGTTTCGAGGACACGACCGCGCGGCTTGCCGAGTTGCCGACACTGCGCGCGCGAGTGGCGGAGATGCGCGTGCAGACGGATCGTGCCAGGGCCCACCTTGGCGCCGTGCTCGATTCGCTCGAGTCGCCAGGTCCCGAGACACAGTTGCTCGTCCTCGAGGCGAAGGCGGCCGCAACTGAAGCCGCCGTCAGCGTGACGGACATGGCGATGCGGACGTGTGGCGGGGCGGCGTTCGGCGGGGCGCACGGCATCGAGCGGTTGTTTCGTGATTCCCGTGCGCCCATCATCATGGCTCCGACGACTGATCAGGCTTATGACTTCATCGGCCGGGCGCTCTGCGGGATGGAGCTTTTCTAATGGGTCAACCGCTTCGCGTCGGCGCCGTCATGTATGACCCGAAAGTGTCGGTCATCTGGGAAATCATCCGCGATTTCTTCGAGTCCAGGGGATCGCCGATCGACGTCTCTTTTTACGCCACCTACGAGCTTCAGGTCTCTGCGCTCCTCGACGGAAGCGTCGACATCGCGTGGAACTCCCCGTTGGCGTGGCTCGATTCGCAGCGCCGCTCGGGCGACGCCTGCCGGGCGATTGCCATGCGCGACACGGATCGCGATCGACGATCGTATATCGTCGCGCGATCGGGAGCCGCGGTGCGGACGTTGGCTGACCTGCGCGGCCGGGCGCTTGCGCTGGGCGCCACCGATTCGCCACAGGCCACACTGATCCCTCTTGGCCGGCTCCGTCAGGATGGCCTGAACCCGGACAGCGATCTGACGCTACGGCGATTCAACGTCCTCGTTGGCAAGCACGGCGACCATATCGGTGGTGAGCTGGAAGCGTTGGAGTGCCTGCAACGCGGCGAAGTCGCCGCGTGCGCGATGCTCGATCTCAACTGGGAAACGTGGACGCGCGACGGCACGATCGATCCAGGCGAGTTCGCCATCGTCGCCGAGACTGAGCGCTTTGATCACTGCGTGTTCACCGTCCGCAACGATCTCGATCCCGCAACCGAGCGCCGGTGGCTCGATGCCTTGTTCGAAATGCGCTACGACGTGCCCGAGCATCGAGAGATGATGGACCTCGAAGGGTTGAAGGCCTGGCTTCCGGGCCGCACGACCGGCTTCGAAGCGCTCAAAGCCGCGGTCCGCTCGGAGCGCTTTTTCGAGAGCGACCAAACCCGACGGTGACGACGCTTCCGCTCTTTCCCGTGACTACGGTCGGCAGCTGGCCTCGTCCCGTCGCGGTGTGCGAAGCCCAGCGTCAATATCGTCGCGGGCGGAGCGCGCGGGATGAGTTCGATCGCGTGGCCAATGCCGCGGTGATCGATTGCCTCCGTGCGCAGGAGGACATCGGCTGCGACATCGTGACCGATGGCGAGCTGCGCCGCGACAACTTCTATTCGTTTGTTGCCGACAAGTTGAACGGCGTCAAGCTCATGACGCTCGCCGAGATGCTCGATGTCGTCGAGGACAAGGTGGGATTCGAGCGCCTGCTGCAGACCCTCGACGTGCCGGCGTATTCGATTAGCAGCCCGATTTGCGTTGGCCGAATCAGCGAACGTGAGCCGCTTGCGGTCGACGAGCTGAGGTTCGCCAAACGCCACACCGACCGACCGATTAAGATCACCCTGCCAGGGCCGTATCTGTTGACGCGGGCGATGTACGTCCCGGAGCTCACGGCAGCCTTCTACCGGACGAAAGAAGACCTCGCCGAAGACGTGGTTGCGCTGCTGCGAAACGAGCTCGAGGCGCTGAAGCAGGAGGGTGTCGATTTCATCCAGCTCGACGAGCCGGTGCTCACCGAGCTCGCCTTTGCGCCCGGGCGAACCAGGACTTTCATGTGCGCGGCGCTCGCGGCCCGGAACGATCCGGCCGAAGAACTCGAGCTGGCCGTGTCGTTGATCAACCAGGTGGTGGAGGGCCTCGAGGAGCTGCGCATCGGGGTGCACGTGTGCCGCGGCAACTGGAGCCGTGACGAATCGACGCTATTGCGCGGTACGTACCGACCGCTTGTTTCATACTTGACGCGCCTGAACGTCACCCAGCTGGTGCTGGAATACGCCACCGATCGCGCGGGCGAACTGCTGTCCTTTGACGGCAAAGAGCTTGGCCTCGGCGTCGTCAACCCGCGAACCGATGCCATTGAATCAGTCGACTCGATCGTTTCCAGGGTCGAGCGCGCACTCTCCTTGTATCCCGCTGCCAACATCTTTCTCAATCCCGACTGCGGGTTTGGCACCTTTTCCAATCGGCCGATGAACAGCGAACAAGTGGCTTCGGCAAAGCTTCGCGCGATGGTCGCTGCAGCGGGGACGCTGAGGGGGCGCGCCGCGAACCACGAGGCCGGCTAGAACAAGAGAAACGGAAGAAAGGGGATTTCTTCTCATTTAGTCGGTCGAACGATCTTCCGGATGCGGCCTGGTTTTCTGCCGTGCTTAGAGTTGGGCGGATACGCTGATCCAGCCATATCGCTCCCGTTTCTCTCGTTTCTCTTGTTGTGACGAGCGGGCAAGTGGGGCTGAGAACCGGGAACAGCGCAACCGCCGATCGCGTAAAGTTACCGAGATCACAAGCACTGCTGATTCCCATGCGACATCACCTCTTTGCGTCGTTCTTGTTGATGCTGATGCTGGTCGCCGGACCCGTCGCGCAGCGTTCAGGGGTGGCTCCTGGTACCGCAAAACCGAACCCGCTCTTTGCCACCAGCAAGATCGTCACCGTTCAACTCGAGTTCTCGCAGGCCGATTACAAAGCGCTCGCGCCTCACGGCGGCGGTGGTTGGTTCGGTGGTGGCGGTGGTGGCGGAGGCTCACAGAGCTGGCTGCAGGGGCCGGAAGGCAAGCGCAATGGTTTTGCGGCGAGCCGGGGCGTTCAGTTTCAGTACGTGCACGGGAATGCCACGATCGACGGGCAGACGGTCAAGAACATCGGTGTTCGCTACAAGGGAAACGGAAGCTACTTTGACGGCGCCTCCGCAGGCAAGGTCTCGCTGAAGCTCGACTTCGCCGAATACGTCAAAGGGCAGCGCCTGGGTACGTTGAAGAAGGTGAACCTGCACAGCAACATCACTGACGCGACATGGATGAACGAGGTGCTGGCGTTTCAGCTGTTTCGCGACGCCGGAGTGCCCGCGCCGAGGACCTCGTACGCGCGGGTCTACGTCACCGTTCAGGGACGACAGGATAAGGCGTACGCCGGGCTCTACTCTCTCGTAGAGAATCCTGACGAAGAGTTCGTGACCGCGCGAGGCCTGCCGAAGAACGGCGCGATCTTCAAGCCGGTTGCGACGAACGTCTTTGCCGATCTTGGTTCCGACTGGAAACGTTATAACCAGACCTACGATCCCAAGACCCCGCTTACCGATGGCCAGAAGCAGCGCGTGATCGACTTTGCCCGACTGGTGACGAATGCCAGCGATGCGCAATTCGCCGGCGAGGTCGGCAACTATCTCGATCTCGACGAGACCGCCCGCTACCTCGCGGTCGTCGTCTTTCTCTCGGACATGGATGGCTTGCTCGGGCCTGGACAGAATTACTACCTGTATCTCGATCCCCGAACGCAGAAGTTCTCGTTCATTGCGTGGGATCAGGATCATTCATTCGGACAGTTCTTTCGGGGGACCCAATCTTCGCGCGAGCAACTGAGCATCCATCATCCGTGGAGCGAATCCAGCCGGTTTCTCGAGAGGCTGTTTCGCGTGGACGCCTTCAAGAAGTTGTACCTGGCCCGACTGGAAGAATTCAGTGGCACGCTGTTCAAGCCCGAGCGATTCCACCGGCAGGTCGATGAGCTTGCTGTCGTCCTGCGCCCCGCGGTCAAGGACGAATCGGCCCAGCGTCTCGCTCGTTTCGACCGGGCCGTCGCTGGCGAGGTGCCGCCAGGCGATGCCGGGATGTTCCGCGGCGCCAACATTCCGATCAAGCCGTTCGTGAAGGCGCGGGCGCAGTCGGTGCTCGATCAGCTGGCGGGCCGGTCCACCGGTCAGAGAATCGGCGGGCGTTGAGTTATCGGCCGAGCGCCCAGCCGATACCGTTGACGAGCAGCCGTCGAAACTCCGCGTTCTTGAAATCATCCGGATGGCCGAGCGACGTAAAGAACACGCGCGCTCTCTTCGGCCCGTAATTGTGCGTCCAGGCAATTGGCTCTGACGGCTGATCGGGAATCGCGCCGATGAGCAATGGCGTCGTGCCGCCCTCGAGCGGGCTCACCTTGTACAAGGATCCGGATCCGAACAGCGAGGGGATCGACAGTCCCTTCAGAATCTGATGGCCCTGCGCGCCGGGAGCGACCGTGATGGTCGTCCGCGGTCCTTCAGGGTGATGATTCGTGTAGTGCCCGCCCAGCACCTCTGGATCGAAGGCTTGCCAGACGCCCTGATTGGGCCCTGCCGGTGGATCCGCTGGCCGAAGCGCAAAGGCGTGACACGCGGTACGAATCCCGACGAGCGGCTTCCCCGCCTCGAGATGCGCGCGAACGGCATTCAGCTGGTCGACAGGAGGCGTCCGGCGCCGCACGCTGACAAAGAGCAGGTCCGCCGAACGAAGCGCATCCACGAGTCCAGGAAAATTATTCTTGTCCTTTTCATCCTGCTGAATGATGGTGACCTGGTAGCCCTTCGGCTCCAGTTCTCGTTTTGCGAAATCGGGCAACGTCTCCCAGGTGTGATACTCGTCCTCGCCGATCATGAAGACGATATGCGGCGTCCGTTGCGCCACCGTCGTCGTCGAGAGAGTCACGCTCGCGAGAATCGCGCCAAGACAAAACAGTCGCTTGAGCATTGGTTTCACCAAATTCACCAATTCACCAATTCACCGATTATCCCCAAGGTTCCTGATGAACAGGATGAGCGATTCGATCTGGGAATCGCTCAGCACACCCGCGTAGCTCGGCATGCTCACCTCTCCGCGTTCGTAGCCTTCGACGATCTTCGCGCCAGGTTCAAGGATGGACTGACGGATGTACGCATCATCGGCAATCGTGCGAACGGCGCCGCCCGAGAAAGCGCGTTGCCTGCCGTACAACCCTTTCCAGGTTGGACCGAGCTTGGTGAGCGATGTGTCATCGACCGCGTGGCACGCGATGCAGCCATATGCCCGATAGAGCCGCTGTCCTTCGGCCGCGCTCGAAGGCGCATCGGCTTTCGCGGTCACGCGCCGCGGTGACAGATTGACCTTGACGTCGCCGAATCCTTCGGACCCAGGATTGAACGGCGGCAAAGTGTACGGCGTTGTATAGGCAGTATCTTGAAATTTCTGGCCAGCCTTCGTGGCGAGCGACCAGCCGATACGCAACTGCATCACGGAGGTCATACCGGCCACACCGACGAAGACGCTGCGACCATCCTTCGACAAGTACGCGCTGGTCGGAACGAGTCGATCCATTCCGGTCGTGCCGTCGGCCTTGAACTGCGGCGAACCGTATTGATAAGTGCGCTTATAGTGCCACGTCGCCAGCGAATAGTTGTCGGGGTCAACGGCCTTCGCAGGATCGAGCGCCACGTCAAATCGTAGCAGCACGCCGTGATCCATCGGCACGACGTCGCGTGGAATCGTCGACGGCGCGCCTGTGTACCGCACTCGCCCGATCCCCGCGAGTCGCGTCGCGGTGGTTCCCCATCCAAGGATCTGAAATCCGGCGATATACAGCTGGCCGTCCACTGGATTGACCGAGCCATTCAGCGGAGGAAAGTCGAACGCGCGGGTGACGCTGACGACCGACGCCTGCATTCTGGCGCTGCGGGTGTTGAGCAGAATCCTGAACAGCTCCGGGTTGTTGAAGCCGATGTAGACGAGACCGTCAGTCAGCGGTCCCATGCGTGCGTCGAACAGCCAGACCTGCGACATGGATGACGCGTTGGCGGCGTGCGGCACCCAGGTGAGCGGATCGGCAATCGGCGCCGGGTACACCTCCCGGGGCTTCTTGTCGCTGAGGAATCCGTAGAACTGCCCGTCGCCGACGATGTGAAGCGGCGTGCTTGGAATGTAGTTGCCTTGCTGATCGCTGGCGGTGACGAGACCGGTGCGGACGTTCACCCCGAGGTTCGGCTGGCGAAATCCATATCCCAGCACGGTCGAGCGGCGCCCATCAGCTGAAATGCGAAGCACGCTGCCGTTATGCTTTCCGAACGTGGCGGCCTCCTGGCCGCCCTTGGCGATGACGAACTCGCCGCCAGGCGCCAGCCGGATCGTGCTCGGGAACTCGCGCAGGTCAGCGGTCTGCGCGAATGCATTGGAGAACAGCTCGTGCACATCCGCTTCCCCGTCGCCGTTCGTGTCGCGAAGGCGCCAGATGCCGTTCCGATCGAAGACGTAGATCTGCTCGTCTCTGATAGCCAGCGTGAGCGGTTCGTGCAAGCCAGACGCGAAGCGCCGCCACCGCAGGGTCCCCGATGATCCCTCGACACCGCGAACGAGCCAGACGTCGCCGTCGAGCGTCACCGACACACCGGTGCCGTCCTTCAGAAACTGGATGTCGCCGGGCCGCACGCTCCTGTGCCACGGATTTTCAACCGGCAGCCCTACGTCGTCCACGACATACGCGTCGGTCGCGGTCGATCGCGTGATCGTGGTCGTGACCTCCTGCGGCCACCGGCGTGGTGGCGCGTCGGACGGCAAGGCGGGCGGCGGGCTCGCGCTCGGCGCGCCGGGACCAACCGCGACAGCGAACTCGATCGGTTGCGAGTGTGGTGGGACTCGGAGCGCCCACGGCGCGTTCGAGGACCCTGGCGGCGGTGAAATCTTCTCGAGCGCAAGGTTGTCAGCGTTGCCAAGAAGTCTTGCCGCGGCGTTCGAGCCGTTCCCAACAACCAGCCACAGTGCACGGGTGGACGGATTGACGCGGAATTGCCGAACGACCGTCCACGACGAGTTGTCCTGCGCTGCAGTGATGTGCTCCTGCACTTCAGCGCCGCCAGCGAGATATTCGAGGACGACACCTTTGCCGGTTTGTCGAATCGCTGTGAAGCGCCCCACCTCTTCGGGAAGAGGACCGCGTCCGACCTCTTCGAGGCTCGGCGCCGGTTCGCGTGGATCCGTGAGCGACACGCGTTCGCCGACCTGCCAGCCGGGATAGATTCCGTTCGCGAGCCAGACAGGACCGTCGGGTTCGGGCAACACCGATTGCCCGCCAGGCGTCTTCTTGTCTGGATGGTGATACGACCCGGGTGCGAGCGCGACGGGAGTGACGCCTTTGCCGCGCCAGACCGCCGCAATTCGAATCAGGTCGACGTCGAATGCGGCCCATATGTCAGGGCCAACTCTGAGCACTAGCGCTCGCGGGGTGAGATTGTCGGACGGGAAGCCCGATCCAGCGCGACGCGCATCAACAATGGATGAGAAGAACGGGAAATCAGGTTCGACCCACTCCGCGTTTGTCGTTGGAATGGCCGGCCGCGTCGCGAGTGACGGATTCTGATTCGACCCAGACAGAAATGAGCTCAGCAGAAGCGTGGTAATGGCAGCGGCCGCCGAAAAAGATCTCATCGCAGGTCAGTCAGTGTAAGCGAACTATCCAAATTCCGGCCCCAGGATCGCGAACTCTTCGCGCTGGATGCCCAACATCCTGCGCCCGCCGCGAAACATCCGGATATACGGACGCTGCTCGCGAAACCCTGCCTCATCGAGGAACTGCCGCCATTCCGGGGCTTCGCTCGCGCTGTCGATCACAAATGGACGCCCGGCGTGGCGAGCGAGGCACGTCCGCGTCAACTGCACCGCCAGGTGGGCGTCATCCGCGACGATTGGTCCCAGATGCTCGAACGCATGACCGTGCCGCCCGAGTAGATAGCCGCGTACTCGTCCATCGCCGCGGATCAGGAAGCCATATTCCGGCGCTCCCTCGAGCATCCACTCGAGGAGGTCCGCGCGCGGCGCGCCGAACACTTCTCGATCGAGCGCACACACATCCGCCAACGCGGCGCGAGAGAGAGGTTCCGCTCCCGTGTCGGTTGATTGTTCGGCGACGTTCGGCACAGCCTCCATGCGCTTCAACGGAGACTCGTCGACGAATCCATGCTTGCGGTACAGAAAGTGGCCCGCGGGTGTCGCGTCAAGCCGGATCGAGGACACGTCGGAGAGTTCAGCGGTCGCGTGGCCAAGCAGAACGGCGCCAACCCCTCGCCCCTGTGCCTCTGGATGAACCAGAAGCATGCCGATCCAGCCGAACTGGGTGCCATACCGAACCGTCGCGACCGTGCCGACGACGTCTCCGGTCTTGGTATGCGCCATCGACGCGTGTGCATTTTCAGGCGAGACGAACCAATCCCAGTCCCGTCGCACCTGATCCCATCCAGCCAGACGACACAGTTCGAGGCCGATGGCGACGTCGCCACGCCCCATCGGCCGGAATTCGATGTCTGTCGGTTCGAACGGCGCCAGATTGCGCGGACTCCGCCCGGACATCACGTAACCCCGATCGCAAACGAACGTTGGACCATGCCCGGACTATGATGGCACGTCACCATGTCGAAGGCGCTGCCCGAATCCATTGCTGACGTTCAGGCGCTCGAAGATCTTCTGAGCGATCCGCCTGACTACCTCGTCAACTCGCTGCGGGATCTGGACGGCGACCTGGTCATCCTTGGTGTGGCCGGCAAGATGGGCCCGACGCTCGCGCGAATGGCGAGGCGCGCTTTCGACCGCGCGGGACAAAAGCGACGGGTGATCGGCGTAGCTCGCTTTTCTGATTCGAAGCAGCAAGCGAACCTCGAGGAGGCCGGGGTTGAGACGATCCGCTGCGATCTCCTGAGCGGCGCTGACGTGGACCAGCTTCCCGACGCAGACAACGTCATGTTCATGGCGGGCCGGAAGTTTGGCTCGACCGGCTTCGAGTCGCTGACGTGGGCGATGAACGCATACGTCCCCGCGCTCGTCAGCGAGCGATACGCCAGAAGCCGAATCGTCGCGTTTTCCACCGGTAACGTCTATGGCTTGACCTCCGCGGGGCGCGGCGGTTCTCAGGAGAACGACATACCCCGGCCTGTCGGCGAGTACGCCATGAGTTGTCTCGCCCGCGAGCGCATGTTCGAGTACTTCAGCGAGATGCTCGGCACTCGTGCCGTCGTTCTTCGACTCAACTATGCAGTGGAGATGCGTTACGGGATCCTCGTCGATCTGGCACGCCGTGTCAGGGCCGGTGAAACGATCGACGTCACGATGGGTTACTTCAACGCAATCTGGCAGGGAGACGCCAACGCGATGGCGCTCGCCGCCCTCGCACATGCGGCATCGCCGCCGCTGGTTCTTAACATTGCCGGCCCGGAAGAGCTCAGCGTCAGAAAGACATGCGAGGAGCTCGGACGGCGGTTCAATGTTCCCGTGACGTTCAAAGGTTCCGAGGCAGACGACGCGCTGTTGAGCAATGGCGAACGCGGACGGTCGCTGTTCGGCGCCCCTCGTGTCGATGTTCCGCAGTTGATCCGATGGACGGCTGACTGGGTGGCGCGAGGAGAGGCTTCGCTCGACAAACCGACACACTTCGAATCGAGGGATGGGCGCTTTTAAGAGCGGGTTCTACTGGGTTCTACAAGGTTCTACAGGGTTCTACAAGGTTCTACAGGGTTCTACAAGGTTCTACAGGGTTCTGCTAGGTTCGTTCTGGGTTCTGCTAGGTTCGTTCTAGGTTCTGCGAGGTTCTCGTTAGTGGAAATCGAGCGACTGCGACAGGCGTTGGCGGCAGGTCTCGTCATTCCGGCGCATCCCCTTGCGCTTGATGCAAACGGCCGCTTCGACGAACGGCATCAGCGCGCGCTGACGCGCTATTACGCCGCCGCCGGAGCCGGAGGGCTCGCCATCGGCGTCCACACGACGCAGTTCGCGATTCGCGATCCGCAGGTCGGTCTTTTTGAACCGGTGCTCTCTCTCGCCCGCGAGGAAATGGATCAAGCCGACCGCGCAGGACTGACTCCGCTCATTCGAATTGGCGGCATTTGCGGCGCAACCCCACAAGCGCTCCGCGAGGCAACGCTGTTGGCTGATCTCGGCTATCACGCGGGACTGTTGAGCCTGGCCGCGCTGGCCGACGCCGCTGACGATCAGCTCATCGATCATTGCCGGCACGTTGCCGAGACCCTGCCGCTCGTGGGTTTCTATCTCCAGTCAAGCGTCGGTGGACGTCCGCTGTCGTATCGCTTCTGGCGACGATTTGTCGAGATCCCACACGTGGTCGCCATCAAGATGGCTCCGTTCAATCGCTACCAGACGCTGGATGTCGTCCGCGCCCTCGCGGATTCGGGACGCCACGACATCGCCCTCTACACCGGCAACGACGACAACATCGTCGGCGATCTGGTGTCGCCGTATCGGTTCCAGGGCTCGTCCAGCACGACGCAGATGCGCATCGTGGGAGGACTACTCGGACACTGGGCGGTGTGGACAAGCCGGGCCGTCGAGCTGCTGGCTGACTGTCATTGCGCGGTTGAAGCCGGGCACGCGCCGATTGCGCTGCTGCGCACGGCCAACGAGGTGACCGACGCAAACGCCGCATTCTTCGATGCGGCGAATGGATTCGCCGGCTGTATTGCCGGGATCAACGAGGTGCTACGCCGGCAGGGACTCCTCGTAAGCTCCCGCTGCCTCGATCCTCACGAGACCCTCAGTCGCGGTCAGGCTGAGGAAATCGACCGCGTCACCGCCGCGTATCCGCACCTAAACGACGACGAGTTCGTCGCTGCCCATCGGGACGGCTGGCTGCGGGAGTAAGATCGATCGGCGGTGCTTTGTGGAAACTGACCGCATTGTTCAGGTCGTTTCGATAGCCATCACACCAAGAGTCGTCGGCGATCAAGCGTTGAGCCGCGCGCTTGCCTTGCTCGCGACTGAAGATCCGGCCATTCGCTTCCGGTCCGATTCGGCAACGGGACGCTGCACGGTCGCCGGCGTCAGCGACCAGCACCTCGAGATCATCATCGATCGCCTCAGGCTGGAGTTCAGCATTGAAGCCGCGGTTGGTCCGCCGTCATTCCTCAAGGCGGCGCTGTCGGCCGAGGCGATCGGAGAGTACAAGCTTCACGAACTCGGCCACGGCCGGCAACAGTATGCGCACGTCAAGCTGCGCCTGACCCCACAACCGGATGGAGTCGGGTACTCGTTCGACGATCAGACTCTGGGCGGTTCGATTCCTCCACGGTTTGTTCCCAAAATCGAACAAGGTATCGATGACGCTCGGACCGCCGGCATTTGCGGGGGCTATCCTGTTGACGATGTGAAGGTGGAATTAGTCGACGGGTCATACCACGAAGTCGACTCGACCGAATCGGCTTTCATAATCGCGGCCAGGCAAGCCTTCTTCGAAGCAGCCACACGAGCGAAGCCGAAAGTTGTCGAACCAGTGATGCGGGTCGTGATTGCAGTTCCGGAAGAGTTCCTGCCCGACGTGATGACCGACCTCGAGCGAAGGCGAGCAGAAACTCAGATGAGTGACCGCCAGGGCGACTGGTGCAGTCTTGTGGCCCTCGTTCCGTTCGCCCGCCTTATTGGCTACGCGCACGACTTGAATCAACTCTCCCGCGGTAGAGCAACGTACTCCCTGCACTTTGCCTGCTACCAGGAGCGCGATTCCTTTTCCGACGAAGGGGATGGCGACTCGATGGTGGGGGCGCCTCGGAAGCCGCTATTGCCGCTTCGGCACTCCGCCATCGCGCTGCCGGAGCCGGATTCGACGATTCACGGATTGAAGGATTAGGGATTCTAGCCTCAGAGTTGACAGTCTGCGGATGCCGGGCGATGATCGCGCGGCTCTCCAGGAGGTCACGATGCTCCTTCGCGTCCGGCTGACACTCTCGCTCGCGATAGTCGCGTCGTCAATCGTCCTTCCCTGTTCCGCTCAAGAAACCGCGCCGTCGCCCGGTCATACGATGCGACCGGTAATCACCGGCAGGCAGTACGCGGTCAGCTCGATGAAACATCAAGCCACCGAAGCTGCCGTGCGTATTCTCGAAGCCGGCGGGAACGCGTTCGACGCGGCCGTCGCCGGTCAAGCGGTCCTGGCGCTCGTTGATCCGGCATCGAACAGCTACGGCAGCGATGCGGTCGTGCTGATCTATGACGCGAAGTCGAAGAAGGTCGTCTCCATCAACGCCGAAGGCACGGCGCCCCAGCTCGCCACGATCGACTGGTACAAGGAGCATCAGGGCGGCAAGATTCCTGTGGACGATGGCCTGCTGTCGGCTACCGTCCCGGGTGTCGTAGACGCGTGGTACACACTGCTGGATCGCTGGGGCACGATGACCTTCGCTCAGGTGCTGCAGCCGGCGCTGGAGCTTGCCGAACAAGGGCTCGTCCTGACCGATGGCCTGGCGCGCTCGATGGGGGGACGAAAACTCCAGAAATACCCGACCAGCGTGAAACTGTATTGGGCCGATGGCAAAGCTCCTAAGGGTGGAGATGTTTTTCGAAACGAAGACGTGGCGAAGACGCTGCGGAAGCTCATCGAATCCGAAAAGCAGGCGGCCACGAAGGGCCGCCACGAGGCCCTCCTGGCGGCGCGCGATCGTTTCTACAAAGGTGACATTGCAAGGACGATGGCAGACTTTTCCGAGAAGAACGGCGGGCTGTTCAGGTACGACGACTTCGCTTCGTATACCGCGAAGGTTGAGGCCCCGGTCTCAACGACCTATCGAGGGTATGAGGTCTACAAGAATGCCTCCGCGAGTCAGGGACCGGCGGAACTCTTCGCGCTCAACATCCTCGAAGGCTTCGACTTGAAGGCGATGAAGCACAACAGCGCGGCCTTTATCCACACGGGCGCTGAAGCCATCAAGCTGGCGTTCGCGGATCGTGAAAAGTTTCTCGGCGACATGGACTTCATCACGGTCCCCTACGAGGGTCTTCTCTCGAAAGCTTATGCGGCCGAGCGCCGTGCCCTCATCGATCCAGACCATGCGTCGGTCGAGATGCGTCCGGGCAATCCATCCAAGTTCATGAAGAGCACCGCGGCCGATCCGCCGGTCACGTTCAGCACGGATGGCGATGCCGATCACGTCGGCGACACGAGCTATCTCGGCGTCGTCGACAAGGATCGAAACATGGTCAGCTTCGAGCCCAGCCTTCACAGCGCGTGGGGCACCGGCGTCGTCATGGGCGATCTCGGGTTCATCCTGAACTGTCGCGGCGACTACTACACGCTCAACCCCGGCGAAGCGAATGCACTTGCCCCTGGGAAGCGGCCACGAAGCACGCTGCAGAGCACGCTGGTCATGAAAGATGGGCAGCCTTTCATGATTCTGGGCAGTCCCGGCGGCGACGATCAAGTGATGCGAACGATGGAGACACTCATCAACGTCATCGACTTTGGCATGAACGTCCAGCAGGCAATCGAAGCGCCTCGCTGGACCACTCGCAGCTTCCCCGCCTCTCCCTTCCCCCACACGATGTATCCCGGAGACCTGTCGATCGAGTCGCGAATTCCCGACACGGTCAAATCTGCGCTTGCAGCCAAGGGACATAAGTTCCCTGAGCGGCCAGCCGGACCATGGTCGATGGGCTCGCTTGCGGGCATCATCGTTGACGCAAAGACCGGGTCCGTGAATGCGGGCGCCGATCCACGCGTCGACGCGTATGCGTGGGCCAGGTAGGAATTACGAATGCTGAATGCTGAATGGTGACACGCCGCACATTTCTGACAGGGCTCACGGGCGTTGCAGGACTCCGCCTAACGGGGCGGTCGGACGGTAATCTTCTTCTTCAGTCCGCCTCCACTATTCCGATCATCGATACACACATCCACCTGTTCGATCCGACGCGACCGCAAGGGGCACCGTATTCGGGCCCGCCGGGTGTTCCGGTTGAGCCATCGCTGCCTCCGCGGTACCGCAAACTCGCATTGCCACTCGGGATCGTCGGCGCCATCAAGGTGGAAGCGAGTCCCTGGGTTGAAGACAACCTCTGGGTGCTCGAAGTCGCCGAGCGAGACACGATCATCGTTGGCGTTATTGGCAACCTCGAGCCGGACAAACCCGAGTACGGCGAGATGCTGGCGCGTTACCACAAGAATCGGCTGTTCCGAGGTATCCGATATGGAAACCTCTGGAGCCGTGACATCACCAAACAGGCTGACAACCCGGCTTTCATCGAGGGGCTGAAGCTGCTCGCGCAAGCCGATCTCGTTCTGGACACAGCGAACCCTCGCGTCGATCTTCTTCAGGCCATCGTGCGAATCACCGATACGGTTCCCGATCTCCGCGTTGTCGTGGATCATCTGCCGAGCCTCGAGCCCACCGCTCAAACGCAGCAGGCCTACGACGATGTGATTCGAGAGCTGCAGCAACGCCCGCGGGTATTCGTGAAGCTGTCGGCCGTCATCCACCGCGTCAACGGTGTGGTCGCAACCGATCTTGGGCCATATCGCGATCGTCTGAGTCGTCTGGTGAGCACGTTTGGAGAGGATCGCATTCTCTTTGGCAGCGACTGGCCAAACAGCGACGGCGTTGCACCAATCGACAAGGTCGTCGGCGTAGTCCGGGAGTTCTTCCAGACGCAACCGCAACGGGTTGCAGAAAAGTACTTCTGGAAGAACTCCCTCGCCGCCTACAAATGGATCAAGCGAGAGCCGGCACAGCCCACGCTCTAGCACCTATCGCGTTAGAAGTAGCTCTTCACACCAATTGAGAATGTGACGCCAGACGGGTTGTAGCCATTCGCCTTTGTCACTGCGTCATAGCGCCCTTCACCCTTGATCGAGAACGACGGAGAGGTGAAGTACTCGACGCCGCCCAGCAGGCGCGCGCCGAAGCTCGTGTTGCTCGGGCCGAAACTGTTTCCGTTGTCGAGCCCCTGGATGAAGTACGAACCGACTCCCGCGCCAACGAACGGATGAATGGCTCCCCCCTCCCAGTTGTGGATGAGGTCGCCGCCGACCCGGATCTGCCGCGTGCTGTCGGCGTGTTCACGATCGACCTTCGGATTGGCCCATCCAACGCCGAGGCGAAGGCTGTTGCGCGCGGTCAGGTAGTACTCATACGAGCCATCGACCGCTGGTCCAGTCGTCATGCCGTCCTGTGTGGGTAGGAACAGTCCAACCTCGCCGAGGACTGCCGACGAGCCGTCGTGCGGGTTCCGAGCCTCCCGCCGCTGAGCCAGAGCCGGCGCCGCCATACAGAGAGTGAGCGTCGATACGAGTGCCAACGAACGAATGTTGAGATGTGTCATGTGTATGCACTCCTCGACGGACTAGCAGGGCAACCGGGGTGCCGTCGGAGCTCATCGAAGAAGAAGAGCGAGCCGACAGAGTGAGTTACAGCCCAACCCCCGAGCTGATTGTTCTATCGTTGGGCACTGGCACGGCTGGGCTTGGTAGGTACTGAGCGTTCGATTGTTGGACGGCAGGTGGGACTTGTGACCGCTTGCCGAACTCGACAATGGCAGCGGTTGAGCCGGAAGCTCCGGAGTGTACGAAGAAAACGGAGTTCGTTGTGAACTCCGTTTTCCCGATCAACTCCGTTCGCTTCGCTACTGTGCGACGCTGAGCGTCAGTGGGGCCGTCAGCCTCACGGCGAGGGTGGTGCCGCGTCCGATCCGCACATCCTTCCCTCTCGTCGTCAGGACCACCGCGGTGCCCGCGCCGCCGCCGGCGAGCGCGCCGATTCCCGCGCCCTTCTTCCCGCCGAGGATTCCACCGACGACTGCGCCGCCGGCTGCTGGCGCACCGATCGTCAGCGCATCCTTTTTCTTGGTGGCCGGCGCGACGGCAACCCACGACCGCGTCTGCATGTTGTAGTGCGCGTCATTACCCGCAGGTGTGATGCGGGTGAAGCGGACGGCCACGCGCCCGCGTCCCTTGACCTTGCCGGGTCGCGTCGCTTCCGAGACATATCCGGACGCGAGACTGCCCTCGCCAAGTACGGTTCGGCCGTCGAGCATGACCGGCGAAGACAGCGTGGCCGAGACCGGATCCTCGACTCGGGAGATATCCGAACCGAATCCACGATTCAGCCGCAACCGAAGCACCGTGCCGGCAGGCAGGGTGACTTGATGAATGGCTCGCGCAACCACCGGCCTGGCCGGCGCGGCGGGAGCCGCAGTTTCAACCGCGACATTCGCAAACAACATGGCGCCGGTCAGTCCCGTCACCATCGATGCACGCGTGATGAGCGTCTTCATACTGCCCTCCGCTGGAGGTCAGCGCAAGGCATGTGCCCGGTGGTCGAAATCTTGGTCTATTGCCAGAAGCCATTTATTTACTTGATGTTACTGAATGTTGTCGAAACGAGTTGGCGTTTGGTCGCGAACACAGCTGTTGCGGCCGATGCCAAAAGTGGACGTTCAGCCCCATAAAAGGAGGCTGGCACTTTTGCGGGAAAGTGCCAGCCTCCTTTTTAGGTGCCAGCCACCTTTTGCGGCGAAGTTACGCCCTCGCCGACGTATACAGCGCGAACATCGCGCCCTGCGGGTCGGTGAGGATTGCGAAGCGGCCGGTACCTGGAATGTCCTGCGGGCCGACCATCGCGTGCGCGCCAATCTGCTTCGCCGTGTCGGTGCTGGCGTCACAGTCGTTCACCTGGAAGTACGGCATCCAGTACGACGGCACCTGCGCCGGAACCTGGCTCGGCATCGGCATCATTCCGACCCCTGGTTTTCCCTGGTTGTGGAACTCCGTGTATTCCATGGGAGAACCAGGCGCCGCGTGTTTCGCGGTCCATCCAAAGAGTGACGTGTAGAACGACTCCGCAGCCTTGGTATCGCGAGTCGTCAGTTCACTCCAGACGAGCGCGCCGGGTTCGTTGAGAATCTTCGCGCCGATGTGCTTCCTGGCTTCCCAGATCTGGAAGATTGCGCCGGTCGGGTCCTGGAGGACCGCCATCCGGCCGACATCCATCACGTCGAATGGCGGAGCAAATACTTTCGCGCCAAGCGACTCGGCTTTCTTCGCACTCTCGTCGACATTGGCGACGGTCACATACATGTTCCAATGCGGCGGCGCACCGTGCTGACGCTCCTCGGGCCGCATGGTATAGGCCGCAGCGACTTCCTTCCCGCGGAGCGTGAACATGGAGTACACCCCATCGGGTCCAATTGGCTGCTCGTTGACATCCCAACCAAATAGCGACCGGTAGAACTGAACGCCGCCCTTCTGATCCGTGGTCGCCAGTTCGGGCCACGAGAACGTGCCGGGAACGTGTGATGAGAATTCGGCCATGCTCAATCTCCTTCAGCGAGTTGTACGACGGAAAACGTTGGGGGTTTCCGGCTGACTGGCGTTATGCGGCGTCTGAACAGTCGCATCTCACGATGCCCTGAATCGAGTATGGTGGCACCGCGTAGTATGGCCGATCCGATGGCGGCGTGCCACGACAGTGGTCTTTCGCTGCCGAAACCTTTGATCGGGGATCCGTCGTCCGGAATTCGAGATCGAGTTTCAGGATCCGGAGCCGGGAGCCGCAGCGCGAGCGAGGAGAGCGTTCATGAACAAGGTGACTCTATGGACCGTCCTCCTTCTGTCAGTGTCAGCCGCGGCCGAGCCGCCTCTGCAGACGCCGCCGCGATTGGTGATCGAGATCACCGACGTGAAAGGACGTATGCGCGGAGGGTTTGCCCCGCTCGACACGCCTGCCACGAGCCCCGAAACCGCTTCGATTCGATTCATGACCGCTGTCGGCGATCAACAGCCGCGTGCGGCTGACGGAGCAATCGTTGTCGGCATCGGATTCACTGGCTGGACAGAAGGGTCGTCAACGCGAGTCGTCGTGTTGTTGCTGCTCGCCGCGAACAACGGCGACACGTCGAGTCGCATCGAGTCCATCCCGTTCCTGCCACGCCGCGAGCTGACACGCTTCACCCTCGCTGCTGGTGAGACGCGGCACCTCGAGGAAATGAACGCTCTTGGCGTCGAACCGCTGATCGTCCGTGCAGAACTGCGTCAGCTGCCGACGCCAGGAGGCGCACCCCCAACCGCTCCCCCTCCAGCGCCAACTTCCGTCAAGCGCTCGCGCGACATCCGCTTTGCCATGCACCTGATCGACCCCGGCTACTGCGAGTCGGTGGCGGTCGCGGACTTCAACAACGATGGCAAGCTCGACATCCTCTCCGGAGAGTATTGGTTCGAAGCGCCGTCGTGGACACCCCACAAGATCCGCGACATTCCTTTCACCAACGGGTATGTCGACAACTTCAGCGACCTGCCGGTCGACGTCGATGGTGATGGCTACACCGACATCGTGCAGATTGCCTATTTCGCGAGACGGATCGTCTGGTTGAAGAATCCTGGCAAGACGAAGGACCCGTGGGCAGAATCAGAGATCGAAGCGATCGGTCCGACCGAGTTTGCGTTTCTCGTCGACTTGAACAATGACGGCAAAGCGCTGGAGATCCTTCCGCAGTTCACGGGCGCCGCGTCGTCGCCTGTGCTGTGGTATGAGCTGCGGGATCACAAGTGGGTGCGTCATGTGGTCAGTCCGCAGAGTTACGGCCACGGGATCGGCGTCGGCGATCTCAACAGCGATGGACGCAATGACATCCTGACAGCAAAGGGTTGGCTCGAAGCTCCTGCCGATCCGCGCGCCGCTGGTGACTGGACGTTTCATCCGACCGACTGGGGTCAGACCGGCACCTGGGAATTCGGCTTCATGCACGTCCTCGACGTCAACGGCGATGGACGTAAAGATGTCGTGACTACCATTGCGCACGCGAGCGGCGTGCTGTGGATCGAGCAGGCCGCCGATGGCAAATGGATTTCGAGAACGATCGACAACACGTGGTCGCAGTCGCATACGTCGGCGCTGGCCGATCTGACAGGCGACGGTCAAGTTGAGCTGATCACCGGGAAGCGGTATCACGCGCGCAATGCGGCGGCAGACGCCAGCGAACGCGAGCCGCTCGGCCTCTACTGGTACGAATTTCAGCGAGGGACGCCACCGACCAACGTGTCCTGGGTGAGGCACATCATCGACTACGGCGGACGTGCGGGCACCGGTCTTCAGATGGTGGCGATCGACATCGATGGCGACGGTGACATCGACGTCGTCACTGGCGGCAAGACGGGGGTGTTCTTGGCGGAAAACCTGACGGCGCGATAATGACGCCGAGAGGCGCCTCTCGGACTGCCCTAACTCACTGCGCTCGCTCGGGTTGTCCTCCGCGTAGCCTGAAAAAGGAGGCTGGCACTTTCCCCAGAAAGTGCCAGCCTCCTTTTGGGGATCACTCGGTCCGCAGTGCGACCGTTGGCTCGATGCGCGTAGCCCGACGCGCCGGAACGAAGCTCGCCACCACGGCGATTCCGGCGAGCAGTCCGACAGCTGCGCCGAGAGTCCCAGGATCGTACGGTTCGATGCCAAAAGAGCAACGCGCCGGCAGTGGGCCCGCCCGCGAGCGATAGCGCGATGCCGCATGCGATACCAATGAGCAGCAGCACTCCCGTTTCGCGAAGCAAAAGGCTGACGACATTCGCTGCGGTCGCACCGAGCGCCATGCGGAGGCCGATTTCCCGTGTCCGGCGCGAGACGGTGTAGGCCACCAACCCGTACAGTCCGACCATCGTCAAAATTGCCGCGAGCGCAGCGAATCCACCCGACAACGCGGCCACCAGCTTCTGCTGTACGAAGGTGTCACGAATCATCGTCGGAAGCACGGTATACGTAACGTCAATGTGCCGATCGGTATTGGAAAGCGCAGCGGTAATCGCGGATGTTGCGGACGATAGGGGAAGGTTCGAGCGAACGACGAGTTGCGCGTACGCCCCGCCGGTTCCCTGGCCGTCTGAATAAAAGGCGACGGGTCCGGCTTGCTGCGGTGACTGACATGTAGCTGGAGTTCCTGACCACACCCACAATCTCGTAGGTCTTCTCGGGGTTCCTTGGCGTTCGTTCACGAAAATTGCTGGCCGATCGCTGCGACGTTGCCGCCCAACTTGGCTGCGAAAGCTTCGTTCACAATCGCCACCGGCATCGACTGCGGCGTATCGCGCTCGTCGAAGTCGCGGCCCGCGAGTCCTGAATGTGCGAGATGTTGCCAAGCTGCCGACGTGCGGCGGCCGCCGCTTCCGCAGGCGCGTCGCCTCGCTCGATGCGGTCAGCAGTGGCCATGCCCAGGTGCGACTGAATCTCGTCGCGAAGCTCGCGTTCTTTGTCCCTCATGATTCACTGCTCCCATGCCGCGCCAGCACCGCCGCCATCGCGTCAACCATGGCCTGCCATCGGGACCGTTCGTTCACGAGCTGCCGCCGTCCCGCCGCCGTGAGGCGATAGACCCGCGTGCGCTGTTTGTTCGGCGACAACTTCCACGTCGCCGCGATCCACTTCTGCTTCTCGAGCCGATGCAGGGCCGGATAGAGCGAGCCCGTGTCGACCTGCAGGACGTCGCTCGAGCTGGCCTGAATGGCCAGCGCAATGCCGTAGCCGTGCTGCGGTCCCCACCGGAGCGTTTGCAGGATGAGGAGATCGAGTGTGCCCTGGAGCAGCTCGATACGGTTCTGGTAACGCGCGCGTTTCGCCATAGGGTGTAGCCAGTCTACATGCATGGATGTGGGATGTCTACATGCCTGGCAGAACCGAGAACGAACCCTGCAGAACCTAGCAGAACCCAGTAGAACTCAGCAGAACCTGGATCTATCGCACGATCCGCAGGTTCGTCGGCGGTGTAGGTGGGGATGCGATCCTTGGGATGACGAAGAGGGTGATGCTTTGCGCCGGGAGCGTGGTCACCAAAGTCGTACCGCTGACCGTGACATCGGAGAGATGAGTGATGACGTTCGAGGCGGTCAACTGCCACACCTGTGCACTTCCGCGGTGAGCAAACGTTGACAGGTTAATCGTCGAGACCGGGCTCGTCGAGAGCTGCTTGTTGATCACCATCACCGTGAGTGCGCCGTCAATCGTTCGGATTGCGGCGAATGCCGACACCGCATCTGGATTCGGCGTCGTCGCCGCGACGCTGGTCTCGCCAAACGTCGACTTGTTGCCGTCGTAGTTGCGGTACATCTTCATCGCTTTGTACGTCGGCGTGCTGGCGCCCGGCGTCGCCCACCGTGCAGCCATGTCGAGGCCCTCTCGACCGAAGATCCCGAACACGTCAGCCTGTGTCGTCGCCCCGTTGATATGGTTCTCGGCGCCCCAGTTGTACTCGGTGATGCCGACCAGCGTCCCCGGATATGAGGTTGACACCCAGGTCTTCAGCCGTCGAACAAGTTGTACGCGATCGTTGATCCACGTTTCATCGACGTAAGTCGGATCCCACAGCGAACGGGTCGAGCGATTCCGCCGCAATTGCATCGCCGACGACACGTCGTCGCTGAACTCGCCGCCTTGCGGATAATAGTGAACGGTGAGAACGTCGAGAAGGCGCTGGCCGGACGACGTGCTGGCTTGCTTGAGTTGTCCGAGCAGCCAGGTGAGGTAATCAGCGCCGCCATGATTGTTGCGATCCGGAAGCACACTCCAGCCGTGCAGGCTGCCATACTGCTGGTCGAAGCCGCTGTAGAAGTATCCGCTCCAGCCCCACTCCTCCGGACCGACGACCAGCGCGCTCGAATCGACGGCTTTGATTTTCATCGCGAAGTCGACCATCCGGCTCTTGATCTCGTCCATCGTCGCGCCGGTCGGGCGGACGTCACGATGAGTCGAGTGCCAGAGGCTCGGCTCGTTGTCGAGAATGTAGTAGCGGAGGCCGCCGGCCGTATTCGTGCCCCAGCGGCTGACGAGATGCTGCACCCAGCTTTGCTGGAATGCAGAAGTGGACGCGACGTTCGCGTCGACCGGATCGTTGCCGGTGACGAAGCTGCCATCGGCCCGCACCCCGTTGCCCGCATCCGGAAACCACTGCCAGTCGCTGTCGCTCTGTGGTCCGTACTTGGCAATCGAGAATCCGGCGAGTTTGCTTCGGCCAGGGCCCACCTTCGCGACCCAATCGATGGTCGGAATCGTCAACATCGCCTGGGCGCTCGCGGCGCGTGAGTTGGCGATGAAGGTGTCTCCCCGCTCGCCAGCCGTCGCGCTGGTGTCGGCGATACTCTCGTAGTACCAATCGTTGCCGCGATTGTCCGCGTTCAGCTGCCAGTTGTAGCGCGTCGTGTTGTTGCCGCCATTGCGGTTCAGCGGCGTGTTGAGGTCCGTGAGCTGCGACGTCGTGGCATGCGCGACGCCGTAGATGTTCGGATCGATCGGGTGGCGGTTGGCCGTGGGATCAACGGTGATGGTGACGGTCGGATTCTGCGCGATCCCCGTTGCCGGGTGGCAGACTACGGTGAGCGCCGTGACGAGAGCTGCCGCCGCTACGCCGCGCGGCAACTGTCGCGCGCCTCGCGAGTTGTTGGCGTTTACCTTCACAGGCCGCAACGCGGCTCCTAATTGATGATCGGACCGGGCCGCCCTCTGACGGGCCGCGCGAAGAATGATTTGCTCATCGTGGGATCGTTGTCGGGATCGATATTCCCTCGCGGACGCTGATAGGCGATCGCCGAGTGATAGCTCTCGCTGGCGCTGAGCTCTCCCACCGGGCAGTTGCCCGGCGCTTCCGGATACATGACGCTCGACTTGTCTCCGACATGGAAGAACCCGAGCGCGTGTCCGACCTCATGAACGACGACCTGGCCGGGAACCTTGATGGCCCCGCACGAGCAGACCGGGTTCATGATCAGCTGGATGTCCCCGGGATCAGCTCCGACATACGACTGGCCGCAGGTGACACGCTCGCCAGGACTGTTCTGAACCGTAATGTTGATCCAGCCGGGCATTCCGGGACGCCCCTCTTTACCGCTCTCGAGCACCGCCGTGTACTGGCCGCCGGTCCATGCCGGCACCGCCCGGGTCACCGCATCTCGAATGGTATTCAGGACGTCTGCTGGCACCGCTCGGCCGATTTGATCCACGGTCTGCAGGTAGAACTTCGGTTGTTGTTCCCACCGCTGCAGCGGATACGGGCCATCCTGCTCGTCGAATGCTCCGCGCGCCAGTTGTCGATAGAAATCCATCGAGAACGGTGCCGAATTCCGAATCAGATCGAGCGTGATATCGGACCGCTGTGACTGGATCGTGATCCACTGCTCACGGCTCACGAAACCGCTTGCCGACAAGGTCACCTTGTTGGGACTCGGAGGCGGGTTTCCGCTGGCGCTGAATGAGTACCCGCCGTTCGCGTCGGTCGAGACCGCCGCCATGTTCCATGATGGCTTCACCGACGCGTTGGATACGCCCTTGTGCGCGGCCGTATCGACAACGCTGCCGGACACCGACCACGCGTTTGAAGTCGGCGTCGGCGAGGGGGCCGTCGGCGAACCGTTCGAGGACGACCCGCCTCCGCATGAGGCCGCACACACCAGCGTAAGCGCTCGACACCAGAGACCGACAGACTGCCTGGACACGGCGACGAGGAATTGGCAAGCGTCACGCCAACGCGTCGTCTCGGCTCGATGCGGTCTCGGGTCAGGTCGTATCGGCTGACATTGTCGCGCGTTGCACGATTTGTCACGCGCCCCCGCGTGAAACAACCAAACTACCAGGTACCGTCGATGGGTGACGCTTTTGTCAAGGCGACTTACGGAACTGGTCCTGAGCCCTCGTCACTCGGTCGTCACAACGTCGTTTCCTTTGCCGATTTTGCGAGCCGTGATTAAACAAACAGCGGCATGTGAATTGGACGAACGCCGCCCATTATGACCATGCCCCTGCTCGGCCGGATTGTGAAACGTCTCGCGTTCGTCCCATTCTTGCTGACGCTCGCCTCGCCTGCGTGGGCACAGGAGGAGGAGCGACCGGCGGCTGGATACGCGAAGGACGGCTTGTTCGTCGGCGCTTCTACTCTGCTCAACTTTTCGTTCAGTGGAGACACCTTCGACGGTGAGTCCGCGTACATCAGGGAAGGCGGCGAAGAGGTTGTGATTCTGCCGCGCTTCGACGGCGCTCATAACGTCATGCGCTTCGTCGGAGGCTATCGCGTTGGACGCGGATCGTTCGAGGTGAGCTATGACCGGACGAAGCACAGCGGCGCGTTCATCGGTCAACCGGTGGAAGCCACGTTCTATGTGCTGAACTTCGACGAACGGATCTACCTGATGACGAAGGGGCGCATCCAGCCGCACGTCCTGCTCGGCGGATCAATCCCGTGGCTGAAAATCCAGAACGGATCCTTCGATAACCCGAACCTGGGAGACGCGAGCTTCAGAGGCTTTGGCTTCAACACCGAAGGTGGCGTGACGGTCTACGCGCACCCGCGAGTCGGCGTCAGCGCAGGCTATCGCTACCGCATGATGTGGTTTGATTCCGCCAGCGGCGTCAACCATCAAGCGCTCAAACTGCGCCCGCGCTTCCACGAAAACACCGGCAGCATTGTCATCACGGGGCTCTTTACCTTCTAATCGCTGATCACTGATCACTAATCCTGAATCACTGATCCTCGAATCCTCGAATCCGTCGCATCGTCGAATCCGACTGCAGGTATCCGATTCCAAGATTCGCGATTCAACGATCAGGGATTCAGCGATCCGAGATTCGAGGATCTGTGATCAGTGATTAGGGATTCGAGACCGGTCGCCACCGGCCGAGCGTCGCCGCCGAAACCTTAGACAGCCATTGCCTGGCGCCCTGCCCTACCATCGCCTGCTCGAGCTCATCGCACTTCACGTAGGCCACCGGCACGAGCAGCAGCGTCAGGAACAGGCACAGCGCCTGGCCGCCGATGATGGTCACCGCAATCGCCGCACGCCCCGTGCCGCCAATTCCGATTCCGAGTGAGGTTGGAATCAGGCCGGCAATGATCGCGGTCGTCGTCATCAGAATGGGCCGAAGACGTGTGCGACAAGACTCGACGATGGCGTCGCGGAGAGGCATGCCCCGCTGCCGGAGCACGTTTGCGTAGTCGACCTGCAGGATCGAGTTCTTCTTCACGATCCCCAGCAGCAACAGCATGCCAAGCGCGCTCCACAGGTTCAGCGTCCGGTTCGTCGCCCACAGAGTCAGCAGCGCAAACGGAACGGCGATCGGCAGGACGAGCATGATCACGACCGGCTGGAGGAAGCTCTCGAACTGCGAGGCTAGCACCATGTAGACGAAGATCATCGCGAGGCCGATCGCCATGATCATGTTGGCCGTCGTCTCGTCCAGGATCTTCGACTGGCCCTGAAACTTGAACGACATCGTCGGCGGCATGTTGAGCCCGACCAGCATCTTGCGTACGTCGTTGGTGGCCTCATCGAGCGCATGGCCGGGAGCGACGTCGGAGATGAACATCACGGCGAACTGACGATCCGATCGCTGAAGTGTGGTTGGTCCCAGGCCGCGCTGCAGCTGCGCAATATTGTCGATGCGAACCGGGCCACTCGGTGACGGCACCGTCAGCCGGCCGATCTCCCCGATGTCCCCGCGTTGACTCTCGAGCACGCGGATCTTGACCGGGTACTGCTCCTGCCCTTCCTTGTAGAAGGAGATCTCATCGTCGCCTGCCACGGCAAGACGCAGCGTGTTGCCAATCGTCGCCATGCGCACGCCGAGGTCGGCGGCGCGTTTCCGATCCACGGCGACGTGAATCTCCGGGTTCGAGACGTTCAGGGCGATCTTTGGCTCGGTGATGCTCCTGATGTTCTGGGCAGCCGCCAGGGCACGCTTGGAGTACTCGGCGATCTGATCGAGATCCGGACCAAGGATCTGCAAGGCGATCGGGAACGAGATATTTCCTTCGCCGCTGCCGAGAGCCGTGCGCGAACTGATGCTCGGTCGATAACTTGGGTGCTTCGCCAGGCGCTTCCGCATCTCGGTGATGATTTGCGCCTGGGTATGCTTGCGCTCATCGGGCGGCAACGCCTGACACAGGAAATGGATGTGTGTCGGCGAGCTCAGATTCGCCGACACGCCGACCGATGGTTCGATCTGCGCGACCCCTTCGATGCCGCCGAGCTCGTCCATCAGTTTGAACGCGATCTCGCTTGTTCCCTCGAGCGAGGTCCCCTCGGGCGCGTCCACGTGAATGATCCACTCGCCCATGTCCTCGTTCGGCACGAACTCCCGCCCGACCATCCGGTTGAGTGGAAACGTCAGCAGCGCCGTGACCACGGAAATGCCGATGATGAATCCAGGATGATCGAGCGCCCAGTTGACGCGGCCGGTGTACCACTCGTCGAGCCAGTGGAAGAATCCGTGCTCCTTGGTCTTTTGATCAGCGGTTGCATCGGAGAGCTTCAGAAATCGCGAGCTCAGCATCGGCGTCAGCGTGAAGCTCACCAGCATCGAGACGAGGATCGCGAAAGCCATCGTCCAGCCGAACGGGTTGATGAACCGCTTCGCGTAGCCGTTCATGAACGCAATCGGCAGGAAGATGACGACCAGGGAGAGAGTCGTCGCCATCACCGCCAGGGCGACTTCGCGGGTTCCCTGTATCGCCGCCTCGAAGGGCGTGCAGTTCTTTTCTTCGATGTAGCGGAAGATGTTCTCGAGGACGACGATCGCATCGTCAATGACGATACCGACAGCCAGGGTAATGCCGAGAAGCGTCATGTTGTTCAGCGTGAACCCCATGATGTTCATCAGCGTGAATGCCGAGATGATCGAAGCCGGGATGGCGACGGCGGAGATGATCACCGCGCGGACGTTCCGGATGAAGAACATGACGACGATCGTAGCGAACAGCGCGCCGAAGATCAGGTGCTCTTCAAGGGATGAGATGGATGCGTAAATGAATTGCGAGTCATCGCGGATGACCGTGACTTTCACCGACGAAGGCAGCGACCGTCCAATGGACGCGAGCTTCGCCCGTACGCCCTCGATGACGGCAACCGTGTTCTCCCCCATGGCGCGACGGATATCGAGCATCACCGCCGGCGTTTTCCCGAGCCAGACCGCACTCATCGGGCGCTGGAAGCCGTCTTCAGCCCGGCCGATGTCAGAGATTCGAATCGGCGTACCGTTTCTCGTCGCGACAACAATGTCGTTGAAGTTGGCAGACGCGTCGACGCGGCCCAGCGTTCGGAGCAGCAGTTGCCCCTTTCCCTGCTCGACGGTGCCACCCGGGACTTCGATGTTCTCCGCGACGAGCGCGTCCCGGACCTGCGCGATCGACAGACCGTACGAATTCAGCTTCTCGACGTCGACGACGATGTGAATCTCGCGGGCGCGGCCACCGAGAACGCTGACTTCGCCGACGCCGTTGACGGTCTGAATCGCGCGCGCGACCTGCTTGTCCGCCAGTTCGGTCAGCGTCCGCAGGCTCATGTCGTTGGACGAAATGATGAGCGACATCACCGGGTCGGCGTCTGGATCGACTTTGGTGATGACCGGCGGCAGCAGCGCCGGCGGCATGTTCCTGATCGCGCTGGCCACCTTCTCGCGGACGTCGTTCGACGCGTCGTTGATGTCGCGCTCGAGCACGAACCGGACGGTGATGTTCGCCCGCCCTTCCGCCATGCGCGACTGAATCTCGTCGATACCTGAGACGCCGCTGATCGCCTCTTCCATCGGCTCGATGACCGAGGTCGACATCTCGTCCGGGCTGGCGCCAGGCAGGCTCAGCGCGACGCTGACGGTGGCCGGATCCGCTTTGGGAAAAAGGTCGACGCCGAGGCTTCGGAACGAGAACGTCCCGAGCACCACGAGCGACATGACGAGCATCGTGGCGAATACCGGGCGACGAACACAAAGATCAGAGAGCACGGCAATACTCCGAGGGGGTTACTGGGCAACGGTCGTTAAGACGACCGTTGCCCAGTATAAGCGAGGGCATAGGGACCCGTAGCGCGCTGCTTTAGCAGCGCGTCAGAGTCGGAGACAGCTAATGGCGATGGCTCTCAGGCATTCCGAGCCGACGGATGGTGTCCCTCTCGAAGTCGAACTCGATCAGCACGACCGGCTCGCGCCCGACCACCCAGCCGTCATGCCCTGGCTCGATGGCGACGATCTGCGGAGCTTTGTGCTCGACGATGCAGCCGTCGGCATATTCGATATGGATCTCGCCGCTGACGAGAAACCCGACGTGCGCATGCATGCAGAGGTCGGTGCCGACGGTTGGCTTCATGTCGACTGACCAGCGGAATCCAGGCGGGTACACCATGCGCTTGACGCGAGCCTCGCCGGCGCGGCCGACCTCGAGACGCACATGGCCGACCTCGCGGCGCTCCGCACCCTTGACAGGTGCAAGCGACGGCTTGGCACTCTTGGGTCGTGCCTTAGGTCGTGCCGCCGCAGCCTTGCCGCGAGCGACTTTCCTCTGGGCGGTCTTTCGAGCCGACACCTTCTTGGATTGCTTCTTTGTCATGTGACCTCACGTCAACCGGCGCGCGCCGATGCTAACACGCCTGCGATCGTCATGCATCGATCGGCGACAGGATGTACCGCGAATGGTTCCGGTGCGAGGCCATACACCTCGTGCATCGCATGCGACACACGATTCTTCATTGTGATCGCGAACGACTCGAATCGGCGCGCTAACTGACTGCGACGTTTCTCGCATTCCTGCCAAGCGGCTCGACTTCGAGCGATCGACGCGCGGTCCGGGACGTTAGTTCTGTTTCCGGTTCGGCACGTTCGCGGCCTCACGCTCACGGGCGTTTCCCCGTGACCGGCGCGGTTCGCGCCGCTTCTTGTCGGTTCAGGCAACGCGGCGCTAAAAAGCCGCGCTACATCTCTCTCAATGCCACCAGCGGATCCATCCGCGCGGCACGGCGCGCAGGGATGTAGCAGGCGGCGAACGCGACAGCCGCGAGGATGACGGCCGATCCCACGAGCGTGATCGGATCGCGTGCACCGACATTGAAGAGCAGAGTTGCCAGGAGCTTGGTCAGCCAGAGCGCGCCCGCAAAACCGAGGGCGAGCCCGACAAGCGTCAGCGTCATGCCGTTCGCGATCACCATACGCAACAACGTCCCGCCGGTGGCTCCCAGTGCCGCCCGCAGACCGATTTCATGCGTTCTCTGTGCAACCGTGTAAGAGATGACGCCATATATCCCGATTGCGGATAGCAGCAGCGCCAGCGCGGCGAACACTGCGAGCAGCGTGGTGCGGAGCCGCGTGGATGATGCAGACGTCGCTTTGATCTCGTCGAGCGTTCGGACATCGCTGACGACCTGATCGCGATCGATTTCGTGCACCGCCTGGATGATCGACTTCGAGAGCGATGCGGGCTCCACCGCCGAGCGCACGACGACGTTGACGAAGGGTGACGGCCCTTGTTCACTCGGAACGTAGACGCCAGGGCGCACGGTCCCGTCGAGTGAGCTCGTACGTTCATCAGCAATCACGCCGACGATCTCCCACGGAATCTCAGGTCCGAGCTGCGGTTTGCCTGGAATGATTTCCTGAATCAGCAAGTGTTGACCGATGGGGTCCTGATTTTCGAAGAATCGTTTCGCCATCGACGTGTTGATGACCGCCACTGGTGGAGCGCCTTTGACGTCCCGATCGGTCAATCCCCTGCCTTTGGTGATCTGGATGCCCAGCACTTTGAAGTAGTTGGGGTCGACGTTCTTGAAACCACATGCCTGCCGGTTCGCTCGATCCACCTGGTCCCGACCGGCGATGAGGAACGGCATGCCGTTGCTGAAGCCCTCGAACGGCAGCCCATTGCCCGATGCGGCGCCCATCACGCCGGGCACGGCATTGATTCGCGTCACCATCTGTCGTACATAGGCGCTGAGCTGCGCCGGGTCCTCGAAACGGTCGCCCGCGATCGGCAGTCTCAACGTCAGCACGTTGGTGGGATTGAAGCCCAGCTCGACGTCCATCATCCGGAAGAAGCTGCGCACGAGCAGGCCGCCGCTCGTGAGCAGGATGAAAGCCAGAGCGACCTCGATCACGATCAGGGCGTTGCGCAGACGGCGTCGCCCACTGTCGCCCGCGGCACCGCGTCCGCCCTCCTTCATTGCTCCAGCAAGGTCAGGTTTGGTGGCGCTCAGCGCTGGCGCCAGCCCGAATACAACCCCGGTAAGGACTGCGAGCGCGAACGTGAAAGCGAGAACCCGGAGATCCATTTCGACGTTGATGGCCGACGGCAGATAGAAAGGCGGCAGCATGTATTTCAGCCAGATCATGAGACCGTAGCCGAGGCCGATGCCAAGGACGCCACCGATGGTCGCCAGCAGGACATTCTCCGTGAGGAACTGGCGAATCAGTCGCCCGCGTCCTGCACCGAGCGCGGCCCTGACGGCGACCTCTCGTTCGCGTGAGGTGCCTCGAGCGAGCACGAGGTTGGCGACGTTCGCGCAACCGATCAAGAGCAGCATCCCGACGGCGGCGAGCAGGACGTAAAGCGACGTTTGTAGCTGCTGGCCGACGACGATGTCGATGTAGCGGAGCGTCGAAACGCCCCAGCCCTTGTTCGAGTCGGGATAGTCGGTGGCAATGCGCGCGCCGATGGCATCGAGCTCGCTGCGCGCCTGTTCAAAGGTGGCGGTCGGTTTCAGCCGGCCGACGATGGACAGCCAGTGAAAGTTCCTCGTCCGCTCTGAAGTGCTGAACGCCAGAGGGCGCCAGAGCTGGTTGAACGCGCGGTCGAACGGGCTGTTGGCCGGCATCACGCCAATCACCGTGTAGGGTTCGGCGTTGAGCGTGATCGCTTTACCGACGATGCCAGGGTCGCTTCCGAACTGTGTCGCCCACAGCCGATGGCTCAGCACGATGACGTGTTCCTTACCCGGCGTGTCCTCATCCGGTGCGAACGTGCGGCCGAGAAGCGGTGCGACCCGGAACACTTCGAAGTATCCGGCCGACACGCGTCCTGCGCGCAGCAGCACGGGATCACCCTGCCCCGTCATCGTCAGGGATCCGCCGGTTGACGCCACCATCGCCTCGAACGACGTGCTCTGCTTCTGCCAGTCGAGGAAATTCAGCGCCGACACGACGTTGTTGCCACCACCGGGCGGCTTTTCCCAGATCTGGAGGATGCGTTCGGGCTCGGCGTACGGCAGCGGTTTAAGCATCGCCGCGTCGACGAAGCTGAAGATGGCGCTGTTGGCACCGATGCCAAGCGCGAGCGTCAGAATCGCGACAGCCGCAAATGCCGGCGCCTTGAGAAGGGTACGGACTCCGTACCGGAGGTCCTGAACAAACTCGTCAAACACACGTCCTCCCCCGAGATCAGTGACGGCTTAGACGGGGGCGTTGTCGGAAAGGTTGGTTCCTTTTCGTCATCCCTCCGCTCGTCCCTGGCGTATCCTTCCGTGCATGACCCGTCTCACCTACGCCGCCTTTCTTCTGGTGCCATCGATCCTCGCAACCCAGGCCCAGACGCCGGCTCCGATTGACCGGGAATACACGCTGGAGTCAACGATGCTGGGGTACCGCGGCGTCGGAGGCGACATCGATGGCATCCGCAATCCGCCACTCTGGGCCCGCTCCGGCGAGAACGTCCGCATCAACATCGTCAACGGCGAGTTGATGGTGCACGACGTGACGCTCGAGAAGCACAACGTGCGCACCGCGCAGATCCTCGACAAGGGGGCGACGTCGAGCGTGACGTTCAAGGCGAAGGAGTCAGACGCTTACTTCTGTTCTGTTCCGGGACATCGTGCGGCCGGTATGGAGGGACGGTTCGAAGTATCCGACCAGCCGATCGTGCAGTCGGTCGGGGTCGTGCCGACCGTCAACGGCCGTGCGCTCAACCTCGATTTCGAGACCGGAACCCTGGACAACTGGACTGCGACCGGCGACGCGTTTGCGCTGGTGAAAGAAGACACCGAAAGGAAGGAGCAGCGCACAGCCGTGGCCGGCGCGTACTGGGTCAGCAGCGGCGTGAACGGCAACGCGCGCCGGGGCACGTTGTCGTCCGTGCCGTTTCGAGTGACACACCCGTACGCGAGTTTTCTCGTCTCGGGCGGGGCGTTTGCGAGCACGCGCGTGGAGCTTGTCCTGGCAGCCGACAACACGGTCATCTACACGATCTCGGGCGCCGATCAAACCGCGTTTCGACCAGCAGTCGTGGATCTGCGCCAGTACGCGGACAAAGACATCTTCATCCGTCTGGTCGATGACGAGACGGGTGCACCGACGGCGGCGTATCTGAGAGAGAGTCCGTGGGCGCACATCAACTTCGACGACTTCCGCTTTCACGAGAAGCGACCCTTTTTCGCCAATGAGATCGTGCCATCCGAAATGAGCACGATGCCGCCGATGGACGTGCTCCCCTACGCGGGGCTCTCGGGTATCGAGGCCGCGAAAGCGATGACCCTTCCGCCTGGATTTTCGGTGACGCTCGCCGCCGCGGAGCCCGACATCGAGAAGCCAATCGCGTTTACCCTCGACGATCGCGGACGGTTGTGGGTGGCCGAAGCGCATACCTATCCGGTGCGCGCGTCCGAGGGCGAGGGCCGCGATCGCATTCTGATATTCGAGGACACCGATGGCGACGGGCGTCTCGACAGCCGGAAGGTCTTCATCGAGCATCTGAACCTGGTCAGCGGAATCGAAGTCGGATTTGGCGGGGTGTGGGTTGGCGCGGCCCCCAATCTCCTGTTCATTCCAATCGCGCCCGGCACCGATCAGCCTGCGGGACCGCCGCAGGTCATGTTGGACGGCTGGGGATACGAGGACACACACGAAACGCTCAATACGTTCACGTGGGGTCCCGACGGCTGGCTGTACGGAACGCACGGGGTCTTCACGCAATCGAATGTCGGCAGGCCCGGCGCGCCGGATTCCGAACGCGTCAAACTGAATGCGGGAGTCTGGCGATTCCATCCGGCCACGCACGCCTTCGAGGTATTCGCCGAAGGCACCAGCAACCCGTGGGGACTGGACTTCAACGATTACGGCCACGCCTTCGTGACGGCATGCGTCATCGAGCATCTCTACCAGGTCGTGCAGGGCGGCCGATACAAGCGTCAGGCTGGCCAGCACGTCAATCCAAACATCTACGACGACATCAAGACGGTCGCGGATCACGTGCACTGGGTCGGCAACAAAGGACCGCATGCGGGCAACAGCCGGTCGGATGCCGCCGGGGGCGGCCATGCCCACGCGGGCGCGATGATCTATCTCGGCGGCGACAACTGGCCGAAGGAGTACCGTGACGCGATCTTCATGAACAACATCCACGGTGCGCGCGCAAACATGGATCGGCTCGCGCGGCAAGGCTCCGGATACGCCGCGGCGCATGGCCCCGACTTCCTGAAG
>Ga0207701_10000356_pt1 | contig 46805 bp, 39 predicted proteins | sample KBSSwiSSwithPhiX_FD_184294 | JGI IMG/M metagenome (GOLD analysis project Ga0207701, IMG submission 184294) | Switchgrass rhizosphere bulk soil microbial communities from Kellogg Biological Station, Michigan, USA, with PhiX - S5 (SPAdes) (version 2) | ecosystem: Environmental > Terrestrial >... | reverse complement strand
TTGCCGGTCCAGGCGAATCGACGACGTCGGTTTCACGGCGATCGCCACCGTCACGTCCTGCCCGGTGGAAATGCCGCCGAGGATGCCGCCTGCGTGATTGGAGAGGAATCCTTCCGGTGTCATCTCGTCGGAATGTTCGGTGCCGTGCTGCGCAACGGCAGCGAATCCCGCACCGATCTCAACGCCCTTGACCGCGTTGATGCTCATCATCGCGGCCGCGAGGTCGGAATCGAGCTTTCCGTAAACCGGCTCTCCCCAGCCGACCGGGACGCCGCTGGCGACGACTTCGATGCGCGCGCCACAGGAGTCCCCGGACTTGCGCAGGCGGTCCATGAACGCCTCGAGTTCGGGCACGACGGTAGCGTTGGCGACGAAGAACGGATTGCCGGTGACGTGCTCCCAGCCTTCGAATGCGACGACGTTGGGTCCCAATTGCGTCAGGTGACCGCGAATGCTCACGCCGTAGCGCTCGGACAACCACTTCCGTGCGATGGCGCCCGCCGCGACACGCACCGCCGTCTCGCGCGCCGATTGCCGGCCGCCGCCCCGGTAGTCGCGGATGCCGTACTTCTGCCAGTACGTGTAGTCGGCGTGCCCCGGACGGAACGTGTCGGCAATGTTCGCGTAATCCTTGCTGCGCTGGTCCTCGTTGCGGATCAGCAGCGCGATCGGCGTGCCCGTGGTGCGTCCTTCGAACACGCCGGAAAGGATTTCCACGGTGTCCGACTCGCGACGCTGCGTGACGTGCCGCGACGTTCCCGGACGCCGGCGATCGAGTTCATGCTGTATATCGGCCTCGACCAACGCAAGTCCCGGCGGGCAGCCGTCGACGACGCAGCCGATCGCCGGACCGTGCGATTCGCCGAAAGACGTGACGCAGAACAGCGTGCCGAAAGTGTTGCCCGACATGGCCTGTTGATCACCCAGAAGCCGCGATGAATTACTGTGTCGAGTCTAGCACGCGACTTGCGGCGATTCGGCGCGAAGCAACGCTGTCGAATGCGAACGCGCGTCAGCGTGCAACGGCACCGCCGCGATCTCAGCGGGCATCGCCGCGCAGCGCCAGCACTTCGGAATGCAATGCTTCGGGTGTTGCGCCCGACGGCGGGACCGGCGGCGCGACCACGATGGCGATGCGCGAGAACATGCCTCGCCACCGGCGCATCGCCTTGCCCTCATAGGACCGGCTGAAGAAGCTGCCCCAGAGTCCGCGCAACGCCATCGGCACCACCGGCACCGGCGTGTCCTTCACCATCCGCTCGATGCCCGCCCGAAACGGGTACATCTCGCCGTTGTCAGTGAGCTTGCCTTCGGGAAAGATGCCGACGATCTCCCCGTCGCGCAGCGCAGCGGCGGCCGACGCGAACGCGGCCTCCTTGACGGCCGCATCCTCCCTGCCCGAGGCAACGGGTATGGCGTTCATCGTGCGGAACACCCAGTTGAGCAAGGGCACGCGGAAAATCCGGTGATCCATGATGAAGCGCACCGGCCGGCGCACGCATGCGGCAATCACTATGGCGTCGACGTAGCTCACGTGATTGCACACGAGGATGCACGCGCCCCGCTCCGGCACGTTCTCCAGCCCTTCCTTCCGCACGCGGTACATCGTGTGGATCAGCAGCCACGCGAGAAACCGCATCAGGAACTCGGGGACGAGCCGGTAGATGTACAACGCGACGAAGGCGTTGAGGATGCCGGTGGCGAGGAACAGGCCGGGAATCGACACGTTCATGGCCAGCAACGCGATGGCCAGGGCCGCCGAGGCGACCATGAACAGCGCGTTGAGTATGTTGTTGGCGGCAATGATCCGCGAGCGGTGCGTGGCCTCCGAGCGCTCCTGGATCAGTGCGTAGAGGGGCACGATGTAGAAGCCGCCGAAGAGCCCGATCAGCACCAGGTCCGCGGTGACCCGCCAGTTGGCCGGCTGCGCGAGGAAGGCGCCGACACCGGCCAAGGCGGTGGCGTGCATCGCGTGCGTCGCAAACCACAGGTCTATCGCGAACAGCGTGAGGCCGATCGAGCCGAACGGCACGAGCCCCAGCTCGACTCGATGCCCCGAGAGCCGTTCGCACAGCAACGAGCCGACGCCGATGCCGATGGAGAAACTCGCCAGCAGGAACGTGACGACGTGTTCGTCGCCCCCCAACACGTTCTTGGCGAAGTTCGGGAACTGGGTGAGAAACGTCGCGCCGTAGAACCAGAACCAGGAAATGCCCAGCATCGACAGCCAGACAACGCGGTTGCCGCGCGCGAACGTGAGATTCTTCCAGGTCTCGGTGAACGGGTTCCAGTTGATCGCGAGGTTGGGCGCGACCGCGGGCGTCAACGGAATGGCCCGGCTGACCAGCCAGCCGGCGACCGCGATGACGACCGCGGCAGCGCCCGCCATTTCCGGCCCGTAGGGGACCACGGCGACCAGCAGACCACCGGCAATCGTGCCGATCAGAATGGCCACGAACGTTCCCATTTCCACGAGGCCGTTGCCGCCGATCAATTCCTCGGTCTTCAACTGCTGCGGCAGGATCGCGTACTTGACCGGGCCGAACAGCGTCGAGTGCACGCCCATCAGCGCGAGTGCGACGAAGAGCAGCGTCAGGTTCCGCGACCAGAACCCCAAGAGTCCCACTGCCATGATCGCAATCTCGAATACCTTGATGTAGCGGATCAGGCGGGACTTTTCGAATTTGTCGGCAAGCTGCCCGGACGTTGCCGAGAACAGCACGAACGGAGCGATGAACACCGCGGCGGCGAGATTGACCAGCGTGTTCGCATCGATCGCCGTCAGGCTCGCGGCGTGGTAGGCGACGAAGATGACCAGCGCGTTCTTAAAGACGTTGTCGTTGCCGGCGCCCAGCGCCTGCGTCCAGAAGAAAGGCGCAAAGCGGCGCTGCCTGAGGAGGTCGAACTGGTTGGATGCGGGCATGGTCAGGTTTTCCGGCTGGGCGACGTGGAGATGGATACCGGCGACGAGTTTCTCAGGCAAGCCGGGTTATTGGACATCGAGGAAGTCGAGCACGTCGGTGAGCGCCGCGCGGACGGTGTCCGGATCGCAGCGATACCAGACTTCCTTGCCCACCTTTTCGCTGTGCAGCACGCCGGCTTCGCGCAGCACTTTCAGATGATGAGCGATTGCGGAACGCGATAGCGTGGACGCCGCGGAGATCTGGCCGACGGTGAGCCGCTCGCCGGGATCGAACATCAATACGATGCGCTGCCGGTGCGGGTCGCCCAGCGCGACGAACATGCGCGCCGTGCGCCGCCAGGCGCGAGGTATGGCTCGGGCGTAGCTGGGGCGCATCGCTGATGATTGCCGGAAACTATATGACTACTTGACTAGTTATGTTGTTGCGAATTCTAGGCCCGCGGAGCGGATTGTCAAGCAGCCGTTCGTTGGGTCGATGGATCGGGCTGCTTGGCAGCCGAGCGGGGCGCGCAGCGCGGCGCGGCGCCGTCCGGCGCTCCGCTACAATGTGACGAGCCGGGGCCACCCTTTCCAATCCACGCCGAAATCAACGTCGCCGATGCAGCCTTACCTCGACTTCATGCGCCATGTGCGCGAACACGGCAACCGCAAGGATGACCGCACCGGCACAGGCACGTTGTCGGTATTCGGCTACCAGATGCGCTTCGACCTGGCGCGCGGCTTTCCGCTGCTCACCACGAAGAAGGTGCACACCAAGTCGATCATTCACGAATTGCTGTGGTTTCTCGCCGGCGACACCAATACCGCCTATCTCAAGGCCAACGGCGTGTCGATCTGGGACGAATGGGCCGATGCCGACGGCGATCTGGGCCCGGTCTACGGATACCAGTGGCGATCGTGGCCGGCGCCCGATGGCACGCACATCGACCAGATGGCCAATCTGCTCGCCGAGATTCGTCGCAATCCGGACTCGCGGCGATTGATCGTATCGGCATGGAACGTCGCGGAAATCCCGCGCATGAAACTTCCGCCGTGTCACCTGCTGTTCCAGTTCTATGTCGCCGGCGGACGCCTGTCGTGCCAGATGTACCAGCGCAGCGCGGATATCTTCCTGGGCGTGCCATTCAATATCGCCTCCTATGCGTTGCTGACGCACATGATTGCGCAGCAATGCGACCTCGGCGTAGGCGACTTCGTCTGGACCGGCGGCGACTGCCACCTCTATCTCAACCACCTGGACCAGGTCGACACTCAGCTTGCGCGGCCGCCGTTTCCACTGCCGAAGCTCGTCATCCGGCGCAAGCCACCGACGCTGTTCGAATACGTCTACGACGATTTCGAGATCGCCGACTATCAATGCCATGGGGCGTTGAGGGCCCCCGTCGCAGTGTGAGCGACTCCGCGACAGCGGGGCAAAAAGAAGCCCGCCGGGAGGAGTAGGCGGGCAAGGGGGATTCTGTTGGCCGGAGCGATACCGCTCCGTACCTGATTCTGGGCCTCCGCCGGCCAACGCCGCCAGCGTAAGGAATATCTAGACCACGCTGCGCGCGGCGCTTACCTTTTCGGCCAACTCGACCAAGGCGGCCTGCTGAGTCGGCGTATCGAGCGCACCGAATTCGCCATGCATCACGTCGGCATCGCCCGCCTGGCCATCAAGCCAGTAGTGGGCGAACTCCGGTGCGAAACTATCCATGGCAGGTCTCGGGGTGTCTGTGGGTGCCCTCGAACTATAAGCAATGGTCATGCCAAACATGAGCCAGATTCATCGGGCAGCGGAAGTGCAATCTTATTTGCCGGGCTAAACGCTGCTGTCGGCATGCCCCTTGCAGACGTTGCACTGCATCAGTCCGAGGGGTCAATTGTCGCGGAAACCAGACACGCAAAATGACAATGGAATGAATGCTTTGATTTTACGACGGAAACAGTGTCGCTTGTTCCCGACAGCCACTGCCGGACACGGACGCTTGCGGTCACTCAGGGCGGAGAACCGGCTCAGTTCTTGGTTTCCTTGAACATCGACGGCTCGAGCCTGTGGCGCTGCAACAGCTTGTAAAACTCGGTGCGGTTGCGTTTCGCGAGTTGAGCCGCCTGCGTCACATTGCCGCCAGTGATCTTTAGCAGTCTGACCAGGTAGTCGCGTTCAAACGTCTTGCGCGCCTCTTCGAACGGGATCAGCGCGGCGTCGTCTTCTTTCAGCGCGTTCTGGACCAGCGTGGCCGGTATCATCGACGTCGTCGCCAGCGCCAACGCCTGTTCCAGCAGATTGAGGAGCTGACGAACGTTGCCGTGCCAAGGCGCCGCCACAAGCAACGCCATCGCATCCGGCGCCAGCGTCGGGATGGGCTTGTGGTACCTCTCGGCCAGTTTGCGCAGGAAGAAGGCCGCCAGCAACGGTATGTCTTCGCGCCGGTCAGCCAGCGGGGGCAGTCGCAAGGACACCACATTGAGGCGGTAGTAGAGGTCCTCGCGAAACAGCCCTGAGGCCTTCTGCTCATCCAGATCCCTGTGCGTCGCGGAGATCATGCGCACGTCGACGGGGATCGCCTGCGTTGACCCTACCGGGCGCACTTCGCCCTCCTGCAGCACCCGCAACAGCTTGACCTGCAGCGGCAGCGGCATGTCGCCGATCTCGTCCAAGAACAGTGTGCCGCCATCGGCGGCCTCGAACAGGCCCTTGTGCGCCTGCACGGCGCCGGTGAAGGCGCCGCGCGCGTGGCCGAACAGTTCCGACTCAAGCAACTCGCCGGGGATCGCGCCGCAATTGACGGCGACGAACGGACGATCCTCGCGGCGGCTGGCCCGATGAATGGCGCGAGCCAGCAATTCCTTGCCCGTTCCCGAACCGCCATAGATCAGAACGCTTGCGTCCGAATCGGCGACCAATTTCGCCTGGCGCAGCAAATCCTCCATGCCCGGATTGCGCGTGATGATGCCGTTGCGCCATTCGCCGGTGGCGGCATTGCCGGGACCCGCGTCATCGCCGGACAGCTTGAGCGCGGAAGCCACCATCTGCAGCAGTTCGCGGCTGTCGAAGGGCTTGGTGAGGAAGCCGAAGACGCCGCGCTGGGTTGCCGCAACAGCGTCCGGAATGGTCCCGTGCGCGGTGAGGATCAGAACCGGCAGCGCGGGGTGCTGGCGATGAATGGCGTCGAAAAGTTGCAGGCCGTCGATACCCGGCATACGAAGGTCGGTGACGACCAACGCCGGGCGCTGCACGGCAATGGCCCCAAGCGCCGTCTCACCGCTTTCCGCGGTTCGAATGCGATAGCCCGCGGACGAGAGGCGCAGGCTGATCAGCTTGAGCAGGTCGGGATCGTCATCGACCAGAAGGATGTCGCCGGTACTCATTCACTATCTCCGCGTCTGGCGCTGGCGTCAACCGCCGCCGCCGCCGCCACCGCCACCACCACCACCGCCGCCACCACCCCCGCCGCCGCCGCCGCCCCGCGACCGGTCGCGCATCAAGCTGCGCTCCATCTGCCGCAGCGCCTCCAGCTTCTGCACGGCAGCTTCCGCCCTTTGCTGCTCGTCGCGTACCGCGCGCAGTCGCTCCGATATCTGCGCCTGCAGGACCACGGCCAGCTGCTTGATGGAAGGTGATCCGGGACCGCCCTTGGCGACGTTGTCGAGCAACTGCATTGCCCGTAGGTCGTCCTGCGGACTGGCGCGCGACAACGAATAGAGGACCGCCAGGCGAACCCGGTTGGCATCGCTTCGCTGCCTTGCCAGCGCCTGGGTTGCGGCACCCATTTCGCGCCGGAGTTCGTCCGGAGAAAGGTTTCCGAACCGCTGCAGATCGCCGAGCAGCGCGATCAACTGCAGGTCATCGAGATTGGGCTCCGGAACCGCGGCTGGCGACGCGACAGCCGGCTGCGGCGATGGAGCCGCCATTGCCACAGTCCCTTGTCCCGGCACGGCCGTCGCCACCACTTCCGGCGTACTTGCCGGCGGCGGCTCGACGGCTTCGATCGGCGGGTATTCGACCAGCACCGTCGGTGCGGGTACCAGATCGGGTTCCAGTTCTTCCAGAGGCGTAAGGTTCACCGGCGGCTTGGGAGCCGTGGCACAGCCGGCAAGCCAGGTTGCCAGACAAGCCAGCAGCAATGCGCCGCGCACTCTGCTCATCACTTGTGGCCCTCGGTCGCCACTTGCGCCGCACGCGCGTTCTTCGGCGGCGTATCGCCGATACCGACCGCCAAAGGGAGCCACAACCGGAATCGCGTGCCCCGCTCCCCGTCGGCACGGTCCAGCACTTCGATGCGACCGCCGTGCGCAAGCGCATATTCGCGCGCAATGGCGAGACCCAATCCGGATCCCTTGACCTTGCCGTCGGCCGGCGGCTTGCCCGTGTAGAAGGACTCGAACACGCGTTCCCGATCGGCGGCGGGAATTCCCGGGCCATGATCGATTACGTCCAGCACGGCATGGCCCGATTGGGGGGCCAGCGTGATTTCGATGACCCCGGCACGCGGTGAATATTTGATCGCGTTGGACACCAAGTTGTCGACCACTGTGCGGAGCTTGTCCGCATCCCCCACGATGATCACGGGCTTCAAGTCGACATCCACGGTAATGATCCGCGCGAGCGCCGCGAGCTTCTGTTCCTTGACAACGCGGCGAATCACCTCGGGCAGCGCCACCGGGCCCAGCGTGGCCGGTTCGACTCCGCCGGTCTGGTGATACCTGAGCAGGTCCTCGATCAGCCGCTGCAGCGACAACGTGTTTTCACGCACGATGCGAACGATTTCCTGCTGCTCAGGCGCCAGGCGCCCGCCGACATTGTCGCGCAACAGCTCCGCACCTTCGCGCACGGCGGTAAGTGGCGTCTTCAGCTCATGCGACACGTGACGCAGGAACCGGTTCTGCTGCTCCTCGAGTTCGCGCAGGCGGCCGCGCAGCCATTCCAGTCGTTGCCCTACATAACGCAGATCCTGCGGACCGTTCACCTCGATCGCATGGGTGAAGTCCGCCGTGCCCATGCGCCGGATGGCCTGGTCGAGTTGGCGGATCGGGCGCGCGATCAGAACGGCGAAGAAGATGGCGAGCGCCAGCGCGATGGCTGCCGTAGCCAACGTCAGGTAGAGCCATTTTTCGCGCCCCTGGTCGGCCGTCTCCTGCAGCCGTTCGATTGCCTTTTGCGTGAGCTGGTTGGTCGCGGTGAGCATGCCCTGCGCGCGTTCCACAAGCTGCGCGTAACCGTCGGCCAATGTGCGGATCGTTTCAGGCGTCCGCGTCTGCGACACCAGCATGTCGTGCAGATGGGTTTCGTTGTCGCCCAGATTCGTCAGCGCTGCGACCTGTTCGCTTTCCAGCGGCAGTTGCGCAAGCTGGCTCGTAGTGCCACGGAATTCCTGGCGCACTCGCGCGTAGTCTTCGAGCAGCGCCGGGTCCTCGAGAATCAGCTGCTGCCGCGCCAGCCGCTCGAGCGTGGTCGCCTGCTCGAACAGCAGCCGGCTCGAACGCCCGGCCTGTGCTGCCTGCAACACCTCCTGGCGGCTTTCCGTCGCCAACCGGTCGAGCGAATAGATCAGTTCGCCGAGCGCATAGAGCAAAGGCAGGCTGACGAGCAGGAAGCCCAGCAGGATGAACTTGAGAAATGAGCGTGGGTAATACACGCGTATCGGGGAACCGGAATGGCGCCCGCGAGGGCGACCGTTATAATTCGCCGCATTATGACAGCACTAGCGCTGATCGCCGCCGTGGCAAGCAATGGCGTCATCGGCGAAGGCAACGCACTTCCCTGGCGCCTGCCCGCGGACATGCAGCGCTTCCGCACGTTGACGACGGGCCACTCGGTGATCATGGGGCGCAAGACCTGGGAATCGATCGGCCGTCCGCTGCCGGGCAGGGAGAATATCGTCGTGACCCGACAGCGCAATTTTGTCGCCGATGGAGCGCTCGTGACGTCGTCACTGGACGAGGCGCTGCGCTCGGCCTCGATGCCGTCGCCGGTGTTCTGCATCGGCGGCGGCGAACTGTATGCTCTCGCGCTGTCCCGTGCGACAACGCTGTATTGCACGGAAATCGACCGGGAATTTGCCGGCGACACGCGTTTCCCCGACATCGACCCGTCGAAGTGGCTCGAGACCACGCGCGAGCTGCATTCGGCACCCGAAGGTTTCAACTACGCTTTCGTGACCTACGAGCGGCGCTGACAGCCACGCGTCGCTTAAAACTCCATCCCAATTTTCCAGGAATCAGACATGTCGGAAGATTTCCACGTACACGGTCCGCACGACCACGAAGTCGAGCACAAGGCGCATTCGGGTGACCCGATGGCCGCGCGCGTGGCCGTCATGACCGCGATACTCGCCACGATCGGCGCGCTGATCAGCTACCAGGGCGGCGCCACGCAGAACGCAGCACTGCTGTACAAGAACGACGCGGCGATCAAGAAAACCGAGGCGTCGGATCAATGGAATTTCTACCAGGCGAAGAGCAACAAGCAGAACCTGGCGGAACTGGGCGCGACACTCGCCACCGGCAAGGCGTCCGACGACTATCGCACCGAGGTCGAGCGCTACAAGAAAGAGAAGGAAAAGATCATGGCAGACGCCAAGGCGCTGGAACAGGCCAGCCGCGACGCCGACGCGAAGAGCGAGGAATCGATGCACCTCCACCATCGCTGGGCGCAATCGATGGCGCTGATCCAGATCGCCATCGCACTTGCGGCGATAACGTTGCTCACGCGCCAGAAGTGGCTGCAGTGGATGGCCTATGGCGCCGGCATCGGCAGCCTGGTGGTCGGAGCTTTGGCATTCGCGCACGTTTGAGCGCGCTTTCCGCGCCCCGCAATCAGTTGCTGCGGAGCAGGCGCGTTTCGAAGGATAATGCCGCCCTTGGCTGCGCGGATGCGTTGCAGGTTGCTGCACCGCGCCCCGCAACCCCGCCCGGATGGCGAAATTGGTAGACGCAAGGGACTCAAAATCCCTCGGCCGCAAGGTCATGTCGGTTCGATTCCGACTCCGGGCACCAAGCGACGGGCAACGCCCGCATCACGCCCTTGCCGCCGCGCCTCCGCGCGCGCCGTGACCTGTCCCGCCCTCGCCAGTTCCCATGCCTACGTACACGCTCGCCGATTTCGCGTTCGACCTGCCGCCCGAGCTGATCGCTCAGGTCCCGGCACCGGACCGAACGGGCAGCCGGCTGCTGCACGTCGACGGGGCGCGGCTCGAAGATTTCGGGTTCACCGACCTGCCTGGCCTGCTGCGCGCCGGCGACCTGCTGGTCTTCAACGATACGCGCGTGATCAATGCGCGAGTCTTCGCGCGCAAATCCACTGGCGGCAAGGTCGAGATGCTGGTGGAGCGCGTCGAGGCAAGCGACGAAGCGTGGGTGCAGCTGCGGGCCAGCCGATCCCCGGCCGTCGGCAGCGTGCTCGATCTCCCGGGCGAGGCGCACGCGACGATCATCGACCGCAACGACCGGTTCTGGCGGCTGCGGTTCGCCGGCACGGGTCCGCTCGAGGCATGGCTCGATGCGCACGGCGATGTGCCTCTGCCGCCTTATATCGCGCGACGCCCCGGCAAGGACGACGGCGCCCGCTACCAGACCGTGTACGCGCGCACGCCGGGGGCGGTCGCTGCCCCAACGGCCGGCCTGCACTTCGATGCTGCGATATTGGCGGAACTTGCCGCGCGCGGCATCGGCCAGGCGTTCGTCACGCTGCACGTCGGTGCGGGCACCTTCCATCCAGTGAAGACAAACGATCTGTCGCTGCACCGGATGCATCGCGAGTGGTACCGGATACCGCAGGAGACGTCCGACGCAGTAGCCGCGACGATTGCTCGAGGAGGACGCATCGTCGCCGTCGGCACCACCAGCTTGCGCGCGCTGGAGTCGGCGGTCACCGAAGTTGGACTACAGGCGGGGTCGGCGGAGACAGAGCTCTTTGTTACACCCGGGTTTCGTTTCCGCGTGGTGGACGCGCTTCTCACCAACTTCCATCTCTCAAAGTCGACGCTGTTGATGCTCGTTGCGGCGTTTGCTGGATACGAAAATATCCGCGCCGCCTATGCGCACGCCATCGCCGCCCGCTACCGTTTCTTCAGCTATGGCGATGCCATGCTGCTGGAACGGGATGCCGCCGCGGCGCGTGACTGACGCCAAATCCCGACACATACGCAGATAAGCGTCGCTGTTTGGCGACAATCCCGGGCAAGTCCGCTACTAGTGCAACAATTCCGATGGGCGGATGCTCGCCGCGGCCCGGTTTGTGTTGGCAACATCGAGCTAACGCGCTACTCTCACAGCAACCGAATTCGTAGCGGAAATCGGCCCGACTTTCATTCCGGGACACGAAATCCGTATTTCCATGAAATCTGCCTGTTCCCGTCTCATCGCGGCTTGCGGAATGTTCGCCGTCGTTATGGTGTCGCTCGCTGCATCCCCTGCCTACGCGGCGCGGGTCGGCGTGCTTTCCAATAACAATGCCGCGGCCACGGCCGCAGACTTCGCGGCCAGGATGCCCGGCCACGTCTTTGCCGGCGTCGACACGTCCGGCGTAGTGCCGACACTCGCGTCGCTGCAAGGCTCCTTCGACGTATTGCTGGTCTTCGAAGACGGCCGATTTCCCAATGCAACAGCCGTCGGCGACGTCGCAGCGGCGTTTGCCAACGCCGGGCGGGCAGTGATCCTGGGGACGTTCTACGACCAGGATCGCAGTGATTCGGTCAACCCGGCATTGCTCGTTCCGAGCCATGGCTGGGGCGCGCTCGAAACGATCGACCCCAACACGACGGATGGGATGGGCGTCCGCACCGACGGGACCGGATTGCCCAACCTTTCCCGCGTACTGAACGCCGGGAGCATCGTCGCGCACCCGCTCACCCAAGGCGTGACGGCGCTAAGCGCGGTGTCGGGTTTCGCCGGCGGCAACCAGGCCAAGGCGGGAACCGTCGTCCTCGCCAATTGGAACGAGCCCAATGCCCGCGGCCTGCCCGATCCGGCCATCGCCTTTCGCGTAACGGGCGCCGCGTGCGTCATCCAGATCGGGATTGCCCCTGACTACGCGGTCGGTGTCGGTACCGGTTACGGCAACTTCACCGGTGATTTCTATCAGGTGTGGTCCAACGCGTTCAATTTCGCGGCCAATTCGTGCGGGGCGTCGGGTTCGAAGAGGATTTCGATTCCGACACTTTCCGACGGCGGCCTCGCATTGAGCGCGTTGCTGATCGTCGCGCTCGCGTTTTCGCAGCGGCGCCGCCTTTTCGCCGACCGCTAGCCTGACACGTCTCCCGCAGGTCGCGGGATCGCATCGCGTAACCTTCCCATGCGCTTTACCGTCATCGGAACGTCGGGCGCCGCCCGCCGCGGCCGGCTGCAACTGACGCACGGCGTCGTCGACACTCCCGTGTTCATGCCCGTCGGCACCTACGGCACGGTGAAGGCGATGGCGCCGCGCGAGTTGGTCGAACTCGGCGCCCAGATCGTCCTGGGCAACACCTTCCACCTATGGCTGCGCCCCGGACAGGAGGTGGTCGCCGCCCACGGGGGTCTGCACAAATTCATGGGCTGGGACCGGCCCATCCTCACCGACTCGGGCGGCTTCCAGGTGTGGAGCCTGGGTCCGCTGCGCAAGGTGGCCGAGGAAGGCGTGGCGTTCGCTTCGCCGGTGAACGGGGACAAACTGTTCCTCACACCCGAGCTTTCGATGCAGATCCAGCGCACGCTCGATTCCGATGTCGTGATGGTATTCGACGAGTGCACGCCGCACCCCGCCACCCGCGATGAGGCGGCCGATTCGATGCAGTTGTCGCTGCGCTGGGCGCGGCGATCCCGCAGCGAGTTCGACACCGGGGGCAACGCGAATGCGTTGTTCGGTATCGTCCAGGGCGGCATGTATGAGGATCTGCGCGACGAGTCGTTGGCGGGCCTTGCGGAAATCGGCTTCGACGGCTTTGCCATCGGCGGCTTGTCGGTAGGCGAGCCAAAGGAGGAAATGCTGAGGGTGCTGGCTCACGTGGCTCCGCGGTTGCCTGCGGACCGGCCGCGCTACCTGATGGGTGTCGGAACGCCCGAAGACCTTGTCGCCGGCGTCGTCGCGGGCATCGACATGTTTGACTGCGTGATGCCGACGCGCAACGCGCGCAACGGCTGGCTATTCACACGCTTCGGTGACATCAAGATCCGCAATGCCCGGTACAAGACAGATACGCAACCACTGGACGAAGCCTGCGGATGCCACGCGTGCCGCAATTTCACTCGCGGTTACCTGCACCACCTCAACCGGATCAACGAGATCCTCGGCGCCCGCCTGGCGACCATACATAACCTGTTCTACTACCACCAACTGATGGCGGATTTGCGCGACGCCATCGCCGCCGATACCCTTTCCGCCTACGTCCAGCGCTTTAAGGCGGAACGGAGCCGCATGGTAGAATCATGAGCTTTACGCAAGCCTGACTTCGCGGCGGCGACTCAACGGTCAGGGACCGTTGCGCGCATTTACGGGACACGCCGCCCGCTGGCTCAAAAAACCGGTCCGCTGCCGCCACTGGCGAGGCGCGGGCGCACAGCACCCAGGAGGAAATTCCGTGTTCATCACCAACGCCTACGCACAAGCCCCGGGCGGATTTCCCGGCGGCGATCTGATGACGTTCCTGCCCATGATCGCCATCTTCGTCGTGTTCTATTTTCTGCTGATTCGGCCGCAGCAGAAGCGCGCCAAGGAAACCCGTGCGATGCTCGAAGCGCTGCAAAAGGGCGACGAAGTCGTCACCGCCGGCGGTCTCGTGGGCAAGATCGGCAAGCTGACCGAGCAGTACGCGGCGGTGGAAATTGCGCCGAATGTCGAGATCACCGTGCAGCGAGCGGCCATTTCGCAATTGCTGCCGAAGGGCACGATCAAGGCGCTGTGACCCTGCGGCTCTCCGGCCGCCGGCCGGCATTTTAAGCCGCGTTCTACTGCACCCGCCCGACCCATCCAGAACCCAGGCGCTCCCGCCAACCCAAGCATCCCATCCGGCCGTCCGCCATGAACCGTTATTCGCTCTGGAAATACATCGTGATCGCCGTCGCGCTGGTCGTCGGCATCCTGTACACGCTCCCCAACTTCTTTCCCGAAGTGCCCGCGGTGCAGGTCAGCTCGCCGAAAGTGAAGGCCGACTCGGCGCTGCTGGGCATGGTCGAGGATGCGCTCAAGGCCGGCAATATTCCCTTCCGTGGCGCGGCGTTGGATGCCACCGGGGTCAAAGTGCGTTTCGCCGACACCGACACTCAGTTGAAGGCGCGGGACGTCATCCAGGCGAAGCTCGGCGACACCTACACCGTCGCGCTCAACCTGCTGTCGTCGTCGCCGCAATGGCTGACGTCGGTTGGCGCGTTGCCGATGTATCTGGGCCTGGACCTGCGCGGCGGCGTGCATTTCCTGCTGCAGGTCGACATGAAGGCCGCACTGGACAAGGCGGGGGACCGCTATACGACGGACATCCGTTCGCTGATGCGCAACGAGAAGGTCCAGTACGGCGGCATCGCGCGCGATGGTGGCAACGTCGTTATGCGCTTCAAGGACGGAGGTGAAAGGACGAAGGCGCGCACCGTCATCGAGAAGAACTATCCGGACCTGGCGCTGCGCGAGGCCGACGGTCCCGGCGGCGACCTGCTGCTCATCGCCGGCCTGAAACCCGAGGCGCAGAAACGCATCCAGGAAGGCGCGGTGCAGCAGAACATCCAGATCCTGCGCAATCGCGTCAACGAATTGGGTGTGGCCGAGCCGATCATCCAGCAGCAGGGCGCCGAGCGTGTCGTCGTGCAGCTCCCCGGCGTCCAGGACACCGCGCGCGCCAAGGACATCCTCGGCCGCACCGCGTCGCTCGAGATCCGGATGGTCAACGAGGAACCGGGCGCGATGGAAGCGGCCCTCGGAGGCAGCGTGCCTTTCGGCAGCGACCTGTTCGTCGAGCGCGGCGGGGCGAAGGTCCTGGTCAAGCGCCAGGTGGTTCTGACCGGCGATCGCATCAACGACGCGCAGCCGGGCTTCGACCAGCGCAACAACGAACCTGCGGTGCACATGAACCTGGACGGCAGCGGCGCGCGGATCTTCAAGGAGCTGACGCGCGACAACGTCGGCAAGCGCATGGCGATCGTGCTGGTGGAAAAAGGCAAGGCGGAGGTCATCACGGCGCCGGTCATCCGCGAGGAAATCGGCGGCGGCCGCGTGCAGATCAGTGGCCGCATGACCACGCGCGAGGCGAACGACGTCGCGCTGCTGATGCGCGCGGGTGCGCTGGCGGCACCGCTGGAAATCATCGAGGAGCGCACCGTCGGTCCTTCGCTCGGACAGGAGAACATCGACAAGGGCTTCAACTCGGTGAAATACGGGTTCATCGTCCTGGCCATCTTCATGTGCGTCTATTACATGCTGATGGGCCTGATCTCCACGATAGCGCTGTCGTTCAACCTGCTGCTGCTGGTCGCGATCCTGTCGATGCTGCAGGCGACGCTGACGTTGCCCGGCATCGCGGCCATCGCGCTGGCGCTGGGCATGGCGATCGACTCCAACGTGCTGATCAACGAGCGCATTCGCGAAGAGTTGCGCTGGGGCGCCACGCCGCACGCCGCGCTGCAGGCGGGCTATGAGCGCGCATGGGGAACCATCCTCGACTCGAACGTGACGACATTGATCGCCGGCATCGCGCTGCTGATCTTCGGCAGCGGGCCCGTCCGCGGTTTCGCCGTCGTGCATTGCCTGGGCATCCTGACGTCAATGTTCTCCGCCGTGTTCGTTTCGCGCGGCATCGTGGCGCTGATCTATGGCAATCGCAAGAAGCTCGACAAGATCTCGATCGGTCAGGTGTGGCGACCGGACGCCGCGACACTGCCGAGCAGCTGAGCGTCGCCACAGCGATTTTCGGACCGGCGCATCAAGGAAAAAGGTAAACGATGGAATTCTTCAGGATCAGGCGCGACATACCGTTCATGCGGCACGCGCTCACGTTCAACGTGATATCGCTCGTGACGTTCCTGCTGGCCGTGTTCTTCCTGGCCACCAAAGGCTTGAACCTCGGTGTCGACTTCCGCGGTGGCACGATCATCGAGGTCACCTACGGCCACGCCGTCGACTTCGTTCGCGTCCGGGCGGCGCTGGACAAGCTCAACCTGGGCGAATATTCGGCGCAGAGCTTCGGGCGTTCCGACACCGCGCTCATCCGGCTGCCGCTGAAGGAAGGTGTCTCCAGCGCCCAGCTATCCGAACGCGTCCTGGGCGAATTGCGGCTGGATGACCCTTCCGCCACGCAACAGCGGGTCGAGTTCGTGGGACCCCAGGTCGGCCGCGAGCTGTATGAGAACGGGGCGCTCGCGCTGCTGCTGGTGTCGCTGGGCATCGTCGCGTATCTGGCGCTGCGGTTCGAGTGGCGCTTCGCCATCGCGGCGATCGTCGCAAACCTGCACGACGTGATCATCATCCTGGGCTTCTTCGCGCTGTTCCAGTGGGAGTTCTCGCTGCCGGTGCTGGCGGCCATCCTCGCCGTGCTGGGCTATTCGGTGAACGAGTCCGTCGTGATCGCCGACCGGATCCGCGAGAATTTCCGCAAGATGCGCAAAGCCACGGTGACACACGTCATCGACAGCGCGATCACCAGCACCATCTCGCGCACCATCATCACTCACGGTTGTACGCTCATGATGGTGTTGTCGATCCTGTTCTTCGGCGGCGAGACATTGCATTATTTCGCGCTGGCGCTGACCATCGGCATCTGCTTCGGCATCTACTCGTCGGTGCTGGTTATGGCGCCGCTGGTGATGTGGATGGGCGTCTCCCGCGAGGACCTGGTCAAGCCGGAGAAGAAGGCCGGCATCGGCGGCGAGAAGATACTGCCCTAGGTGATCCGCCGCGCGCGCTGACCGCCGGTTTCGGGCCGCCCATGCTGACGACGCTGCTCTATTCGCTGTTTGCGCTCGACCAGACGCTCTCGAACCTGGCCGGGCAATACGGCGCATGGATCTACGCGCTGCTGTTCGTCGTGATCTTCGCCGAAACGGGACTCGTGGTGTTCCCATTCCTGCCCGGCGACTCGATTCTGTTCATCTCCGGCACCGTGGTCGCGACGGCCGGCCTCGACGTGCACCTGCTGGTTGGGCTTCTGATCGCCGCTGCAGTGCTGGGCGACTCGCTGAATTACGCCATCGGCCACTACATCGGCCCCCGCGTCTACGATAGACCCGATTCACGGTGGTTCAAGCAGGCCCACCTGCGAAAAACCCAGGCGTTCTACGACAAGTACGGCGGCGTGACCATCATCATCGGGCGGTTCATTCCGATCATCCGGACGTTCGCGCCGTTCCTGGCGGGCGTAGCCGGCATGTCGTATCGACGGTTTCTCTCGTACAACGTTATCGGGGGCGTGCTGTGGATCAGCCTGCTGGTCTACGCCGGCTACCTGTTCGGCAATATCCCGTGGGTCAAGCAGAACCTATCGCTGATCGTCATCGTGATCGTGATCGTCTCGCTGATCCCGGCGGTCAGCACGTTCGTGCAGGAGCGCCGCCGGCGCGATTGATGCCGGATCAGACGCGTTTGGCCAGGTCGGCGGCCTTGCCGATATAGGTCGACGGCGTGAGCGCAAGGAGCCGGGCCTTGGCGTCCGCGGGCAACGCCAGGCCTTCGATGAACGCATGCAGCGATTCGCGCGTCATGCCGGTCACCCCGCGCGTCAACGCCTTCAACTGCTCGTACGGATTGGCGATTCCGTAGCGGCGCATGACCGTCTGGATCGGCTCGGCCAGGACTTCCCAGTTGGCGTCCAGTTCGGCGGCCATTCGGCCCCGGTCGACCTCGAGCTTGCGCAGGCCCTGCTGCAGCGATGTCCAGCCAAGCAGCGCATAACCCAGCGCTACTCCCATGTTGCGAAGCACGGTCGAATCGGTGAGGTCGCGCTGCCAGCGCGAGATCGGCAGCTTCTCCGCCAGGTGACGCAGCAGCGCATTGGCCAGCCCCAGGTTGCCTTCGGAATTCTCGAAGTCGATCGGATTGACCTTGTGCGGCATCGTGGACGAACCCACCTCGCCGTCGACGACCCGCTGCCTGAAGTAGCCGAGCGACACGTAGCCCCAGACGTCGCGGTCGAAGTCGATCAGGATGGTGTCGGCACGCGCGATCGCGTCGAAGAGTTCGGCCATGTAATCGTGCGGCTCGATCTGCGTCGTGTAGGGATTGAACTCCAGACCCAGTCCCGCGACAAAGCGCGCGGAAAGATGCTCCCAGTCGATGTCCGGATAGGCCGCAAGATGCGCGTTGTAATTGCCCACGGCGCCGTTGGCCTTGCCTTTGATCGGCACCCGCTCGATGGCGGCGATCTGTCGCTCGATCCGCGCATAGACATTGGCGATTTCCTTGCCGAGCGTCGTCGGCGTGGCCGGCTGACCATGCGTCCGCGACAGCATCGGAGCGTCGGCGTTCGCGTGCGCCATGGCGCGCAAGCTTGCCGCGATTTCGCGCAAGCTCGGCAGCAGCACGTCCTTGCGCGCCGACGCCAGGGCCAGCGCATGCGCAAGGTTGTTGATGTCCTCGGACGTGCAGGCGAAGTGAATGAACTCCGCGACCCTCGCCACCTCGGGCACCGCCGCGAAACGCTCCTTCAGCCAGTACTCGACAGCTTTGACATCGTGATTGGTCTTGCGCTCGATGTCCTTGATGCGCGCAGCATCGGACGGCGCGAAGGACTGCGCCGCTGCGTCGAGCGCCGCGCGCGCCGTGGCGGAAAACGGCGGAACTTCGGCGATCGCCGGTTCGTCGGCGAGCGCTATGAGCCAGGAAATTTCGACGCGCACGCGATGGCGGACGAGTCCGAATTCGCTGAAATGTCCGGTCAGTGCGGCGACCTTCGCGGCATAGCGGCCGTCCAGCGGGGACAGCGCGGTCAGGGCTGCAAATTGCGCGGGAAGTGGGGCTTCGGCGGTCACGATGCGGCAGTCGGGTGCACGGCAGTCGGAGGCAATCGCTCGCGGGAGGCGTCGAAGTGTAGCACGCAGCCTGCATGCCTCGACATTGGACACGTCCTTAGCCGGACTGGCTGCGCCTGCACGCGATGCTATAATTTTCCTCCCGCGCTTCCCAAGAAACGCCCGCCCGTGCTCAAGCTGATCGCATCGAAGACGAGTCCCTATGTGCGCAAGGTGCGCATCGCGCTCGCGGAAAAGAAAATCGAGTATCAGATGCTGGAGGTCTCGCCCAATGATCCGGGCAATCCGGTGCACGACTGGAGCCCGCTGGGGAAAGTGCCGGTGCTGGTGCTGGACGACGGCACCCGCCTGTTCGATTCTCGCGTGATCGTCGAATACATCGACACGGTGAGTCCGGTGTCGCGGCTGATTCCGGAACCCAATCGCCAGCGCATCGAGGTCAAGCGCTGGGAAGCGTTGGCCGATGGTATTTGCGATGCGGCGCAGGCAATCGTGATTGAATCGCGGCGGCCGGCCAAGCAGCAGAGCAAGGACTGGATCGAACGACAGCAACAGAAGGTCGCCGCCGCCGTGGCCGAACTCTCGCGAGAACTCGAGGAGAAAGCGTGGTGCGACGGCGAGTCCTACACGCTCGCCGACATCGCCACCGGTTGCGCCCTGGGCTACCTCGACCTTCGCTATCCCGATCTCGACTGGCGCCGCGAGTACCCGAACCTGTCCCGGCTCGCTAATAAGCTCGCGAAGCGGCCGACGTTCCAGGAAACCGCACCACCTGTCGCTTGACCAGGCGGCGTCCACCCTTCAGCGACCGCCGCGTCCTCCCGCCGGAATCCTTCGGCCAGCAGATCAGTTGACCTGCTTCAACTGGTTGAGGATCGCCGGATTTTCCAGCGTCGAAGTGTCCTGCTTGATCTCCTCGTCCTTGGCGATCGAGCGCAGCAGCCGGCGCATGATCTTGCCGGAGCGCGTCTTGGGCAGGTTTTCGCCGAAGCGGATGTCCTTGGGCTTGGCGATCGGCCCGATTTCCTTTGCCACCCAGTCGCGCAGCACTTTCGCGATGCGATCGGCTTCGGCGCCTTCCGGCCGGACCTGCTTCAGCACGACGAATGCGCAGACGGCTTCCCCGGTCAGGTCATCCGGGCGGCCGACGACGGCGGCTTCCGCTACCAGCGGATTGGCGACCAGTGCGGACTCGATTTCCATCGTGCCCAGCCGGTGCCCCGAGACGTTCAGCACGTCGTCGATGCGGCCCATGATGCGGATGTAACCTTCGAGGTCGCGCGACGCGCCGTCGCCCGCAAGGTAATACTTGCCGTGAAAGTCCTCGGGGTAGTAACTGGCCTTGTACCGGTCGGGGTCTCCCCAGATCGTCCGGATCATCCCGGGCCATGGCCGCTTGATGACCAGGATGCCGCCCTTGCCGAACTCGACGGTGTGACCGGTCTCGTCGACGATGTCCGCAATGATGCCGGGCAGCGGAAACGTGCACGAACCGGGCTTCAATGGCGTCGCGCCCGGAAGCGGCGTGATCATGTGGCCACCGGTCTCCGTTTGCCACCAGGTGTCGACGATCGGGCAGCGCGATCCTCCGACCGTCTGGAAGTACCACATCCAGGCTTCGGGATTGATCGGCTCGCCGACGCTGCCCAGGATGCGCAGCGACGACAAGTCGTATTTCTTCGGCAGGTCGCCGCCGGCCTTGATCAGCGAGCGGATCGCCGTGGGAGCCGTGTAGAACACCGAGACCTTGTGGTCCTGGATCATTTTCCAGAAGCGCCCGGCATCGGGATACGTCGGCACGCCCTCGAATACGATCTCGGTCGCGCCACAGGCGAGCGGCCCGTAGGCGATGTACGTGTGACCGGTGACCCAGCCCACGTCCGCCGTGCACCAGAACACGTCGCTGGGCTTGTAATCGAACGTCCACTTCATCGTCAGGATTGCCTGCAGCAGATAGCCGCCGGTCGAATGCTGGACGCCCTTCGGCTTGCCGGTGGACCCGGACGTGTAGAGGATGAACAGCGGATGCTCGGCGTTCACCCATGTGGGCTCGCACGTATCCGGCTGGTTTGCGACGGCGTCGTGCCACCACACGTCTCGCCCGGCTTGCATCGGGATCGCCGCGCCCGTGCGCTGGTAGACGAAGACCGTCTTGATGCCCTCGCATCCGCCCAGCGCCAGCGCTTCGTCGACGACCTTCTTCAACGGGATCTCGCGCCCGCCGCGGAACTGGCCGTCGGCGGCGATGATCGCCACGGCGCCCGCGTCGACGACGCGTTCCTGGATGCTCTTCGCCGAGAAGCCGCCGAACACCACCGAGTGCGTCGCGCCGATGCGGGCGCACGCCTGCATGGCGACCACCGCCTGGATCGACATCGGCATGTACACAAGAACGCGGTCACCTTTTTTGATGCCCTTCGCCTTCAGCGCGTTCGCGAAGCGGCAGACGTCGTGATAGAGCTCCTTGTAGGTGACGCGAGTGATCGTGCCGTCGTCGGCTTCGAAGATGATTGCGACCTTGCCGGGCTGCGTTGCGAGATGCCGGTCGAGACAGTTGTACGACGCGTTCATTTCGCCGTCCGGGAACCACTTGAAGAACGGCGCGTTCGACTCGTCCAGCGTCTTCGTGAACGGCTTGTGCCACAGGAGTTCCGCGCGCGCATGCTTCGCCCAGAAGCCCTCGAAGTCGCTGTCGGCTTCCGCGCACATGGCCTTGTAAGCGGGCATTCCGGGGATGTTGGCCTGCTTGACGAAAGCCTCGGAAGGCGGGAACACGCGGTTTTCCTGCAGGACCGACTCAATACCGGACGACATGGTGGATTCTCCTCCGCATCTGGTCTTTGATCTGATGGTGCTATGCGATCTTAGAGTCTAACCACAGCGCGGGCGGGGACGCAATGACGAAAGGCAAACCCGCCCGTGTTGCGCGCGACGCGGATGCGCGGCCGGGCGATGCAATCGCAGCGCGCGGCGAAGTCCGGCCACCCGCCGGCCCGGCACGGGCGCTGCCGGCGCGGATGGTAGACTTTTGGGTTTTCCGGACTTGCGAGGCGGCATTGGCGGCCCCGGCGTCCGGAACGCACGCCATTCCACTCTGCAGGAACACCGATGTCCGCACCCCGCCCGATTCCATCGTTCCGGGAACAGCCCATTTCCCGGCTGATCTTCATGAGCCGGTGGTTGCAGCTCCCGCTCTACATGGGCCTCATCATCGCCCAAGGCGTCTACGTCTATTACTTCTGGGTCGAGCTCGTGCACCTGGTGGAGGCCGCGTTCGGCCACAAGGAGGCCCTCGAATCCATCCTCAAGAACGTGACGCCGCCCGGCGCGAACCTCGTTCCGCCGCCGGAAACCGTGGTGATGCTGGTGGTTCTGGGCCTCATCGACGTCGTGATGATCTCGAACCTGCTGATCATGGTCATCGTCGGCGGCTACGAAACATTCGTGTCGCGGATGAACCTGGACGACCACCCCGACCAGCCGGAATGGCTGTCACACGTCAACGCGTCGGTTCTCAAGGTGAAGCTGGCCACGGCCATCATCGGCATCTCGTCGATCCACCTGCTCAAGACGTTCATCAACGCGGCCGCGTACGAGGAAAAGACGCTGTTCTACCAGACCGTCATCCACGTCGCGTTCCTGTTCTCGGCGCTGGCCATCGCCGCAGTGGATCGCGTTATGCCTCCGCCAGTCCGGCATTCCAGCACGCCGGCCTCGCACTGATCGAAGAGAGAGCCCGGGAGCGACAAGATGACGACGATCCGCCAGCAGGACTTCATCCAAAGCATCGCCGACGCGTTGCAATTCATTTCCTACTATCACCCGCAGGATTACATCGAGGCGCTTGGCGCGGCATATCACGCCGAGGAGTCTCCAGCGGCGAAAGACGCGATTGCGCAGATACTCACCAACTCGCGGATGTGCGCGGAGGGCCACCGCCCGATCTGTCAGGACACCGGCATCGTCGTCGCTTTCGTCAAAGTGGGCATGGACGTGCGCTGGAGCGGCACGACCATGTCGCTGGCCGGAATGGTCAACGAAGGCGTGCGCCTCGCGTACATGGACCCGGAAAACCGGTTGCGCGCATCGATCGTCGCCGACCCCGCTGGCGCGCGCAGGAACACGCGCGACAACACGCCTGCGGTCATTCACTTCGACCTGGTGCCGGGCGACACCGTCGAAGTGAAGATCGCGGCCAAGGGCGGCGGTTCCGAGAACAAGTCCAAGTTCGTGATGCTGAATCCATCGGACTCGATCGTCGACTGGGTGCTGAAAACGCTGCCGACGATGGGCGCGGGTTGGTGTCCGCCGGGCATGCTTGGCATCGGCATAGGAGGTTCGGCCGAGAAAGCGATGGTGCTCGCGAAGGAAGCGCTGATGGAGCCCATCGACATGCACGAACTCCTGTTGCGCGGCCCGGCAAACGCGACCGAGGAACTGCGCATCGAGCTTTACGAGAAGTGCAATGCGCTGGGCATCGGCGCGCAGGGCCTGGGGGGCCTGTCGACGGTGCTCGACGTGAAGATACTCGACTATCCAACCCACGCGGCGAGCAAGCCCGTCGGCATGATTCCCAACTGCGCCGCGACGCGCCATGCCCATTTCACCCTCGACGGCAGCGGCGTCGCGAAGTTCGATCCGCCCGACCTTTCCAAATGGCCCGCAGTGCACTGGACGCCGTCGCCGGCGGCCAAGCGCGTGAACCTCGATACGCTCACGCGCGAGGAAGTCGCGACGTGGAAGCCCGGCGAGACGCTGCTGCTCAATGGCAAGATGCTCACCGGCCGCGACGCCGCACACAAGCGCATCGCCGACCATTTCGCACGCGGCGAGGCGCTGCCGGACGGTGTCGATTTCACCAATCGCGTCATCTATTATGTCGGTCCCGTCGATCCGGTTCGCGACGAAGTGGTCGGCCCTGCAGGTCCGACGACCGCCACGCGCATGGACAAGTTCACCGAGATGATGCTGGCCAGAACCGGCCTCATCGCCATGATCGGCAAGGCGGAGCGTGGTCCGGCCGCGATCGAGGCCATCGCCAAGCATGGCGCGGCGTACTTGATGGCCGTCGGCGGCGCCGCGTATCTGGTGTCGAAGGCGATCCGCGCTTCGCGCGTCGTCGCGTTCGGCGACCTCGGCATGGAAGCCATCTACGAGTTCACGGTCAAGGACATGCCGGTCACCGTCGCCGTCGATGCCAAAGGGACGTCAGTCCACCGCACCGGCCCACGCGAGTGGCAGGGCCGGATCGGCAAGATCCCCGTCGCCGTCGAATGAGGGGTGGGGTGACGTGATGCGCCTGATATCGCGCGGCGACCGGGCATGAAGTTCGCCTCTCGACTGCGCCGGCACTTGTCCCCGCTTTCGGGCGACACGGCTTCCACACTGGACCTGCCTCCGGTGCGGATGGGTCTGCTTACCAAGCTCAACGTACTTACCGTCGGGCTCATTTTCCTGACCGCAGCCGCGCTGTCGATACTTCATTTTGCGCAGCAATGGCGCGACGACAAGCAGGACCTGCGCAGCCAGGGCGCCACTCTGCTTGGAGTGATCGCGCAACTTGCCGAACACGGCATCGTCACGTCGGACAAGGACTATCTGGATCAGATGCTGGCCAGCGCCAGCAACAATGCCGACGTCGCCTACGCCACCGTGTTCGACGGCAAGCGCGAGATGCTGGTGGAGCGCCGATTCGGGGTCGGCCTCGCCAAGGAGACGCTGCCGGCCATCGATATGCTGCAAGTGCCGCTCGCGCCGGGACGCATAGCGGACCGCGACGTCACGATCGCAGGCAAGCGTTACGTTGAACTCATTGCGCCGGTCGTGAAACCGCGCACCGTGGCGGGCGACGGCGCGCAGCCAACAGTGGCCGCCGCGGAGCCCGTCGGCTACCTGCGGCTCGGCATGACGCAGGACGTGCAACGCCGCATGTTCCGCGAGCAGGTCGTCGGCGCCGTCGCCGTGGTGCTGGGGCTGCTCATCTTCGCCATCCTGGCCACGCTGCTGCTCACCCGCCGCCTGGTGGCGCCGATGCACCGCCTGATGCGCGCCGCGCGCGCGGTCGGCGCCGGCCGCCTCGACGTGTATGTGCCGGCGAGTTCGTCGGACGAACTGGGCCTGCTGACCCACACGTTCAACCACATGACGCAAAAGCTCGGGGAGTCCCAGTCGGAAGTCGCCAATTACCAGCGGACGCTCGAAGACAAGGTCACGCAGCGGACCAAGGAACTCGAAATCGCCACGGCGCACGCCTACAAGCTGGCGCAGCACGACATCCTGACCGGCCTGCCGAACCGGTCGCTCCTCAACCAGCGGCTGAAGCAGATCCTGGCGCTCGCGCAGCGCGACGGCACCCACGTCGGGTGTCTCTTCCTGGACTTCGATCACTTCAAGCGCATCAACGACACGCTGGGTCACGACGCGGGCGACCACCTGCTCCAGTCGATCGCGCAGCGGCTGATCAGCGCGGTGCGCGAAAGCGACACCGTCGCGCGCCTGGGCGGTGACGAGTTCGTCATCATCCTGCCCGGACTCGATCCGCCGCAGGCCGCCTTCGAGGTCCTGGCCGTGGTGACTCGCGTCAGGGAGTCGTTCATGGCGCCGTTCAGGTTATCCGACCAGATGCCCACCCTCACCGCGTCCATCGGTGTCGCGATGTATCCGCTGGATGCATCCGATGGCGGCAGCCTGATCAAGCAGGCCGACACGGCGATGTACGCCGCGAAGGACGCCGGCCGCAACGCGTATCGCTTCTACACATCGGACATGAACGCCCGCGTGCAATTGCGCCTGCAGATTGAGACCGACATGCGCCGCGGTCTCATGGACGACGAGTTCTTCCTCGTCTACCAGCCGCAGATCGAGATGAAGACCGGGCGCGCATGCGGTGTGGAGGCTCTGTTGCGCTGGCGCGATCCGGAGCGCGGCGTGATATCCCCGGCCGAATTCATTCCCGTTGCCGAGGAGTCAGGAATGATCCAGGCGCTGGGTGCGCGCGTGCTGCGTGACGCGTGCCGGCAGGTCATGCAATGGCACCGAATGGACATGCCGCTGCGCCTCGCCGTGAACCTGTCCGTACAGCAGCTGCAGCATGACAGCTGGCTGGGCATCGTCGAGGACGCGTTGTCGTCGAGTGGCCTCGCGCCGTCGCACCTCGACCTCGAGATCACCGAGAGCGTGATCATTACGCATCCGGAAAAGGCCGTGGCGACGCTGATGAAGTTGAAGCAGATGGGCGTGTCGATCACGATCGACGATTTTGGCACCGGCTACTCGAGCCTGTCGTATCTCGCCCGGCTGCCCATCCAGGGCGTCAAGATCGACCAGCGCTTCGTGCGCGGCCTGGAAAAGAACCGCAATGACGAGGCGATCACACAGGCGATCATTGCGCTGTCGCATTCGCTTGGCCTGCGCTGCATCGCCGAGGGCGTCGAAACCGCCGCCCAGTTCAACTTCCTGCGTTCGCACGGGTGCGAAGAAGCCCAGGGATACCTGATTTCGAGGCCGTTGCCGGAAGCGCAGCTGCGGTCGTGGTGGCGCACGCAGGAAGAGCGGCGACATGGCCGCGACCGCCAGGCCGACCTGTGGCAGCACGAAGCAGACGACTGACCGCTAGCTTGCCAGGTCGGCGGGCGTATCGACATCGCGCAACACGTTTTCGTCGTCGACCTCGATGAGTTGCACGTGTTCGCGATGCGCGGCAAGGATGGACTTGGCGCCTTCGTCGCCGGTCAGCGCCGCGAGTGCCGCATAGTGCGACGACGCAAAGCCCACCGGATGGCCGCGCACGCCGATGCGCGACGTGGCGACGATTCCCGCACCCGCCATCAGCGCGTCGGCAACCAGAACCACGGTCGCAGGCGCGATCCAAGGCATGTCGGCAAGCGCCACGATCCAGCCGTCGGCGTCCGCCGCGGCAGCAACACCATGCGCGAGGCTTGCGCCCATGCCTTCGTTCGCCCGCGCGCACTCAACGACGCGCGCCCCGGCCGATCGCAGCTGGCTCGCCAGCATCGAATCGCCCGGACGCACCACCGCCACGACCTCCGGCAACGCCGACAGCAGATGCAGGCAGGACGCGACACCAATGGCCGTCCCCGCGCCGACGCCATGGGACGTCTTCGGTAGCGGCGAGAGCAGTTTCGCTCCACCGAAGCGCGTGCCCCGTCCCGCTGCGAGCAGGATGCCGGTCACACGCATGATTCGACGGGCGACATGCCCACCGAGAGTCTGAATAGGTCCAATGTCTTGGGGGCGATGGCGTCAGTCATTCCGCGAGCAGCCGGAACCTGCCGTCCTTGACGACGACGAGAACGCGCGCCCGTTCGTCCATGCCGTTGTGATTGGTGGCCGACATGTTGAACACGCCTTGCGTGCCGACGATCTCGCGTTCTTTTTCCACGGCGTCGCGCAACGCGCTGCGGAAGGCTTCCGTGCCCGGCTTGCCGGCCTTGAGCGCGACCGGGATTGCCTGCTCGAGGAGGATGCCGCCGTCCCACGTATTGGCGCCGAACGTCGCGGGCTTGGCGCCGAACTGCTTCTCGTACGCCGCGATGTAAGCGAGCGCGACCTTCCTGGTTGGGTTGGTCGCGGGAATTTCGTCGATGACCAGCATCGGACCCGCGGCAAGAACGGTGCCTTCGACCTTTTCCTTCCCGAGCTTGATGAAATCCTCGGTCGCCACCGCATGTGTCTGGTAGATACGCCCCTTGTACCCCTGATCGAACAGCGTCGCCTGCGGCAGCACGGCGGGGCCGCCGACCGCGGCGATCAGCACGGCATCGGGCTTCGCCGCCATCAGCTTCAGCACCTGCCCGGTCGTGCTCTGATCGTTGCGCGCGTAGCGTTCGTTGGCGACGATGCTGATGCCGGCCTTCTCGGCCATCGGCACGAATACCTTGTACCAGTTCTCGCCATACGGGTCGTTGAAGCCGATGAAGCCGATCGTCTTCACGCCGTTCTTCGTCATGTGCGCCAGCAGCGCGCTGGCGATGAGGTCGTCGTTCTGCGTCGTCTTGAACACCCAGCGCTTCTTGGCATCGAGCGGCTCGACGACGCTCGACGTGCCCACGGTGGCCATCATCGGAACTTTGGCCTCCGCGATGAAATCGAGGATCGCCAGCGCATTCGGCGTGGTCGACGGGCCGATCAGCGCGTCGATGTTGTTCTCCTGGATGAGCTTCTTGATGTTCTGCACGGCGCGCGTGGAGTCTCCGCCGTCCTCGAGCTGCACGTACTCGATGGTCGTGTCACCGACCTTCCTGGGCAACAGGTCCCCGGTGTTTTTCTGCGGAATGCCGATCGCCGACGTCGGTCCGGTGGCGGAGACCATGAGGCCGACCTTCACCTGCCCGGTGGCGGCGAAGGAACAAAGGAAAGCGACGGCGGCGAAGAGAGGACGAACGGACACTTTAACTCCCGGAAGAATGACGGACCAAACGTGGAATGCTATGCCGAACCGTGCGTCCGGGACAAGTCGCGCCAGCCGCGAGGCGGCGCGCGGTCTGTCTACGCGAATTGCCCGGCGGCGTGTCCCGACGCCCACGCCCATTGGAAGTTGTAGCCGCCGAGCCAGCCCGTGACGTCTACCACTTCTCCGATGAAGTAGAGCCCGGGGACGTCCGTCGCGCCCATGGTCTTCGACGACAGATGGCTCGTCGCCACCCCGCCGCACGTCACTTCCGCCTTCTGGTAGCCAAGGGTGCCGGAAGGCAGTACGCGCCAGTGATGGAGCAGTTGCGCGGCCTCGCGCAGCCTCTCTTCTCCCAGTTGCTTCATTGGCATCGCCACGCCGTGCGCCGCACACCATTGCTGCGCGAAGCGCTTGGGCAGCCGTTGCGCCAACAGCGTCGGCAACAGCGCCTGCGAATTGACTTGCGCACACAGCCATAGCGCGGCGTCCTCGCCAGGCAGGAGGTCGATCGACAACGGTGTGCGGCCGTCCCAATACGACGAAACCTGCAGGATCGCCGGGCCGGACAGCCCGCGATGCGTGAACAGCAGGTTCTCGCGAAAGCGGCCACCGTTGCACGCTACCTCGGCGTCGATGGAAACGCCCGACAGGTCGCCGTAGCGCGCCAGCGCTTCGGGCGCGAACGCGAGTGGCACCAGCCCGGGGCGCGGGGGCACGACCGGCAGACCGAATTGCTCGGCGATACGGTAACCAAACGGCGTCGCGCCGATCTTCGGCACCGACAAGCCGCCGGTGGCGATGACCAGGGATCCGCAGCGCGCACTGCCCTGCGGCGTGGTGATTTCGAATCCTTCCGTCCTGCGCTCGACGCGGTCGACCGGACAGGGCATCCGCCATTGCACGTTGCCGCGATCGCACTCATCCTTCAGCATGCGGATGATGTCCTGCGCAGTGTCGTCGCAGAACAGTTGCCCGAGCTTCTTCTCGTGATACGCGATGCCGTACTTCTCGACCTGCGCGATGAAGTGCCGCGGTGTATAGCGGGCGAGCGCCGAGCGGCAGAAGTCCGGATTCTGCGACAGGAAGTTCGCCGGCGTGGCGCCGCTGTTGGTGAAATTGCAGCGGCCGCCGCCGGAGATGCGGATTTTCTCCCCGAGCAGGTGGTAATGCTCGATCAGCAGCACGCTGCGCCCGCGCTGCCCGGCCTGCGCGGCGCACATCATGCCGGCGGCACCCGCGCCAATGACGACGACGTCGTGATCAGACATCAGGGACCGGGCGGCGGCCGGCCGCCACCGGGTTCGGACGCGTCAGCGCTGCTCGAGCACCGGCGACGCAATCTTGGCCAGCACGTGCTCGAGGTTGCTCACACTGCGATTGACGTTGCCGAGTTTGTCCAGGCCGAACAAACCGATGCGAAAGCTCTGGAAGTCCGCCGGCTCGTCGCATTGCAGAGGCACACCGGCCGCGGCCTGCAATCCCTGGTCGAGGAATTTCCTCGCGCTCTGCATGTCCTTGTCGTCCGTGTAGCTCACCACGACGGAGGGCGACTGAAAGCCCTCGGCGGCAACGCTTGCGAAGCCATGGCGCGCCAGCAGCGCACGGACCTTGGCGCCCAATTCCCGTTGCGCGGCGCGCATGTTCTCGAATCCGGCCTGCTCGGTTTCCCTCATCGTGTCGCGCAAGCGCGCGAGCGAATCGGTTCCCAGCGTCGCGTGATAGGCGTGACCGCCCTTTTCGTACGCTTCCATGATCGCGAGCCACTTGCGCAGATCGCAAGCGAAGCTGGTGGAAGTCGTGGTCTCGATGGCGGTGCGGGCGCGTTGGCTCAGCATCACCAGCGCGAATCCGGGCGTGCTGCTCCAGCCTTTTTGCGGCGCGGTGATCAGGACGTCGACGCCGCAGGCCTCCATGTCGACCCACAGCGCACCCGATGCCACGCAATCGAGGACGAAGAGGCCACCGACCGCGTGGATGGCGTCACCCACCGCGCGCAGGTAGCTGTCCGGGAGCAGTATTCCCGATGCCGTCTCGACGTGCGGCGCGAACACGGCATCCGGGCGATTCGTGCGGATCGAGTCGACCACTTCCTCTAGCGGGGCCGGCGCAAACGGCGCGTGCTTTTCATCGCCGATCCGGCGCGCCTTGAGCACGGTAGCCTCCGCTGGGATCTTGCCTGCGTCGAAGATCTGCGACCAACGGTAGCTGAACCAGCCGTTGCGTATGACCAGGCATCGCTTGCCGGTGGCGAATTGCCGCGCAACCGCTTCCATGCCAAACGTCCCACCGCCAGGCACCACGATAGCCGAGTGCGCGTTGTAGACGTGCTTGAGAATGCCCGAGATGTCGCACATGACGCGTTGGAAGCGCTGCGACATGTGATTGAGCGAGCGGTCCGTGAAAACGACCGAGTACTCGAGTAGGCCGTCGGGATCGACGTCTGGACGAAGGCCGGGCATAGAAGTCCCCTGCGAGAGTTCGAGGAAGGTGGCGAACGAGGGTGGCAAATTAGGGCGCGAAGATCAGCTTAGCACGACCGGACTCTCTGGCAGACCGGCGCGAACGCGACGCCGGCTACCGCGGATTACTGGCCGAAGAAGTCCTTGACCTTGTCGAACCAGCCCTTGGCACGCGGGTTGTGCTTGCCCGGATCTTCCTCGTTGATCGCCTCGAATTCGCGCAGCAAGTCCTTCTGCCGTGATGTGAGCTTCACCGGCGTTTCGATCGCCACGTGGCAATACAGGTCGCCCTGCACCGAACCACGGACCGGACGAATGCCCTTGTTGCGAAGCCGGAACGTCTGGCCCGATTGCGTCTCGGGCGGCACCTTGATCGTGGCGTGTCCGTCCAGCGTCGGTATTTCCAGCTCGCCGCCCAATGCGGCCGTCGCGAAACTGATCGGCATCTCGCAATGCAGGTCCGCGCCGTCGCGCTGGAACACCTGGTGCGGCTTCAAGTGCACGACGACGTAGAGATCCCCTGAGGGGCCGCCGTTCAATCCGGCCTCGCCTTCGCCCGTCAGGCGGATGCGGTCGTCCGTATCCACGCCCGCCGGAATCTTCACCGACAGCGTCTTGTGTTTTTTCACGCGGCCCGCGCCGTGGCAGGTGGCGCACGGATCGGGGATGACCTTGCCGGTGCCGTGGCAGGTCGGGCACGTCTGCTGGATCGAGAAGAATCCCTGCGACACGCGCACTTCGCCGCGTCCACCGCAGGTGCCGCATGTCGTCGGCTTGGTACCCGGCTTGGCGCCGGTGCCGTGGCACGTTTCACAACCTTCCATGGCCGGGATCCGGATCTTCACTTCCGTTCCGCGCGCGGCATCCTCCAGCGACAGCTCGAGGTTGTAGCGCAGGTCCGCGCCGCGGTACACGCCGCTGCCGCCGCCGCGCCCCTGCTGGCCGAAGATCTCGCCGAAGATGTCGCCGAACGCGTCGGCGAATCCGCCGAAACCTTCAGGCCCGCCGGGCCGGCCGCCGAAACCCGCGGACGGATCTACGCCCGCGTGCCCGAACTGGTCATAGGCCGCGCGCTTTCTCGCATCGGTCAGGACCTCGTACGCTTCCTTGGCCTCCTTGAATTTCTCTTCCGAGGCCTTGTCATCCGGATTGCGGTCCGGATGATGCTTCATCGCCATCTTGCGATAGGACTTCTTGATGTCCTCTTCGCTCGCGTCGCGGCTCAATCCCAGTGTCGTGTAGTAATCCCGCTTCGCCATGATCCTGATTGCCCCTTGATCCCGCAAAAGCCCTCACGGGCAATTTCTGGTTAGAACGTTAACGATTCCACAACGGCAAAGGCCGGACGGAGGGACGCCATGAGGCGACCACTCCAATCCGGCCAGTCATTCCGTCGCGCTTGACCGTCGCGACTACGCGGTCTTTGCGCGCGACGGAATAACTATTTCTGGTCCTTGACCTCGGTGAACTCCGCGTCGACGACCTTCTCGTCACCGTGATGTCCGCCCGCGCCACCCGCCGCCTCCGCGCCCGCGCCGCCTCCCGCGCCCGCGGCACCTGCCGCGTTCGCCGCTTCCTGCGCCTGCGCGTACATGACTTCGCCGAGCTTCTGCGACGTCTTGGCCAGTTCCTCGGCCTTCGCTTCCAGCTCTTCCTTGGTCGCGTCGTTCTTCTTCAGCAGTTCCTCGGCGTCCTTCACCGCGGCTTCGATCTTGGCCTTGTCTTCTTCACCCACCTTGTCGCCGTATTCGGCAACCGACTTCTTCACGCTGTGTACCAGCGCGTCGAGGCTGTTGCGCGCCTGGACCGTCTCGACCATCTTGCGGTCGTCCTCGGCATGCGCCTCGGCGTCCTTCACCATCTTCTCGATTTCGGCTTCCGACAATCCGGAGTTGGCCTTGATCGTGATCTTGTTCTCCTTGCCCGTCGCCTTGTCCTTGGCCGACACGTGCAGGATGCCGTTGGCGTCGATGTCGAACGTGACCTCGATCTGCGGCGTGCCTCTGGGCGCCGGCGGGATGCCCTCGAGGTTGAACTGGCCGAGGCTCTTGTTGCCGCCGGCCACATCGCGCTCGCCCTGCAGCACGTGGATGGTCACCGCGCCCTGGTTGTCGTCGGCCGTCGAGAACACCTGTTGCGCCTTGGTCGGGATCGTCGTGTTCTTCTTGATCAGCTTGGTCATGACGCTGCCCAGCGTCTCGATGCCCAGCGACAGCGGCGTCACGTCGAGCAGCAGCACGTCCTTCACGTCGCCCTTGAGCACGCCACCCTGGATGGCCGCGCCGACGGCGACCGCCTCGTCCGGATTCACGTCCTTGCGCGGTTCCTTGCCGAAGAATTCCTTGACCTTGTCCTGCACCTTCGGCATGCGCGTCTGGCCGCCGACCAGGATCACGTCGGAGATGTCGGACAGCTTCACACCGGCGTCCTTGATGGCGACGCTGCACGGTCCGATGGTGCGCTCGATCAATTCCTCGACCAGCGCCTCGAGCTTGGCGCGCGTGATCTTCATCGTCAGATGCTTCGGGCCTGACTGGTCAGCCGTGATGTAAGGCAGGTTGATCTCGGTCTGCTGCGACGACGACAGCTCGATCTTCGCCTTCTCGGCCGAGTCCTTGAGGCGCTGCAACGCCAGCACGTCGTTCTTCAGGTCAACGCCGGATTCCTTCTTGTACTCGGTGACGATGTAGTCGATGAGCCGCTGGTCGAAGTCCTCGCCACCCAGGAACGTGTCGCCGTTGGTCGACAGGACTTCGAACTGATGCTCGCCTTCGACATTGGCAATCTCGATGATCGAGATGTCGAACGTTCCGCCACCCAGGTCATAGACCGCGATCTTGCGGTCGCCTTCCTTCTTGTCCATGCCGAACGCCAGCGCCGCCGCAGTGGGTTCGTTGATGATGCGCTTGACCTCGAGGCCCGCGATCTTGCCCGCGTCCTTGGTCGCCTGCCTCTGCGAGTCGTTGAAATAGGCCGGGACCGTGATGACGGCCTCGGTGACTTCCTCGCCCAGGTAGTCCTCGGCGGTCTTCTTCATCTTGCGCAGGATTTCCGCGGAGACCTGTTGCGGCGCGATTTTCTTGCCGCGCACTTCGACCCACGCGTCGCCGTTGTCGGCCTTGATGATCTTGTAGGGCATCAGGTTGATGTCCTTCTGCACTTCCTTTTCCTCGAACTTGCGGCCGATCAGCCGTTTGATCGCGTAAAGCGTGTTCTTGGGATTGGTGACCGCCTGCCGCTTGGCCGACGCGCCGACCAGGATTTCCCCGTCTTCCTGGTACGCGACGACCGAGGGCGTGGTGCGCGCGCCCTCAGCGTTTTCGATGACCTTGGGCGTGCCGCCCTCCATGATGGAGACGCAACTGTTGGTGGTCCCCAGGTCGATGCCGATGATCTTGCCCATGATGTCTTACCCTCCGTGATTCGAATGCGAATGAATGTGAAGAACCTGCCCGTCAGATGGGGATTTCGCTCCGGCGAATCAACCCAACCGGGAACCTCGCCGATGATTTCTAGGTGCTTTCGCTCTTGCCCTTCGCTACCGTCACCAGCGCGGGCCGCAGCACGCGATCGTTGATGAGGTAGCCCTTCTGAAAGACGTCCACGACGGTGTTCGCCGGCAAGTCGGATTCGACCATCTGCATCGCCTGATGCCGGTGCGGATCGTACTTCTCGCCCGCCGGATTGACTTCCAGGACTTGCGCGCGGTCGAACGACGCCTGAAGCGCCTTCAACGTCAGCGCCGCGCCGGATCGCAGCGTCTCGAGCGAGACCTCGCCTCCAGCGAGCGTCTGTTCCAGCGCATCCTTCACAGGCAGCAGGTCCTCGGCGAACCGTTCCACCGCGTATTTGTGCGCCTTGGCGACGTTGACCTCTGACTGCTTGCGCACGTTTTCGGTCTCCGCCTTGGCGCGCAGCCAGGCGTCCTTGAGTTCGGCGACTTCCGACTCGACCTTTATGAGTTGCGCGGCAATGTCGTCGGCGATATGGCCCGCTTCGCCGTTATCGGCGACGGCTTCCGGACCGGCTGTCGCGGCCTCAGGCGTGAGGACCGGACTTTCGGCTTCCGGCTGGGGATGTGTTCGTTTCATGCGTGGGGTCCCTGGAATCGTTTTTGCTATCCGCACGCACGTTGGGGTCATTTGGCGCGATTCAAGCCCTTTCCCGACAAGAGCGGGATAAACGTTTACAAAACAATTTGTTATCGTTTTGCCAGCGGCAACGCGCTGACCGGACCAGCGTCAGGCGCTTGCGCCCAGTGCCTTGGCGCGCAGCTTGGTGGCCTCTCGGGTCGCTGCGCCGGGGGACTCGGCCAGCCAGCCCTCGAGCTCCCGGAATACGAGATTCGCCAGCGCGGCAATCCACACCGGATTCTCGTTGAGGCACGGAATGGCGTTGAATTCCTTGCCGCCGGCCTGGATGAATGTCGCCCGCGCCTCGATGCCGATTTCCTCCAGCGTTTCCAGGCAGTCGGCGACAAATCCCGGGCAAAACACATCGACCCGTGACACCCCCTCACGGCCAAGCGTCGTCAGCACCTCGGACGTGTAGGGCTTGAGCCATTGCGCGCGGCCGAAGCGGGACTGGAACGCGAGCGACCATTGTCCGGATTCCAGACCCAGTTCCTGGGCGAGCAGCCGGCCCGTCGTCAGGCACAGACAGTGATAGGGATCGCCACGATCCAGCGTCCGCTGCGGCAAACCGTGGAACGACATCAGCAGGCGGTCCGGGCGGCCGTGCTTGACCCAGAAGTCATTGACGTTTTGCGCGAGCGCCTTGATGTAGGCAGGGTCGGCGTGGAACGTGTCGACCAGACGCAGGCCGGGGATGCGCCGCATGTGGCGCAGGTGATCGGCGACGGCGTCGAATGCCGACGCCGTAGTGCTGGCCGCATATTGGGGATACAGCGGCACGACGAGAATTCGTTCGCAATTCGCGGCCCGCAGGCGATCGAGCGCTGCGCCCACGCTCGGATTGCCGTAGCGCATTCCCAGTTCCACCGGACACTGGTCGGCAGGGAATCCTGCGCTCTTGAGGCGTTGCCCGAGGTAACCCAGCAACAGCGACCGTTGCCTCACGCTGTGCACCAGCAGTGGGGAGCCGTCCTTGGTCCAGATCGCGGAGTATTTCCGGGCCGAGGCCGCCGGCCGCACCAACAGGATCACGCCATACAGAATGGGCTTCCACAGCCATGGCGGAATTTCGATGACGCGCGGATCGGACAGGAATTGCGCGAGATACCTGCGCACAGCCGAAGGCGTGGCTTGATCGGGCGTGCCGAGGTTGACGAGCAGAACGCCGACGCGCGGCAAACGGTCGTGCGCAAACGGCGGTTCAGGCGCGTGGGCCATGCGCTGCCTTGTGTCTGTACTTCATCGCGCCGCGGTCGCTCGCGGATGACTCCCGATCCACGCGTCCAGTCCGCGTCGCGCCTGGCGCTGGATCGCCTTGCGCACGAACGGCGTCCATCCGAGCAGCGCGCCCTTGGCGCCGAGCGCCATGCGGCTCCAGCGCCACAGGTCGAAGCTATCCACGTGGCGGGCGATCCGGCCCGCGCTGAAGGCGAATTCGGCGTCGATGATGTTGTGCACCGGACGGCCGGTGCCGGAGAACGTATAACGGGCCTCCCAGTGCGCGGCGCCTGCCGCGTCGTCGGCGCGCACGTCGCGCCATTCCACACGCAGGTCGCGGCCGCGCTCGCACAGCATCGACCACATTGCGCCGACCTCGTCGCCCGCCAAGTCGAACACCGGGTCGGAGAAGCGCGCGTCCGGCGCGTAACAGGAGGCCATCGTCGCGGCATCCCTCCGGGCAAACGCGGAATAGAACCGGTCGAGCAATGCCGCGTTGGGATGGGCCTCACTCATCGCTCACTCATCGCTCATTCTTCACTCATTCTTCATTCAACTGTGCCGACATCGCGTTGGAAAGAAGCTTGGCCGTGACGTCGACGATAGGAATCACCCGCTCGTAGGCCATTCGCGTCGGGCCGATCACGCCCAGCGTTCCGACCACCTTGCCATTGGCTTCATAGGGCGCCGTGACGACGCTGTATTCATCCAGCGGGGCCAGCCCCGACTCGCCGCCGATGTAGATCTGCACCCCCTGGGCGCGCTGCGAAACGTCGAGGAGATGCAGGATCGATGTCTTCTGGTCGAACATGTCGAAGAGCCGGCGCAGCCGTTCCATGTTGGATGCCAGGCCGTCGGCGTGCATCAGGTTGCGCTCGCCGGTAACGACCAGCGATTCGCCTTCCGCGTAGGCGCCTTCGCCGGCATCCACCGCCGCGCTCATCAGGCCCGCGATGTCTTCGCGCAGTGTTCGCAATTCATCGGTGATCCGGGCGCGGATCGTCGTCAGCGGCTGCCCGGCGAAGTTGTTGTTGAAGAAATTGGTGGCCTCGACCAGTTGCGTCTGCGAGTACGCGCGATCGGTATGCAGGATGCGGTTCTGCACGTCCCCTTCGGCCGTTACCAGGATGAGCAGCACGCGCCGCTCCGAAAGGCGCAGGAATTCCAGATGACGGAACGCCGCCTCGCGCCGCTTTGGCGTCATCACCACGCCGGCGAATTGCGTCAGCTGCGACAGGAGACCGGCAGCCGCGCTCACGAGTTGCTGCGGACGATCGGCGACGAGTTCGCCTTCGAGCCGGTCGATCTCGCTGCGATCGAGCGGTTTGGTCACCATCAGACTGTCGACGAAGAAACGGTAGCCCTTGGGCGTCGGCACGCGGCCCGCGGACGTATGCGGGCTGCTGATGAACCCCATCTCCTCCAGGTCCGCCATTACGTTGCGGATCGTCGCCGGCGAAAGCTCGAGGCCGGAGTGCCGCGACAGCGCGCGTGAACCTATCGGCTGCCCATCGCCGATGTACCGCTCGATCAGCGTCTTGAGGAGGTGCTGCGCGCGCGGTTCAAGCATGACAACGATTTTACAGCGCTCCATCGTTTCGAGGGGCGGCTGTCCTGTGGCATTTGCACTTTCGGTCTAGCGTTCCGCACTGCGGGCTGTGGTTTAATCGTGCCCATGCCCAAAGCCGCCGCCGCGCTGGTCTTTCCACGCGTTGCCCTTGTCGGTCGCCATGAGAGCCCGGATCTGGCGTCGCCGCTGTCCCGCGTCGCCGAATACTTGACCGCCAAGGGCCATTCCGTCGTGCTGGAGCATGAAACCGCGCGCCATTCCCCGTTGGCTGGCTACTCCGTGGCGGCGCAGGAGGACCTTGAGCACGCGGTCGACCTGGCGATCGTACTCGGCGGCGACGGCACCATGCTCTCGATTGCGCGCCGGCTCGCGCCATTCGGCGTGCCGCTGATCGGCATTAACCAGGGGCGCCTGGGCTTCCTGACCGACATTCCCTTGGCGAGGATGGAGTCCGCACTGGACGCCATGCTGGAAGGACGCTATCTCGAGGAACGGCGAACGCTGCTCGCGGCGGTGGTGGTGCGCACCAACGGCGAGCGCGACGACGCGCTCGCGCTGAACGAGGTCGTCGTCAATCGCGGTTCGCTCGGCAGCATGATCGAGTGCGCGGTGGAGATCGACGGCCGCTTCGTCTACTCGATGCGCGCCGACGGCATTATCGTTGCCACGCCCACGGGGTCGACCGCCTACGCGCTTTCCGCGGGTGGCCCCATCCTCGATCCGCAGCTGGCCTCGTTCCTGCTCGTACCGGTCGCGCCGCATGCGCTGACGCATCGTCCGATTGCGATCTCCGATGCGGCGCGCATCTCGATCACCGTGCTCAGCGCGCGCGACGCCGGCTTCCACTGCGACGGACAGGGACACTACACGTTGGCCGAAGGCGACCGCGTCGAAATATCCCGCGCGCCGCAGGCCGCGCGCTTCCTGCATCCCGAAGGTCACGACTATTTCGCGATGCTGCGCGAGAAGCTGCATTGGAGCGCCACGCCGGAGCGGGTGGGCGGGATGAGGCACGACGATCGCGCGGGCGGCCGCGGCAAGGACGACGTGCCATGAAGAGCGTTGCCGCCAAGCGCTGATGCTGCGCCTTCTCTCGATTCGCAATTTCGTCGTAGTTGCTTCGCTCGACGTCGAGTTCGAGCGCGGCCTCACTGTCCTGACAGGCGAGACCGGCGCCGGAAAATCGATCCTGCTCGATGCGCTGTCGCTGTTGCTGGGCGACCGCTTCGAACTGCGCCAGCTGCGCCCCGGCGCCGACCGCGCCGAACTCGCCGCGGTCTTCGACACCACCGACACGCCAGCGGTCGACGCCTGGCTGGCCGAGCAGGAACTCACCGGCGACGGAGACGAAGTGCTGTTGCGCCGGGTCCTCGACGCGCAGGGGCGAAGCCGGGCATGGATCAACGGCCGGCCGGCGACGCTGGCGCATCTGAAAGACTTGGGCGAGAAGCTCGTCGACCTGCACGGCCAGCACGCGCATCAATCTCTCGCGCAGGCCGAGTCTCAACGCGATCTGGTCGACGCCTTCGGCGGGTTCACGACGCTCGCGCAGGAAGTAGCGGACAGCTATCGCGCCTGGCGCACTGCCATCGAGCAATGCGCGGCCGCCGCGCATGTGGCGCAGGCGACATCCACTGAACGCGAGTTCCTCGACGCGCGGCGCCGCGAACTCGCGGCGCTCAACATCACGCCCAGCGAATGGGCCGACCTCTCCGCGGTACAGTCGCGGCTGGCGAACGCGGCCGATCTGATCGCAGCCGCGACGCAAGGCAGCGAAACGCTGGCCGACGGCGACGGCGCGCTCACGCTGCGGCTGGCGCAACTGACGCAGCGTCTCAGGGCCGCCGCAGTGAACGATCCGGCACTTGCGCAGGTCGTTGCGCTGCTCGAACCCGCCGCTGTCGAGCTGGAAGAGGCTGCCCGCGCGCTGCGCGACTACTTGCACCGCCTGGACCTCGACCCGCAGGAGCTGCAGCGTGTCGAGGGCCGGCTTTCAGCGATCCACGATCTCGCTCGCCGCCACCGCGTGCGGCCCGAGGCGTTGCCTGCCCTGCTGGCCGAAACCGAGGCGCGCCTCGCGGCGCTGGCCGAGTCGGCGGACGCAGAGGGGCTGGCGCGACGGGCCGCCGAGGCGGAAGCGGTCTTCCGCGCGCACGCCGGGCATCTGGCCAAGAAGCGCCGCTTCGCCGCGACCGAACTCGCGCATCGCGTCACGCAGGCGATGCAGTCGCTGAGCATGGCGGGAGGACGCCTCGAAGTCGCGCTGGTTCCCCTCCCTTCGCCTGCGAGCTATGGCCTGGACGAGGTCGAATTCCGCGTTGCAACGCATCCGAAACAACCGCTGGGGCCGCTGGCCCGCGTCGCGTCGGGTGGCGAACTATCGCGCATCGCGCTCGCCATCCAGGTGGTCGCGAGCGAGGTCGGCCAGATTCCGACATTGATCTTTGACGAAGTGGACAGCGGCATCGGCGGCGCGGTCGCCGACACCGTCGGACGGCTGTTGCAAACACTCGGCTCCGACCGGCAGGTACTGTGCGTCACCCACCTGCCCCAGGTTGCGGCGTGCGCCGACGCTCACTTTCGCGTCAGCAAGACGGGCAAGGGCGACGGCGTGACGAGTGAACTGGCGCAGCTCGCAACCGCGGATCGCGTCGAGGAACTGGCCCGGATGCTGGGCGGCGCGGAGATCACCGCGAAGACTCGCGCGCACGCCAGGGAGATGCTGGAGTCCGGCGGCAGGCCGATTGCGCCGGTACGCAAACCCGGCCGGCGCGCGGCGGAAAGTTAGGCGCGCGGCCGACCTTCAGGTTCGGGACGTCAGGACTTGCGCGCCTTGCTGGTGCTCGCGAGCTTCGGCGCGAAAGTGCCTTTGACCGGCTTGGACTTGGCCTTGCCCGCGGTCGCCTTGGCGGCCACCGGCGGCAGCGATTCTCCGGTCTCGAGCCAATGCTTGACGCGCTGCGCATCGCCCAACCGCGTGTACTTGCCCAGGGAATCGAGCAGCACGATCACCATGGGGCGGCTGGCGATGGTCGCCAGCATCACCACGCAGCGACCGGCTTCGCGGATGTAACCGGTCTTCTGCAACTGGATGTCCCACGCGACGTTCTTGACCAGCGCATTGGAATTGTTGAATCCGAGCGTCTGCCCGGACGGCTGCACCTCGACGAAGTGCTCCGGCGTTGTCGTGTAGTCGCGGATCAGCGGATAGTTCGCCGCGGCGCCGACCATCAACGCCAGGTCATTCGCCGTCGAGACGTTGTTCGGGGAAAGGCCGGTCGGGTCCTCGAATCGCGTCCGCGTCATGCCCAGTTCGGCCGCTTTGGCGTTCATCGCCGCCACGAACGCGTTACTGCCGCCGGGATAATGGCGCGCGAGGGAGGAGGCCGCGCGGTTCTCCGACGACATGAGCGCCAGCCGCAGCATCTCGCCACGCGACAGCGTCGCGCCCATCCGCAGGCGGGAATGGCTGCCCTTGAGGTAGTCGAAGTCGTCCATGTCCACGGCTACGAGATCGTCGAGCGGGAGGTTCGCGTCCAGGACGACCATGGCGGTCATGAGCTTGGTCAGCGACGCGATGGGCGTCACTGCGTCTGCCGCTTTGGCGTACATGCGGCGGCCGTCCTGGGCGTCCAAAACGAGCACGTTGGCCGAAGCCAGCCGCAGCTTGCCCGGGTCGAGGAACGGCGCCGCCGCTGCCGCCGTCGCGGTGAGCGGTCCAAGAATGCAAGCAAAAACAATGAGTAACGATCGAGTCATCAGGCCAAGCCTCAAAAATCCAAATGCCTTATCGCACGGCGGGACGCCGCGAGTCAATCCCCCAGACGCATCAAGGACTTAACTTGTCCGCCCCTGTTGCCTAAGGCGCAGCAATCCCCGTGCCCGCGACCTCAGGTAACCCGTGGGACGGATTTCGCCCTCCCGGTAGTGCGCCGCGACCCCCTACAACGCCTGCAGGCTGGTTTTCGCTGACTCGGGCGTTGATTGCGCAGGCGCGCGCCGCTCCTCGTCCTGCTGCAGCCGCCACATCCGGGAGTACACGCCATTCGCGGCCAGCAGCGTGGCGTGCGCCCCCCGCTCCACGATGCGGCCGTGCTCCAGGACCAGGATTTCATCGGCATCGACGACCGTCGACAGCCGGTGCGCGATCGTCAGCGTCGTGTGGTTCTGCGCGATCGCCGACAATTCGGCCTGGATCGCCTTTTCCGCCTTGGAATCGAGGGCGCTCGTCGCTTCGTCGAAGATCAGCACGTGCGGTGACTTGAGGATTGCGCGGGCAATGGCCACGCGCTGCTTCTCGCCGCCCGAGAGCTTCAGGCCGCGCTCTCCCACCGGGGTCGCATAACCTTCGGGCAGTCCGGCGACGAAGTTATGGATCTGCGCCGCCTTTGCCGCGGCGACGATCTCGTCCCGCGTGGCGCCGGGCTTGCCATACGCGATGTTGTATTCGATCGAATCGTTGAACAGCACGGTGTCCTGCGGCACGATGCCGATCGCGGCCCGCAGGCTCGTCTGCTGGACATCGCGAATGTCCTGGCTGTCGATGCTGATGCGTCCTCCACCGATGTCGTAGAAGCGGTACAGCAGCCGCGCGAGCGTGGACTTGCCGGAGCCTGAGGGACCGACGATGGCCACCGTGCGGCCGGCGGGAATCGTGAACGAAACATCGAACAGGATCTGGCGGTTGGCCTCGTAGCTGAAATACACGCGCTCGAAGCGGACCTCGGCCCCGCGGATCACAAGCGCGGGCGCGCCGGGCTTGTCGCGGATCTCCGCGTTTTCCTCGATCAGCGCGAACAGCCGCTCCATGTCGGCCAGCGCCTGTTTTATTTCGCGGTAGATGACGCCCAGGAAATTGAGCGGGATGTAGAGCTGGATCATGAAAGCGTTGACGAGGACCAGGTCGCCGATGGTCATCGTGCCGGCCACAACGCCGACCGTCGCGCGCCACATGATCAGCGTCACGGCGACCGCGATGATCGCGCTCTGCCCGACATTGAGCATCGACAGCGACGTCTGGCTTTTCACGGCCGCCGTTTCCCAGCGCTGCAGGCTCTCGTCGTACCGTCGCGCCTCCCACTCCTCATTGCCGAAGTACTTCACGGTCTCGTAGTTGAGCAGGCTGTCGATCGCGCGGGTGTTGGCCTTGGAATCGAGGTCGTTCATCGTGCGCCGGAAATGCGTGCGCCATTCGGTGATCAGCACGGTGAAGGCGATGTACGCGACCAGCGCGCCGGCCGTGATCGCCATGAACGTCCAGTCGTAGCGCGCGATCAGGATCGCCGAGACGAGCGCGATCTCGACCAGCGTCGGCAGGATCGAGAACAGCGTAAATTGGATCAGCGTCGAAATGCCGCGCTGCCCGCGTTCCACGTCGCGCGTGAGTCCGCCCGTCTGCCGCTGCAGGTGGAAGCGCAGCGACAGCGCGTGCAGGTGACGGAACACCTGCAGGGCGATCTTGCGCGTCGCGCGTTGCGTCACCTTGGCGAACAGGAACTCGCGGAGCTCGGTGAACAGCGTCGTGGACAGCCGCAGAATGCCGTAGGCGGCCAGCAGCGCCAGCGGGACCACCAGCGGCGCCAACTGCGAATCGAGGCTGTCGACGATGCGCTTGAGCAGCACCGGCACGCCCACATTGGCGACCTTGGCGAGCACGAGGCACGCCAGCGCGGCCAGCACCCGTGCCTTGTATTCCCACAGGTAAGGCAACAGCGTGCGGATCGTGCGCCAGTCCCCGCGCTCCGTGCGCGGCACGTTTTTCTCGACCGGGGCCGGCAGGGCAGTGGATTGCGAATGGCGCATCAGGGTTTCGGCGACAGGAGTCAGGAACGGAACACCGGGCGCTGGCCGGGGGTCTGCTAAGGCCGGCCAGGCAACGTCGGGCAGCCTTATATTTTAGCAGGGTGCGGGGGGCGGGCCGCGCCCCTCAGCCCGCAGCGTCCTTGTCGTCGCGCGGGAACCATTCGTTTCCGCCGTAGCCCATCACGCCCATTCCAATGCGCACGATGCCATAGGCTATCCAGGTCAACGCCTTTTCGATGTTGGTGCGACCGGCCCAGCGCTCAGGGACGACGCGTCGAGCGCCGTCGGCGATCATTCGCAGCAACTCGCCGCGGAGCTGGTCCGCGAAGTGCGGATCCCGCACGAACACGTTGGCCTCGCGCGCCATGAGGAACGAGTAGGGATCGATGTTGGATGAGCCGACCGTGGCCCATTGCTCGTCCACCACGGCGACTTTGGCGTGCAGGAACGAAAGGTGATATTCCTCGATCGTCACGCCGGCCTCGAGCAGCTGCCCGTACAGCGCGCGCGACGCGTAGTGCAGCAGCCGGTACTCAACGCGCGCCTGCAACAGCAGCGTCACCCGCACACCGCGCAGCGCCGCGGCAGTGAGCGCCCGCCGGAACTGCGTCCCGGGAAAGAAATACGCCGTCGCGATGATGATTTCCGTCTTGGCCGCCAGGAGGGCGGCAAGGTAAGCCGCTTCGATGTCGCTGCGATGGCCCAGGTTGTCGCGGATGGCGAAGGACGCCGCCTGCGTTCCCGCGACGCGCGTCGGAATGGCGACCGGAAACAACGGCACTTCGCTGCGGTCGAACTGCGTCAGTTCGACCAATGCCCACAGCCGCTGCATTGACATGACGATCGACGCGAGCATGGGCCCCTCCACCCGCACCGCGAAGTCCACCCGGGGCGGCTTGTGCCGCGGCGTGTTCATGTCGTCGATGAGGTTGATGCCGCCGACGAAGGCAACCCGGCCGTCGACATGACAGATCTTCCGGTGCAGCCGGCGCAGCCGGTGCAGGCGGAACTGCCACGGCGCCACCTCCGGCCGGTATTTCATCAGGCGCACCCCGCCCGCCGCGAGCAACTTCGCGAGCGAAGGCGTGAGGTAAAGGCTCGCGCCCCAGCCATCGACCAGCACGCGCACCGGCACGCCTCGCTGGGCCGCGCGCACCATTGCGGCGGCGACCTCGCGGCCGGACGCATCGTCGGCGAAGATGTAGGTCTCCAACCACACTTCGAGCTCGGCCGCATCGATGGCCCGGGTCAGTGCCGGAAAGAATTCGGCGCCGTTGCGCAACAATTCGATCCTGTTGCCGGTCGTAAACTGCTCCACCGTCGGGTCCCGAGCACCGCCTTTTCAGCGGCGCCTGCGCGGTAGCGTGAAGGTTGCGGCGAGCGCCGCGTGATCGGAGAGCCGGCCCGATGGAAAGGCGTAATGGACGCGGGCGTCCTTGACGTCGAGCTTGCGGGCATAGATGCGGTCGAGGCGAAACATCGGCAAAACGGACGGAAATGTTCGTGCCGGACGACCCTTCACCTCATCGAACACCTCGTACACACCCAGTTCGTCGGTGAGTATGCGGTCGCCTTTGCGCCGCCAGTCGTTGAAATCGCCGGCGATGATCAGCGGCGCATCCTTCGGCACCGTGGCGCGAATACGCTCGGCAAGCGACCGTATCTGCCATTGCCGGCCTCGCTCGAACAGGCCAAGGTGGACGTTGATGCAATGCAGGTTCTGCGCGCCGCCGGCGAGCTTGATCTCGCAATGGAGCAGCCCACGGTTCTCGAACACGTGCGCCGATATGTCCTCGTTCTCCTGCGTGACGATCGGAAAGCGCGACAGGATGGCGTTGCCGTGATGCCCCTGGCGATAGACGGCGTTGCGGCCATAGGCGACTTCTTTCCACACGGTATCCGCGATGAATTCGTGCTGTGGCTTGCCCGGCCAGTCGATGTAGCGGCCGGCGTTGCGGTGGTGGGCGCCTTGCACCTCCTGCAGGAACAGGATGTCGACGGACAGCCCGTGCAGCTTCTCCTTGACCTCATGGATGACCATGCGCCGGGTCAGGTGCGAGAAGCCCTTGTGGATATTGAACGTCGCGACGGTGAAGGTCATCGCGGGGGAGGAAGGCAATGTGGGGTCACTGCTGCAATGTTAGCGGGAAATGGCGTTCCCATGGCGCAGGACGAATGCGGAAGCCCATGTCGGCGCGCGGTGAATGCTGCGTTACCATTGAGCCTGTGCCCTGCCCGGGCGGTCCCTGTCGTCAGCGCCTGCACCAGTGCAGGGCGGTAATCGTCCCTGCTCCATCCGACCTACGTGCGAACATCGTTCCAACGCGCGTAAGTTTGCGGCGGGCCTTTCGACCAAGGGATCAGGCAGGCCATGCCCCGTCGTTCACGTCTCGTTCCTACAGGAGATCCGCATCCATGAACAAGCAAGCCACGATTCAGGCCGCCATCGCGAGCCTTGTTGCCGTCGGATTCGCCGCAACGGTCGTCGCCCAGCCGGTCACGCCCAAGGAATCCACCGAAAAGTGCTATGGCGTCGCCAAGGCAGGCCAGAACGACTGCGGCACGGCGAAGCACGCCTGCGCTGCCCAAGGCGCCAAGGTGGACAACGATCCCAACGAGTGGAAATACGTCGCCAAGGGCACTTGCGAGAAAATGGGTGGAAAGACGATGGCGCCGAAATAGGTATTTCCCGCGCCGGAATCGCGCGGCGCGTCCAAGGGCAATTACCGGCTGCGCACTTCTTCCCCGCATGAACCTCCGTCTCCCCAACTCCGCCGGCATCGGATTGCGTGCACCGCACGTGGCCCACGTCTTGGCGGCGCATCCTTCCGTGCCGTGGTTCGAGGTCCACAGCGAAAACTATTTCGCCGATGGCGGACCTGCACTGGCGGCCCTCGATCGGATCCGCACCGACTATCCGATTTCCCTGCATGGCGTGGGTCTCTCGCTGGGTTCCACCGACCCCCTCGACACGGCGCATCTCGCGAAGCTGGCGCGCCTCGTCGAGCGCATCCAGCCCGCCCAGGTGTCCGAACACCTGTGCTGGAGCAGCGTGAACGGCCGGCACTTCAACGACCTGCTGCCGCTGCCCTACACGCGCGAAGCGCTCGACCATGTTTGCGCGCGCGTCGCGGCCGTTCAGGATTGTCTTGGCCGCGAAATTCTGGTCGAAAATGTGTCCAGTTACATGGCGTTTCCTGAATCCACGATGATGGAATCGGAATTCGTCGTCGAGGTCGCGGTGCGATCCGGCTGCAGGCTTCTGGTCGACGTGAACAACATCTACGTCAATGCGCGGAATCATGGCAGCGATGCCGAAGCCTACCTGGCGGCGATTCCGCCCGCGCTGGTGGCGGAGATCCATTTGGCCGGCTTCGACGCGAGC
>Ga0207701_10000355_pt1 | contig 46807 bp, 39 predicted proteins | sample KBSSwiSSwithPhiX_FD_184294 | JGI IMG/M metagenome (GOLD analysis project Ga0207701, IMG submission 184294) | Switchgrass rhizosphere bulk soil microbial communities from Kellogg Biological Station, Michigan, USA, with PhiX - S5 (SPAdes) (version 2) | ecosystem: Environmental > Terrestrial >... | reverse complement strand
AGTGGGATGGAAAAAGACTGAGGGCTGAGGAAGCAAAAAAAATGTCGGGATTTGAAACTATTGTGTGGCTCGATTCAATTGAAGGGTTGCTTCAGCCATGGCTTCACCAGGCAGATCACCTCTATCTCAACACCAACGAGAACGACCGCAAGCATACCGATGTACAGACAAGGGATTACCGTTTCGCGGAAGAAATGAAATCACAATACCCAGCTCACAATTATGAAAGAAGCGCAAAGATCCTTAAAGAACTAAGAGGGGTAAAGCTGAAAGAAGAAATTAAAGTGGTTCAAAAAGCAATAGACATCACCCACAATGCTTTTGAAAGAATATTGAAAGTGATCAGACCAGGTATAATGGAATATGAGATAGAAGCTGAAGTTGTTCATTCATTTTTATCACAGGGAGCATCCGGCGAGGCATACGACAGCATCATCGCATCGGGCGACAGGGCGAGAACTCTTCACTATATTGCGAACAACCAGGAATGTAAAGACGGAGAACTAATTCTGATGGATTTTGGAGCGCGTTATGGCAACTATTGTGCAGACCTTTCACGTACAGTTCCTGTGAATGGAAAATTTACAAAAAGACAGGCAGAAGTGTACAATGCATGTTTACATTTGCACAACTATGCAAAATCATTGCTTAAACCGGGAATTTCCATAATAGATTACACAGATAAAGTTGGAGAGGAAGCAACAAAAATTTTTATCGGTCTTGGTATTCTCAGTGAGGCGGATGTGAAAAATGAAGACAAAGAAAACAGGGCCTACAGAAAATACCTGTATCACGGTATATCGCATCACCTCGGTATAGATGTGCATGACCTCGGTACAAGAACCGGACCTTTGCAACCGGGAATGTTACTGACGGTAGAGCCGGGAATTTATATTGAACAGGAACAGATAGGCATCAGGATAGAGAACAATTTATGGATAACGGAATCCGGTAATAAAGACCTGATGGAAAAAATTCCCATAACGGTAGAACAGATCGAGACCCTGATGAAGAAATAAAAAGCAATATGACGAAACAGATCCCAAACCTTTTCACATTACTTAATCTCATTTGTGGCTGCCTCGCGATCATTTTTGTGCTGCAAACCGGAGAAATGCTAGTGGTACAAAGTGAAGAAGGAACATGGGTACCGCAACTGCCGGAAAAAATATGGTGGGGATCAATATTCATTGGCATAGCAGCGATAGTTGATTTTTTAGATGGATTTGTAGCGCGTTTATTTAATGCAACATCTGAGATGGGCAAACAACTGGATTCCCTCGCTGATGTTGTAAGCTTTGGCGTTGCTCCCGGTATTATTTTGTACCAGTTGCTGCGCATTAGTTTTATACAGGAAGAAGATGGTCTGGACGTTACTCTTTGGGCTTTGCTTCCTGCATTGATCTTTCCTGCCGCCGCTGCATGGAGGCTCGCAAGATTTAATCTTGAAAATAATACAGGTGCTGATTTCACAGGTGTACCAAGTCCTGCTGCGGGACTGTTCATTGCATCGCTGCCTTTAATACTTTTCTATAATTATTTTAATATCGCTGCCGTACTTGTGAACAAATGGGTGCTTTATGCGATGATCATACTACTTAGTTACCTGATGATTTGTAATATCCCCTTTATGGCCCTGAAATTCGGGAAGGCTGCCTCAAAAAATAATCTTTCTAAAATAATTCTTGCTGCAGTTGCAGTTATTGCTGCCATATTTTTAAAATGGCTCGCAGTGCCTGTGGTATTCATGGTGTATGTAATTTTATCGTTGACAACTAAAAAACAATTGAAATGACCTATACAGTTCAGGTTAAAGTGATGCCTTTGAAAGAATTGCTAGACCCACAGGGAAAAGCTGTGATGACGGGATTAAAAAACCTGGGTTTGCCTTCAGTTTCCGATGTAAGGATCGGAAGAAATATACAACTGCAGGTTGATGCCGAATCAGAAGAAAAAGCAAAACAGATAGCCGAAGAGGCATCGAGAAAATTGCTTGCCAATGAAGTGATGGAATATTTTGAAGTGGAATTAAAAAATTAATGTGTTATATATAGTTCCCACACCTATCGGCAATTTGCAGGACATTACTTTAAGGGCCCTGGAGATGCTGAAAAAAGTGGATCTAATCCTTGCCGAAGACACGCGCACTTCTTCTAAACTGCTGAATCACTACGGCATCCAGAAACCGGTAACGCCTTTTCACCAGCACAACGAACACCAGGTGCTGCAACATCTTATTTCACAGCTCGGGAACGGCAAAACAATGGCGCTAGTTACAGATGCGGGTACACCTGGCATTTCAGACCCCGGATTTCTGCTTGTGCGTGAATGCATAAGGGCAGGCATAAAAGTTGAATGTTTACCGGGAGCGACCGCCTTTGTTCCGGCGTTGGTGAACAGTGGCCTTCCCTCTGACAGGTTTTGTTTTGAAGGATTTCTTCCGTTGAAAAAAGGCAGGCATACGTTGCTCACAAAACTCTCAACAGAAGAAAGAACGATAATACTCTATGAATCACCTGTACGCCTTGTTAAAACACTAAAAGATCTTATTGAATATTTTGGGGCTGGTCGTCAATGCAGTGTAAGCCGGGAGCTTACAAAGGTGTTTGAAGAGAATGTAAGAGGCAGTTTACAGGAGGTTTTACATCATTTCTCCGAAAAAAGTGTTAAAGGAGAAATCGTTGTAATTCTGGAAGGAAAAAATATATAAAATTGGACTGTTTATTGATATTATACCTTTGTCGTAATATCCTAAACTTCTATTACTATGTATACTGAAGGATTTGAAGGCCTTGAAGAGGCGGAAAAAGAATCGCAAAAAACCTTTGGAGCATCGCAGGATATCAATAGATTAATCCGCGAGAACGACAAACTGAAAGCGAGCCTTGAAAAAGAAAAGTTTTTCAACAAACTTCTCGACCAGGAAATACAGGAACTGAAGACCTCCCATCCAAACGGAAATACTTCTTACGACAGTGAATATTGGTCAGGGAGAAAACGCGTATCAAGAAGCGCATTTTTTACTTTACTTTTTATTACACTTGCCATGGGAGCATATATCGGCTATGGCATTTACTACAATAAAAATTTCAACTATCTCAGCATCGGCAAATACGGCATCAGTATAGCGCCTTCTGAAAAAAATACCAATAGTGTTACGGCTGTACAACCTACTAACAGTATTGAACAACCGAATGCGAATGTTGAGCAAACAAATACGAATACAGCAGATATTCCCGCTGGTACCCAATCGGAGAAACAAAGTCTACAGGCGTCCACAAGTGTTCCACCGCCTGCTGTAAAAGATTCTGTTCCCAATATTATTGGATCTCAGAAAACTGAAGCAGCCAAACAACCTCAGAAACAAAAAGCTGCTGTGGCTATTACTCCTGACGAGGAATACAATGAAGAGGAAGTGAATGCTACCCTCCGGGAACCAGTGAAACCGGTAATAAAACCAGTAAATAAACCTGCTGTGGAAACGGCGGCAGCAAAGACTCCGCCCCCGGCCAATACAGAGCATGCAGCAACCACAGCAGTCGAATCAAGAACGGTTATCGGCAGGTACCATATCGCATCAAAAGCCAATTTTTACAATGCCCCGGACGAAAATACAATGCGCAGTACTTTTATTTCTGGTAATAAAACTGTAGGTGCACTCGAAGAAAAGAATGGATTTATTTTTGTTGAATACACGAATGATCTCGGATTTACTTCGAAGGGTTGGTTGAGCAAAAGAGATCTTACCAAAGAGTAATTTATTTATTCCTTTAAAAAATACTTTTTTTACCCGCCTACGGCGGGTTTTGTTTTAATATTAAAAAAATGCCCCCCGAATAATCAGGGGGCCAACAACTAAAAACAGAAATAAGAAAGTCAAAAAATCCAATTACCATGTTACGGGCGTTAGCTGTAACATGATAAAATCGGTGAAGCCTAATCCGGCTTCTTTCCGTCCAGGAAAGTATTTATAGTAGAAATAGGACCGTTATTTCGGTCGTCGGGCTTTACTTCGTAATTGCTGTAGAAATTTTCAACATGTGAGATGCTGTTGTAGAGATCCAAATTGCGGCGGATATAAGCCGGCACGGTTTCAAACTCATTGTTCGGGTCAGCAGCATTTATGTTGAACGAAAGGTTGCGCAATTTCTGTATTCGTTCTGCTGCCCGGCGCTTCTGTTGCTCTGCTTCGTCCTGCATCGCAGGTTCCTCAGCAGAAGATTGCACCGGAACATTTTCTTTGGTTTGATAGGCCCTAGACTCATCCGCCGCCGCTGGAATGTCATCCTTAATCACTAATTGCATTGCCGCGGAAGGTTCTTCTTCCATGACCGGTTCTGTTTTCGTGGCAAGGACTGGTTCCTTCACAGGTTCAGGGTTGGTAGTCCCTTTATTTTCAGCTTCCGCATAAATATTGGATGGCCTTGCGAGGTATCCTCCCGACACTGCAGATGTGGAAGGCGTACCCGAAAATACCCATTCTATAGTATTTTGTTCACGTAATGTTTCTAGATTATTTTCCACAGTAATTTTACCGGGTTCCATAGTAAAATCCCCAACCTCTGTATCGTTTTCTTCAGCTACGTTTAATGTAGGCCTGAACTCATCTTTGATTGCCACCGGCTCTTCTATGTGTAATTTTTTCTCTTCAACGATCGGAGCCTCAGGAACTTCGGCAATAATTTTTTTTACTTCATTTTGCGGTTCCAGTGTCAGTACAATCTTTTCATTGGGATCAGCTTCTGCTTGTTTAGGCTTTTTCTTATCAAATGGATCCTTGTGCTCGAAGCCTGTGGCAATAAGCGTAATACCGATTTTGTCGCCTAGGTTGCTATCATATCCCATTCCCAGGATAACATCGGTTCCTTCACCAGCCTGCTCTATAAGATAATTCTGAATGATCTCCACTTCATCCATAGTGAATTCATGCTCTCCTTCAGAAGAATTGATATTAATAAGTATCCATTTCGCGCCGCGGATATCATTGTCGTTCAGCAATGGAGATGTGAGCGCTTCTTCGATAGTGCGTTGAGCGCGGTTCTCACCTCCGCAGGCTGCACTGCCAAGTATGGCAACACCACCATTACGCATCACAGTGCATACATCGGCAAAGTCTACATTGATCTGGCCGGTACTGTTGATTACATCTGTGATACATTTTGCTGCTGTAGCAAGAACATTGTCGGCACGATTGAAAGCTTCCTTCATTTTCAGGTTACCGAACTGGTGACGAAGTTTGTCGTTGCTGATCACCAGCAATGTATCAACATATTGTTTCATCACCCTGATACCGTCTTCCGCCTGCATCTGTCTTTTTTTCCCTTCATAAGAAAATGGCGTTGTTACGATCCCTACAGTAAGGATACCAAGCTCTTTACAGATCTTTGAGATGATAGGTGCTCCACCGGTACCGGTTCCGCCTCCCATGCCTGCAGTGATGAAAGCCATCTTGGTATTTACTTCAAGAATTCTTTTTATTTCTTCAAGACTTTCTTCGGTTGCCTGCCTGCCGATATCAGGATTTGCACCCGCACCAAGGCCCTGTGTTAAATGCGGACCGAGTTGTACCCTGTTGGGAACTTTGCTCTGTGAAATTGCCTGGGCATCTGTATTGCAAATAATGAAATTTACTCCTTCTATATTCTGACTGAACATGTGGTTGACCGCGTTGCTGCCACCTCCTCCAACACCTACTACTTTGATGATGGAAGATTTTTCTTTAGGTAGATCAAAATGGATCATTGTATTTTTTTTAAGTGGGTTAGATATTTTTATCTTATAATGCGTGATCTTCTTCTTCCTTAAACAAATCAATTAATGTAACCTTGAATTTGCCCCAGAAATCTTTCAGACCTTTCCTGTTCTTTACTTTTTCTTCACGGCTTATTTCGTCTTCAGCCTCATCTGCAAATGTTTCCTGCCTTCTCAGCGTCTCAGGAACTTCAACTCTTGCAATTCTCGTTTCAAATTGTTTCCTGTTATGCTCGTAATCGCTGTATCCTTTCAATATAAGCCCGATGCAGGTTGAATAAGTTGGCCTGGCAAGCTCTTCAATATGACCGGGGGCAAGATGTTCATTGGGATAACCGATCCTTGCATTCAATCCCGTTGTATACTCAGTAAGTTGTATCAGGTGTTTCAATTGGGCACCTCCGCCTGTGAGAACAATTCCTCCATTCAGCATTTTATTGTCGAGGCCAACCTGTTTAAGATGGAATGTTACAAAATCCATTATTTCGCTCATGCGTGCCTGGATGATATTTGCAAGATTCTTTACACTGATCTCCTTAGGCGGCATTCCGCGTAAACCCGGGATAGTGATCACTGCATTTGCTTTCGCCTCATTTGACAAAGCAGATCCGAACTGAACTTTCATTTGCTCAGCCTGTGTTTTTAAAACACCAAGTCCGGTTTTTATATCATTCGTTATGTTCTCACCACCGAATGGGATAACCACTGTATGCTTCAATATTCCTTCATAAAAAACAGCGAGGTCGGTAGTACCACCGCCGATATCCACTATGGCTACTCCTGCTTCGAGATCTTCCTGTCCCATTACTGCGGATGATGAGGCAAGTGGTTGCAGTACGAGATCTTTGGTACGGAGCCCGCTTTTTTCAACAGCACGGTTGATATTTCGGATAGCATTTTTATCACCTGTGATGATATGAAAGTTGGCACCGACCTTTACACCACCATAACCGATTGGGTTGGGTATGTTTTGAAAATTATCCACTGTAAATTCCTGGGGGATCACATCAATGATCTGGTCGCCGGCAGGAATATATGTTTTATACTGATCAGCTACCAGTTGGTCGATTTCCTTCTGGGAGATTTCCTCTTCATTCTGATGCCTTACGATGTCGCCTCTTGTCTGTAAACTTTTGATATGATGTCCTGCAATACCAACATACACTTCAGAGATGTCGAGATTGGGATTTGATGCATAACAATTGTCGAGCGCCATTTTAATGGCCTTGATGGTTTCATCTATGTTCAATACCTGTCCGTGCTTTACTCCGTTCGAATTTGCCCTGCCGAATCCGATGATCTCGAGTTTGCCGAATTCATTTTTTCTTCCTGCTATAGCGGCGATCTTAGTTGTGCCGATATCCAGTCCTACGATAATGGGTTGTTCAGTGTTCATGATGGTATGCTGTTTTAGTTGTTAGTCAGTTGTTATACGACGCTTAAAAGATTATTTATTTTTTTTAACACCTATGATCTCATTGTTATATTGAACTTTTATCCTTTCATATTTTTCCATACCCGTTTTTGCAAGCACCTGTTTGTAAAAAATAAACAGCCTATTAAATTTTGCTTCATGATTACTTCCATCCCCGAATTCGATGATGTGATTGCCGATAGTCGGAATCATTTCAAATTCTTTTACAGGGGTGATGTCGATCTGGCTGATCTGCGCCATCCAAAATGGATCGTTCAGCAGAAAAAGGCTCAGGTCCTTGATGTCCCTGATGAGTTTTCTTTCAGCAGGGGTTCTGTCTTTTTTTGCATCAATCGGGTAACCTGTAAATACCGGAAGCTTTGCCGACATTTTTTCCGACAAAGGCATTCGTTGTCCGCTGCTGTCAATGTAAAAACTGCCTCCTGAAGTTGAGAACATCCTAGCCACCGGTATTCTCTGTTCAACAATCACTTTCAGCTTTTCACTATTGTCGAAAAATATTTCAGCATCCTTTACCCACGATTCTTTTTTCAGTCTCGCTTCTATAATGTTCAGATCAATTGACTTTACAGGCTTGTTCTTAAAGACTATCGTTTTATTTGCGGTAAGCACCTTTTCGACATCCTTCTTATCAATGAACAGCGCCTTGTCGGCTTCTTTTATTTCAATTTCATATCCTTTGCATACCTGGTGGTTCCTGGCATTTACAGCTGCTATGAGCAACACAACGAATCCGGTACCCACCAATATCCAGATTGAGACAAAAATGATCCGTCGTATATTTTTTGTGATGCTCATATTTTAGATGAACTTAAAATCTGTTTTATTTGTTCCACCAGGCTATCTATATCTCCTGCGCCTGCCGTTATGAACAGGTGATCATGCACTTCTTTCTTCGACACTTTTTCTTTCATGTAATCAACAACCATTTTTTTATCGAGTATCCTTACATTCTCATTTTTCATTTTCCCGGTAATGATTTCTGCTGTCACGCCGGGAATCGGCAATTCACGCGCGGGATATATTGGAAGCACGATCACCTCATTTGCTATCCCGAGTTTTTTTGCAAAATCATCTGCCAGGTCCCGCGTCCTGGTGAAAAGATGCGGCTGAAAGATCACCGTGCAATACATTCCCGGAAAAAGATTCATCGCACTTTTTAATAATGTTCCAAGTTCTTCAGGGTGATGCGCATAATCATCTATATATACCAGGTGCTTTTTCTTAATGATGTATTCGAATCTTCTCTTCACTCCCCTGAAATCTTCTACCGCCGACTTTATCGCTTCAGTCTCAATTTTCAGTTGCCTTGCCACTCCAATGGCCACACTTGCATTTTCTACGTTGTGAAGTCCGCCCATATTTAACGCCACATCTTCAATCAGCTCATCATCAACCTTTACATCAAAAATGTAATAACCATTCATCATCCTGATATTATCCACCATTATATCTGCACTCTCTTTAAGACTATACGTGATCCTTTTAGGTGCCCTGAATTCTTCCATTCTCGCGAGCCCTTCTTTAATAAACAATATTCCCTCACTTTTTATCTTGCCCGAAAATTCAATAAACGAATCCTGCATAGCCTTTTCATTTCCATATATGTCGAGGTGATCCGCATCCATTGCCGTGATTACCGCCATGTCGGGACTCAATTTCAAAAAGCTCCTGTCGTACTCATCAGCTTCAATCACGCACATATTCCGCTCGCTGCTCCAGAAATTACTGTTGTAGTTGGCAGAAATCCCCCCGAGAAAAGCATTGCAGCCATAACCCGTGTCTCTCAGGATATGTGCGATCATTGTGCTGATGGTGGTTTTTCCATGAGTACCCGCAACACATATATTAAAAGAACTTTCTGTTATTACACCAAGCACTTCGCTTCTTTTCAAAACCAGGTAATTATTAGTCCGATAATACTGCAGCTGCTTATGCTCCGCCGGAATGGCCGGCGTATACACAACCAGCTGTGCATCTTTCGGAGCAAGCTCCACATCATCTTTGTACACCACCGCAATGCCCTCGTTAACCAATTGTTTGGTGAGCGGCGTTTCAGTTCTGTCGTAACCACTTACTTTTTTTCCGTGAAAGAAAAAATACCTGGCCAGTGCGCTCATACCTATGCCACCAATTCCAATAAAATAAATCCGCTCTATGTTTTTCAGTTCGATCATTTGATGGTATCCAGAATTTCCTTTGCTATTACCTGGTCGGCATCGGTAACGCCGAGCTTTCCAATATTTTCTTTCAGTTCATCCTGTAATTCCTGGTTCGATGCAAGATCGATGATGGTATTTACCAGGTTACTTCTTGCTTCTGCATCCGCGATCATCAGAGCCGCTTTTTTATCCACGAGTTGTTTTGCATTCACGGTCTGATGATCTTCGGCTGCAAATGGATAGGGCACGAATATTACGGGCTTCTTCACAACACTTAATTCCGCTATAGCCATTGCTCCCGACCTCGACACTACCAGATCAGCTGCAGCAAATGCATATTCCATTTTTGTGATGAAATCATTTGTCCACACATTCTTTCTCCCTGTTGAGATCTGTCGCGCATCTGCCGCGTACGGCTTGCCGGTTTGCCAGATCACCTGCAGGTTGTTCGCCGAAAAGTCTCCTATCGCTGCCGCAATGGCATCATTAATATTTTTTGCACCGAGACTTCCACCCGTCACCAACACAATTTTCCTGGTTGGATCGAGTTTGAAATACCCGGCACCTTCTTCACGGGAAATATTTCCTGCCGCTATGCTGTTGCGGATCGGATTGCCGGTGATCATCATTTTTTCCGCAGGGAAAAATTTTTCCATCCCTTCTCCGGCAACAAAGATCTTCGATGCCTTCCTGCCCAGTAGAATATTCGATTTTCCCGCAAAAGAATTCGATTCATGTATAAATGTCGGCAGGTGCTTTGATTGAGCATACCTCAGAACCGGGTATGTAGAATAGCCTCCCACTCCGATCACCGCATCGGGCCTGTAGCCTTTAAATATTTCACTCACCTGCACAAAACTTTTTACGATCTTGAATGGAAGTGAAAAGTTTTTTATCAAAGAACTTCTGTTGAATCCTGCTATATCAATACCTATTATCCTGTATCCTTCCTTTGGTACTTTTTCCATTTCCATTTTTCCCTTTGCGCCTATAAATAATATGGTAAGCGCAGGGTCTAACTTCATCATAGCGTTGGCGATCGCCACAGCCGGAAAAATATGGCCGCCGGTTCCTCCTCCTGCTATGATCAAACGTTTAGGCATTTACAGTTTTTGGTTCAGTTTCGTTTCCTTCCGAGCGTTCAACATTTCGAGCTACACTTAATATTATTCCTATCGCAAGGCATGTAAATAAGAATGAGCTTCCTCCCATACTCACCAACGGGAGCGTTACTCCTGTTACAGGAAATAGGTTTACGTTCACTGCCATATTGATCAGCGCCTGTATCACCAGTGTAAAGCTTAGCCCTAATGCAAGGAAAGCTCCGAATGCATATGGACATTTCTTAAATATCCTGATGCTCCTGTATAAAAACACCAGGTAGATAAAAATGATGAACATCCCGCCGATCATTCCGTACTCTTCAATAATTATCGCATAGATGAAATCGGAATAAGGATGCGGTAAAAAATTTCTCTGTTCACTGTTGCCTGGGCCAAGTCCTATCAATCCACCTTTCGCAATAGCAATCTTTGCCTGGTTCACCTGGTAATTTTCTTCTTTGTCATTTTGTTTTGAATCGTACGCAAAATTCTGTACGCGCTTTATCCAGGTGGGCATTCTTCCTATTTCCAGCAATGCCGGAAGATCTTTTGATTTTCCTTCCTCTTTATCATAATACGCAATAGAAATGATCACCAGTATGAAAACCGGGATTGCAGCGATGCCAATAGTTGCGCCGATGTGTTTCATGCTTACGCGGCCGATGAACATCAGCAACAGGCTTGTAGCACCAATTAGCAATGCTGTCGAAAGATTTGCCGGCGCCACCAGCACACAGGTGATGGCGACAGGGATGATGATCGGTAGAAATCCCTTTTTAAAATCTTTGATCACTTCCTGTTTACGGCTCAGCATTCTTCCTAAATACATGAACAGTGCAAGTTTCGCAAGATCCGAAGTCTGGAATGTAAGATTGATGATCGGGAGTCTTATCCACCTGCTTCCTTCGTTCAACCGCACTCCAAAAAATAATGTCCATATCAATAATGGTATGGCTATGAGAAATAATATGCGTGACCATTTGGAGTAGAGCGTATAATTTACCCTGTGAGCGAAATATATTATAGCCACCCCGATAGTAATGAACATTACCTGTTTAAAAAGATATATTTCAGTATTACCCTTATTGTAACGGTAAGCAAGCAGGCCAGTTGAGCTGTAAACGACAAGTAATGACACAAGCGCAAGCAACACCACGGTGGTCCATATCACTTTGTCACCGCTGGTTCTTTGCCCCAGGTTTTGAAAGTGGTTCTTTTGTATGTTGATGAAATCGTTCATAAATTCCTGACTGCTTTTTTAAACTGCTGCCCCCTGTCTTCATAATTATTGAAAAGGTCGAAGCTTGCGCACGCCGGACTCAGCAGAACTACATCGCCCGGATTTGCAATATGAAAAGCACTCTTAACCGCTTCTTCCGCGCTTGTTGTATTCACCATCAGCGGAACATCGTTTTTAAATGCTTCATGTATTTTCCGGTTATCCAGACCCAGGCAAACAATGGCTTTGACTTTTTCTCTCACCAGTTCACGGAGCATTTCATAGTCATTGCCTTTATCTACTCCTCCCAATATCAGGATGGTTGGCTTACGCATGCTTTCAAGAGCGTACCAGGTGCTGTTCACATTTGTTGCCTTGCTGTCGTTGATGAAGTCAACCCCTCTTATCGTTACCACGAATTCCATTCTATGCTCAAGGGATTCGAAGGATTGCACCGCTTCCCTGATCTTCGTCTTCCTGATTCCTACAACTGATGCTGCCAATCCCGCTGCCATGGTGTTATATTGATTATGTTTCCCTTTTAGTTGAAAGTCATACACGCTCATCTGCATTTTCTCTTCATTCGTTTTTATCGTCATCTGGTCTTTCGTTATAAAAGCTCCCCGGTTTGGTTCTCTGTGCATGGTGAATGGTAATAGGTTAGTTTTGAATGGGTGTTCATGAACATATTTATTTGTCACCGGGTCATCTTCACAATAAATAAAATAGTCTTCAGGGCTTTGGTTCTTCGTGATCTTAAACTTGCTGTTGATATAATTTTCAATCCTGTAATCGTACCTGTCCAGATGATCCTCTGTAATATTCGTTATCACTGCTATATCCGGCCTGAATTCATCAATGTCGTCGAGTTGAAAGCTACTAATCTCCGCCACGTACCATTCTTTCGGATCCTCTTTCACCTGGCGTGCGAATGAATAACCTATATTTCCTACCAGAGCACTATCCATTCCGGCTGTTTTGAAAATGTGGTATATCAGTGAAGTGGTAGTTGTTTTTCCATTGCTTCCTGTTATTCCCACAATTTTACTTTTTCCCCTGTGCCGGTATGCCAGCTCTATTTCACTTATTATCTTTATTCCTTTTGACCTTATCTTTTTTACGATCTCCGCTTTATCTGGTATACCCGGACTCTTCATTACTTCATCTGCATTCAGTATCAACTCTTCAGTATGCTGTTGCTCTTCAAATGGAATTTTATGCTCTTCAAGCTCTCTTTTATATTTATCCTTTATCGGTGATCCATCCGAAACAAACACTTCATACCCATGATGCATTCCCAATAATGCCGCTCCGGTACCGCTTTCGCCCGCACCCAGAATTACAAGACGTTTGCTCATTGATCCAATAGTTTGGGTTTTCCGGATTAAGGGGGTCCTTCAGTAGTTTGGATTTACGCTCTTCAAGTCCTAACACAGTTAGTTTCTCAGATTAACGGATTAATTGGAACCATGGGTTTTTCAGCAAGGCATTTAACTTCTTTACTTACCTGATCTTCAATGTCACTATCGAAAACACAACACAGAAAATCGTTACGATCCAGAATCTTGTTACAATTTTACTTTCGTGATATCCCAGTTTTTGATAATGATGATGCAGAGGGCTCATTAAAAAGATCCTTCTTCCTTCACCATATTTTTTCTTTGTGTACTTGAAATAAGCCACCTGGATGATAACACTCAGGTTCTCCACAAGAAACACTCCGCAGAAAATGGGTATCAGCAATTCCTTTCTTACAATAATGGCAAGCGCAGCGATTATGCCGCCGAGCGTGAGGCTGCCGGTATCACCCATGAATACCTGCGCCGGATATGCATTGTACCATAAAAATCCTACGCACGCACCTATCATCGCACCAATGAAAATCGACAGTTCGCCAAGGTTCGGTATGTACATGATGTTGAGATACTCCGCAAACCTCAGGTTTCCGCTTGCATAGGCGAATATTCCGAGACAAACACCGATGATCGCACTCGTGCCGGTAGCAAGTCCATCGAGACCATCAGTAATATTGGCGCCATTCGACACTGCGGTGATTATTATTATCACTACGATCACATAAAGAACCCATGTGTAATCCCGCAATGCCGATGGCAGTAATTTGGAATAGTTAAACTCATGTCCTTTCACAAATGGTATAGTTGTGATTGGCTTATCGGGTATAACAAATAATTTTTGCTTCTGATCCAGTTCCCGCCTGATCACTTTCACGCTGTCACTCACCTCGCCGGAATATTCTCTCCACACCTGTGTGTTATTATTTGAGATCAGGGTCAGTGCTACCAGTAATCCGAGCACAACCTGTCCCAATACTTTGAACCATCCTGCAAGTCCGTCCTTATCTCCTTTTTTATAAGGAACACCCTGTTGCTTCGCGATTCTTTTTGCGCGCAGTTTCAGGTAATCATCAATGAATCCGATGATGCCAAGCCAGATGGTGCTGAAGATCATCAGCCTGATATATGCCTTGTTAAGATCTGCAAGCAATAAAGTCGGAATTAATATCGCCAGTATGAGAATGATCCCTCCCATCGTTGGCGTTCCTCTTTTCTGCTGTTCTCCTGCAAGGCCGAGATCACGAACGCTTTCCCCCACCTGCTTCTTCAATAAATAATTGATCAGCTTTTTACCGAACAGTGCAGATATCACTAACGAAAGGATCACCGCCAGCAACACACGTGATGTGATGAACTGGATGAATGAGCTTCCCGGGAATTTTATCCCCTCATCCCTGAACCATTCGAATAAATGATATAGCATCAGTTTTATTTTCCTAACAATTCAAACATTTCCAGCAACACTTGTTTATCATCAAAAGGATATTTCACTCCTTTTATATCCTGGTATTTTTCATGTCCCTTCCCCGCCACCAGGATGATGTCTTCCATATTTGAAAAACTCACCGCTGTTTTGATCGCCTCTCTCCTGTCTGCAATCGAAATATATTTTCTTTTTGCTGCCGTACTCAGACCGGTTTCCATATCCTTCAATATTTCCAACGGATCCTCACTGCGTGGATTATCTGATGTGAATATGGCCTTCGTGCTGTATTCGCAGGCAGCTTCCGACATCAGCGGACGCTTGGTTTTATCCCTGTCACCACCGCAACCCACTACTGTGATCACTTGCTCATGACCCTTTCTCAGTTTTTGTATGGTCAACAGAACATTGATCAGCGCATCAGGCGTGTGTGCATAATCTATTATCCCGATCACACGTTCTTTCGGTGATAAATAATATTCAAATCTTCCTTCTGCGCCTGTTATCGCGCTCAGGTGCAACAACACTTCACTTTTTTCTTCGCCCAAACATATCGCTGCACCATACACTGCAAGCAGGTTATATGCATTGAATTCACCGATAAGCCTGAAATGAACTTCCTGGTCATTGATGGTCATTACCAGTCCTGTTAGTCCGTTCTCAAGGATCTTTCCTTTGAAATCGGCCATTGTTTTCAAACTATAATAATATTTTGTGGCATTGGTGTTCTGCAGCATCACCGTTCCCCGTTTGTCGTCTGCATTTGATATGGCAAATGAAAAGGACGGAAGAGAATCGAAAAATGCTTTCTTCACCCTGATATACTCTTCAAATGTTTTATGATAGTCGAGGTGATCATGCGTGATGTTGGTGAATAATCCTCCACTGAATTGCAAACCTGTTACCCTGTGCTGCTGGACTGCGTGCGAGCTGGTTTCCATGAACACATGCGTACATTCCTCATTAACCATCTGCTTCAGCAGGGAATTCAGGCTTATAGCGTCGGGAGTGGTATGTGTAGCCGCAATAACCTTTTCACCGATATGATTCTGTACTGTACTTAGTAATCCACATTTGTAACCAAGCTTTGTAAATAATTTATATAATAAAGTGACAACAGTTGTTTTACCGTTCGTTCCTGTAACACCTACCAGTTTTACTTTTTCTGATGGCTGGCCATAATAATTGTGTGCCATGTATCCGGCGGCAGCGGAACTGTTTTCAACCTGAACATACGTCACGCCTTCTTTCCTTGCGGGAGGAAGTGTTTCACAGATTATTGCTTTTGAGCCGTTACTTACAGCTGTGTCAATGAACTGATGACCATCCATAGATGATCCTCTGATAGCAATGAATGCAGTTCCATTGCTCACTTTCCTCGAATCGATCTGGAGATCCTTTACATCAACGGATGTTGGTCCGTCGACCGACCTGATATTAACCTTGAACAATATGTCCTGCAATAATGCCATCAACAATTAATTTAGTTCCACTACTACGGTTTGTCCTTTTGATAAGGGCGAACCCACGCTCACTGATTGGGCATAAACCTTTCCTTTCCCTTTCGCGAACACTTTTACATTCCTGTTTTCAAGCAGGAACAACACATCTTTAAGTCCCATACCTTTAACATCAGGCATGTTATGAGTGATGTCTTTCGACTTCATTACCGGCTGGTAATTCATTTCAGCCACGGTGTTATATTCACTTTTGCCGGATGAATCGCTGTATTTCATATTAAGACCGGCCATAATTTTTTTCATGTCAGCAGTAGACCCTGCATACATGTACCAGGAACTGTCGGGAATAAGTTCGACAGGTTTTCCAGGGCGTTCAGCATCAGTTAACATTGCATACAGTTTGTCGGAAATTTCTTTGAACACAGGTCCCGCCACCGAAGCCCCGTAAAATTTTTTTGCGAATGGTTTGTTCTTGATTACTACAATTATTGAATACTTTGGATCCTTCAACGGAAAATATCCTGCAAAAGATGATTGGTAGATATGATCGCTGTATCCTCTTTTTCCATTTGCCACCAGTGCTGTTCCTGTTTTCCCCGCAATCTTATAAGGAGAATTTTTGAAAAGAAGGTAACCTGTTCCTCCATCTTCATTGCATACGGCATCAAGGCATTCCTGCAGTTGCTTTAATGTAGACTCGCTGCAGATCGATTGTTCCACAATGTGAGGCTCGTTAGACTTTAACGTAATGCCATCCTGCGAAACCTGGTTAACGAGATAAGGTTTCATCATCTTTCCGTTGTTAGCTACAGCATTGTATAGCATCAATGTCTGCAACGGGCTCACCAGTACTTCGTAACCGAAACTCATCCATGGCAGCGAAGTAGCGCTCCATGTTTTTGATTTAGGATTTTTTACTATCGGTGTTGTTTCTCCAACAAGGTCGATACCTGAAGACACGTTGAAACGCAATTTTTTCAGGTGATTGATATATTTCATCGGATCCCTGGAATAATTCGACCAGACCATTTTCGCCATGCCAACATTAGAGCTGTACTGAAAAGCCTGCTTGAGTGTTACATTCGTTTTATTGTGCCGTTCGCTGTCGTAAACTGTCCGGCGGGCTACCTGCCATACACCATTTTCCAGGTTCACATGATTATCGAGCGTAGCATACTTATCTTCCAGTAATGCAAGAAGGGATGCAAGCTTGAATGTTGAGCCCGGCTCCGAAGCGCGGATGGCATAATTAAGATCTTCCCAGTATGTACCATCCTCACGCCGGCCAAGATTTGCCATCGCTTTTATTTTCCCCGTTTTCACGTCCATCACGATCGCTGTTCCGTTGGCGCATTCATTCTCTTCCATCATTCTCAGCAATGCATTTTCTGCGATATCCTGGATGTTCACATCGATGGTGGTAACAATATCCTTGCCCTGTTCCGGCTCTATTTCATATCCTTCAACAGGAACATACACACCACCTGCTATGTAACGCACCAATTTTTTGCCGCTTTCTCCCTTCAGCACAGAGTCATATGTATTTTCCAAACCAACATTTGAATTTTTAATTTTTCCGTCGCTGTCAATAAATTCCCTTGAAAGGCCGATGGTTCTGTTGGCAAGGAGCCCGTAAGGATTGAGCCTTTTATTTCTCACCTCCGCTATGAAGCCACTTTTATTTTTTCCCTGTCTTACCAGCGGAAAGTGTCTCAAAGCTTTATACTGTTCAAAAGTGATATTCCTTTTAAGAAGGTAATAGCGGTTCTTGTTCCTGTATTGATTTTCGAGTTCTTTTTTATATTCCTGTTTACTTTTATCCCTGAAATATCCGGCAAGACTCAGCGACAATGAATCAATATTTTCTCTGAATCTTTTACCTTCCTTTTCGCTCAACCCGTCTGCACCGAAGTCAACGTATATGTCGAAGTATGGAATGGAAGTGCTCAGCATATTTCCATCTTCACTATAAATTGTTCCCCTGTCTGCATCAATTTCAATGAACTTTTGCTGCTGCTGTTTGGCCTGGCTTTTCCAGTAATTGCCCTGGATCTGTTGGATGTAGAAAACGCGACCGAGGATGAGGAGGCTGAAGGCTACTATGCATAAGAAGCACAGGTACACTCTCCATAATATATCGCGTTTAATTTCCAATGCGCGTTGTTGTTTTTTTTACTCTCTGTCGGATGCGCTGTCTACAAGCATTACAGGTGGCACTGTCAATTCTTTTAAACCATATGGTTCAACTGCTTTCGACAATTCACTCTGTTTGCTTCTGAACATCACTTCACTTTTCAATGTTTTGAATTCATAATTCAGTTCATCTATTTCCTTGCTTACCGTGTTAATATTCCTGATCGTTTTGTCTGCGTAATGCCCGTTATATATATATATCACCGCGAGGAAGGAAAGAAAAAGGAAGAACGGGAAATTTTTTACGATCCACTGATAGTTCAGCAGTCGCTTCCATTCCGGCTTTGAATCTTTCGTTTTTATTTCCTCCATGAATATTATTTTTCTGCCGTCTGCCGTCTGTCGTCTGCCGTTTTTTCTGCAATTCTGAGTTTCGCGCTTCTGGACCTTGGATTTCTTTTTATCTCTTCTTCCGAAGGCTCTATCGGTTTCTTTGTTATCACATTTAATACCGTCTTCTTTCCTCCTCCATATAAATCAAATTCATCACGTTCTTCAAAACTCCCTTCCTTAAAAAAAACCTTCACCAGCCTGTCTTCAATCGAATGGAAAGTGATCACTGCTACGCGTCCTCCGATATTCAATACCCCGGGAACCTGTTCCAGCATTTCCTTTAGTGCTCCGAGCTCATCATTCACTTCTATTCTGAGCGCCTGGAACACCTGCGCAAAATATTTCTTCGGATTCCCTTTAACTATCGAATAAACTGCGTTCTTAAAATCCGCTATCGTTTTTAAAGAAATGGTCCGCCTCGCTTCTATGATTGTCCGTGCCAGCGTTTTGGCGTTTGTCACTTCCCCATATTGTTCAAAAAGCTTGTGCAACCGTTGTTCGGAATAATCAGACAGCACTGTTTTCGCAGTCACTTCCTTGCGCTGATCCATGCGCATGTCCAGGGCCGCTTCATCTGACCTTGTAGAAAATCCTCTTTCACCTTTATCAAATTGATAGCTGCTTACTCCGAGATCGGCAAGAATACCGTCCGCTGCCTGTATTTTGTGAAGCCTCAGAAAGCGTTGCAGATGCCGGAAGTTGTGGGGAACAAAAATGATCCTGTCATCTTCCGGTAAATTTTTTATTGCCTCCGCATCCTGATCAAATGCTATAAGTTTACCCTCACTCCCCAACCTTCTGAGAATTTCTTTTGAATGGCCCCCGCCCCCGAATGTGCAGTCCACATAAATCCCTTCAGGCTTCACCCTCAACGCATCAACCGCTTCCTGAAGCAGAACCGGCACATGGTATTCAGGATGGTTTTCCTTTTTCATGGCCTTACAATTTCAAACCAGATTGAAGCCCATCAGGAATCACTTCCTTAGCAAGCTCACTGAATGATTGTGGCGTCATCGACTCAAAGAACTCTTTGTATTTTTTACTATCCCAGATCTCAATTTTCTGAAGAGAACCTACCAGCACTATATCTTTCCCAATGCCCGCGTGATCACGCAGATTCGGTGGAATCAGCAGCCTGCCTGCCGTATCGAGCTCAAGCTCAGTAGCCCCGTTAAAAAAATATCTTCTGAATTCACGAACTTTAGGGTCAAAATCATTCAGTTTGCTGATACCCTCAAATATTGGCTCCCAATTTTTTACAGGATATAAGGAAAGGCATTTTTCAAAGCCACGGTTGATAACAAACTGGTCTGAAGAGCTTTCCGGCAATTTTTTCCTTATTGCCGAAGGAAGCAAAAAGCGACCCTTGGCATCAATCGTTGCCTCATATTCACCCAGAAAACCAATCATTTATAGCCTAATTGACTCAAAAAATTCATAAACTCACACAAAATAACACTTTTTCCCACTTAAGGCTCAGAAATGCGTTTATTTAATTTTTCCACAAGGCATTTTCCCAGCTTCATTCAATACCAGCTTGATTCTCAGTCCATTTTAGAAGGACATTTATGTATTAGGCTGTGAATTACATGTGGATTGATGTGGATTTCGTGTGATTAAACAAAAATGACAGACCCCAGGAATATATCCATTACCAATTACGACTATCCCCTTCCCGATTCAAGGATAGCTGCTTACCCTATGGAAAAGCGGGATAATTCTAAACTGTTGATATGGGAAAACAAAAACATCAGAGAAGATGTTTTCAATAACATTCATTCCCAGCTTCCCTCTCATTCTTTGATGATTCTGAACGACACTAAAGTTGTTGAAGCAAGAATAATTTTTCACAAGTCCACCGGCGCGCGCATCGAAATTTTCTGTCTTGAACCAGGTTCTCAATATCCGGACATCTCCACAGCTCTAGGCCAACGAGGATCCGTAACCTGGAAATGCATGATAGGCCGGGCTTCATCGTGGATGCATCAGTCAACGCTCGAAAAAAAATTAAGCGATGGTCAAACCCTTTCCGCAAAGATAATTTCAAAAGAAAGCGATCACTTCATCATACAACTGTCATGGACAAACGAAGATATTTCTTTCGCTGAAGTTTTACATCTTGCCGGGTCAACTCCTTTGCCTCCTTACATAAAAAGAAAACCAGATGCATCGGATACGGAACGCTACCAAACGGTATACGCTCACTTTTCCGGATCAGTAGCAGCACCAACGGCCGGTCTGCATTTCACACCTGAAGTGATGAAGAACATCACGTCAAACTCTATAGAAACTGATTTTGTAACGCTGCATGTAGGGGCGGGAACCTTTAAGCCTGTCAAGAGTAATACAATGTCTTCTCATGAAATGCACGCTGAATTCATTGACGTAAAAAGATCGCTGGTAGAAAAATTATTACCGGGGAAAAACATCTCGGTGATTGCGGTAGGAACTACATCATTAAGAACGATTGAAAGCCTTTATTGGATCGGCGAAAAGATTCATCGTAACAAAAATATCACTCCCGAAGAGCTACACGTGCAGCAATGGGATCCTTACAATAATATAGCGGGTATCTCTACTGAAACCGCACTCCGATCGTTACTTCATTGGATGGATGATAATAAAATGGAATCGCTCATCACAAGAACAAGTTTGCTGATCGCACCTCCTTACCAATTCAGGCTGGTTGATATCCTGATCACCAATTTTCATCAGCCCCGTTCTACATTATTGCTTCTGGTAGCAGCATTTATCGGTGAAGAATGGAAAAGCGTATATACCTATGCGTTAAAAAATAATTTCCGGTTCTTAAGTTATGGAGACAGCTGCCTGTTGTTCAGGCAATGATCTATCCTTCATGTATTGCAACTCAATCGTGAATGAAGACCCTTTTCCGGAAGAGCTTTCAACTTTTATACGGCCCTCGTGCGCGTCTACAATAGTTTTAACATAACTGAGGCCAAGTCCGAACCCCTTTACATTGTGCAGGTTGCCAGTGTGTGCGCGATAGAACTTTTCGAATATGCGCCTTACTGTCTCTTTGCTCATGCCAATGCCATTATCTTCAAATCTCATCACAAGATTCTTTTCGTTGTTATAACTTGAGATTTTCAGTACCAGTTTTTCTTTTGAATACTTCACTGCATTGTCAACAAGATTGGATATCAGGTTTCTCAAATGCACTTCATCACCATTGATCAGGTCATTTTCCGCATTTAGGTCTAGCTCGATCCTACCTTCGATCTCCTGCAGTTGCAATGTATAATTTGAAATAACTTCTCCAATCAGGTCATGTATATGTACAGGCGACCTGTTCAACTGTACTTCCTGACGATCCATCAGCGCGGCCTGCAATATCGTTTCAACATGTTTGTTCATCCGTTTATTCTCTTCTTTAATGATGCCACTGAAATATTCCATCCGTGTACGATCCTCGATCACTTTATTATTCCTCAACGCGTCCACCGCCAGTGAGATCGTTGCAAGTGGCGTCTTGAACTCATGGGTCATGTTGTTGATAAAGTCGTTCTTTATTTCGCTGAGCTTTTTCTGCCGGAGCAATGCATACACTGTAACAGAAAATGCGCTGATAATCATCAGAGTGAAGAACCCCGAACCTATGATCATCCATTTCATTTGACTGAACACAATTGCCTTTAAATTCGGAATGATCAGTACCATCTGCTGAACGGGTACCAGGTTTTCAAGATCACTTCCGCTTGCTGGCTGCAACACATATTGCCAACGGAAATTACGAACTGTGTCTTCGAACTGTTCGAGAAAATGATTTGACTTCAACTGGTATTCATAGTTTAAAAATCCATCATCCACCAGTATTGCGAATTCAAAGGGCAGTTCTTTCAGGCCCTGTTTCATGAATGCCTTCCTCAGCTTTTCCTCAATTTCATAGGTGGTGAATTTCTGTGCAACTGTGGCCGGCCGCATCAGTTCATGCTGCAACTGGTCTGAAGGAAAGTTAAATCCCCCTGGCTTGAGACGGTAGTTCCGCAATGATGGTAGCGTACTTTTTTGCTCCATCAGTTCAACCCCTACGTCGTCAATAGCCCGGTTGATCTTGTAAATAAATTCATCCTGCTTATTCACCAGCATCGTATTGAGCCAGTTATACTGGACATAGATGGTGCCTATAAGCGAAAGGCTGATCAAGACAATAATTACGGGAAATATTTTCTTCACCGGGCAAATTTAAAGAACAGTTGGCAGTTAAGTGAGAAGCTTAACAGTTAGCTATTGATAGTTGGCTGTATTTTTTGTTTATATTTTCATAATTTACAATCATGATGACTCCGGCACCTGGAACATTACTCATTGCTGAACCTTTCCTGAAAGACCCTAATTTCAGCAGAACTGTTGTGTTCATTTGTGATCATCACGAACAGGGCAGCTTTGGTTTTGTGCTTAATCGTGCTTACAACCATACTCTCGATGAACTAATGAACGACATGGGCGATCTCAAGATACCTGTTTTTTATGGTGGACCCGTACAGATGGATACTATTCATTTTCTTCACCAGTATCCCGACCAGATCATCGGAAGCTATGAGATCCTTAATGGCATCTACTGGGGTGGCGATTTTGAGCTGGCTGTGGACCTGCTCAGAAAAGGTGTTATCGATCTTTCGCGCATACGCTTTTACATTGGTTATTCCGGGTGGTCCGAAGGTCAGCTTACAGAAGAACTTAACCAGAAATCATGGCTAACGCTGGAGGCTACACGAAAACTTGTTTTCCATAAAAATGTTGATGATATATGGAAGGATGCTGTTAAAAGTCTTGGCGGAGATTACAGTATGATGATTAATTTTCCAACTGATCCGCAATTGAATTAAAAACCCCTGGCATTATCTACCGGGGGTTCCAACTAACAGATTTTTCCGCGGATCATGGACCAAATTAAAATGCTTACAAATTAAGCTTCCACGAGACTTGCGCCTTCAACGAGTACGGTTACGTTATTATTTAATACTTCTACAAAGCCACCCTGTATTTCAAAATAGCTTACCTGGTTATTCCTGTCCTTTATAACTTTTAATCTTCCTGCTTTCAATGCACTTACGAGCGGAGCGTGTTTTTCGAGCACTTCGAATAAACCTGTAGTGCCCGGCAATTGAACTCCATATACATTGCCGCTATAGAGCTTTTTTTCAGGAGTGAGAATTTCTAAATTCATTTTTTGTTATTTCTTGTTAGAAGAAGGAAGAAAGGAGACATATCTTTTTCCTTCTCCCTTCTCCCCTCTGCTTATCCCTGCGCCTGCGCAAGTAATTTCTTTCCTTTCTCCATAGCGTCATCAATAGTACCCACAAGGTTGAATGCTGCTTCGGGATAATCATCTACTTCACCATCCATGATCATATTGAAGCCCCTGATCGTTTCTTCGATCGGAACAAGCACACCTTTTAAACCTGTAAACTGTTCAGCAACATGGAATGGTTGCGAAAGGAACCGTTGCACTTTACGTGCCCTTGCCACTGTCTGTTTATCTTCATCACTCAATTCATCAAGACCAAGGATCGCGATGATATCCTGCAATTCTTTATATCTCTGGAGAATGAGCTTAACATTGTTCGCGCAATTGTAGTGAGCATCACCAACTACCAATGGTGTAAGTATCCTTGATGTTGAATCAAGAGGATCTACCGCAGGGTAAATTCCAAGATCGGCGATCTTACGGCTCAACACGGTTGTTGCATCGAGGTGGGCAAAAGTTGTTGCAGGTGCCGGATCAGTAAGGTCATCCGCGGGAACGTAAACCGCCTGCACTGATGTAATTGATCCATTTCTTGTAGAAGTGATCCTTTCCTGCATCACACCCATTTCAGTAGCAAGCGTTGGCTGGTATCCAACCGCTGATGGCATTCGGCCAAGCAGTGCAGATACTTCAGAACCTGCCTGTGTGAAACGGAAAATATTATCCACGAAGAACAGGATATCACGTCCCTGGCCCTGGCCATCACCATCGCGGTAATATTCTGCAATGGTCAGTCCGCTGAGTGCCACACGGGCACGTGCTCCGGGGGGCTCGTTCATCTGTCCGAACACGAAAGTTGCTTTTGATTCTTTCAGCTCATCCATATTCACTTTGCTAAGATCCCATCCGCCATTTTCCATGCTGTGCTTGAATTCGTCGCCGTATTTCATGATACCGGCTTCGATCATTTCACGCATCAGGTCATTTCCTTCACGTGTTCTCTCTCCTACTCCTGCAAATACTGAAACACCACTGTATGCTTTGGCGATATTATTAATTAGCTCCTGGATCAATACTGTTTTACCTACACCCGCACCACCGAACAAGCCGATCTTACCTCCCTTTGCGTAAGGCTCGATAAGATCGATCACCTTGATACCTGTAAAAAGTATTTCAGTAGATGTGCTGAGGTTTTCAAATGCCGGTGGTTTTGAATGTATCGGGCGGCCTTTCACTTTTGATACCGGTGGCAATCCGTCGATAGGATCACCTGTTACGTTAAAAAGTCGTCCTTTAATTCCATCACCGATTGGCATTGCGATAGCTGCGCCTGTATCGGTCACTTCCATTCCACGCACAAGTCCTTCTGTACCGTCCATGGCGATACAACGGACGCTATCCTCACCAAGGTGCTGCTGGGCTTCGAGCACAAGCGTTTCGCCTGTTTGTCTTTTAAGTTCCAGCGCATTATACATCTCAGGAAGCTTACCGTCGAACTGCACGTCTACAACCGCCCCGATGATCTGCTTTATCTTACCAACGTTTGGCATAATTAGAATTGATTTTCTGTAGTTGCTAAATGCCTGAATTTGAACTGGTTCAATTAATACAGGGCTTTTATTTTCGGGTGCAAAGGTAAGGTACGGGGGTTGAATCCTGAACAATTCACCAAAAAAATTACTGCTACATTTGCCGGAAAAACCCTTCATGCAGTTGACCGAGGTTACGGACGATCGCCTGGCAAGGCGATTCTTACAGGTGAACATAATTATTAACGGAAATGACCCCAATTATATAAGACCCCTCGACAAAGACATCAATGATGTTTTTGATAAAAGCAAAAATAAGGCCCTGCGCCATTCGGAGATCACCCGATGGATTCTTGAGGACAAGGATGCAAAACCCATAGGACGTATTGCGGCTTTCGTAAACAAAAGATATAAGAACAGGGGTGATGATATACCCACTGGTGGAATAGGCTTTTTTGAATGCATAAACAACCAGGATGCCGCCGACATGCTGTTCGATGTGGCAAAGCATTGGCTCATGCAAAGAGGTATGGAAGCGATGGACGGTCCCATTAACTGCGGTGAAAGGGACCGCTGGTGGGGACTTCTCGTGGAAGGATTTGACCCACCTCCGTACTGTGTCAATTATAATCCACCTTATTATAAAGAGCTTTTTGAACGATATGGTTTCCGCAGATTCTACAATCAATTATGCTTTTCACTCAATGTTGCCGACAACATCCAGCAGAAATTTTTCGACAGGCATGCTGCAGTCGCAAAAAATCCCGACATCACCGCAAGACATTTCCGTAAAAAGGAGCTTGAAAAATATGCGGTAGACTTCGCCACTGTATATAATAAGGCATGGGCTGGTCATGGAGGGCTGAAAGAAATTAAAAAAGACATGGTCTTAAAGATGTTTAAACAGATGAAGCCTGTGATCGATGAAAGAATAATGTGGTATGTGTATGATAAGAATGAGCCTATCGCCATCTGGATAAATCTTCCCGACCTGAACCAGTGGTTTAAATATCTCAACGGAAAATTCAACCTGTTCGCCAAGCTCAAATTCTTGTGGGTAAAGCAAACTAAAAGATGTAACAAATTTACAGGCCTTGTTTTTGGTGTTGTTCCGGAATGGCAGGGGAAAGGGATTGACGCCTATATCATTGTTGAAGGAGGCTCAAAAGTTATACAGCAAAAAAAGCTTTATGATTATTACGAAATGCAGTGGATCGGAGAGTTCAATCCTAAGATGGTAAACATCGCTTCTTCATTAGGAACATACCGCAGCCGCACATTGGTAACTTACCGATATATTTTTGACAGGATGAAAGAGTTTAAAGAACATCCAATATTTTAAGCAAAACGTATCTTCGCCGGTATGGAGAGATTCATTGTTTCAGCCAGGAAATACCGTCCACAGACATTTGATACGGTAGTGGGTCAGAGCCATATCACCACAACTTTAAAGAACGCCATAAAGAACCAGCAGCTTGCGCATGCGTTTCTCTTTTGCGGCCCGAGAGGTGTAGGCAAAACAACCTGTGCGAGAATCCTGGCAAAAACAATCAACTGCGAGAATATTCAGGCTGATGGAGAGGCCTGCAATGAATGCCATTCCTGCATTTCCTTCAATGAAGGCACATCATTGAACATACATGAACTCGATGCGGCAAGCAATAATTCTGTTGATGACATCCGTAGCCTGGTAGACCAGGTGAGATTCGCTCCTCAGGCAGGAAAATATAAAGTATACATTATAGATGAGGTGCACATGCTTAGCTCATCTGCCTTCAATGCATTTCTTAAAACACTGGAAGAACCACCGCCTTACGCAATATTTATTCTTGCCACCACAGAAAAGCACAAGATCCTTCCGACCATTCTCAGCCGTTGCCAGATCTTCGATTTTAAGCGGATAACGATCAACGACACAGTCGGGCACCTGCAGGAGATTACCAAAAAAGAAAAAATAAAAGCGGATAAGGCTTCCCTGCAGGTGATCGCGCAAAAAAGTGAAGGATGTATGCGCGATGCTTTGAGCATCCTCGATAAAATAGCGAGTTTTACCAATAGTGAAGTGAGCTACCAGCAAACTCTTGAACATCTGAACATCCTCGATGCAGATTATTATTTCAGGTTGATAGATAACATGCTGCAGCAGGACCTTGCGGGCGCAATGCTGCTGTTCGATGATATTATGAGGAAAGGATTTGAGGAAGATCTCGTATTGAACGGATTTTCGGAATTCATCAGGAACCTGCTGATATGTAAAGACGAGAGGATCGCGGGTTTGCTTGAAGTTGTGGAAAGCTTCAAAGAAAAATATATTTCAACGGCAAAGAAAACCGAAACCGGATTTCTTGTAAGTGCTTTGAACATTCTGAATGAAACAGAAATAAATTATAAGACTGCGAGGAATAAAAGATTGCACGTTGAACTTGCATTGATCAGGCTCACTTATCTTATGCAGGCAATCGAATTATCCACATCGCCGGATGGGGTAGCTAAAAAAAAACTGGTTGAAGATGCAAGGCCGGTAGCATTCAAAAATATTCCAGTGATCAAAGCTGTTTCCCGACCCGCTGAAAAGAAAGCGCAATCTAAACTTATAATTGAAAAAGGAATTGAGGTTGCAAAGAAGGAAGTAGAACAGAAGGCCGTTGACCAGGTAAATGAAAAAGACAATCCACAGAAAGAAAAGGAAGAGGAGAAAGCTGTTAATGCTGTCAAATCTTCCCAGCTTGATAAATTAAGAAAGCAGATAGCTGAAAGGTCAAATACCACTGATAATGCGAAATCAATTCCGATCGGTGAGGAAAAATTACATGAAGCCTGGATCGCTTACACAAACATGCTGAGGGAAAATAAAAATCCTGCTGTACAGAGTTTTGAGCTTGCGAAGCTGAATATTTTGAGTGACTCGTCATTTGAGGTGATCACTAATAACAACCTCGAACATAAATTCATAGAAGGAGAAAAAAGACTTTTATCGGAGCATCTGCAAAAAGTATTTGCAAATAAGCTGCTTAACTTTACCGTTAAGATTACAGACAACCCTGTTGAATTGACCCCTCCTGAAAAAACACTTTCCAAGAAAGATCAATTCCTTATGATGGCTGAACAATACCCTATGATTAGGGAACTGAAGGATAAGCTGAAGCTCGACCTCGACTATTAAAATCAGAATAGTTCCGGCAGCATCATGTTTCCTTCATTTTAACTAATTTCACCCCTCAAATTGAATATCTTATATGGCAGAAGTGATATTAATGCCCCGATTGAGCGATACGATGACCGAAGGTGTTATTGCGGAATGGCATAAAAAGGTAGGAGATCCCGTAAAAAAAGGCGACCTGCTTGCTGAAGTGGAAACAGATAAGGCCACAATGGAACTTGAAAGCTATAAAGATGGAACGTTGCTGCATATCGGAACAGATAAAGGTGGAAAACTCCAGGTTAACGATTTGCTAGCGATCATAGGAAATAAAGGTGAAGACATCAGCGGATTACTGAAAGAGAACGGATCCGCAGGCGCCGCAAAAACAGAAGAGCCAAAGCCTGACCAACCAAAACAGCCAGAGAAAAAAGACCAGCCGCAAAAGGAAACTCCCAAACCTCAGGCAGCTACTCCCGCCACAGATATTTCAAAAATGGAAGAAGTGATTTTAATGCCGCGCCTGAGCGACACAATGACTGAAGGAGTGATAGCAGCATGGCATAAAAAAGTAGGTGACATGGTGAAAAAAGGTGATGTACTTGCTGACATCGAGACCGACAAAGCAACCATGGAACTTGAAAGTTATAAAGAAGGTAAGTTATTATTTATAGGAGCAAAGGAAGGTGAAAAGATTCAGGTGAATGATCTGCTTGCGATCATTGGTGGTGACAAGGTTGACGTACAGAAAATAGTTGCAGCAGCAAAAGGCGGAGCAGGATCAGCGCAACAAGGCGCTGATAACGAAGTAAAAACTCCTGCCGAATCTAATTCAGAACAAATCGCGGTTGATAATCGTTCAAAAGACGCGGTATCAAAAGATGATTCAGAAGATGCTCCTAAAGACAGTGATGGAAGAATAAAAGCATCACCACTCGCCAAAAAACTTGCAGCAGAAAAAGGTATAGATATTGCCCAGGTCCAGGGAAGTGGCGACAATGGAAGGATCACTAAAAAAGATATAGACAGTTTTGTTCCATCCAAAAAAGAAGCTCCGCAACAGACTCCTGCTGCGCAACCATCGAAATCACCTGCAGGTGAAGTGAGCTTTGAAGATGTACCGGTTTCGCAAATGCGAAAGATCATTGCAAAACGACTCGCTGAAAGTAAGTTCACGGCACCGCATTTCTATCTTACCATTTCAATAAACATGGATAGTGCAGTTGCAAGCAGAGCAAGATTAAACGAAGTTTCCCCGGTAAAGATTTCGTTCAACGACCTTGTGTTGAAAGCATGTGCCGTTGCACTTAAGCTTCATCCAAAAGTGAACAGCAGTTGGATGGGTGACAAGATCCGGTACAATCATCATGTGAACATTGGTGTTGCTGTCGCAGTTGAAGAAGGGCTGCTGGTTCCGGTAGTTCGTTTTGCCGATACTAAATCATTGTCGCAGATAGGTGCAGAAGTAAAAGAATTCGCGAAGAAAGCAAAGGAAAAAAAGCTGCAGCCATCTGATTGGGAAGGAAATACTTTTACTATATCAAACCTGGGAATGTTTGGCATTGATGAGTTCACTGCCATCATCAATCCACCGGATGCATGCATCCTCGCCGTAGGAGCCATTCAGGAAGTGCCAATAGTAAAGAACGGACAGGTTGTTCCCGGAAATATTATGAAGGTAACCCTAAGCTGTGACCACCGTGTTGTGGATGGCGCTACAGGTTCTGCGTTTTTGCAAACGTTACAGGGACTGCTGGAGGAACCCCTGAGAATGATGGTATAAATGATTGCGTTTTATTACTCAGGAAGCTTTGCTCCAGTCTCTTGACACTACATAAGAGATCGCCTTACACAGTTCCTCAAATTTATTAGGCTTTGTAAGAAAATGAGCAGCGCCAAGTCGTGAGGTTTCTTCAATGTCCCTTTTCTCTGATGAAGTGGAGTAAATAATCACCGGAATATCTGCAAGGTGAGCCTCTTTTTTCAATTCAGCCAGGCATTGCTTTCCATTCAGCCTCGGCATATTCAGGTCAAGAAAAATCATGTCGGGCATCCCGATCTTCTTGTTTTTCAACAGATCGAGCGCTTCTTCACAATTTGAGGCAGACATGCATTCAATTGAGTCATCTACCTCATTAACAGCTTCAATAAACAGATCCTGGTCGTCGATGTCATCATCCACAATAAAAAAAGTCCTTTTCTGTTTCATCATATGCAATATGAACAAAAAAAAGCACATGATGTAAAAATATCTCTGCCTTGACATTCTCACTAAAAAGTGTAAATTTTATAGTAAATATTAAGTCCGGGAAATGAGATTTATGCGCATATACTTACCTGTAGTCTGTCTAATTTTTGCGTGCTCGTGCAAAAAACTCGTAGAAGATCAAAAGAAACAGGCAGTAATGTCATTCATTACAAACGGGCAATGGAAAGTGGAATCCTATCTTATGGATACCGTTGCAGTTACCGATGAATTCAGCGGATATACATTCAAATTCAACGAAGATGGATCAGTGGTAGGTTACAACGGTACATCTTCGGAATCAGGTACATGGGTGGGTGAAATAAGCGATTACTCCATTACATCTGATTTTCCCGGAGCAGGTGATCCATTGATAAAACTTAACGGCCATTGGATCATCAAGGATAGTGGCAACACCTTCGTAAAAGCCGATCTCTCAACTCCAGGATCAACAATGCATCTGCATCTCATAAAAGTCCCATAAAAATATAGAACTGATAATCAGCGCTTTAAAATATGTGCTAATAACTTTTATGTATATCCGCGCATAATTTCATGGCAACATCCGTTATAACGGCTGTTTGGTTACGCATTTGTTAAAATATTAACGGTCTGTAGCTTACCCGAACGAGGAAATTTGCGTAATCTATTGTATTATTGTAATGAAGGAAAAATATCATCGCTGATGAAGATTTTTTACATTTTATCCTTTCTTTTCTTAACCTCTTTAACCGCCCTAAGCCAGTCCGGATCAATACCTGCTGGAAGTCGCCTTCCAAATTCAAGGATCATCAAATTTTATCCTAACCCCGCCACATCCATCATCAATTTCGATTTCGAAAACGGGTACGACAAAAACTGCAATTTCCAGATTTTCAGCTTTGTCGGAAAGAAGGTCTATGAACTGAACAACCTCAGTCCCAAAACCATAGTGAACCTCAATGACTTCTACAGGGGAATTTACATATTCCAGCTTCGTGACAGGAACGGAAAGGTCATTGATTCAGGTAAGTTCCAGGTTTCGAAGTAATCTCCCGACATTTTGACCTCAAAATCTCCTTGGCAACATTCTTGACAAGCTTACCTTTGCCGACAATTTTAAGCTATGAATGAAAATGTTTTCCCGGAGGATCGGAATAGTGAAGAACTGAACGGGCCTCAACAAGCAACAGCGGAAGGACCTGCTCCTGGTGAATCTTCTGAAATTTCTGAAACCGAAGTTGATATTCTCAATAAGCAGGTTTCAGATTTAAAGGATAAATATTTAAGGCTGGTAGCGGATTTCGATAATTTCAGAAAACGGACAGCCAAAGAACGCCTTGAACTTATCCAGACCGCTTCAAAGGACCTTATTTCAGACTTGCTGCCGGTGCTGGACGACAGCGAAAGAGCTGAAAAACAAATGGAGAAAACGCAGGAAATCGAGGCCATCAAGGAGGGAGAAAGGCTTGTATTCAACAAGCTCAGAAGCACACTGCAGGTAAAAGGATTGAGACCTATGGAAACGATCGGTAAAGATTTCAATCCTGAGTACCATGAGGCCATAACAGAAATACCCGCACCCAGCGAAAGCCTGAAAGGCAAGGTGATTGATGAAGTAGAAAAGGGATATTACCTCAACGATAAAATTATACGACACGCCAAAGTGGTGGTAGGTAAATAAAGTCATTACAAATACATGTCAAAAAGAGATTATTACGAAATTCTGAATGTAACCAAGTCATCTTCTGCTGATGAGATTAAAAAAGCTTACCGAAAGGTGGCCATGCAATATCATCCCGATCGAAACCCGGGCGATAAAGCTGCGGAGGAAAAGTTCAAAGAAGCAGCAGAAGCATATGAAATATTGAGCGATTCAGACAGAAAAGCTCAGTACGACAGATTTGGTCATGCAGGTATGCGCGGTAACGGTGGAGGTGGTGGGCATTATTCCAATATGGAAGATATCTTCAGCCAGTTTGGTGATATTTTCGGGGAAAGTGGTTTTGAGAGTTTTTTTGGTGGAGGAAGAAGATCATCAGGAAGAAGCCGCGGCACCCGTGGAAGTAATCTCCGTGTGAAGATCAAAATGAATTATGAAGAGATTGCCAAAGGGGTAAATAAACAGATAAAGGTTAAGAAATATGTTTCGTGTACTGTATGCAGCGGATCAGGAGCAAAAGATAAAAACAGTGTTCAAACCTGCGGCACCTGCGGAGGCAGCGGCCAGGTAAGAAAAGTAAGCAACACTTTCCTCGGACAAATGCAAACCGTTACAACGTGCCCCACATGTAACGGTGAAGGGTCAACGATCACCCATAAATGCGGAAACTGTAAAGGTGAAGGAAGAGTGTATGGAGAAGAAACAGTAAGCATAGATATTCCTGCAGGTGTTCAGGAAGGCATGCAGTTGAGTGTTGGAGGAAGAGGTAATGCCGGCGAACGCGGCGGGCCAAATGGCGATCTTCTCATTCTGATTGAAGAAGAACCGCATCCCGAATTACATCGTGATGGAATAAATGTTGGTCACGAACTCCACATTTCGTTTACTGATGCGGTATTCGGTACTCAGGTAGAAGTGCCAACAATAGATGGAAGGGCCAAAATAAAAATACCACCAGGCACACAAAGCGGAAAAATTTTCAGGTTAAAAGGAAAAGGTTTTCCGGCTGTGAACTCATACGAAAAAGGCGACCAGCTGATCTCGGTAAACATATGGACACCTCAGAATCTTACAGCAGAAGAAAAGGCCATGCTTGAAAAAATGGGTCATTCTCCGAATTTTCAGCCTCATCCTGAAAAATCAGACAAAAGCTTTTTCGACAAAGTGAGGGAAATGTTCAGCTAAAGAAATTTCTTTTTTCTTTTTGTATATATCCTTTTTGCCTTTTCTATGATAGTGATAAATTCCTTCTGCACAGGATCCATTTTATCATATGATTCATTTGCCGCTATTATGGTTTCATTCCAGGTAACCTGCTTAGCAAAGGGAGATTCCTTAAGCAGCGAACCAAACATAGCCACAGTAGAAGCAAACCGGTAACTCTGGGGTAATTCATTAAAAGGCGTATAATTATACTTCACCCCATACCCCGACCATAACTTTAAAGTATCTCCCGGCAAACGGTAATTCACAGTAACCTCTGCAATATTTTTTTTGAACGCCTGCAGGTTATCTGAAAATTGCAGCGCCGCGGCAAGTTTGCTGGTCGGAACAATTTCGAGTAAGGCTATCATCGAATGTCCTGAACCTACTTCACCACCTTCCATCTCCATGATAGAATCCGACAAAGCTTTCAGCTTGTTGTCAAAACCGATCAGGCGATACTCTTTGATGTACTCATCATCAAAATAAATATTCAGTGATGCATCATCCGCAACAGAATAAAGGTTCTGAGTAAGCTCCTTCACCAGTACTTTCTCTGCTTCAACTTCATTATCGAGATATGAAAAATTTCCATTCCCTTTTTTAGCAAGCACCTCGAGTTTTGAATCCTTATAATTTCCCATACCCACTCCCAAACAAGTAAGGTATATTCCTGTCTGCTGATAGGATGTGATCAGGTTTTCGAGATCTTCATCTGAAGTTTGCCCTATATTAAAATCACCGTCTGTTGCCAGTATTACCCGATTATTTCCTCCCTTTATGAATTGGCTTTTGGCGAGTTGATATGCAGATAAAATTCCCGATTGGCCAGGAGTAGCTCCTCCGGGGTAAAGATCTTCAATTGATTTCCTGATCCTGATCTTTTCTTTTCCCGATGTTGGCGGCAGCCACACTCCAACTGTACTTCCATAGACAACTATGGATATAGTATCTTTTTCCCGCAGGTTGTCGACCATTAATTTGAAAGCAGATTTCAATAACGGCAACCGGTTCGGCAGGTCCATTGAACCTGAGATGTCGATCAGGAATACCAGGTTACTTTGAGGGATCTTTTCAGGATCAAGCTTTTTAGCACATACCTTCAAAAAAAGTAACTGGCTTTGCGGGTTCCAGGGACAATCGCTCACGTGCGAGCTGAACGAGAAAATACTATCTGCTACCGGGTTCGTGTACCCGAAATTAAAGTAATTCATCAATTCCTCTATCCTTACTGCATCAGGCGGCACTTTCGAATCCATATTCAGGAATCTTCGAACATTGCTGTAAGACGCTTTATCTATGCGAATGGCAAACCCGGTCTCAGGATATTTCTTTGTTTCCACAAATTCATTTTCAATAATAGAACTATACGATTCGCCACCTGCCATCATATTGGTGCGATCCTTAAGCTGAAGATTTTTAGTAAAAGAAAGCAACCGGTTTTGCTGTGCATTCAATGTGGTGTGAAGCAGTTTCAAATGTATATCCTGGTATTTGGTAGCGTCTACCCTTGCAATAATTGATTGGTACCCAGAAATTGAAATGGTTATTGAATCAAACCTGTCAGGAACATTGATACCGAAAGATCCCAGATTTCCGGAATAATAAAGGTACCCTGACGAATGCAGCAAAATTTTTGCATTCGGCAGGGGATTATTATTCTCATCCTTTACTTCACCTCTCAGGTAAAGCTGGGTAGATGCTGTAAGGGTTTTGATCAAAAGAAATAATATCAGTACAAGTTTATTCAACAAGTTTATAGATTGCCGGGATATTTCTTCCCAGTCCATTATAATCGAGTCCGTATCCAATTACAAATTTATCAGGAATTGTAAATCCCAGGTAGTCTATGGGAACAGGAAAAGCAGTGGCATCAGCTTTGTGCAGCAATGCTACGATCCGCAGGGAAGCAGGTTGCTGGTGATGCAGCTGCGGAAGGAATTCAGTTAATGTTTTACCCGTATCTACTATGTCTTCAATGATCACGACATCTCTGCCGAAAATTTCATTATCGAGGCCGATAGCGGTAACCACCTGTCCGGTAGATTTTGACCCTCTGTAAGAAACCAGTTTGATAAAGCATATCTCAGCGTCGATATGAAGCTTTTTGAAAAGATCAGATGCAAATATGAATGATCCGTTAAGTATAGCGATAAACAGGGGCTTTTTGTCGGCGTAATCGGTATTGAGTTGATCCGCCATATAACTTACCCTTGCCTGGATTTCTTCCGATGTAAGAAAAGGGTCGAACAGCTTGTCGTGTACCCGTAATGAGGCCATCTTTTACAGTTTTTCTCTTGACATGGCCTGAAGGTAAAGTTTCTCACCAACAGCGGGCTGTACGGATTTATGAAGTTTATTGTATTCAAGTAGGTTTTCGAGACGAATGGCTTCAGCCTGGCTGATGTCGTGCAGCGTTTCTCCGCTTGCAACAATATGTACTTCACTACTTCCGGTACGGCGTTTTCTCTGAAGGTAAATCAGTTGATTTTTTACCAGCACCTCTTCATCATCCATGTCATTATATTCAAGCAGTCTGCTTAACGGAATGTCATATTCCTGCGCAATAGAGAGCATTGATGTGCCCTGCTTTGCATAAATTACTTTTGTATTATTGATGGAAAATTCACCTGAAGGGTAATTTACTGCAGGCGGAGGAGCAATTTCCTGTAAAGGCTCATTCAGTTTTACATATGCTGAAATGTCTGCAGGAATATTTGTGGCGGGACTGGGATTAACCGCAAGAACTTCTTCCTCAGGAGCAATCTTGCCCATTGCGATAAGAGTGTACTGCTGAAGATTGTAATCTTCTATAAGTTTTATGATGATCGGGCCGTATTTAGGGTTGGTGGCATAACCCGCTTTTTTCAGTCCCATAGCCCACGATTTATAATCTTCGGGATCGAGTTTAAAAAGAAAAGCATACCGTTCGCCCGCTTTCAGAAAATCTGAGTGATCGCGGTAAGAAAGAGAAGGATCATCGTACTTACGGAAACACTCACCCCGGGCATCATCATCATGATAAACTTTCTTACCCGTCCAGTAATCTTTGCATTTTATTCCGAAGTGATTGTTAGACTTCAGCACCAGTTCGCTCTTGCCTGCATAGGTTTCATGGATACCCTGCGCCAGAGTAATGGAAGCGGGAATTCCTGTGCGCTGCATCTCATCCATGGCCAGCTTCTTATAATTATTGATGTAGTCAATGATATCGGTACTTGGCTGTGCACCAGCCATCAAACCACCCAAAACGAATAATAATCCAAATAAAAGTCTCATCAATTCTATTATTATTTTTTCCTGATCATCATTAATCCGTCGCGTATCGGTACCAAAACATGGTCTACCCTGTTGTCATTCTTCACAAACTCATTGAATTCATTTATCGCTTTCGCGTTTTTCCCTTTAATTGGTTCATCAAGCACATCCCCGTGATATAAGACATTGTCGGCCAGTATCACCCCCCCGCTCCTTACATGAGGTAAAATTAATTTATAATATTCAAGGTACCCTGTCTTGTCAGCGTCAATGAACACCAGGTCCCAGTTTTCATGCAGTTGGGGGATGATCATTAACGCATTTCCTGTGTGTAAAATTATCCTGTCGGCGTAATTTGAACGCTCAAAATACCGCCTGGCCGTGATTGCGTCTTCCTCGCGAAGCTCAATGGTATACAGCTTTCCGGCTTCCCCGAGTCCTTTTGCCAGGCAAAGGGCGCTGAATCCGGTAAAAGTGCCGATTTCAAGGATCCTTGAAGGAGAATGTAAAATGCTAAATATTTCTAAAAATTTCCCCTGGAGCCTGCTGCTCATCATATGAGCATGGGGATGGGTGGCTGTTGTGTGTGTGGCAACCTCTTCCTGGAGCTCATCCAAAGGGGATGAAAACTTTTCTGCGTAAGCTTCGGCAAGTGGGTTAATCAGTTCCATTTTTTTCCTCCTTTTTACTGATAAGCAAAAGTCCAAGGTAAGTAAGCAGGCCATTATAAATTAATAGTTCGTATCCGATCTTGAATTTATCGAAGAGTGCCTGTGAACCATAATCAATTCCAAGAATTAGCAACGGTGCCGCAAGACATACATATAAAGCATACTTGTCGTGTATCTTTCGTTTGGTAAGGATGCCAAAGGCAAATAACCCAAGTAATGGACCATAAGTATACCCAGCCACTTTTAGGATCACATCGATGATGGTTTTATTATCTATCCATTTGAACAGCATCACCATCACGAAAAAGATCGCCGCAAAGGTAAAATGAACAGCAAGTCTTTTCTTCTTCCTTGCCTTTTCATCCAGTTCTTCGCGCCGCTTTAATCCCAGAATGTCGATACAATAGGATGAGGTCAACGCGGTAAGTGCCCCATCTGCACTTGGAAACAATGCCGATATCAACCCGATAATAAAAATGATCGACAAGGCGGTAGGCATGTAATTCAATGCTACCGTAGGGAAAAGGTCATCATTGGCTGTTTTAATTCCATTCGACTCGGCAAAAATGTAAAGCAGACCGCCGAGCACCAAAAACAAAAAGTTCACCACAGCCATCGTGATACTGAAGGTCATCATGTTCTTTTGTGAATCGCGAAGATTTTTGACACTGATATTTTTCTGCATCATCTCCTGGTCGAGGCCCGTCATGCCAACAGTAATAAAAACTCCTCCGAGTATACTTTTAAGAAAGAAGGATGGGCTGTATACATCAGTGTTGAATATTTTTGTCATTCCGCGTTTTGTCATCTCAGGAAAAATTTCCGATAAATCATAAGGCACATGATACATAATATAAATAATGCACGCTACCAGTCCGAGCAGCATGAAAGTTGTTTGCAAAGTATCTGTGAACACAATTGTTTTTACACCTCCCTCAAAAGTATACAGCAGGATCATCAGCAGGATAACAAATGTGGTCACACCAAATGGTATTCCCATATCCTTCAGAATAAAAATCTGCAGAACATTGATCACAAGGTAAAGCCTGGCAGTGGCGCCCAGTGTTCTGGAAATGATAAAAAATAATGCGCCCGTTTTGTAAGACACCTGCCCGAAGCGGTGTTGCAGGTAATTATAGATCGATGTAAGATTGAGCTTATAATATAACGGCAGTAAAATAAAGGCAATGATCATGTATCCTATAAGGTACCCTATCACCACCTGGAAATAAGCAAAACCCACAGACCCTACAGTGCCGGGAACAGAAACAAAAGTTACTCCCGACAAAGATGTGCCTATCATGCCGAAGGCAACAAGCATCCAGTTTGAATTTCTGTTCCCTATAAAAAACGAATCATTATTTGAATTGCGGGAAGTGTAATAAGCAACGACGAGGAGAATTAAAAAATAGCCTATTACAAAAGAGAACAAAAGGGTTGATGACATAGGTAGATAGTTAAAGGCCAAAAGTAATTCATCACAAATCACTTTTAACTTTTAACTTTTAAGATTTAACTTGTTAAAATGAAAACACAATCGGTGGCGGTGTTTTGTGGTTCGCGGGAGGGGGAAAATAAAATATTCGCCAGCCATGCTAAAGAGCTTGGAAAGCTTATTGCGGTGCTGGGTTTAAAACTGGTTTATGGAGGAGGCAAAAAGGGACTGATGGGCATTGTTGCAGAAGCTGTGCTTGCCAATAAGGGAAAGGTAATGGGAGTGATACCTAAAATACTTGTTGAATGGGAACAGCAGCATGAAGGTCTGACCGAGCTCGCGATAGTACCTGATATGCACAGCCGAAAAAAAATGATCTACGACATGAGCGATGCCGCTATTGTGCTGCCCGGCGGCTTTGGCACTCTCGATGAATTTTTTGAAATGATCACCTGGAACCAGCTTAAAATTCACGACAAAAAAATATATATCCTTAACTCAGGAGGGTTCTACAACCACCTTCAACAGCACCTGAAAATGCTTGAACACGAGGGTTTCTTATATGAGCCGCTGAACGAGCGGGTATTATTCTGCGGTAACCCCGTGGAAGTGTTCAATAGGATTGAATAGGTATCCACCCGTCTTTATATAAAATCACTTTATGGTGGTGTGAAACAGCATCGCTGATGCTTTTTTGCGCTTCTGCCCGGTTAAAATCCGGCTCATCAGTAGCAATAACCTTTGCTTTTGAATAGTATCGTACATAATCTTTCAATATCCATTCGTTTTCTACTACAACAATATCGGATGAAGTAAGTCCGGGATCAAGTTTTTTTATTTCCATGTGATACCAGTCACTGCTGCTTTTCTGTAGCCAGCGCATGCTTCCAAAAAAATTGACAAGGAAAAGAGAGAGTGATAAAATAAATATTCCTTTTAAAGGAACGATATTGAATGGAAAGCGGAAAGCCGGCAACATACCGGCAAGCAACAACCACACAAGTACCATCTGTAATATCCAGAATTCAAGGATTTCGGGCATCCAGAAACAAAAAAACAAAGTGTACACAGCAAGCGTCACAAGCAGAGGGTTGATCACATGATAATGCAGCTTCATGTCGCGATAGTGTCTGATAAACCGGATCACCAACATGATCATTAAACCTGCGAACAGAAGGGTAATAATTGTAAGCAGCCACGTAACGGCAGACGAAATGCCTGAAGAAAGAAATATTTCATCTCTCAATCCATGTGACCGGAATGAATTTTTAAGCACAGATTCAAGTGCAGGATGCTGAAAAATAAAATGTCCTCCAATAAATGACCGCGAAAATCCTACGCCCGCATTTAAAGGAGTTTTCATTGAAAGCGGCTGCCAGTACGAATGTCCCATTGTGTATCCCAGTATCCATTCCGTGAATTGCTGCATAGTGGTCTTATGTTCATACAGCACACCGCAAATAAAATATAATCCCCCGGTGAGTATCAGTCCCAGTAGAGCATACTTCAACAACGAGCTTACCATGTTCAATTTATGCCGGTTCATGAATAGCCAGTAGATTATTACCAGTGTGAACAGGATATTTACTTGGTGAAAGAGGATCGCAAAACTTTGAAGGATAGCCAGCTTCCAAACATCAGCATCATGGGGATCATTCTTTGTAATGATGAATAATGAACAAAGAATAAAGAACAATGGAGGAGTATACACTTCTATGTTCACGCTGTAAAACCACGTTCCATAAGAAAACGCAATCAGTGTTATGGCAAATGCTGAAACTCCTGAAGTAAGATTGAACCTGTTCCTGAAAAAAAGATAACAAATAGCCAGAATGCCACTTCCCCAAACAGCAGTGAACGATTCTATGATATAATGCTCAGCAACACCCGGAAAAATATTTTTAAAAAGCAGCAGCCACAAATGAGCGTAGTAGTGATACAGCAGGTGATGTGGATGGAAGAGATGTTGACCCCTCACGATACCGATCATATAATTGATGGAATCGTGCGAAGCGGAAAAATTATTGGCAAGCGTGAGTAAAAAGAAAATATATGATATCAACCACACCATTACTGCTCCACGCATACTGTTGATGGGTTTGATCATATCGTTTTGTTATTTCTTCACAATAAACGCAAATTTATCCTTTAATCTCAGGAACCACTTCTCATAAAAATGATACGACATCAAACTGATGCCTATTGATAGCAGCAATGCAAGCAGGATCATTGAAAATGCAACGGTATTCAGAGAACCGTTCAGGTGCATCGAATTCATCACCTTTATCGCAAAATAAAGTCCAAGGAAATGCAGGCAGTACAGACCATAAGTAAATACACCGAGCTTGCTGATCGTTTTAAAATTACCCATCTTGTAAAAAGAATGCCTTGAGTAATTCTGCTCAAGAATGATCATTCCGAAAAGGAACGCAATTACCAGTCTTTCGAAAATAACCGGAATACCCGGAACAAAGATTTCATCCTTTAAAAGTGTGACTACAAGGGTCAGTAAATAGATCATAATAATCACTGGCCGACCCATGTTAGTAATGAAAGTTTTGAATTTATTCTGGTAAGAAACAAGGTAAGCGAACATACCGCCAAGGGCCATGTCGCCTATTACCGAGAAAGTATGAAAGTACCTGATCGCAAAATCATGGTCATCGCCACCGGCATGAAATGCCCTGAATAAAAGTGAGAATGCCATGATTGCGGGAAATACAAAACGGAATTTCTTCAGAGGAACAATACTCAGTATCAGTGGCCATGTAAGATAAAACTGTTCCTCAACGGCTACCGACCAAAGCACTGATAACAGTAATGCATCCGGCTTTTCAGGCCAGGTATGCATGATATCAAAATTAGCGCCGAAGAAGATATAATACCATGGATTTGCATTTTCCATGATGGGCTCACCGCTCATTTTCTTAAGGATGCCAAAACCTATAAAGCCTACAATTATGCATAGATAATATAGTGGCCAGATTCTAAGTATCCTTCTAACATAAAAATTGGGAACATGTATCTGTCCGTTAAATTCCTTTTCCTTTATCAAAAGGTAAGTAATGAGGAATCCGCTCAGTACAAAAAAGAAATTCACGCCGAGATTGCCATGCTTAAATAGAAAGTTAACAACGTTGTAGACTTCCGGAGATGCATCTTTCAGGTAGCTGAGGATGGAAAGGAGACAGTGATAGAGGAATACAACAAAGAATGAAACGAAGCGCAAGCCGTCGAGGTTAGGGAAAAATATCTTAGCCTTTGCCGAAGCGGCGGTTTGCTTCATGGGAGCGATCTTTGGTTGCGCGGCGAGTACGGATGTTTGCTGCATCAGAATACCAATTTGATAATTTACGACTAATTCTTTTCTATCACCTGTGGATTGATAGCCTGAATGGGTTCTTCCGGAGCTATTTTACCCGGAAGGGTCTTCCACAACGGCTTACCATGCCTTTTATCAGTATTCGGGTTCTTAAGCGTAAACAGCCACCACATACCTAGCCGGTCGGTGATGTTGTAAACAATTATGGGAACCGCTATCCCCAGGATAGTACTAACGATGAGCAGCATAACAAAATTATCGTAATGCAGCACTTGACGGAAAAAGATCCTCGTTCCGGCAGTAACCGCGAGATGAATTACATAAATAGACAGCGAATAGTACCCCACGACCCTTATGAATTTCAGAATGTTCAGTTTCTGAAGCAGAAACGAACAGTGTATAAGGAATGCCCCTCCGATCATGCCAACAAACAGAAATAATGCTGGCATCTGGTTCTGTACATAGTAATCTGGTTGCCTGTATCCTGAGCCTATACCATGCTCAAGGTTGATTTTAGTAAAATAAAGTTCCAACGCAACAAAAAGAGGGGTAAAAATCAGGAAGGTTTTGGTAGAACTGAAAATCTTGAAATTTTTCGGATCCAGGATCATTGAACCAAAATAGTCACCTACCGCGAAAAATATGTAATAGAAGAATACATCGAGTATGAACAGATGTTCAAATAAAGCGTGGTACCGGCAATATCCGGTTATCGAAAACAGCAGAATTCCTAACAATACCTGGTGAATCATTCTGAACTTGCCCCATACCTTCAGGATTGCATATAATGATCCTGTCAGAAAGAGCGTATGCAGATACCAGAACTGTTCTATTTCACGGGGCCTGATGATCAGATAGAGATAATCTATTGGCTCCCTGTCTGCATTCACGTAACCTTTAAAGAGCAACTGAAGTGTGATCTGTATGCTGCCCCATAACAGTAATGGCCAAACCAGCGTCTTAAACCGGCCGCCTATATACTCGTTGACGCTTTTTTTCTTCAGGGCTCCGCCAAGAAAAATGCCTGAGATAATAAAGAACAACGGCATCCTGAAACTGAAGAAGAACACGTCCGCAAATTTCAAACCCGGATACAGGTATTCAGCGCCCGGCGCGTGTAAACCTTCCTGCACATGCCTGAAAGTCACCAATATTATACAAATGCCTTTTGCATAATCTATCCAAGCATACCGGCTGTCTCCTAATGTTTTCTGAGGATTGAAAAGAAGATCCATCACTTTCACAGTCAATAGTTTTCGAGGGGGAAAGATATATAAAATTTGTTATAGGAATAGTGAGGCGCACTACTGTGCGAGCCTCACTATTTTATTTGCATGAATAGATTTTCCGTTTACACTAAGTGTTACTATGTATACTCCAGTGTTCATGCCTGCTTCAGCAGCTCCCAGCCTCAGCGTATTACCACCTTCCGGCAGTTTACCCAAGATTCTGCGGTAGCTCATTCTGCCTGAAAGATCATACACTTCGATACTTATGTTGTTATTCGCAGATGTATTGGTGAAATCCAAATTAATAAAGTCATTGAACGGATTCGGATACATCCTGACTACTGACGCTTCAGCTATTCTACCTGCAGTTGTGTTCATCTCATCCCTTGCGGATGTGATCATCGGAGTAGGTTCAACAACGCTATTACTTGATACGCCTGATGAACCTGCAGGATCTGAGTAATCTTCAATTATCACCCCACCGTTAAATCCGTATGCAGCGGCTTCTGTTGTTGAAAAATCAAGCGTCATTTCACCATTTTCATCAGGAGCAACATTATCAATGTACACCATCTTGGTGCTGTTCATCCATGAGTTCAGGTACACTGTACGGTCGTTGATGGTGAATGTTGATGTATAATTACCCTTGAACCATCCGTTCGAGCTTGAGCTGCCCCAGAATCCTACACGGTAACGTCTTGAGTGATTCAAGCCCGAAACCTTGAATTCTGAGATCTGCGTATTATCAAGCCAGAAGTCTGAAGCAAGAGCTTTGTCGGGCACAATACCTGAATTGTTACCTGTAACGACACCTGCTGTGAATTCACCATTGAATATTCTTGTCAGCGTCATGCTCATTCCTGAAACCGCTCCGGTCTGGTTAATGAGATTATCAAATGTTGATTCGAATGTTGGTGAAGCGAATATGTTATTCCATGGGAAGTCTGCATCAGGCATGGTGTAGTTAAAATTAACTGACACGATTGATGCCGCTGTAACAGCTTTTGCACGGTTGCTGTAATCAGATAATGCATTGGCCGCCGACCTTGCTCTCACCCTGAACCAGTATTTTGTGTTCGGGTTCAATCCGCTGTATTTATATACTGTTGTGTTACCCGGCAGTGATATCGAAACGAAATTCTGAGTGAACATCGAATCGGTTGCCTTTTCGAGAATATATCCTGCATTGGCATCTTCATCAACAGTTCTGTCAGACCAGCTAAGGTTCACAATATTCCTTCCCTGTGCTTCTGCAAAAAGATTCTGCGGATTCATGATCGGAAGCAACGGATCATATTCTTCTATTACCAGTGCATTCAGGAACTGAACCTGAGATCCGGAGATTCTCAGCGCATTGATCGTGATCTGACCGCCTGTTGATACCAGTCCGTTAAGGTTTGCTGTCTGGTTGGTATTATACATTGCGTTAAGTGTATCCAGGGTAGTACCTGAAGAATATTCAACACTGGCTATAGTTCCTTCATTCTGGCTTCCTACAATTATGATGTTATATTTTTTCGCGTCGTTCAGGCCATTGATACGGATTGTTTTTAGTCCACCCGCATCAGCAATACCTGTCTGCAATACTGAATCAGGATATACGCCGCTATTATTACCTGTGATGTGTCCCAGCTCGTTGAGGCTTGTCCATGAGGTCACCATCGTTACACTAAATGGAGTAACTGCGTTGTTTTCATCCTTAAGGTTGGCCATCACGCTGTTTGCGGTTCTGACACCCAGGAAGTTATTCCATGGAGCCGGAGCATTTTTACCAACGCTGCCATATTTGATATAAACTGATTTTGTGTTCTTGTCTGTAACACTCACGTTGATCACTTTTAATGCTACCGCGCCTTTCTGGTCGATCGCTTTCACCGTCATCTTGTACCATCCGATATTATCTGTTACAGGATTAGCAGTGAACCTGTAGTTGGTTCCGCCAAGGGACTGCAATTTGATGAATGAAGGATTGCCTACAAGTGAAACGGTCACCACATCACCGGCATCATCCGTTACAGGGAAATCAATGTTTATAGTTGCATCAGTTTTAAGATATACATCTGCAGGCGCTGCAATCAGCGGCTTATTGTTTCCTGTAATTACTTTGATGGTATCACTCGAAATACCTGTTCCTGATCCGTTGAAGCCAACTACATAGTAGTAGTAAGTAGTTTCAGGGGCTATCGTACTGTCATCGTAAGAGGTGCTGTCCCTGTTAGATGCGCCGGGGTTCAGGTGATCGTACACGCCATTCCTGGTTTGCGACCTGTATACTTTGTATCCCTGTTCATTGAATGAGCGGTCATCCCATTTCAGTTTCACTGCACCATTCTGCACATGAGCACCTGTAAAGTTTGTTGGCTTAGCAGGAACCGAACCATCATCATATTTCGCTTTGATCACCATTGCATTCAGTACCCCTCCCCTGTTTGTAGCAGGATCACCAATACATTTTATGATCACTTCGCCTGCGGCATTCGGAACTACATTTTCTAATGTGTCCGTCATGGTGGTATTCAGAAAATACCTGACGCTGGCTGTGTCTGAACCGATAACAAATCTTGAAACAGAAGTGGCAATACCATTGAGGTTATAGCCAGAGAAGAATACGAAATTATATTTCTTCGCCACATCAAGTCCTGTAACCTTCAATACAATAGTATCGAAATTATTTGTGCCCACATTGAAACCCCAGACCATCATATCTTTCATCACTAAGTCGGGGTATACACCTGAGTTATTACCTGTTATAGTACCCTGCGTAGATCCTGTTATATTTCCGCTCACATGAACCAGTGCGACAGCACTTACATTTGTTTTCGTATCGAGAATTGTTCCATGAGAGAATGTTGGTGTGGCAATGTTCACGCTGTTCCATAATGCAACCGGAGCTGCTGTTGCCCTGAAATTGAACTGCAATGTTTCTTCAGGATCCTTGTCGACCACGGTAAGGGTCATCGAACGGCTTACCCATGCACCGAATCCATCATTAAGGAAGATCGTGATCGGGTATACGCCTGCACTTGAATATCCTGTTTTGAAAGATATATTTCCACTACCGTTATTGTTATTGGTGAAGGTGGCGAAAGTTGGTAATCCTTCGAAAGACCAAATCATGTTTGCGGTTCCATTATTGTCAGTTCCGGATACCGCGAGGTTAGCTTCGCCTCCTTCTGTTATAGTGATGTCATTTACCTCGCTCATGACAGGAACATCGTTGGTATTCACAATGAGTGTGAACGCTGTTGTGTCTTTTCCGGTATTACCATCATCCACGATCACCGACATGGGATAAGTTCCCCTTCTTGTGATACCAGGACTGAACACAATATTCATGTTGCCATTACTTACAAGCTCCAAAACAGCAAAAGTTGGCAGGTTTATCGTCGAGAATGTAAGTACATCTCCATCAGGATCGGTTGCCATTACAGGCAGCGAATAAGATGTACCATACTTCATGGTAAAGTTGATGATCTTTTTTATAGAAG
>Ga0207701_10000354_pt1 | contig 46822 bp, 36 predicted proteins | sample KBSSwiSSwithPhiX_FD_184294 | JGI IMG/M metagenome (GOLD analysis project Ga0207701, IMG submission 184294) | Switchgrass rhizosphere bulk soil microbial communities from Kellogg Biological Station, Michigan, USA, with PhiX - S5 (SPAdes) (version 2) | ecosystem: Environmental > Terrestrial >... | reverse complement strand
CGGACTCCCCGACTCGCCCTTTCGCTCGCTGCTTCGCCACGCTCGCTCCGTTCGCGAGGCTCGCTTCGCCACGCTCGCTCGCGCCTCACACGAGCTTCGCCCCTCGGACTCCCCGACGCTTCTTTTGAATCGGCGGGGTCCTCTGCCCTCGCCACTTCCATTGCTCATTGTCGGGTAGCGGCGAGACTCAATCAGCATTCAGCACTCAGCATTCAGCACTTCTTTTGCTGTCGCCTTTTCTACTCTCGTTCCGATTCTTCAGATGGAAACTGAATAACAACCTGAAGAAGTGGAGCGCGCCACGATGTCATCACGAACAATGAGAGCCGGGTTCCTGGCCTGCGCGTTTGCCGTCGCCGGCGTGGCGAACGGAGCAGACCGCATCGTCCCACCCGCCGTCCCGGCGGAACTCGAGCTAGCAAGCATCTATAAGGTGTTCCTGTCCGGCCACGCCATCGGTACGCAGAACTACATCTGTGCGCCCGCGGCAACGCCATCCGGCGTCGACTGGCTGTTCATTGGACCGCAGGCGACTGTCTACGATTCGTACGGCGAGCAGATCCTTACGCACTTTCAGAGCAGAAACCCGTTACGGGCGGACGCGCTGCACGCAACCTGGCAGCACTCGAAGGACACCAGCGCCGTCTGGGCCACAAAGTTTCGCGGATCGACCGACGCCGCCTATGTCAGACCTGACGCCATCGAGTGGTTGCTGCTCGAGATGACCGGCACGACCACGGGGCCGACCGGAGGCAACAAGCTCGCGACCACGGTCTACATCCACCGTGTGAACACCGTCGGCGGACTGAAGCCACCGGCAGCCGAGTGCACACCATCGACGGTCAACACGAGGAGACTCGTGCCGTACGAAGCCGACTACTACTTCTACAAATAGCCACGCGGTTGTACAGGAAGGAATGCCAGACATGCCGCTGATGAGACCAGACCCGACGTTCTACCCGTCGCCAAAGATGGCGATACAGTCTCCGCCCGAGAAGCTCGCTTACCTGGCGCTGATCAATCCGAAGCGCGCTGGCGCGTCAGACGCGATCGGGGTCGTCGACATCGATCCCGAATCGACCGGTTATGGACGGTTGATCGGCCAGACGGACATGCCCAATGCCGGCGACGAGCTCCATCATTTCGGATGGAACGCGTGCAGCTCGTGCCTGTGCCCGTACGCGCCGCATCCGCACATGGAACGGCGATATCTGATCGTTCCGGGCATTGAATCATCCCGGATTCACATCCTCGATACGAAACCCGATCCGCGGCAGCCGAAGATTGTAAAGGTGATCGAGGCACAGGACATTGCCAACCGCGCCGGTTACGCAGCTCCGCACACGGTGCACTGTGGACCTGACGGTGTCTATCTCAGCGCGCTCGGCGCACCCGACGGCAACGGTCCGGGGGGAACATTCGTGCTCGATCCTGATACCTTCGACGTTCGCGGCCGCTGGGAGATCGAACGCGGCCCACAGCAGCTCGCCTACGACGTCTGGTGGCACCTCGGGTTCGACACGATGGTCACGAGCGCATGGGGCACGCCGAATATGGTGAAGAACGGCGTGAATCCAGATCTGCTGCTGAGCGGCAAGTACGGCAGTTCGCTTCACGTGTGGGATCTTCGACGACGCCGCCACGTGCAGGAACTGCGATTCGGCGACGAGCAGCAGATGGTGCTCGAGCTCAGGCCCGCGCACGATCCGACCCGTGCCTACGGCTTCGCCAGTGTCGTGCTGTCGCTCAAGGATCTCTCATCGTCGATTTGGTTGTGGTACCGGAAGCCCGGCGCGAATGGCTCTGGAACGTTCGAGATCAAGAAGGTCATCGAGATTCCGGCAGAACCTGCCGATCCGGAAAAGCTGCCGCCGATTCTCGCGGGCTTCAAGGCGGTGGCGCCGCTCGTAACCGACATCAACCTGTCGCTCGACGACCGCTACCTGTACGTTTCGTGTTGGGGCACCGGCGAGTTCATCCAGTACGACGTGACCGATCCGTTCAATCCGAAGAAGATCAGCTCGATTCAGCTCGGCGGCATCGTGCGCCGCGCGGCGCATCCGAGCAACCCGGACGAGCGTCTGAACGGTGGACCGCAGATGGTCGAAATCAGCCGTGACGGACGGCGCATCTACTTCACCAACGGCCTCTACACGCCCTGGGATGATCAGTTCTATCCCGACGGTGTCCGCGGCTGGATGGCCAAGGTCGACGTCACTCCCGACGGGCGCATGGAGCTGGATCAACGGTTCTTCCTGAAGTCGGACGCGATGCGCACGCATCAGGTACGACTCGAAGGCGGCGACGCTTCGTCCGATTCGTACTGCTACGCGTAGCGACGGGTGCACTCCGATGGAATGGAAGGCGATGTTCGTGCTTGGCGCGTTTCATGGCATCAACCCCGGCATGGGTTGGCTCTTTGCCGTGGCGCTGGGCATGCAGTCAGGCAGCGTGCGCGGAGTATGGCGCGCGCTGCCGCCGATCGCGCTCGGTCACGCCGTGTCAGTCGGCGCCGTTCTATGGGTAACGGCGATCTTACAGATGGTCGCGCCGCCGATGGCGCTCAAGATCGGTGTCGCCGTCTGTCTTTCGACGCTGGGTGCCTATCGCCTGTGGCGACATCGTCATCCGCGGTACGCCGGGATGCGGGTAGGCTTCCGTGACTTGACGTTCTGGTCCTTTCTGATGGCGTCGGCGCACGGCGCCGGTTTCATGCTGCTTCCCTTCGTCATGACGATGCCCGCCGATCTCATTGCCTCGACGCACGCGCACATGGGTCATGCAACCGGGGCGGCAGCAATGCCTTCGGGAAGTACCGCGCTGGCGATACACACGCTCGCATACTTCGCAACCATGACACTCGCCGCTCACCTCGTCTATCGAAAGCTCGGGCTGAGCCTGCTGCGGCATGCCTGGATCAACCTGGATTGGATCTGGGCCGGCGCGCTCGTGGTCACCGGAGTCGTCGTTCTCGTGAGTTGATCGACTTACGGGTTTCTCGTGAGGCGCAGCGCGATATCCGAAGTATAGGCCGGTGCGTCGATCGCTCTCGGGCCACCTCCAACCAATTCGATCGTCTTGGTCGTCGCACCAGTCACGGTATCGATCCACCCTCCCGTCCATGTACCGGCTGGCAACTGCACCGTGAGCGTCGTCGCGGAGCCTGCGCCTTTCGCGAATGCCGCCATGGCGTGGTCCGACACGAGGGCGTGCACGGTCAGGCCCGATGGAGCCTGGACGGCCGAATCGTCCGGGTGCATGTGAATGAAGTCGAATCCATCGATGAAATCGCGGAGCACCTTCATTTGGCGCCGGAATGCCGTGCTGCCTCCGCCCGGCTGGGTCGACGGATAGCTGAAGGTGCCATCCTCGAAGCCAGCGGCAAACGAGTAGTCCAGGTGGTTGAAGAGTCCACCGCCTGCGAGAAGGAACTCCCACGCCTCCTGCCGGTACGGCGTGTCGCTCGTACCCTTGAACCCTGTCTCGTTGTCTCCGATGACCTTGTTCAACGCGTAATTGGCGGACACCGAATCGGAACTGGCGTAATGGAAATTGAACACCGACACGGCAGGATGCGCGGCGGCCACAATTCCCGACTTGTTCGCGATGTTCTGCGAAATCAAATGCTTCTTCGGAAGGGTTCGCTCGGTCTCGACGATGACGTCGGCGATGTGCTGCTGCCACTCCAGCGGCACCTTGCGCGTATACGGCTCGTTCATGATCTCGAAGAGGACGTTGTCCATCGGGTTCAGCTCGGTTACGACCCTGCGCGTGAACGCGTCCTGGATCGCAAGCAGGCCGCCGTGTCGATCGAGTGTGTACACGTCGAGTGCGCCGACGTTGCCGACGTCATTGACGTTGTTCCGGGCGTTCATTGGACTGAGGTTCCACTGCGTGTCTTCGTACATCGGACAGAACAGCGTGAACTCGATGACGACATTCTTCTCGGCGGCGTAGGCGGCGAGCGCTCTCAGTCGGGCGAAGTACGACTCATCCCAGCGACGAAGATCAAACCGGTTGCCGCCGTTGGCGTAGCCCGGCTGATCGCTTCGGGCCCACGGCACAACCAATCGCCCGGGAAGCGGCGCGAGCGTGTTGCGCGCGATATTGAAGGCGCCCTGAGGTTCGACGTATGCGCCGCTGAACACGCGCGTGAGCATCATCCCCTCGGCGGCGAGCGTGTCGAAGTAGCGGTGGTAGTCGAAATCGAGATTCACCAGCACGCCGTAGTGCTCGCCCGAACCGATCAGGACGGTTGGGCGATCGCGCCACAGGAAATAGTGGTGATTTTCGGGGTGAATCGTGAGCGGTCTGGACGGGGTCTGCGCCGGACCCAAGCCGTCGCTGGCGATTAGCGCGGTTACGAGCGAGACGACAAACAGCACGATCACGGTGAGTCCTTTGCGGAATTCCGGTGCGACTGTTCCGGCAATTTTTGCGGATGGGCCCCGTATTGTGAGGGCCAGGGTCGAGGAAGTGAAAGACGGCGATCTTCAAGGAGTGTTTATCGTGTATACATATGATATCGTATCTATATGCCAAAGAAAGCAGTCTCGCTGACATTGGACGAGGCAAACCTGCTGTGGCTGAAAGGACGCGGATACGGTCGGGGCAATCTCAGCGCCGCCATCGACGATCTGATCACGGAGGCACGCGCCGGGCGGCTAGGTGGCACGATAGCGCGAAGCGTGGTGGGCACGATCGACCTACCCGCGGAAGATCCGCTGCTCGATCGTGCCGATGCGGCGGTGCGGGATCTATTCGTCGCCTCACTCTCACGGCCACTGCCTCGGGGGACGGCGGGTGGCGGCTTCGAAAGTGGCCGGTGACCGCGCAGTCGTGGTTGACGTCCCTGCCGCCGTCGCCGACACGCACGCGCTGCTCTTTCATGCGGCGGCAGGCCGCGCCCTCGGTCGCCGAGCCGCGGCGCACTTCGCCGCCTGCGAGCGTCAACAGGCCCTCGTTTACGTCCCGGTGGCAGTGATGTGGGAGATCAGCCTGCTGGCTCGGGTGGGCCGGGTGAATCTTCGACGTTCGGTGCGGGACTTTTTTGGCGATTTGTTCAGCAGTCCGACGTATCATCCGGTCGATTTGGATGCGGAGCAGATCTACCGAGCCGACGAGTTGCGCTTCACCCGCGACCCTTTCGATGCGCTCATCGTCGCGGCGGCTCGATCGCTTGATCTACCTCTCCTCACACGTGACGCGGACATTCGGGCGTCCGGCACCGTTCGCGTAATCTGGTAGGGATCGGGTTCGGCCACGTTTCTACGAGGTGCTACAGGGTTCGTTCGTCAACCCGTAATCCCGAGAACGAACCTGGCAGAACCTTGTAGAACCCCGTAGAACCCCATAGAACCCACTCATTACAATCAGGCCATGGCCGGACACGAGTGTTATCACTGCAAGCAGTGGGTGGCAGAGGGAGAGCCGCACGACTGCTGGACGACGACCGAAGCCGCATTGACGCAGGACCTGACCGAGGATCTTCGCGATGCGTGGGAACGGCTTCGCGAGGCCGCCGCCGATTTCGGCGACCAGCGAATCTACGCATCGCACAGCTCGATCATGTTCTCGCGCAAGTCTTGTTATTTCTTCGTGCGGCCAAAGAAGAACTTCCTGGAAGTCTGCGTGTTCCTCGGCCGTCAACTGAAAGCGCCTCAGGTGCGGCGTGTCGACCAGACGTCGAAGACGAAGTTCGTTCACGTGCTCCGGATCAGCCACCGCGACGAAGTCGAGTCGCCGATTACCGACTGGCTGCAAGAGGCATACGGCCTGTCAGATGAATTGGGTCGAGCCGCGAAACCAACAAAGACGAGACGGTCCGCAAAGAAGAAGACTCCCGCGAGCAAGGCGCGACATCGTAAAAAGGCTGCCGTTCAAAAGCGGAAGCGACCTTGACCCGGGCCGTTCACTCCTGCCGGAGAACGACGATCGGATCGACGGCGCTGGCGCGACGCGCCGGGAGAAAGGCTGCCAGGCACGCCACCACGGTCATGACCGCGGCAACCGCGACGAGAATGCGCGGATCGGACGGATTGACGTCGACGACGAGGCTACGCGTGAGCCGGGCCAGAGCTGCAGCGCCGAGGAGCCCCAGTCCTACCCCGATGAGGGTCAGGCGCAGCCCCTCACCAAGAACGTCCCGCACGATCCGGTGCGGCGCAGCGCCGATCGCCATTCGTACGCCGATCTCCCGAACCCGGCATGATACGGAGTACGACAGCATGCCGTACACACCGAGTGCGGCTACGAACAGCGCAGCACCGGCAAATCCGCCAACGAGGACTGCATTGAAGCGTGGTCGGGCGAGCGCAACCTCGATTCGATCATCCAGCGTTAACACGTCGTAGATTGGCAGCGCCGGATCGACCGACGCGACCGCCCGACGCAGTTCCGGCACGAGCGACGGTGAGTGGCGCTTCGCTTTGACGATCATCATCGTGTCGGGATACGAGAACTGAAGATACGACGTGTAGAACTCGGGACGCCCGGCGCTGTTCGGCCGGTCCACGGCCTCGTACTTGACATCTCCGACGACACCGACGATTTCAACCGCGCGAGCAGAGCTCGCGAACGGACCTGTGGTTCCGCCGAACCACACGCGTTTCCCAAGCGGGCTCTCGCCCGGCCAGAAGCGACGCGCGGCGCTTTCACTGATGACGGTCACTGGCGGACGATCCGACCGATCGTTGGACGTCAGCGCGCGCCCCGCCAGCAGCGGAATTCCAAGCGTCTTGAAGTAGTCAGCCGAGATGTAGTGGCGGCCGACGACCGGTGGAGTGCGCTCGGCGTTCGGCCGGTCGGTGAAATAGAGCACGGTTCCCGAGCAACCTGTAAAGGGAGTGCATCGATTGACGGCGGCCGATTCAACATCAGGAATCCGCTCGACACTGCTCAGCAGGCGTTCGAGGATCGCTGGACCGTCGGTTACCGAATATCGCGAGTTGGGTGGCCGAACCCAGAACGTCACGACGCCCTCTGTGTTGAATCCCTGCTGAAGGCGCTGCATCCGCGCAACGTTGTCCAGCAGCAATCCAGCCGCGGCGAGCAGCAACACCGCGAGCGCGACTTCCACCACGACAAATGATCGGAGGACGCGATGCGGCGTGCCGCCGTCCCGCTCGTTTTCCTTGAAGGCATGCGTGAGCACCGCGCGAGAGGTATCCAGCGCAGGCGCAAGGCCACACAGCAGACTGGTGGCCATCGTCACGGCGAGCGCAAAGAGCAGGGCACGAGCGTCCAGGACTGGGGCCGAAAATGACGCGACGGCAATGCGCCCGGTCCACAGCAGGGCCGGAGCGAACCGGTCAAACGCCTCGACCCCCCAGACAGCGAGCACCGAGCCACACAGACCCGCGGCGACCGCGAGGACAACGCTCTCGGTCAGGAGTTGACGGACAACTCGGGCGCGTCCCGCACCGATCGCCATACGGATCGCCAGCTCACGGCGCCTCATTCGTCCTCGCGCCAATAGCAGGCCGGCCACGTTCACACATGTGATGAGCAATACACACCCCGCGGCAACGAGGACCAACAGCACCGAACGGCGAAGCGTCGGCTCCACGCGGGCCTTGCCGATGGGTTGCGCCAGAGCGCCCCATCGCGACCCCTCCGGGTCCTGTGCGATGTGGAAGGTCGCGCTGAGGGCCGAGAGTTCCGCATTCGCTTGTTCGAGCGTCACCCCGTCCTTCAACCGTGCGATGACGGGGATGAACAGTTGCGGCGTGGTCAGATACTCGGAATATGTCAGGCGTGAGGCCATCGTCCGCGGAATCCACAGCTGGGCTTTGTCGCTCAACCCTGCGAAGCCGACGGGCATGACGCCGACCACCGTCAATGGGACGTCATTGACGCGGACAGTTCGACCGATGATCGAAGGATCCGCGTTGTAGCGGCTCCGCCAAAGGCGATCGCTGAGGACGGCAACCGGCACATCACCGGGGCCTCGATCTTCCGATGCCGTGAACGTCCGTCCGAAGGCTGGCGCAACCCGCAGCGTTGCGAAGTACTCGGCTGAAACGATTTCCCCGTCGACCTGCTCGGGATCGCCGTTGCCGCCGCTGAGGCTGAGCAATGGCGAGGTATAGGACGCCAGCGATTGATACGCGGTAACAGACGCAGTCAGCGTATCGATCAGTGGAGTGGACCATCGCGAGAGCACGAACCCTTCTCGAAGGCTGGTGTGGGTCGTAAACAGCATCACGACCCGGTCGGGCTCGGCGAACGGGAGCGGGCGCAACAGTGCGGCGTACGCTGCGCTGAACATGGTCGTCGTGGCGGCAATGCCAAGCGCAAGCGACCCGATCGCGACGATCGCAATTCCTCGCATCCGAATGAGGCTCCGGACGCTGTATCGCAAGTCGGTCATGGAGAGAAGGACGTCCGATGAGCGGCGATGTTAACCCGCACCCGGCTCAACGGCGCGCTTGACATCGCCGATCAGGTGTTGTATTAAACCAATAGGTTAATTAACCTGTCGATTAAATACAAATGATGTCCGACCAATTGAGCACGACGTTCGCGGCCCTCGCCGATCCGACCCGGCGCGCCATCCTGGCGCGGCTCGCCACCGGCGAATGCTCCGTCACCGAACTGGCCGAGCCGTTCGACATGAGCATGCCTGCTGTGTCGAAGCACCTGCGGGTGCTCGAGCGGGCCGGGCTGATTGCGCGTGGACGCGCGGCCCAGTGGCGGCCGTGCCGAATCGAAGCCGCCCCGCTGAAGGACGTCGCGGAATGGGCGGAGCGCTATCGACACATTTGGGAAGCCCGCTTGGATCGCCTCGATGACTACCTGAAGGACCTGAAGGAAAAGGAGAAGAAACATGGCCGTAGGAACCGCCGCAAATAGCCACAGCTTCAAGGCTACGACCCCTTCGGATTGCGAAATCGCATTGACGCGCCTGTTCGACGCGCCACGCCATCTGGTCTGGGAGGCCATGTCGAGGCCTGAACATGTCAGACGCTGGTGGGGAGCGCTCGACGACAAGCACTCGATGTCCGTGTGCGAGATCGACTTCAGGGTCGGCGGGAAGTGGCGCTTCGTCGGACGAGGTCCCAATGGAGAGTACGGATTTCACGGCGAGTACCGCGAGATCGTTTCGCCTCAACGCGTCGTCTTCACAGAGATTTATGACCCGTTCCCAAACGATGGGTCGCTCGTCACCTCCGTGCTGACCGAAGAGGAGGGCAAGACTCGGCTCACCGTCACCGCGCGCTATAGGACCAAAGAAGTGCGGGACTTCGTGATCAACACCGGTATGGAGAAGGGCGCGGCGATCAGCTATGACCGTCTGGAAGATCTGGTGATCGAGTTGCAGCAGGTATGAAGAAACGGAAGGATTAGGAGGCAGAAGGGTCGCGAGGTGTGCACGACAGCACCGGCTTGATATCAACGACCGGTGTGCCGTCGATCGCCTCGATAGGACCGACACGGAGCCGGTTGCCATCAACCGCGCGCACCACGACCGGGTGCAGCCCAAGCGGATTCGGGCGGTCGGGGGATCGAGTCGCAAAGACTCCGGTCAACGGATTGCGCGGGTTCGAGCGCGGGTGGACCTGAAGCACGTCGCGGTGCGCCTGATGAAACCAGGTAATGATGATGAGCTCGTCTCCTTCGGCGACGAGGTGAAGCCCGTCGACAGCCCAAGGAAACACTTCGAGCCACACATCCGGTGCACCTTCAAATCCCTGTTTGGGAGCGTCCGCCCGCGCCGTGATCTCCGATCGAATCACACCGACCGGGCGCAGTTCGAGCCCGGTCGGCGTGCTGTCCTTTGTGGCATCGCTCACCTCGTGCCTCCGTTCCCCCCTATGGCCGGACGCCTCTCTAACGATATCTTCGTCACGGGGCCGGACAACAGACTGATAATCATCAATGTTACGGCTAACATGGTTTTCGAGCAGTTCTATCTCGGCTGCCTCGCGCACGCGTCGTACTTGATCGGCGACGGGGAATCGCACCGGGCCGTCGTCGTCGATCCGCAACGCGACGTCGAGCAGTACCTGTCGTTTGCTGAACAGCACGACCTCCGAATCGAGTACGTCGTGTTGACGCATCTTCATGCCGACTTCCTCGCCGGGCATCTCGAATTACGCGACCGGACCGGCGCCGTCATCTGTCTGGGGGCGGAAGCGAAAGCGGAATATCCATTCAAGGGGCTCGCCGATGGAGACTCGATCGATCTCGGGCGCGTCCGTCTTCAGGCGCTCGCGACACCCGGACATACGCCCGAGTCGATTTCTTTGCTCGTATTCGATCGCGACCGCAGCGACACACACCCGCATGCGGTGCTGACCGGAGACACTCTCTTTGTCGGCGACGTGGGCCGGCCGGATCTTCGCGTTGCACTCGGCTGGTCAGCGACGTCGCTCGCCAATCGCCTCTACGATTCGCTGCAGACGAAGCTTCTCCCACTCCCTGACGACAGCCTGGTCTACCCTGCGCACGGCGCCGGATCGCTCTGCGGCAAGGCGCTGGGCAATGAGATGTTCTCGACGATCGGCGAACAGCGCCGGTGGAACTATGCGCTCCAGCCGATGACGCGGGACGCGTTCGTGGACCTGGTCACGGCCGATCAGCCGGATGCCCCCGCGTACTTCACGCACGACGCGGTGCTGAACGCGAAAGAGCGTCCAACACTGGAGGAGTCACTCGCCACGGGCCTGACGCCGCTGACGCTGGATCAGCTGCTCGAACGCCAGCGCGAAGGCGCGCTCATCCTGGACACTCGCGAACCAGCAGATTTCGCCGCCGCACATCTCGCGGGCAGCCAGAACATCGGGTTGGGCGGTCAGTATGCAACCTGGGCCGGGACCATTCTGAGTCCCCAACGCCCGATCGTGATCATTGCAGAGCCAGGGCGTGAGCAAGAGTCAGCGATCCGCCTTGGCCGCATCGGCTTCGACAACGTCGTCGGCTATCTGCAGGACGGCCTGCGCAGTTTGGAATCCCGCCCGGACCTGACCGCGTCGATCGAGCGGCTCAGTCCGGCGATTGCCGCTGAACGGCTCCAGGCACAGGATTCGCCGCAGCTCATTGACGTTCGCACACCCCGCGAGTACGCCGAAAAGCACATTCGCGGCAGCGTGAACGTGCCGCTGAATCACCTCGCCGATCGGGTCAAAGAACTCGCCGCCGACCGGCCACTGCTGATCCACTGCGCCGGTGGCTATCGATCATCAATTGCCGCAAGCCTCTTGAGTCAACGCGGCTTCGATCGCGTCAGTGAACTGGCCGGAGGGGTTGCGTCGTGGGAGACCGCGGGTCTGCCGCTGGAGGCGGGACAGCAGGAGCGCTGATTCGACTGGTCTGCTTGATGCCGAGTGGCTCGAGGCTCAGGGTCGACCGCTCTTGCGGCCATCGACCGGGTACCCTTTCCACAGCCATTCCAGCGCGCGCGGCAGCGTCTGCTGCTTCACGCCGCGATCGCAGTGTCCGGCGTTCTTCGAGAACACGAACTGATACGTGTATTTCTTGGCCGCAAGAGCCTTCGCCATGTTCTCGTTGGCCACGACCCAGTCGTGCATGTCGTCGCGCATCACGTTCGGGTTGTACAGATCGCGATCGCCAACCTGCATCCAGATCCGGATCGGCTTGGCCGGACTTTCTGGAATGAGCCGCCGGTGGAACTCCCAGGCGCCGCCCGGCGTCTCCGCATTTGGCGGCCACTGCTGATTCACATACGTGCCCGAGTAGGTCAAGACTCGGTGATACAGGTCGGTCCGATACCACGCCATGCTCAGCGCTGCCGACCCGCCAGAGCTGCAACCCATCGTCGCGCGCCCTTCGGGGTCCTTCGTCAACTTCACGTTGTATTGCTTTTCGACCAGCGGCAGCACTTCGGTTTCAACGAACTCCGCGTAGCGGCCCGACATCGTGTCGTATTCGAGGCCGCGCTGGCTGCCCTGCGCGTCGCCGCTGCCGTTGCCGATCGAGATCGCGATCATGACCGGCACGCGTTTCTGGGCGATCAAGTTGTCCAGCGCCGTAAACAGCAACGCGTCCGGACCGTCGGCGCCGACGATGAACGGAGCCGTCGTGCCGGCGACGTACTGCTTTGGAACGTAGACAGCGACGCGTCGAGTGTAAGGAGCGGGATGACTCGTCGTGACCACCAGCTTGGCGGGATCGTTCGGGTCTGGCGTGCCAAACGTGCCCGCATCGCGGGCGACGCCTGGATAGATCTTGCTGTCGACCGAGCTCATCGTGAAGTTGTAGATCGTCCCTTGCGGCACGCCCTCCTGTGCCGTCGTTTCCGGTGCGGGATTGTGCGTCGGCCCGATGATGAAATTGCCGACGGCATCGGCGGTTGGAACCTCGCCGTCTGGAAGCTCCTTCGCCGTGACGTAGCCGGGCGTGTTGGGATCGCGCGTCGGAGGCGTCGGCCGCGGTGGCGTCGTCTGCGCCGGTGGTGTCGCGGGCGGCGGTGTCGCGGTGGTTTGAGCGCTTGCCTGTGCACCGCTGGTCAACAGGCCGATCACAACCACCCAGCTCAATCGTAACGATCTCATTGACCCTCTCATCGGCAGGAATCTTGGGTGGCTTTCACCGGTGTTCAGACGGCAGCCGTCCGCCTTTTCAGCTTCGCAGCTTCTTCAAACCGTCGAGATTCGCCTTCAGCGATTCGAGCGGCGGGACGCCTTCACGCTCGTACTCGATGATGTACCACTCGATACCGCCGGTCGACTCGGCAGCCGTCATGATCGCCGGCCAATCGAGTTCGTCGGCCCCGAGATACGCGTCGGGATTCTTCTTCGAGAACGGCTTGACGTGCATCGAGATCGTCCTGCCCGCATTGCGCTTAATCAGATCGAGGACGGTCACACCAGCCATCTCTGACGCATTGCCGGTGTCGAGCTGCAGGATGACGTCCTTCGAGGTTTGATCGGCAAATCGGTTCCACCAGTATTCGCCCTCGATGCGATTGAAGTCAGTTGTGTGGTTGTGGTACCCGACGCGCATCTTGTGCGGCTTGAACTTCTCCGCCGCCTCGTTCACGGCGTCGGCGGTTTTCTTCAAGAGATCAGCGGACTTGTAGACGTCGGCGGGAAGCGAACGAATGATCAGGTTCCGGTTGCCGACCGCCTGGTTGAACTCCACGGTTGCGGACATCTTGTCGCCTTGGAGTTCGTCGAGCCGGTGATGGAATCCGCACGCCTTCAGCTTCGCCGCGTCGAGATGCTTTCGCCACTCGACGCCCGACTTGCCGAACGCGTTCTCGAGCTCGACGGCCTCGAATCCGATTTTCGACAGCGCCTGCAGCGTGCCGGGGATCTCGGTCGCGAGCTGCTTCCTCACGCACCACAGCTGCGTTCCGATTGGAATCCGCTTCCAGGCAGCGCGGACAGGTTCTTCCAACCCCGGAAACACGAGAGCGGAAGCGGCAGCGACGCCGCCTATTCGGAGCATGTCGCGTCGGGAGAAGTGAGTAGACATGTTTATCCCTCGGATTCGCGAATCCTATGCCGGATTGTTACGTAGGGCAAGCAAACCTCAATCAACGACAGCCACAGCCACGCTGCATTCATTGTCTAGAGATAGAAATGGAGAAAGGAGAAGGGAGAAGGGAGAAACACTTCACTTAAGTATCGAAAAACTCTCCTTTCTCTTTTCTCCTTTCTCTTAGTCATGGATGCAGCGTGGCGGTGAGATCGTTGATTGGCTCCTCGCTTCCAAACGCCTCAGGCGAAGAGCGCCCCCGGATTCACATCCGCCGCCAGACTACGGCCACCCTCATAGGTCGCCTGAAGCTGGCCGGCCTTCCAGCGTCTCAAGCGATACAGCGTGCAGAAGATGAAGTCCGGCGCGGCGCCCCCTTGCCCACCCACCAGTTCGCCTCCGCGACGCACGTTGTCCTGCATCCAGGGCGGAACGAGCAGATGATAGGGATTCCGCTGGACTTCGCCGACGTGGAAGGACAGCGCCGTCATCATGTCGGCGAGATCCGTCACGCTCGATTCGACCATCAGGTTGGGCGTGGCCATCGCACCCCAGAACTCGGTCTCGACGACGTGACAAGAGAACTCGGGGGGCAGCCGGGCCAGCGCATCGACGAGCAGATAATGCGTACCGATGTGGGTGCTGTTCCAGTCCGTGTCGTGGGGAAAGAAAACGATCTGCGGTCGTTGGTCGGCGATGATGCCGGCGATGATCTCGACCGAAGCGCGCCACGCAAGCGTCCCGGATGCCCGCGCCGTGATGTTGATGCTCTCGAGACCGTTCGGTGCGGTCTGCAGCAGTTCGAAGCCAAGATAGTCGCACGCGTCCCGCAACTCACTGAGGCGTGCAGCCTGCCGCGCCTTGTTGCTCCCCTGCGTGACGGCAACGTTGATGACGCGCATCTTCGCTTCGCGCATCAGACGCAGCGCCAGCCCGCCAATGATGCACTCATCGTCAGGATGCGGCGAGAAGATCAACGCGCGCGGGGCGTCCGCCGAATTGGGCGTCTTCGGTGGCGCGTCGAATCCGCCGAGCGGGAATCGCCGCCCCTCTCTGGTCAATCGCGCGAGTTCCGAGACGTAGCGGTGATACGGGTTCATGGCTTCGTGATCGCAGGAAGGCTGGCGGCGGCAATCGCCTGGCCGTGACGCTTGTCGTGCTCGCCCGGCACGTGGAAGGAAATTCGTTCGGCGAGATCGGGAAAGTCGACCTCGAGCACCTTTCGCGCGCCAGCGACCATGTCGTCTCCGCCGGGGCCTGAGGTGACGCGACCGAGCACGAGCACGTGCCGGATGTCGTAGAACGAAGCGAAATGGGCAACGCCATAGCCGAGATAGGTGCCAATGGTTTCGTAGATCTTGCCGGCGCGCGGATCACCCTCGAGCATCAGCGCCTGGACGTGCTTCAGGCGCTCGGGCAGCGGCATGTCTGGCGGCGATTCGATCCCTGCTGCCGGCATGAGCCGGCCGACGCACTGCTGGGAGAAGTACTGTGCTCCCACGCCGTAATCACCCGACCATTCATCTGTCGGAGCGGCGGGATTGTAATCCACCGGCACGAACGCGAGCTCGTTGAGCCACGACGTGATGTTCCCGTCCGGCGTGACGTAGCCGGCCGCCGTGCTGGTGCCGAAGGCGATGCCGAGAATCGCGTTCGCTCCGAGCGACATCGAGCCTGCGAGCGCCGTGACTTCCCCGTCGTTCACGACCTCGAAGGGCACGTCGTGCCACGCCTTGCGGATGTCGAGAAACAGATTTCGCACGCGCGCGTCGAAGACCTCTTCGGAAACGCCGCGAAAGAGCGATCCAACCTTGACGCGGTTGTTCACATAGACGCCCGCGGCACTCCCGCCAATCGCATCAACGCGCGGAAGATGGACCGCGGCTTTCGTCAGCGAATCCATGATGCCGTCGACGTGATACTGCGGATCCGGCTTGTAGTACGGATCCCAGACAGTCTCGTCGCTGAAGACCACGGTTCCATCGATGAGCGCGGCGACCTTCCGGTCGCTGCCGCCCAGATCGAAGCCGATACGGCACCCATCAAGATGCCGGCCGAGCGGTCGGGTCTCGGAGTGCTCGGGCGGCAGCTCACGCGTGTGCACGATCTCCAAAGGATGATCGAACATCCGCTTGCCGACGATGTGCGTGTCGAATTTTCCGGTCGGGGTGTCGCGATAGTGGCCGGCGAGCTGTGATGCAAGCGCCGCTGGCCCATCAATGTAAATCCGCCATCCCCCGCGCGACCACAGGAGGAATTTCACGAACCGTTCGAGAAACATGAAATTCGCCGATGCCTGCGGATGAGCATCAGGAAGAACTCGGATATCGAAGCGAAACACGGAGCCATCCGTTTGCTCGAGAGCGATCCGGACGGGAACAGGGTTCGGTGTCGCGTCGACCAGGGAGCGGAATGCCCGCATGGCAAGGGCCGCCGGTCGGAATCCGGGGTCAAGAGCCGGCACGACCCGTGGCGCAACCAGCGGCGAGGTTTGTTTCGTATCCATCATCTGGGGCAGCGCATTCGAACCTCGAATCTTAACATTCACGCTGATGGATTTGGCTGGCGGGATCCGGGATCCGGGGCGATCCAATCAGCATTCAGCAATCGGCAGTCAGAATTAGTACGGTACAGTTGGACCATGACCAATCCTCTCCGAGTGCTCGTTGCCGGCTGCGGCAACATGGGCGCCAGCCACGCCCGCGCGTACCACAAGATGCCCGAATTCAAGATCGTGGGCGTCGTCAGCCGCGGACCCGCGTCGCGACAGGCTATCAGCAAGGAACTGGGTGGCGTGCCGGAGTTCAGCGATTATTACGCGGCCCTGGCCGAGACGAAGCCCGATGTCGTCAGCATTAATACGTACCCAGAAACGCATGCGGCCTACGCCAAGGCAGCGATTCAAGCAGGCTCTCACGTGTTCTGCGAGAAGCCACTCGCCGAAACCGTCGAAGAGGCCCAGAGCATCGTCGACGCGGCGCGAGCGGCCAGGCGCAAGCTGGTCATCGGCTACATCCTGCGCGTGCATCCGGCCTGGATCCGATTCATCGAGATCGCGCGCACCCTGGGCAAGCCGCTCGTCATGCGCATGAACCTGAATCAGCAGAGCCACGGCGCGGCGTGGAACGTTCATCGCAACCTCATGCAGTCGATGAGCCCGATCGTCGACTGCGGCGTGCATTACGTCGACGTGATGTGCCAGATGACGGGGGCAAAGCCGGTTCGCGTGTCCGCAGTTGGCGCGCGGCTGACGGATGACATCAAGCCCGGGATGTACAACTACGGTCACCTTCAGGTGACCTTTGATGACGGCTCCGTCGGATGGTACGAGGCCGGCTGGGGCCCGATGATGAGCGAAGTAGCGTTCTTCGTCAAAGACGTGAGCGGCCCGAAAGGCTGCGTGTCCATCATCAAGGACCCGAACGAATCACGGGCAAAAGGGTCCGACGACATCGACAGCCACACCAAAACCAATTGCATCAAGCTGCACCACAGCGACATCGACAAGAACAATGAGTTTGTAAAGCGCGACGAGCTGATTAACACCGAGGACGAACCGGATCACCAGGGACTCTGCGATCGTGAACAGGCGTTCCTGCTGCGCGCGATTCAACAGGATGTGGACCTGTCGGATCACATGCAGGATGCCGTCAACAGCCTGCGAATCGTGCTCGCCGCCGATGAGAGCGTCCGCACCGGACAGATTGTGACGCTGTGATTTAACATTTTCCTTTCTGCACGACCTTCCAGCGAGCTGCTACGTGACGACTACCGATCTCCTCGATCGCCTCGCCGCCCACAAGACCATCGGCGGAGCTCCGCGCAAGGAACTCGAGTGGCTTGCGACCCACGGAACCCTGCGGCACGCCGACGCAGGCGGCGTGCTGACCCCGAAGGGCCAACCGGTCACGAGCCTCTTCGTCGTCCTGCAGGGACACATCGCGATCTTTGTCGATCGCGGTGCGGGCCGCCACAAGGTCATGGAATGGCGAGCAGGGGACGTCACGGGGATCCTGCCTTATTCGCGCATGACCAGTCCGCCCGGGGACACGGTCATGATGGAGCCCACGGAGGTTCTGGCCATCCCTCGCGAGGACTTGACCGAGATGATCCGCGAGTGCCACGAGATCACGTCGATCCTCGTGCACAAGATGCTGGATCGCAGCCGGGTGTTCACCTCCGTCGGTCTCCAGGACGAAAAGATGATTTCGCTCGGAAAGCTGGCCGCCGGGCTTGCGCACGAGTTGAACAATCCCGCCGCCGCCATCGAACGCAGCGCGGCGCTGCTCGAAGAGCGGCTCGACGACGCGGAACAGGCGACGCTGGCGTTGGGCGCGTCGAAGCTCACCGACGATCAGCTCGCAGCCATGGACGATGTCCGCGCATCATGCCTGGCCATGCGTGTGCCGGGTGTGCTTTCGCCAATTCAGCAGGCCGAGCGGGAGGATGCGATCGCCGACTGGCTGGTAGACCACGGCGTCGATCACGAGGTTGCGGGGCCGCTTGCGGAGACCGCCGTCACGATCGCCGCGCTCGATCGAATTGCGTCCGCGGTCAGCGGTCCCCCACTGTCTGCGGTTCTCCGGTGGAGCGCTTCAGGATGCTCGGTTCGCGGAATCGCGTCGGAGATCCAGGAAGCCGCGATGCGGATCTCGGGGTTGGTGACCGCCATCAAGGGATTCACGCACATGGACCAGGCGACGGTCGCCGAACCCGTGGATTTGAAGTCAGGGCTTGGCAATACGGTCGCCGTGCTGAACGCAAAGGCACGGTCAAAATCGATCGCCGTGACAGTCAGCGTGCCTCCCGACCTGCCACGCGCACTCGGCTTTGCCGGCGAGTTAAATCAGATCTGGGCGAACCTGATCGACAACGCGCTCGACGCCGCCCCGGCTTCCGGGCGCGTCGACGTGACCGCTCAGCGCGAACACGATCGCGTAGTCGTTCGCGTGATCGACAACGGACCCGGCATTCCGCCGGACGTCCGCGGACGCATGTTCGATCCGTTCGTCACGACCAAGCCGGTCGGGAAGGGAACCGGACTGGGCCTCGATATCGTCAGGCGCCTGCTCGTCCACAACGATGCGGACATCGAGGTAGAGAGCGTTCCAGGGCGAACCGAATTTCGCGTGTCACTGGCGTTGGCTGAAGCAAGTGGGGCGGCCGGACAACCGTGAACAAGCCAGCCATCCTTGTCGTTGACGATGATGCGCAGGTTCTCGCCGCGGTACGCCGCGATCTGCGCTCGAAATATCAGAAGTCCTACACCGTCATCGGTGCGTCGTCCGGCGAAGAGGCGCTGGCAACGATCCGCGAGCTCAAGGCGCGAGGCGACACGCTGGCGGTGGTGATCAGCGATCAGCGGATGCCGGGAATTCAGGGAACCGACGTCCTCGCGCAGTCGCTGGACGTCTATCCGCTTGCCGGGCGGGTGCTGCTGACGGCGTACGCGGACATCGATGCCGCAATCAAGGCGATCAACGTCGCGCACCTGAGCCACTATCTGTCGAAGCCCTGGGATCCGCCGGAGGAGTCGCTCTTCCCCGTGATCGACGATCTGCTGGACACGTGGCAGGCCGCGTATCTCCCCGAGACGACGGGACTCCGCCTTGTCGGGCACCAGTGGTCACCGCGATCACACGAGATCAAGCGCTTCCTCGGAGGAAACTTGATTCCGTACCGGTGGATCGACGTCGCCCACAGCCCCGATGACACCCGGACGCTGCTCGAGTCTGCGGGTATCAAGAGCGACGAGCTTCCGGTGCTGTTCTTCGAGGACGGCAGCGCGCTCCGAAACCCTGAACCGCGTCAGGTGGCGGAGAAACTTGGCCGATCGCTGTCAGCCGCGCAAGAAACCTACGACCTTGTCATCGTCGGCGCGGGCCCGGCCGGCCTTGCCGCGGCGGTGTACGGCGCATCGGAAGGGCTCAAGACCGTGATGCTCGACCGCTACGCGCCGGGCGGGCAGGCGGGCAGCAGCTCGAGGATCGAGAACTATCTCGGCTTCCCCGCCGGCGTGAGCGGCACTGACTTGACGCGCCGCGCCGTGGCTCAGGCACAGCGTCTCGGAGCAGAGTTCCTGGTTCCGCTCGAAGTCGCCAGCCTCGCAATCGATACCGGTTACAAGCATCTGACACTGACCGACGGGCGGAAGATCGTGACGCGGACGCTGGTCGCAGCGACGGGCATGGAGTATCGCGAGCATCCCGCCGAAGGTATCAGCGCGCTGACCGGAGCCGGCGTCTATTACGGCACCGCCACGACAGAGGCACCGGTGTTCGTCGGTCAGCGGGTGCTGGTGGTCGGTGGCGGAAACTCGGCGGGCCAGGCGGCGATGTACCTGTCCCGCTACGCGAAGGATGTGCAGATCGTGGTTCGGCGAGACTCGCTGCGCGACACGATGTCGCACTATCTGATCGAGCAAATCGAGAAGACGCCCAACATCCGCTTGCGCGGCAGGACCGACCTCGAGCGGGTGGAGGGAAACGATCACGTCGAGCGTGTCACGCTCAAGCATTGCGACGGCGTGAGCCAAGTCGAGAACATCGACGCGGTCTTCGTCTACATCGGCGCTCGGCCACAAAGCGACTGGCTCCCGCTCAACGTCCTGCGCGACGACAAGGGCTTCGTCCTCACCGGCCGGGAGTTGTCCACCAATCCCGCCTATCCGCGCGTCTGGAAAGAGCGCCGCGAGCCGATGTCGCTGGAGACCAGCGTCCCCGGAGTCTTTGCCGCCGGCGACGTTCGGGCCGGGGCGATGAATCGAGTCGCGTCTGCCGTCGGCGAGGGCGCGATGGTCGTCCGGTTCGTGCACGATTACCTGTCGCTGACCTGACCGGGCGTCACGGCGCGGTTTGTCCGTGGTTCAGTAACTACAGCTGGTTTCAAAACTTCGTACGACAGGGGCGAACGAGCGCGCGAGTGAGCCCACGCGAGCGGAGCGGGGCGTGCGGGGCCCCGCGAGCGAGCGTGTTGGGGAGTCCGAGGGCGAAGCCCGTCGGACTGATTAAAGCTATTGTTCTGACGGCCGATCCCGCAGTACGCTCGACAGATATGCATCATCAACGGTTCGATTTTCGGTGCCAGTACCGCTGCGTCGTCGTGTATCTGGGAGTACTGCTCACTGCATTTTCGGGCACGGCCTGCCGATCCACGCCAGGAAAGGCCGCCGCTCCCGCGGTTTCGTCTGATGCCTGGGCGGTCGTCGACGGCAAGACCATCACCGGCCCGGATGTCGACAAGGTTTTCCGGCGCACGCGCGACGAGTCCCAGCCGCTGTCGGACGAGGAGACGCTCACCGCGAAGCTGGGCATCCTCAACGATCTCATTGTCCAGGAGATCCTGCTGGCGAAGGCTGGTGCGCTGAAAATCGACGTCGCGCAGAGCGATCTCGAGGCGGCTTACACGAACGCCAAGAAAAATCTCAGCGACGATGCGTTCAAGCAAGAGTTGGCGCGGCGCAATCTGACACCAGAGGACATGCGCGAAGGGCTTCGGCGTGAAATGCTCACGCAGAAGGTCATCGAACAGGAGGTCGGATCGAAAATCACGGTCACCGATCAGACGGTCACGGATTTCTACAACGCCAATCGCGTCCAGTTCAACGTGCCTGAAGAGGCGTACCACATCGCGCAGCTCGTCATCACGCCGGTGCGTGAACCGCAGATCGCCAACGGAACCGGCGACGATGCGACCACACCGCAGGCCGCAGTGGCAAAGGTTCAAATGCTGATGGAGCGACTGAAAGCGGGCGCGTCGTTCCGCGACCTGGCGGCTGGCTACTCGGAAGATCCGGAGTCGGCGCCCCGCGGCGGCGACATGGGATTGATACCGGTGTCGAAGCTGAAGCAGGCCGCGCCGGCGCTTCGCGATGCGGTGCTGAACAAGACTCCAGGGTCGGTGAACGTGGCCAGCGTCGGCGGCGCGTATACGCTGGTTCTCGTCCTCGCGCACGAGCAGGCTGGGCAGCGTGACCTGTCGACCCCTGGCGTCAAAGAACGGATCACCGAGGCGCTCAAGGGACGCAGGGAGCAGCTGCTTCGAACCGCGTATCTGACCGCGATACGCAGCGATGCAAACGTGGTCAACTACGAGGCACGGCGAGTGGTCGAATCCAAAGGTGCGATCCCGAGCACGACGCCGCCAAGCCTGCTGAAGAAATGAGCGACCTGTCGCTGGGGCCCCCCGGCCCTTCGACTCGCCTTCGCGCTGCGCTCGCTCAGGGCAGGCCTTCACACACTACAATTTCGGTGTCGTGAGCACTTGGGAAGAGGGATGCCAGGTCGGCCCGTACGTGCTCCTCGGCGCGATCGGCGCCGGCAGCATGGGCGACGTCTGGAAAGCGCGTGACGCCAGGCTCGATCGCGTCGTGGCGATCAAGCGGCTCCGCGTCCCCGGCGAGACCATCGAGCGCGAGGCGCGAACCATCGCGGGGCTGAACCATCCGCACATTTGCACGCTTCACGATATTGGCGACGATTACCTCGTCATGGAGTACATCGACGGCGCTCCGCTCACCGGCCCGATGGAGCCAGGCGAAGCGCTTCGTGTCGCTCTGCAGATTGTCGGCGCACTCGAGGCGGCGCACAGCAAGGGCATCATCCATCGCGATCTGAAACCGGCCAACATCCTCCTCGCGGACGGGCGCGCGAAGCTGCTCGACTTCGGTATCGCCAAATCGCGCGGAAGCGTGATCCCTGACGCCACGATGACGAACGAGATGACCGTATCGGGAACACCGGCCTATATGGCGCCCGAGCAGGCGCAGGGAAGTACGACCGATGCGCGTTCGGACCTGTTCAGCTTCGGCGCGGTCCTCTACGAGATGCTCTCAGGGCATCGCGCATTCACCGCCGCGTCCACGATCGAAACGCTGACGGCAGTCTTGCGTGACGACCCGCCTCCGCTCGATGCACCGCCGGCGCTGGCGACAATCGTGAAGCGATGCCTGGAGAAGTCGCCTGCCCGCCGATATCAAACCGCAGCTGAACTGAGAGGAGCGCTCGAACAGGCATCGACGGGTCCAGACAGCGGATCATCGATCGCGGTTTTGCCATTCGCAAATCTCAGCTCGGATCCGGAGCAGGAATATTTCAGCGATGGATTGACCGAAGAGATCATCAACGCGTTGGCGCACGTGCCGGGACTGAAGGTGATTGCCAGGACATCAGCGTTCGCGTTCAAAGGACAACAGTTGCCAATCCGCCGGATCGCGGAAACCCTCGCCGTCAACACCATTCTCGAAGGCAGCGTCCGACGGGCCGGGAACCGGATTCGGGTCACGGCACAACTCGTCGACGTGTCGAACGGCTTTCACCTGTGGTCCGAGCGTTACGATCGCGAGCTGGCCGACGTCTTCGCCGTGCAGGACGATATCGCGTCGGCGATCGTCAATGAGCTTCGTGGCCGGTTCACGGTTGCCGCGCCAGCCGCGAGCTACACGCCAAAAGTTGCCGCCTACGAGGCGTACATGATGGCGCGTCATCACGTCTGGCAGGGCCTGACGCGCGAACGATTCGCGCAGGGCATTCAGTGTTACGAGCAGGCGATTACGCTCGACTCCCGTTTCCCACTGCCGCATGCTGCGCTCGCCGAGGTCTTCCACATTGTTGCGAGCGGCAGAGGAGCCGAGGCGCAGGCGGCGGCTACGCGAATCCGTCCAGCACTCGCGCGTGCAGTCGCGCTCGATCCCAGGCTTCCAGAGGCTCATGCATGGCTCGGCGTCGTCGCCACAACCTACGACTACGACTGGGCCGAAGGAGAGCGACAGTTCAAGGCGGCGATGGCGAGGGAGCCGGTCACGCCCGGGATTCGCCACATGAACGCCTATTTCAATCTTCGTTTGACGGGGCGCGCGGACGAGGCGATTGCGGAACATTACCGCGCGATCGAGCAGGATCCGCTCAACATGATTTTTCGCGTCGGCCTTGCGGCCTCGTTGACGTCCGCCGGCAGGGATGCGGAGGCGTCGCAGACCGTCGACGCGTTGATGGATCTGGCGCCGGACTTTCCCGGCACGTATGGACTGCTGGCTCGAAACGTGGCGCGTGAGCCGATCGAGCGGGCGCTGGCGTTTGCGGAGCGATTCCACGCACTCGACATGTGGCATACCGCGAGTTCAGGCCTGCTCGCGGGGTTGCGACGCCGTAATGGCGACACGGCTCGCGCCGCAGAACTGATGTCCCACGCCGGACGACCGGAAGAGTACGGAAACGCCGTCGGATACGCGCTGTATCATCTCGGCAGCGGCGAGACCGATCGCGCGTTCGATTACATGCAGATGCTGGTTGAACAGCGGCATCCGTTTGTGATGATGATTCTCGTTGGCGGACCGTATGCGCCGGCGCTGCGCGAATCTTCACGATGGCCCTCGTTCGCGCGCACGATTGGCCTGCCGTATTGACGGATCGGAAGGAGTTCACATGCCGCGTCATCCCTGGTCTGCCCTGGTGACTGTTGCGCTCACGCTGGCGTCGTCAATCCTGATGGCGCAGCGCGGCCCGACCCCGGATCCGCTCGTGAAGGAAAACGCGACCGTCAAGCTGGGGCCGCACACCTACGTGATCCCCGACAACAACGTCGGCCTGGTGCCAAACGTCGGCATCATCGTCGGGACCCACGGAACGCTGGTGATCGATCCAGGGCTCGGCCGCCGCAATGGCGAAGCGGTCCTTCGTGAAGTCGCCAAGGTGAGCAAGAACTCGGAGTTGTTCATCGGGACGACTCACTTCCATGCGGAACATACAACCGGTTACATCGCATTTCCGCCCTCTGCCAAATACATCAACTCCACCGTGCAAGAGGCTGAGTTCGAGCAGGGCGGGATGCAGATGGTGCAGATGTTCTCGGGACGATCGCCAATGACGGCTGAGATCCTCAAGGACGCGGCCCGTCGCCCGGCGGCGATTACCTTCGAGCGAGACTTCACACTCGACCTCGGCGGCACGCGAGTTCGGTTCCTGCTGGTTGGGCCGACGCACACGAAAGGCGACACGGCGTTCTTCGTCGAGGGAGACAACGTCCTCTTTGCCGGCGACGTCGTCATGAACAATTCATTTCTTGCAGCCACACCGGTTTCCAGCATGAAAGCCTGGCTCGCCGCGTTCGACACCCTCGAGGCGTTGAAGCCGCAGACCATCGTGCCGGCACATGGCGAGGTCGGCCCCGGCACGATCATCGGAACGAACCGGACGATCATGCAGGGCGTCCAGGCGCGGGCCAGGGCGCTCAAAGGCGAAGGCAAGAGCGCCGACGAAGCAGCAACTGCGATCCAGGCGGAGTTTCAAGCACAACATCCGAACTGGCCGCGCGCGAATGGTCTTGCCGCCGCCGCACGGTCGGCGTACAACGAGAACTGACGGTATGGGCATCCGGGATCCGTGGTCCGGGATCCGGGATCCGGGCTGGTCAACGGGCCAGCGACAATCGGAACGCGGCCATCTCTTCGCCGTTACGAATCAGCAGGAAGTCGCGAACCATCACCGGATGATTCCAGGTCTTCCCGTCGAGGGCCTTGAAGCGAGCCAGCTCCGTGAATTGATCGGGAGTGGCTTTCACCAAGGCTAACTCCCCTTCCTCGGACACGACCAACAGCAGATCCTGATCCGGCAGCAGCACGAGCTGACCGTCGCCGTAACGGCCACCTTTCCACTTGCGCTTTCCGTCCTGGAGGTCAATGCACGACAGGATGTTGCCGTCAAATCCGTAGGCGTTCCCTTTGTGCACGACGAAGTCGTTGAAGTATGGCTTCAATCCAGTGGACGTCCAGCGCTCGGTCACGGTCCATCCGTCAGATCCATGCGCGACGGCCAAGCGACGAATGCCGAGGCCTCCAGTGCCGGTGAGGGTATTGATCAATACGTCGCCGTCAGCAGTCATGGCCGGCTGAACAATCGTCGTGCCTTCAGGCCACGAGTGCTCCCAGAGCACAGCGCCGTCTGACGGCGCGACGCTGGTGGCGCCGGCCGCGGTCAAGAGCAGAACCTGATCGACACCGTCGATCGTCATGCGATGCGGCGAGCTGTAACTGCCCGGACGGTCCGGACCAAACCAGCGCGGTTTGCCGGTGCCGATGTCGTAGGCTGCCAGCTTCCCTGAAGCGGCGACGACGACGAGATCGCCGATGACCAGCGGCGAACTGGAGAAGCCCCACATTGGCAATTTCTGCTTGGCGTCGGCGGCCACGTCCCGCGACCACACGCGCGCGCCGGTGCCGGCGTCGAGCACGTTCAGAATCCCGGTTGCACCAAACGCGAAGACGCGACCGTTGCTGAGGGTCGGCGTCGCGCGCGGGCCGGCGCCGCCGTTCGACTCCCAGAACCGTGCCTTGTCACGATGTCTCCAGACCGGCTCGCCACTGTCGACGCGATAACATCCGACGATCTCGTCCTCGCCGCGCTGCTCCTGCGTGTAGAAGAGATCGCCGGCGACCGCGAAAGATGACCACCCAGGGCCGATTGGCCGATGCCAGAGCGGCACCGGCGGCGACGAGGTCCAGTCTGTGTTGATCTGCACACCATGAACGACACCGTCGCGCCCCGGACCTCTGAACCCGGGCCACTCTGCGGCCTTGATCACCGGTGTCGGCGCCGATGTCGGTTCCCTTCTCGTTACCGGTTCGGCCGACGGTCGTTCTGTTGGAGCTGCCGCGTGGACGGCGCTTGCGGCCTTGTCGATTGGTGCGACGACGGGAGGCGCCGGGATATCGCGGACAGGCGGGACGGCCGTCGGCGGTGGTTCTGGAGGATTGACCGGTTCGCTCGCAGCCTGCGCGAGGAGTCGTTCTTCCGCGGTCTTCGACCAGCGCCACGTCAGCTGCGACCCGAATCCGATGACCCCGTCAGTCCGCAGCAGCGTGAACGCCCCGCACACGACGCCAATCGTCACAACCAGCCACGCACGTCTGGCCGCGTTGGAGAAGCGGTGCGTCGCCGCAGCCCACAGGACCAGCGCCGGCGGGAGCACAAACACCGTGTAGATGGGAAGCATGTTTCCCATCATCGCGGTGCGGATCGAAACGTGGACGACGCGTGACGTCAGGTAGACGCCGACGACCATCAGCACGAGCGCGCCGATGCGTTCGATCCAAGCCGCCCTACTGAACAACAGCCACCACACGACAATGACGAGAGCGCAAACGATCGCGCCGATGAACCCGTAAAGAGCCACGTCGGGCGCGACGATCGGCGCGACAAATCGCAGCAGGCACAGCAGCACTGCGGCGACGACGCCAGGCCAGAGACGAAGCGGTGCGCGAGTCATTCAGACCTCAATGCCTGCAAAACGTCCACGCGGGATGCCCGCACGGCGGGGACCATCGACGCGATGGCTGCCGCGGCGACGAGCACCGTCGCGGCCGCCACGACCGGCAACACGCCGGGAAGCGGCACGTTGCCGAAGAAGCTTCGCGCCAGGCGTTCGAAGCCGAAGCCGGCGGCAGCGCCGGCAGCGATGCCAAACACCGCAATTGCCAATCCTTCGGAGAGCACGCGCGCGATCAGAAGGCGCGGAGAAGAACCGACCGCGAGGCGCACACCAAATTCGCGCGTGCGCGCGCTCACGGAAAACGACAAGACACCCGCTACTCCGACAATCGCAATCAGCAACGCGATGCCGGCAAATCCGGAGACCACGAACGCGTTCAGCCGCTCGGGCGAGAGCACCGCCGTGCGAACGTCTTCGAGCGTCGCCGCGCGCTCGAGCGGCTGGTCGGCGGAGAGCTTTCGGATTGCCTGCGTGACCATGGGGACCAGGGGGTACGGATCGCCCGAGGCGCGAATGAACAATCGACCGGCAATGCCGAACTGAGGAACCGGGTGATAGACGGTCATGACCGGTCGGCGCCCGATGTGTTCGTCGTCCACGTCGGCAACAACGCCAACGATTCGACGCGGGGCCAGCTTGCGGAAGTACGGATCAGTCCACCACATCTTCCGATTCAGCGCCTCACCGTTCGAAAAGAGCCGCTGGGCAACGCTCTGGCTGACGATCACAACCGGTTCGCTGTCTGCGCGATCGTCGTCGTTGAAGTCGCGGCCCGAGAGCAAGGGAATGCCCAGTACGTCAAAGAACCCGGGCGAGACGAGACGGAACCGCGCGCGCGGGTCCTCCTCGCCACTCGGCGGCGTGTAGCCCTCCGCCAGGAAGGTGATGCCGGTGCCGAGGATGCCGGCATCGCGCCAAGGCACGAGACTCCCGACGGCGACGCGTTCGACGCCGGGCAACTGACTGACTCGCGTGATCGCGTGCTGGTAAAAGTCGACCAACTTCGAATCGCCGAGCCCGACGCCGGTGGCCGAGGTCGGCATGTCGAAGACGAGCACGTGACGCATGTCGTAGCCCGTCTTCGCCGTCTGCAGCCCGACCAGCGTGGCGAGGAGCATGCCCGCGCCGGCAAGCAGCACGAACGAGAACGCGAGCTGCGTGGTTGCGAACGCCCGAAGTCGACGATTCATCGCCGGCGTGATCCGCAGGCTACCGCTGGTCAGGCCCAGGCCAGCGGGGGCATGCGGCGATGGCAATCGCGGAACGAAGGCCAGCACCACCGCCGCGACAATGGCCAGGACGGCGCCGACCCACAGCACACTCGAGTCGACGGTGACGTCCCCGGCGCGAACGGAAAAGCGTGCCGCATACCTGGCCACGGCGGTAACGAACGGCCCCGACAGCAAAACGCCCAGTATTGCGCCGGTACCACACAGCACCAGGCTTTCTCCGAGCAGCGTCCGACGCAGTGCACCGGTGCTCGCGCCCAGCGCCGCGCGTACGGCGAGTTCCCCTTCGCGTCGAGCCGTTCGCGACAGGATCAGGTTGGCGACATTCGAGCAGGCGATCACGAAAACGACCGCCGCGGCAGCAAACAGCATGAGCAGAATCGTCCGTGCCGGTGCGTCAATCTGATCGCGAAGCCTCGAGACGCGCAGTTGAACGTTGGCCTGGTGTGAATAGTCCTCGGGATGATCGCGCATCATCGCTTGGTGCACCGCGGTCAGCTCGGCGCGAGCATCCTCGAGCGAGGCTCCGGGCGCGAGCCGGCCAAACAACTCGGTCATCCGGTGGACGCGGCTGGTGGCCATCGTCGCACCGAGGTGATGCGGGCTGGTCACGACATTGGCGATGATTTCGGTATCGGCGGGGTACGGCACCGACGGCTCGAGGACGCCCACAACGGTCGCTGGACGCGGACCGAGACGGATGGTCCGACCAATGACCGTAGGGTCGCTGTTGAGCGAGGTCACCCAAAATCGGTAGGTCAGCACCGCAACCCCTGCCGCCTCCGGCCCGTCGTCTGCCGAGCTCAAGAGACGGCCAAGCACGGGATGCAGTCCCATCACCTCGAAAAACGACCCGCCAACGACACCAGCCTTGACCATGCGCGGCTCGGTGCCCAGCCCAATCAGCGTGAAGTCCACCGTGGAGAAATCACCGAAAGCGCTGACGGTCGTGACGTGTGACTTCAGATCGTTCACTTCCGGCACCGAGAAGGTCATGTTCTCGGCGCCGATGCCCGGCCCGCTCTGTCGGAAATAGATCAGCCGATCTTCATCGCGATTGACGAGCGGCCGGAGGAGAACGCCGCGCACGACGCTGAAAATGGCGGCATTGGCGCCGATGCCGAGCGCGAGCGTGACAATGATGGTGGCGGCGAAACCTTTGGTGCGCAGCAGAGATCGGAGGCCGATTCGCATCTCTCGACCGAGCGACGCACACCCATCGAGCCACCGGCTGTGCCACACGCGCCGCATCGAGTCGCGCGCGGTCGGAATGTAGCCAAACTCACGCAGCGCAGCCAGACGAGCCGACTCAGGATCCTCTCCACGCTCAATCCGCTCCTTCACGCTGAGCGCGAGGTGCCCGCGGATCTCTTCGTCGAGTTCGCGGTCGTCAGGCCGCATGGATCACTCCTTGGTCGCCGCCGGGTTCATGATGCGCCCGATCGCCTGAACCAACTGCGACCAGCGATCCTGTTCGCGCGAGAGCTGCGCCTTTCCTGCTGAGGTCAGCTGGTAATACCTGGCGCGCTGATTCGCTTCGCTCACGCCCCACTCGGCTTTTAACCAGCCGCGTTTGACCAACCGATGAAGGGCAGGATAGAGCGAGCCGGTTTCCACCTTCAGGACATCATCCGACTGGGCGCGGATCATCTGGCCGATGCCATGGCCATGCTGACGGCCCCATTGGAGCGTCCGCAGGATGAGCATGTCGAGGGTGCCCTGGAGAAGCTCCAGGCGCTGATCGTCGGGCGTCTTGGCCATAGTCGTAGGCAGTCTACGGCCTTAGACGTAGGGCGTCTACGACTTGTTCACCTTTCGCGCCGGGATCCGAGGTGCGGGATCCGGGATCCGGGAACCCGAAAAAATCGGTCGTCCGCAGCCTAAGTCGCTCCCCACATCCCGATCCACGGATCCCGGATCCCGGACCAACGGATTCCGGCAGAGATATCAGGGCAATCTGAAGAGCCTGACCCGAGTGAATGTGGCGCTGTGTGAAAGCGCGCCAGCAACCTGGCCGACGACCGTGAGTTCGTCGGCGCGGAGATCGCGCGGGATGGCGACGGCACGTCCCGACACGGCGTCAACCGCGAGCTGCGTCGAATTGGCCCAGCGCCCCGAGGTCAGCCATCCGCTCAGCCAGCCATCCCTCGTTGGCCGGTAGCTGACAAAGTGCCCGGCGAGCGAGCCGATCGGTTGAGGTTCGCCCGTCGGATCAATGGCGAGCAGATGGGTGCTCGCGCCGTCAAATGCCATGCAGACGAGGCGCGCGCCATCGAGTGCGCGATCCGAGCAGCTCGTTTCAAGCTGCGAGGCGGCAATCCGGCTCGTCCCGCTCGGGGTCGCCCGAGTCAGCCGCGTCTGCACGTGATCGAACATGAACAGCATCGTCCAGTTCAGAGATTCGACGTCGAACCGGCGATCCGCGACGAGGACACTGTCTCCATCCACGGCCCACGCTTCCGGCCAACCAGCCTGGTCGGCGACGTTCCACTCACGGCGATTCATCTCAGCGCTTCCGACACTGCCTTCGACCGCAACCAGCCGACCCTCGAGGCTCATGCCGCTTACCATCCAGCGGTGTGACGCGTTTCGATAGGACAGCCGCGCAGCATTCACGTCGGGAATGCGCTGCTCCCAGGAGACCACCGCGGTCGGCAGCACAACCTCGTGAAGCACGGCATCCGTCCCGGCATGGCTGAGAGTCAGCAGGCGCTGATCATCGAGGAACAGGAGGTCATTCGCACTGACCGACGCGAATTCGGATTTCGGTGCCCCGACCAGAAACGTCGATGTGATTGGGACCGAAACGCTGATGGCGCCGCCAGTGGCGGCGAGCGGCTTTTGCAGAGCGATCGCACGGCCGCTCGGTGATAGGCGCAAGTCGCTCGCAATTCCGGCGATCGTGAAATCGACCGTCGCGTCCGTGGTCAACGTCTCGATCGGCATCGTCCGGCCGCTGACGAGAAACGGATCGCGTCCGAAAGCATGAAGGAACGTGCCGCTGCCGGCGATGCCCATCATCACGCCGACGAGCGCAATCGGAATCGCGGCGAGCCGCCAGGCCCGACGAGGCCTGAACGTCAGAGCTGCGGCAAGGGCGAGCGGGAGGACGACGGCGGAGGGAATCGCCATGCTGGCCTGATTGAGGCCAACCGCGCCGCCGCCGCGCATCGCAATCGCGGTCAGGCTCATGACCACCGATAGCGCCAGAACAGTCAGGCCGGCATTCACCAGTGCGGTTCGATCCTCCTCCCGCTTGCGCCACACCCCGGCAATCAACGCGATGCCAAAGACAACGAGCAAGGCGGCAGGCCACGCGTCGGCGATCTCACCGGTGATGAGCGCCTGACGGCCGACGAGCACCGCTGCACCGATCGCCGCGGCGCCCGCCGCGATGAAGAACGTCGCCGCCGATCGAATCGCGGCTCCCATCGCAAGGACGGCCAGCAGAATGTGGCCGACCCATATCGCGCAAATCGCGACACCGGCGACGGCGATCTGCAGCAACGGCGTGATGCGCCTGGTGACGACCGGTTCTGCCAGCCGTACGTCCACTCGATCGAGAATCGACTGCGCGCGTGCCGCCTCCGCGGCGCCGAGCGTAATCTCCCACCGCCGGCCGCCGCGCTCGAGCGCGACGAGCCGCGTGCCGCCTGACGGGCGTGCCTGCACCCGCAGCTCGGTCAGATGCGCGTACGACAGGACGTGGGTCGCCCCTTCTGACTCCTGCCAGTGCAGGCGGTCGCTCTCGAATCTGACGATGGTCTGGCTATCCGCGCCACGGACGATCTCGGGTTCGGACAGCGCTGGTTGCGGCGGAATGCCGGCAGCCGCACGGATCGCCCGAATCCGCCGCGCCAGGCTCGGGTGGCTGGCCACGCGTTCCGTTTCACTGTCGAACCGCCTCGGCACGCGCGAGAAGGTATACAGCTTGGTGAGCGCCCGGACGAGCGCTTCCGGGTCGCCCGACAAGTCGACGGCGCGCAGATCGCTGGCCGTCTCGTTCCGTTGTTTGCCGCGGGCCATTTGTGCGAGCGTGGCGACGAACCCCACGCCCCACATCGCGCCCAGCATCAGCAGTGAGAGATCCGGAAACAGGCGTGGCAACAACGACGCGCACGCTGACGAGACGATCAGCATGACGGTAACCCGACGCATCTTGCGCAACCGGGCCGGGTCGTAGTACTCGAGGTGCGCGATTTCATGCGCGGTGATGGCGGCAGTCTCGTCCGCGTCGAGGAGCCGCAAGAGGGTGTCAGAGTAGAGAACCGACGAACCGCGTAGCGACGAGAGCGCGAGCGCGTTCGCGATCGCTCCTCCGCGAAAGTCCACCACCTCGAATCGCGGTCGCGCCGCGCGGCTCGCATCCGCCATCGCTTGAATGCGCGTGCGCAGCGGCCCATCTGGGAAGGATTGCGTACCAACGAGCCAGCGAAACGCCTCCGCATAGCGACGGTTCCACACGAACAAGAGCGAGGCGAGCAGCAGCGCGATGAGCCAGTCGAAGGATCCAGCGGACGCCGCGATGAGCGGCGCTGCCCCGAGCAGCAGCCAGAACCCGCCGGCCGCGATCCAGAGCCGCGACATCGTCGTCAGATACGTCGTGAAGCTCCAGCGCTCGTCGAACAGCGCGCGGCGAATCGGAAAGCCGGCCACCATGCGCCCGACGATCATCACCGGCAGCGCCCAGAAGCCGTCAGGTGAACCGCCGAGGACAAACGCGGCGACCATCGCGAACCACAGACCGATCAGGTTTCGGCGGCGATGCGCCGCAAGACGCTCGGGAAGAACGGGGTCGTCGATGAGTGGAATCAGCGTCCGTACTGACCACCAGCGCATTGCGGCAGGCAGAAGAGATAGGCAGAGAAGCGCCGCAGTGCGCACAACGGGATCAGAAATCATGGCGCGTCCGGATGGGAGCGGAGCGCGTCAATCGTGCAAGCGCCGTGCCCCGAGCAAGGCGTGACTCCCTCGAATCACCGGACGCTGTCGCGATGTGCAGTTCTGGATAGATTGGCGCGTGCGATCGATCACAGGATCGGATCGCCGATGACGTTATCGAAACCGGCCCGGTTTCGTAGCGCCGAAACCGAACCGGCTTCCCCCTCGAAACGGATCGAGACTAGGCTTTCTTCGCGTGCAGCGAGAACGCCGCCCCCTGCGGATCCATGGCGTTGACAATCCAGTCACCGCCTGGCACTTCCATCGGTCCGTTGAGAATCTGTCCGCCGTTCGCTTTCACGCGCTCGGAGGCCGCGTTGATATCAGGAACCCGGAAATAGATTCCCCAGTGCGGTGGGACCTGGGCCAACTCAGGTGGCTTGTTCATCATCCCGCCAATCATTCCGATTGGCCGATTGAACATGTGGTACTTGCCCATCGCGCCCATGTCCATCGACTCGCTCGGCTGCCAGCCAAAGACCTCCGTGTAGAACTTCATTGCCGCCTCGGCGTCGGTGGTCATCAGCTCGTGCCATGACGCTTCGCCGATTTCGGGCGGCGCTTCCGGACGCTCTTCGCGAGGCGCCGGCTGGATGATGTAGAAAGCGGCGCCCTGCGGATCTTTCATCATCTGCATTCGGCCAATGTTCGGGATATCGATGAGCTCCGACAGTTCGCTGCCGCCAAGCCGCTTGATCTGCGCGACGGAGTCCTCGAGTTTGGGGACCGCCACATACATGGACCAGAACGGCGGCATGTTCATGCCTTTCGGCGTGTGCATCAGGCCGGCGACCTGAACATCACCGCCGCGCTTGAACACGTCGTACGCGTCGGGTGCGCCGCGAAATTGAGTGGAAGTCCAACCGACGACGTTCTGATAGAACGTCTCGGCGGCGGCCATGTCGGACGTCATCAATTCGTACCAAACCGGTCGTCCAAGAAGGGTTGAAACAGCGGTTGTCATTGCGTGCCTCCTGAATCGAGCTGGGGATTCGACAGGACGATTGAACGAGCAGCAAAACACTGAGTGTCTCACAGTCGTCCGCGGTGGGCATCACATCCGCGAAACAAATCGCGAGGACGAATAGAGGGACGAATGCGTCTATGAACTGAGCTCTATAGGAAGCCGGTCGAGGCCCAAGGTCTATGGGGCCGATGGGGCCGCTTTGATCAGCTTGAACGACGCGGCAACAGTCGAGAACAACGGACGATATTTCTCGATCATTGCCGTAGGCGCGATACACACCAGCCGGTACATGACCGTACCGATCGGGATCGAATACTGCGCGACGTGATCATCGCTGCCCGAAATGCCGGGCCGATCGTATTGAATGAAAATGATCGGGCCAAGCGGTCCGGATTTGACCTCGCTGCTGAACTGTTTGCCGGTCAGTTCCCGGATCTTCACCTCATTTAACTCTCGAGTTCCAAGCGCGGTCATGAAGGATGGATCAATTGGCGAGTCGAGCCGCATGTATTCGAGCGTGATGAACCCGAGGGTCTCCCATTTCTTGGTGTGCTGGGTAACGGAAAAGATTGTGTTCGTGCGACCCGGGGCGAGGTGCCAGCCCTTCGGCAGCTGAATGGAGAATGCCCCCGTGAACACTTTCGGTTCGTCGACGCTCTGCTTGGGCTGCACGCTGTACCAGGGGTCGAGTGGCGCCCCCTGTGCCGCCGGGCGTGCCAGCGGCATTGCACCCGCGAGTCCCACTAGAACGAGTCCGACGATCAGGCGTTTCATGGTCAGCTCCGGAGAGACTATTTCTTCAACTTTTCCTTAGCCGCCGCGGCGCACTTGTCGGTCGGCGGCAGAACCTTGATGGCCATCTGCAAAGTACTGAGCGCCGCCTGGTTCCGGCTGTCGAATGAGAGGTCGATTGTGGCCGCCTCGCATTTTGGTTTGACCGCGGCGATAATTCGCTGAATAGCGTCGTCAACCTGCAAGCTCTGATCGAGTTGATGCGCACGGCGATAGAATTCGACCGCGACGTCAAAGTCGCCACGGGTTTCGGCAGCCTGCGCTTTATTGAACAGGCCTTTCGCCTCGCCGCGGATGCCGGAACGCGCCTCTTCGCGTCTTGCCGCCAGGTCCAAATAGCCGCTGGGCACGTCTGGCACAATCTCATCAAGCGCTCTCATCGCAACCACATAGTTCTGAGTCGCGAGGATGCCGACCGCGTCGTCGTACCTCTTCCGCATCGCGTTCATTCGTGAACGGTAGGCCTTTTCCGTCTCTCCGGGGAGGACTTCAAGTCCGCCTTGCGCCGGCGACACGGCGATAGCGGGCTTGTCCACCGGCGTCGTATTCGCGGGTGGATTTCCACGTGCCGGAGGTGGATTCGCACAGGCAGTCGCCTTCGCGAGAAGTGCCTTTGCGCGGTCGTTGTTCGGATCCGCGGTCAGCACATCGTTGATCGTCTCGATTGACGTCTGACAATCCGCCGCAACATTCGCCAGGACGATCGGCTCGACCGCATTGAGGCGCTCTTCGGCGGTTGGAGACGCCGGTATGGTGGTCGTCACGCTCGACGTCACCGGCACAGAAGTGGGCGGAGCAATGGCCGTCTCGGTAACGGGAGGCGGCGACTTGTGCAGCAGTTTGTATCCGATGAGGGCTGACAACGCGATCAAAACGACCGCTGCAGCCACGACGCCCAGCGTTCGTGTCGACGACGATGACCCCGGTTTGACGGGAGCCTTCGGCAGCGGCTTCGACGCCGTCTTTTCGGTGGACGCCTTCGGTGGTGGCGCCTTCGCGGTCGATGGCTTGACAGGCGCAGGCGGCGACGACGGCGGCGCGGCGGGTGAGGACTTTTGAACCGGCGGTGCAAGGTTGTCGAGTTGCAGCGGCGCAGCGGTGCGCGACGACAGTTGCGTCATCTCCGTCACTGGCTGAATGCCGCTCACCGGAGTCATTGCGCTAATCGGGGCCGCCGGCGGCGCTTCTATCATCAAGCGAAAGGGACCGAGGGCCGCGCTGAGTCCAGGCTCCAGAACGACCGACGGCACCCGCTCTCCCGACACCCAGATCCCGTTCTGACTCTGGACGTCCATGAGCGTGTAGCGGCCACCCTCAAAGCGGATTTCGGCGTGGTTGCGAGAGACACCCTTCCCTGGATCTTCGAGGACGATGTCGTTCTGCGTGCCGCGCCCGATGCGGAGGGTCTTCTCCGTCAGCTCGCGCGCGTCGAGCTGCGCCTCGCCGCGAAAAATGAGTAGCTTGGCCATGTGGTCTATCCCTCTGCTGTCACGCTACGTCTTCGCGCGCTCTCGACTGGCGGCTTCGCCCTTGTCCGAGGCTCCTGTTCGTCCACCCTGGCTCCATTTCCTGACCGCGCCGGTGAGCCGCTCCCAGACGGTGGGAGTCCGCATCAACGACACGGTGTCGTCGGGATCCCCTTTTCGCCCGGTCGGGTCGGTGAGATCGACCGTCTCGTCCGCACTCGCGGGATTGGCGGTGATCTCGGCACGTGCCTTTCGGAGAATCTGCTGCGCTTCTGAGCAATCGGGGTCGACTGCCAGCGCGTTCTCAGCCAGCCACGCGGCACGCTCGGAATCCTTACGCGAATCCGCCTCGCGCGCCTGCTCCAGAATCGGCGCGACCGCTTTCGCGCGCTGCTTCGCGACCCGCTGGCGCTCAGCTTCTGCGGCAACGCGGGTTTCCTCCGCCTGGATCCGCGCAAGCATCCGTTTGTGTTCCTTTTCCGAAGGTGTCAGCTCCGCGGCGGCGAATACGAGCTCACGCGCTTTCTGGAACTTGCCGCGCGCGAGCTGCTCTTTGGCGTCCTCGATGTGACGCGTGGCTTTGGCCGCGCGCGCCTTTGCCTCCTCCCGCTGCTTGACCTCGGCGGCGGCCAGGCCCGACACCTTGCGTGCGAGCACGTGACCCGGATCGATCGCCAGGGCACGATTGGCCAGTTCCAACGCCTGCTCCGGCTTGCCGCCCGTCAGCGCGGCTTCAGCCGACTTCGCGTGTTCCGCAGCCTCCGCGGCGCGCTGCTCGGCGACCGCGAGCCGCTTCGCCTCGCTTTCCAGGCGTGTGATTTCTGTCGCGGCGAGCGGATGCGGAGTGCTGGCGTGAAACGACTTGAGCTCCGCCAGCGCCTCATCGCGGCGTCCCGCGGCGAACGCATTCCGCGCAGCCGTGATCGCTTCCGCGGCCTGCTGTCCCTGCAGCGCCTCGCGCTCGGCCTCCGCGATCGACGTTCGGATGCGCCCTTCGACCGCGTCTATTTCCGCGGTCGGGTCGAGCTCTCTCGCGCGCGCGATTTCCTGCGTCGCCTCCTGAAAGCGCCCCTTGCGTCGGAAGGCTTCCGCGCGACCGAGCGCGCGCTCGCACTCCAGCTTTCGCTCACGGGCTTCAGCCTCGATCGCAGCCACCGCCGTACGCTTCAACTCCGCCGCGGCCGCGACCCGGCTGTCGAGCAGCAGCGCGTCATTGCACAGGACAATTGCCGCCTGCCATTGCTTCGCGGCTGCAGCCTTGCGGGCCTCGTCCAACAATGCCTGCGCCCGCTGATCAATGGCTCGTTGAGCCGCCAGTGTGTCGCGGCCTCGATCAGCCTCCGCCGATGCCCGCCGCGACGCCGGTTCGGTGCGGAGCGCCAGCTCGAAATGAGAGATCGCTTCGCGCACGGCACCCGTTCCAGCAACGCGAATGCCCTCGTCGACGCTGATCAACGCACGCTGCCAACGGTCGACCTGTTCGGCCGCCTGTTCCTGCAACGCCTTGATTTCGGCGAGCAGGCCGGCCACGGCCCGCTGCCGGTACGGCTCGGTCAGCAACGCGTGCTTGTTCAACAGGTCGAGCCGCGCCGCCTCGATGTCGGCCGGCGCCGGAACGATGTCGAGCGCGGTAATCAACTTGCGTCGCTGGGCGGCCAATCCCTCCAGCTGCTGCAAGCGCTGGCCGCAATCGTCGAGGCAGTCCCTGGTTTCGGTTTCGAGATCGCGCTTGACGTGCTCGAGCTCGGCGATCATTCGGGAGCACGACTGATAGCGATCAGCGGGATCCTTCGCCAGCGCCTTCGTCACGAGCCTGATGATCGGCGGCGGCGCTTCGCTGTCGCGAATCGGCAGCGGCGTTTCCGTTTGAACCTTCGAGAGCACCGAAATCGGGTCGGCCGCCGAAAACGGCTTCCGGCCGGTCAGCATCAGGTAAAACACGGCGCCGGCGGAAAAGATGTCGGACCGCTGATCGACGTCGGGTCCACGCGTCTGCTCCGGCGACATGTAGTCAGGCGTGCCGACAATCAGGCCGCTCGCGGTCATGTTGGACGAAGCGAGCCGCGCGATGCCGAAATCCACGATCTTCAGCTCGCCGTTCGGCCTGACCAGCAGGTTCCCTGGCTTGACGTCGCGATGGAAGATGCCGTGGGTATGCGCCGCATGAAGGCCGGCGCAAATCTGCAGCATCAGATCGATCTTCGTTTCGATGTCCGCGGCTTCCGGCCGCTCCATGTACTTGTTGAGCGTCTGGCCGGCGAGCAGCTCCATCACGATGAACGGGCGGCCGTCGTCTTCGCCCATATCGAAGATGGTGATGATGTTCGGATGAACGAGCTGGCCTGCGGCGCGAGCCTCGCGGTAAAACCGCGAGCTCGTCTCCGGATCGTCCTCGAGGTCGGTCATCATGACCTTGATGGCAACGGAGCGTTCCATCAGGCTGTCATGGGCGTTGTAGACGACGCCCATCGCGCCTTTACCGAGGCGATCGACGATCTTGTAGCGGCCGATGCTGGTGGGAAGCCTGCGGCGAGGCGGTGGCTGTTCGGGATCCACGGCTATTCTCCGGCGTAGCGGGCCAGAACGGCAGTGATGTTGTCCCTGGCGCCGCGCGACAGCGCCTCTTTGATCAGCCGCGACACGACTTCGGATACCGTGCCGCCCGCGCTCAAGACCGACGCGATCGCGGGATCGTCGAGGACACTGTGCAGGCCATCCGAGCAGAGCAGAATCTCGTCCCCCGCCGTGAGATCGTGTTCGCTCATGCGAACGTCCGCCTGCTCACGCGCGCCGAGGACGTTGGTCAGGACGCGCCGCATGGATTCGGGCGGCGCCGGGGCATTGGTGCCGGCCTGAGAAGCCAGCACGGTGGCCGCCCACGTATCGTCGCGCGTGAGCTGCGTCAGGCAACCGCCACTGAACAGATACAGGCGGCTATCGCCGGCATTGGCGACCGCCATGCGCTGCCCGGAAATCAGCGCGCCGACCGCCGTCGTCCCCATGCCCGTGTATTCGTCGTACCGCTCGGCCGCACGGAAAATCCGTCGATTCGCGAGGTGCACCGCCGTCCGCAAGCGATTGCCCGAGAACGAAAGACCCGGTTCGATGCCGTATGGCCAGGAAAACTCTGCGTCCTCGTCCGTACGACGGATGAAGCCTTCAATCGTCTCCGCCGCCAGATTCGAGGCAACCTCGCCTGCCGAATGACCACCCATGCCGTCGGCAACGACGAACAACCGCAGCGCAGGATCGCTGACGAAGCAGTCCTCGTTCGACTTTCGAACCGGCCCGCGATCGCTCAGGCCATGGGCTTCGATCACGCGTATGCTCCTCGTCCTTGTGGAGGCAAAAAGTCTATCGGGCAGCTGTTCGGTGGACCAATGCTACTTTGGTAGTACTGCCGCGAGCAAGAGCACCTTGGTACTACCTTAGGACCAGAGACGGTCCGGTCTTCCTAAGCCAGCCGGCTGACTAGCTGGGTGCGGGAATCCACGCCGATCTTGTCGAAAATCCTCGTCAGGTGGCGCTTGGTCGTGGTGGGAGCGATACCAAGCGTCGAGGCAATGACGGGGTTCGGGTAGCCCCGCAAGACCAGCTCGGCGACCTCTGCCTCGCGCGGCGACAGTCCATAGCGCCGTGCAAACGCCTCGCGCTCGATCCCGAGTTCCCGCACGCTGACGGCAATGTCGGAATCCGATCCGCTTCCGAATGGCAGGACGTGAACGTAGAGCGGTTCGCCGCGAGCATCGGTCAGCAAGGTGACAGCTGGCGGTGCCGCCGCCGAGTCGATCTCCCTGATTCGCAAGAGGTGATCGCGCAGCATCACGATCAGATCGGCCTGGTACTCCTTCTTCAGGCGCGCATGCAGCCTCACCGCGGCGTCGTTCTGATACACGACTCGCGTGCGATGAAACACGAAGACGGCGAGCCTCAGGCCGTGCACGATGGCCGCGAAGTCAACTGCCGGCCCATCCCCCATGACTGCGCATCCTAGCAAAATATGGCGAACCAGAAGCTGGAAGCTGCCGGCTACTGGCTGCTGGCTTGTGACTTCGAATCAGTGCTGGCTGGGACGAATCCGAGCGGATTGTCAAACGGGAAGCCAAAAAGCCTCGGGTCCTCGCCGATGACCGCCGCCGCGACAATGTAGAACACGTACTCGTAGGTCTGAAGCGGGACCTGTTCCCTGTGTTCCGCCAGCAGCTTCCAGAAGTTCCGATCCTTGGGATTCTGGGGCATCTTTCTCAAGATATCGACCACCCGAACCTCGCCCCAGTTGTATGAGGCCATGACGAGCAGGCCCGACGCCTGCGCGTCGGTCGAGTAGATCTCCTTGATGTATTTCGCCGCCGCCGGAGTGGCCTTCTCCCAGTTGAGTCGATCGTCGAACTGATCGACGCCCGCGCGACCCGCATTCGGCCCGATATTCAGGCCGAATCGCCGTCCGGTATCGGGAATGAACTGCCACATTCCTTTGGCGATGCCCCAGCGTGTCGGCTGGCCGCTTATGTACGGATCAAAACCGCTCTCGCGCATCGCGAGGTAGAAGTACTGCGGCGGAAGATTCTGCGCGAGGAACGCTGAGGCGATCTTCTGCGGGTAACCGCCGTCCTGCGCCCGTTTCAGCGAATTTGCGAACTGTCCAGTCGATCGCCACTTCTCGACGTAGCGCATGACCTCACCGATGTACTCGGGTGGCGCGGCCGCGTCGCACTCGCCAAACATGCGCGTCACGCGCATGACGAGCTTTTCTTTCGCGTTCAACTTCCGATCGAACAGGTTTGCGACATAGCGATCGTAGTTATTGAGCATGCGCTCCCGGTCCGCCATGTAAGCCGCAACCTGCTGTTGACCGGGCGCGTTTCCGGCCTCTGCAAGTTTCTGCTCGAGCGCTGCGAAGACCACGTCCTGCTGCTTCATTCCGTAGAAGATTTCCTGCGCCTGCTCGATCTGTTGGCCCAGCACGTGGTGTGCGTAGAACGCGTATCCGCCCGTGGCCACCGCAATCAGCGCGATCGACGCAACGATCAACCGCTGCGTTCGCCGCTGCTGCTGCTGCACTTTCTGATACGCCTTGCGGATCATCAACGTGCGGCCACCGACCGACTCATCATCGTCTTCTGATCCGAAGTACCGTTGTGCGTACGCGTCGAGGTCTTCTTCGGTCGTCTCAGCGGGGGTGGACGACGAGGTCCGCGCGCGTTCTGGCTCGACGTCCAAGGTCGGACCATCGGACCCGAGGGTAATCGCGACCCCGTCTCCTATCGCGGCGGTCTCGACGCGGGCGCCGTCGACGAACAATCCATTGCTGCTTTGCAGATCTCGAACGATCCATTGGCCGTTGACGAGCGACACCTGTGCATGGCGGCGACTGACCTGGGAGTTAGCCAGTTCGACCTCGCATCCGGGCTCGCGGCCAATGAAAAAAGACGAAGTGAAACGCCGGATCTGTCCGTCGGGCAGGCGGACGAGAAGTGCCATGACTGATGGTACTGGACGAGCGGCGTCCCGGGGCAACGATCGAGGCGGCCGGCCGGCCCCTAGGGGATGGCCGGTCGGACCGTTACCGGCTGCGACGATCTGGCCGTCTGGCCTGCATCGTCGGTCACCACCAGGGTGACGAGATAGACGCCGGACACCGTGTAATCGTGCGTCGTCTTGACGCCGGTCTTGGCTTCACCGTCTCCGAAGTCCCAGTTGTAGCGGACGATGGTGCGGTTCGTGCCAGGCGTCGAGAGAGACCCGTCGAAGTTGACGGCCTGCAGGACCTGCGGCGTCTGCGGCGTGAAGGCAAACAACGAGACGGTCGGATTCGGCATCGTCGTCGTCGTTGTCGTCGGAATCGACGTCGTCGTCTCGGTGATTACCACCTTGCCAGGGCCGACTGGGGGCTCGCTCTTGCATCCGAACGCAATGAGGGCGAGCAGCGGTGCGGCGAGCAGCAGCTTTCGCATAACTACTTGGTCAGGTTGATGCCTGCAACCGGCGTGATCTTCGAGTGCAGACCGTTGTTCTTCATGGTGACGAGCGCGTTCAGTGACAACACCATCTTGCCGATGAGATTCACTTTCATCCCCGGGATAAACGTGATCTTGTCGAGGCTTCCATCGGCAAAGATAAGCGATTGCGCCGACGTGGCGCCGATGCCGGCGATTGGGGTGACAGCGGCAACCTCGAGCGGCCCTGCGCCGAGAATCTTCTGTCCGAGCACGTCGGCGAGGATCGTGAACTTCGGCGCCGCGACGACTTCGACGCCGCCGCTCCACTGGAACTGGTTCTTCAAATGATCGTTCGGCACGTCGAAGGCCTTGTTCCAGTATTCGAAGCTGACCGATCCATGCGGCTTCAGCGGACCTTTGCCGAACGACCCGACGAGCGAACCCAGCGTGCGGGTCACGCCAAGGCCGCGAAGGTTGTCGCGGTCGCCGGTGGGGAGACGCATCGCCACGTTGACGGCAATGCCGCCTGGATCAGGAACGTCTGGACCCTTGAACTTCACGATTCGAAACTTCACGAGCGCCGCGATATCGCCAAGGCCGGAGAACACGTTGTTCGTCTCGACCAGTCGCGAAACCACACCATTGCCGTTCACGGTCGTTGACGCACCGGAAAGCTTGACGGTGACGAGCGGCACGACCACCCCCACATCGATGTTCGGTGAGACGCCGACGGTTCCGGACATCGCCAGCGTCGAACTCGAGATGGTCAGGTTGCCGGTGGTGGTGCCGCTGACGAGCGGCGACCCTGCGGTGACGCTCCCCATCGGCAGGTTGGTCAGCGAGAAGTCACTGAGCTTGTCGTAGTTGGTCTGGCTGAAGGTCGCGCCAACGCTCACCTTGCCTTCACCGGCCGTCAGCGCGCGCTCGACGAACGAAGGGCCGAACGATGTGGTGGTGCGCTGGAGCAAGCCGGAGGCTGGGTCGAGTTTAAAATTGAATCCGCCGGAGGATGTGCCGAACGGAACCGTCGCAATTTCCGTCGCGGTGGCCGCAGCAATGGCCGTACCCGCGACACCGCCTGTCGCCTGGTTTGCCATCTGTTCGAGAACCTGCTTACCGGTGAGATCCGGGACCGTCGTGACCTTTTGCGCAAACGCAGGAGACGCGCACGCAATGGTCAGGAGCGCGACCGCACTACGAACGTGGCTCCTCATACTCATTTTCATCAAGCGGCCTCGCAGGAGGGGTGAAAGCCCTCGGATTATTGAACGCGTGAAATGCCAAGTCAAGACCTCCGCCGCAGCAACCTGACTCACACGTGTGAACCAAAGTACTCAGTTCGCAACCTTCATCCGATAGAAGGCAAAACTCTGATCGCGCTCGCGATATTCCGTGACCAAATCCGCAGCGCCGATTGCGAGCGCCTTGCGGCAGATCTCCTGCTGCACCGGGTCCTGCACGTTGCACCAGAAGTTCCAATGCAGATAGAGACCACCCCGATATCGCTCGGCGAGAAAGCGCACGTATTCCGGGTTGGATGTGACGAGCGACGTCTGCCCGGCATTGACGCCCCACAGGTGGAACATCGACGGATTCTGCGTCAAGACGTACGAGTTGCGCGGAATCTCACGCGCGAACGACTGCGCGAACGTGACGTCGGCGCGCGCCGCCCACGCCTCCTCGGTTGTCGCCCGTACGACCGGCGAGTACCACAGGAATTGAAACAGCAGGATGGTGACTATCACTGCTCGGGCCGGCAGTCCGGACAATGACGGCGCTCCGAGCTGATTCCCTAGACGAGTGGCGAACCTGCCAAGGCTGCGTGCGAGCCACGCCGCGCCCAGCCCGCCAAGTACGGCGAGAGGGGGATAGGTCATCAACGAGTACCGCACGTCTGCGCCGTAGTTGTAACTGCCTGCGTAGAACACCAGGTCGATGGCGAAGAACAGGGCGAAGTAGATCGCCATCGCCCACGCTTCACGCCGTCGGCGGACCGAGAACAGTCCGGCGATGGCGAGCACCGTGAAGGCGGCTGGAAAGCGTTCGTCGTACAGATAGAACCAGCCATTCACGCGAAGGTTCGCCTCAATGTATCGGACAGAGAACCGCGGTCCGACAGCACCCCACTCGATGTTTCGGACGGCAAACAGGTGGGCCAGGTGGATCGATGTCAGCCAGACGAATCCGCAGACCGCCCACCAGCCGCGAGGATGGTCCAGTTCGGGCCGAAACCGGGGCCAAATAAGGAAACCGACGACCGGCAATATCAGCAGCGACTCGGGACGAAACTGAATGGCATACGCCGTCGACGCCAGCACGGCTGCCAGCGCTATCCATCCGCCGTCGCGGCGGTAGTAAGCGGCGCAGAGGACCGCGACGGCCAGGGCAAGCGAGGCCGAAGGCTCGACGGCGGCCGTGGCCGACCATAACAGCTGTTCAGGTGTCAGCGCGACTAGAAGCCCCGCGAACACTGCGGCGTCGCGGTCGCGAAACAGCACGCTGACCAACAGATATACCGCGCAAATCGTCAGCGCCATCGCGGCCGCATTCACCGCAAAGGCCGTCCAGACGTGAGCGCCCGAGATGCGATAGACCAGACTCAGCACATGCGGATAGGCGTAGGGCTGCTTGTTGTAGTCGCCGCTGGCGCAACGCAGCCGTCCGTATTCGACGCTGCCGTCGTGGCACACTTGCGCCAGCCGCACGTCGGCAAGGTTCTGCGCGATCCCCTGATAGATCTGCTCGTCGTAGAAGATCCGGTTGGTGCGAGGCGCCGCAAAGAGAGTCAAGGCCACACCGAGCGAGGCCAGCGCAGCCATACGTGGCAACTCGCTCTTGTACGTTTCTCTCGGCACTGACGCTGCCAGACATGCGCCGACGAGGACTCCGAAGAGTACGCATGCGTCCAGGGACCACGGCTGCAACGTCTTGAGCTGTTCCCGCAGCATTCCAGTGGACGTGCTCAACAACCAGGCCGACAGCAGCGCCACCGTCCCGATCGTTACGACGCCGACGGCAATCCATTCGCGGCCAATCGACGCGCGGGAGACGACCGTGTCAGTCATGCGCGGCGTGTCGCCAGGAAAGGACCAATCGCCAGCGCATCCGCTCCGGAACGAACGAACACATCGACGGCCTCATGGGGTGAACACACGAGCGGTTCGCCATGAATATTGAAGCTGGTGTTGAGCACGATCCCAAAGTCCCAGTTGCGCCGCGCGAGCCGCAGCAAGTCCGCGAAGGGCCCGGTCTCGTCGTCGCCGACGATCTGTGGACGGCAGGTGCCATCGATGCTCGTCACACCGGCGAGGTGACTGCGGAATTCGTCCGCTACCTGATACGCCATCGTCATCGAGCGATTGCGTCCGCCGGTCCAGTCCGCGAGTACGCGGGACGCCTCGCTTTCGAGCATGCTGGGGCAAAACGGCTGATACCACACACGCCGCTTGAGGACGAGATTGAGTCGGTCGCGAAGGTCAACGCGATCCGGTCGTGCGAGCACGCTGCGATGCCCGAGCGCGCGCGGGCCATACTCCATCGCCCCCTGGAACCACATGGCGATCTTGCCGTCCGCAAGCAGTTCCGCAACCCGACAGGGCAGGTTGGTGGCACGCTCACACGGAAGATCTGCCGCGCGAAGACTCGACTCAATCGCGGAACAATCGTAGGCGGGACCAAGATCCAACCGGGTGCCCTCGATGCGAGGGCTGTCGCCCGATGCGACCGCCGCGCTGACGGCAGCGCCAAGAGCCAGCCCACCATCGCCCATGTGCGGGAACACGAACACGTCCTCGACTTCCGGAAGCAGTCGGACCTGGCGCGTGGCTTTCACATTCGAGACCACGCCGCCGGCCAATGCGAGACGATGCTGACCGGTCAGTCGAACGGCATCTCTTGCAAGCGCGACGGCCACGTGTTCAACCGTCCGCTGCGCGAGGTATGCGAACTGTTCGTTTGGAAACCGCCAGTGCACGCTTGCGAGCGGGCGGCGAAAAGCGTGCCCCGGCCACTCTGTTTCAATGATGCCGTCCCTGACCCGGAGCCACGGCAGAATCGGATTGTCCGCATCGGCAATCGGCGCCGCATAGTCTGCCAGCGCCATCACCTTGCCTTCGTCCTCGAGCTCGCGCATGTTGAGCAGGTTCGTCACCTGCTCGAAAAAGACGCCGACCGAGTTGCGCGCCGACGAGGCGGCGCGGCGCGTCAATCCGCCGTCGGCGAACGATGAGATCGTTGCGGATAGCCCGTCGCCGAGCCCGTCGATCGTCACGACGGCGCACTTCTCAAATCCGGAGGCCCAGGCGGCGGCCGCTGCGTGCGCCGTGTGATGATCGATGAGGTTGAGCTTTGCGCGTTTGAATCCGAGACGGTCGATCTGCCGCCGCAAGACCGCACCGCTAATCGCGGTCGAAATCGGCCCCGGCGACCATTCGGTCATTCGGTACTTGACCGTGCGCGTGAGCCCCGCGAGCGGCCCGGGCGGAGTCTTTCTTCGTCGGACGGCGTAGTACCTTTCTTTGCTCCCGGGCCAGAGGCGGCCCAGCGTCTTCGCCGGATCGGACGTCGTCGCCGCAACGACGTCGATCTCGTCTGGACGCAGCGCAGAGTGAGCAAGACACGCGTCGATCGAACGGGCGGGAAACACGATCTCCAGCTTGCGCCGGCTCAGCCGCTCTTCGTTGACGGCGAACCGGAGCTGCCCCTCCTGCAGGAGCGCAGCTCCGGAGTCATGGCCGTCCCAGATGCCGAGAATGTTCAAGGCATTCTACCTGTCTCATACAT